>Ga0209173_100013_pt1 | contig 362083 bp, 326 predicted proteins | sample SynthPrep_16_END_FD_187206 | JGI IMG/M metagenome (GOLD analysis project Ga0209173, IMG submission 187206) | Synthetic microbial communities from Ohio, USA - SynthPrep_16_END_DS12_MetaG (SPAdes) (version 2) | ecosystem: Engineered > Bioreactor > Aerobic > Activated sludge | place: USA: Ohio... | reverse complement strand
CCACCCCGTCGACCGGCGCGCATTCTACATGCCAGATTCAGCTTTGCAAGCCCTTCATTCAACTTAACTCATTGATTAACAAGCAGTTTTTGAAGCGCTTCATCGCTGAAGTGGCGCGCATTCTACCTGAGCACGGCGAGCTGTAAACCCCTGACATGCAAATAATTGCGTAAATCGGATCAATCCCCCCACCTCTATATATAAAGGCTCAGATCACCCCTGCCTCGCGCAGCTCGGCAATCTGCGTTTCACTCATGCCCAGCAATCTCTGCAGCAGGGCTTCGGTGTGCTGGCCCAGCAGTGGCGGAGCCGAACGATAGGCCACTGGCGTCGCAGACAGGCGCAGCGGACTGGCGACCTGCGGCGTACTGCTGCCCAGGGCATTAGGCAGGTCGAGACGCAAACCTCGCGCCTGTACCTGAGGGTCGGCGAACACCTGCTGCAGATCGTTGATCGGCCCACAGGGCACGCCGGCCTTTTCCAGCTGCTCGATCCACTGCGCGGTGGTCTTGAATACCGTGGCCTGACGCAACAGCGGGATCAGCTCGGCACGATGGGCAACCCGGGCCTTGTTAGTGACAAAGCGCGGGTCATCGGCAAGGTTCGCAATACCCGCCACTTCGCAGAACTTACGGAACTGCCCATCGTTACCCACCGCAAGGATGAAGTTGCCATCGGCACTGGGGAAATCCTGGTAGGGCACGATATTGGGATGGGCATTGCCCAGGCGCTTGGGTGATACACCTGTCGCCAGGTAGTTCATCGCCTGATTGGCCAGGCAGGCGACCTGCACATCAAGCAAGGCCACATCTATATGCTGACCCACACCGGATTGCTCACGCTGATTCAGCGCGGCCAGCACACCCACAGTCGCGTAGAGACCAGTGAGGATATCGGTCAGGGCCACGCCGACCTTCATCGGGCCGGCACCCTCCTCACCTTCCGGGCGCCCAGTCAGACTCATCAGACCGCCGAGGCCCTGGATCATGAAGTCATAGCCGGCACGCTTGGCATAGGGGCCGCTCTGACCGAAGCCGGTGATGGAGCAGTAGATCAGACGCGGGTTGATCGCCTTCAGCGACTCGTAATCCAGGCCATAAGCCGCCAGGCCGCCGACCTTGAAATTCTCCAGCAGCACATCGCACTGCGCGACCAACTCACGCACCAGGCGCTGGCCTTCGGGCTGGGTGAAATCCAGGGTCAGCGACTGCTTGTTGCGGTTGGCGCTCTGGAAGTAGGCCGCCTCACGCGAGTCATTACCCTCAGCATCCTTTATATAAGGAGGCCCCCAGTGCCGGGTGTCGTCACCGGAACCTGGACGCTCGACCTTGATCACCTCGGCACCAAGGTCACCGAATATTTGCCCGGCCCAGGGACCAGCCAGCACGCGGGACAGATCAAGCACGCGGATATGTGACAGAGCACCGGACATAGGCTTCTCCGCTAGGTGCGCCACGCGCACCATGGATCAATGAGAGGCGCGAGCCTTCAGAAGAACGCCTGGATGCCGGTCTGCGCGCGACCGAGGATCAGTGCATGTACGTCATGTGTACCCTCGTAGGTATTGACCACTTCAAGGTTGACCAGGTGACGGGCAATGCCGAACTCGTCGCTGATGCCGTTACCGCCGAGCATGTCGCGCGCCATGCGGGCGATATCCAGCGCCTTGCCGCAGCTGTTGCGCTTCATTATCGAGGTGATTTCCACCGCAGCAGTGCCTTCGTCCTTCATTCGTCCGAGGCGCAGGCAGCCTTGTAGAGCCAAGGTGATCTCGGTCTGCATGTCGGCCAGCTTCTTCTGGATCAGCTGATTAGCCGCCAGCGGCCGGCCGAACTGGTGGCGATCGAGCACGTACTGGCGCGCGGTGTGCCAGCAGAACTCGGCGGCGCCCAGGGCCCCCCAGCTGATGCCGTAACGGGCGGAGTTCAGGCAGGTGAACGGGCCGCGCAGGCCGCGTACATCCGGGAAGGCGTTCTCTTCGGGGCAGAACACGTTGTCCATGACGATCTCGCCGGTGATCGAAGCGCGCAGACCGACCTTGCCGTGGATGGCCGGAGCAGACAGCCCTTCCCAGCCTTTCTCCAGCACGAAGCCACGGATCTCGCCAGCATCGTCCTTGGCCCAGACCACGAAGACATCGGCGATCGGACTGTTGGTGATCCACATCTTGCTGCCGCTCAGGCGGTAGCCACCGTCGACCTTCTTGGCGCGCGTGACCATGGAGCCGGGATCGGAGCCGTGATTCGGCTCAGTCAGACCGAAGCAGCCGATATATTCGCCGGACGCGAGCTTCGGCAAGTACTTCTGCTTGGTCGCTTCATTACCGAACTCGTTGATCGGCACCATCACCAGCGAGGACTGCACACTCATCATCGAGCGGTAACCGGAGTCGATGCGCTCCACTTCACGGGCGATCAGGCCGTAGCACACGTAGTTCAGGCCACTGCCGCCATAGGCTTCGGGAATGGTCGCGCCCAACAAGCCGGTTTCGCCCATTTCGCGGAAGATCTTCGGATCGGTCTGCTCATGACGGAAGGCCTCCAGCACGCGAGGCGCCAGCTTGTCGTCAGCGAACTGCTGGGCGCTATCACGCACCATGCGCTCTTCTTCGGTCAGTTGCTGATCGAGCAGCAGTGGGTCGATCCAGTTGAAGCTTGCCTTGGCCATTGCGAGAAACCTCGAAGCGGGGAAGTGAGCGGGCGGCCCAGCCGCCCCTGAATGGCTTTGATCCTAGGCCGACCTCGAGCAGAGGACAAACGCAGAATTTGCACAGACCTGTGCTTTTTTCTCACTCCGAGATAGCTTATTCATCTAAATCTATCGCCTACGAGTGAGGCTTTTGCATACATGCGTCGCAAGATACCCAGCACCGCTGCCCTGGTCGCCTTCGAATCCGCCGCTCGCCACCAAAGCTTCACCAAGGCCGCCGACGAGCTGAACCTGACGCAGAGCGCGATCTGCAGGCAGATCGGCGGACTGGAGAGCTTTCTCAATGTCGAACTGTTTCGCCGCTCCCGGCGCGGCGTGGTGCTGACCGAAGCGGGCGTCGCCTACAGCCGCAAGGTGGCTGCGCAGCTCGATGCAGTGGAACGCGACACCCTGGCGCTGATGGGCAACCAGGGCACCACCAGCATCGAGCTGGCGGTGGTACCGACCTTTGGCACCCAGTGGCTGTTGCCACGTTTACGTGCCTTTCAGCAGCTGCACCCGGAGGTGACGGTGCACCTGACCAACCGCACCCGCCCCTTCCTGTTCGCCGACACTCACTTCGATGCCGCCATTTATTATGGCGACGCCGAATGGTCGGGCACCGAAGCCCATTTCCTGATGCACGAACATCTGCTGCCGGTATGCAGCCCGGCGCTGCTGGGCGATGCCCCAGTCGACGCCGAACGCATCGCCAACTTGCCGCTGCTGCAACAGACCACACGCCCCTATGCCTGGCGGCAATGGTTCGCCGCCCAAGGCATGAACGTGGCCCGCGACATGACCGGCCCGCGACTTGAACTGTTTTCCATGCTGGCGCAGGCCGCTCAACATGAAATGGGCATCGCCCTGATCCCACCCTTTCTGATCCAGCGCGAACTGGAAGAGGGCAGCCTGGTGATTGCCCTCGACCGTGCCGTACCAAACAACGACCGCGCCTATTATCTGATGGTGCCGGAACGCAAGGCCGAGTCAACGGCACTGAAGGCCTTTCGAGACTGGCTCCTGACCCAGGCCGATACCTACCGAGGCGCATGATCACCGCCGGAGCAAGATCGCTTTTAGCCCGCAGCGAATAGTTACGCCCAGGTATAGAACCCGTAGCGAACAAGCGGTCACACTACATATGCTTTTCCCAGGAAAAGTGCACAGCAACCACTACTTTCGGGCTATAGCACTATTCTGAACGGGTTGTTCGTTACTCTCCACACTCCTCCCGATTCGACCAGCGGTCATCCAGCGCGTGACTGCCTATACTGCCCTACAAGCTGCGCAGAATCTGCTGTCGGCCCGAATCCACGCGGGCTGCACACAGTATAAAAATCCCTCATAGACCCATTACTTGTAGTAATGCATTTTTTTTACTCCATAACTTCTTGTAAGGGTTTGCGTTCGATTGCACAATCGCCGCGCTCGCCACCTCCGGCGGGTTATGTGCTGATCCCCAATCGCCGGCGCGCCAGCGCAGTGCCCCGGTTCACAAAAAAGATCACGCAGGAGATTAGACGTGCACATCGGTGTTCCTCTCGAAACCCATGCCGGGGAGACGCGGGTTGCCGCGACCCCAGAGACCATCAAGAAGCTGGTCGGCCAAGGTCACCAGGTGACCGTCCAGGCCGGCGCCGGCATCAGCGCCAGCATTCCAGACAGCGCTTACGAGGCTGCTGGCGCGACCATTGGCAACGACTCTGCCGCGTTTGGCGCAGACCTCGTGCTCAAGGTGGTCGCACCGACCGAAGCCGAGCTCACTCATATGAGAGCCGGGGCCGTGTTGGTTGGCATGCTCAATCCGTTCTGCAACGAGACCATCGCGCGCATGAATGCTCGCGGCGTCACTGCCTTCGCCCTGGAGGCCGCACCGCGCACCTCCCGCGCGCAAAGCCTGGACGTACTGAGCTCGCAGGCCAATATCGCCGGCTACAAGGCCGTGCTGCTGGCAGCCCATCACTATCCACGTTTCATGCCGATGCTGATGACTGCTGCGGGCACCGTTAAGGCTGCGCGTATTTTGATTCTCGGTGCCGGTGTTGCCGGTCTGCAGGCCATCGCCACGGCCAAGCGCCTGGGTGCGGTGATCGAGGCCTCCGACGTGCGCCCTGCAGTCAAAGAGCAGATCGAGTCTCTCGGCGCCAAGTTCGTCGACGTGCCTTTCGAGACCGATGAAGAGCGTGAATGCGCCCAAGGCGTGGGCGGCTATGCCCGACCGATGCCGCAGTCCTGGATGGAGCGTCAGGCCAAGGCCGTGCACGAGCGCGCCAAACAGGCCGATATTGTTATTACCACGGCACTGATCCCCGGTCGCAAGGCGCCAACGCTGCTGCATGAGGCAACGGTCGCCGAAATGAAGCCGGGCTCCGTGGTCATCGACCTCGCAGCAGCCCAGGGCGGCAACTGCCCGCTGACCGAAGCCGACAAGGTAGTGGTCAAGCACGGTGTGACCCTGGTCGGCCACACCAACCTGGCGGCACTGGTGCCGGCAGACGCTTCCGCCCTGTACGCACGCAACCTGCTGGACTTCCTCAAGCTGGTGATCGACAAGGAAGGCCAGTTCCAGCTCAACCTCGAAGACGACATCGTCGCGGCCTGCCTGATGTGCAATGCCGGCGAAGTCGTGCGCAACAACGGCTAAGGAGTAGGGACATGGATCTGATTTCCGACGGCATCTACAACCTGATCATCTTCGTGCTGGCCATCTATATCGGCTACCACGTGGTGTGGAACGTCACCCCGGCCCTGCATACCCCGCTGATGGCCGTGACCAACGCCATCTCGGCGATCGTGATCGTCGGCGCCATGCTGGCTGCCGCGCTTACCGTCACTCCGCTGGGCAAGACCATGGGCACCCTGGCCGTGGCCCTGGCTGCGGTCAACGTGTTCGGCGGCTTCCTGGTAACCCGGCGCATGCTGGAAATGTTCAAGAAGAAGGCCCCGAAGGCCCAGGTGGAGAAGTAATCGATGAGCATGAACCTGATCACTGTTCTCTACCTCGTCGCCTCGGTGTGCTTCATCCAGGCGCTCAAGGGCCTGTCGCACCCGACTTCGTCGCGACGCGGCAATGTCTTCGGCATGGTCGGCATGGGCATCGCCATCGTCACCACGGTCGGCCTGATCCACAAGCTGGGCAGCGAACTGGCCCTACAGGGCCTGGGCTTCGTCATCGCCGGCCTGCTGGTCGGCGGCAGCATCGGCACGGTCATGGCCAAGCGCGTGGAAATGACCAAGATGCCTGAGCTGGTCGCCTTCATGCACAGCATGATCGGTCTGGCAGCGGTATGTATCGCCATTGCCGCGGTGGCCGAACCACAGTCCCTGGGCATCGTCGCCGGCATGGCCGACCCGATCCCGGCAGGTAACCGCCTGGAACTGTTCCTCGGCGCAGCCATCGGCGCCATCACCTTCTCCGGGTCGGTGATTGCCTTCGGCAAACTGTCGGGCAAGTACAAGTTCCGTCTGTTCCAGGGCGCGCCGGTGGTCTTCAAGGGCCAGCACCTGCTCAACCTGGCCGTCGGGCTGGCCATTCTCGGCCTCGGCCTGGTCTACACCTTCACCGGCGACATCACCTCGTTCGCCATCCTGGTGGCGCTGGCGTTCGTCATCGGCGTGCTGATCATCATCCCTATCGGCGGCGCCGACATGCCGGTGGTGGTGTCGATGCTCAATAGCTACTCGGGCTGGGCGGCGGCCGGTATCGGCTTCTCGCTGAACAACTCGATGCTGATCGTCGCCGGCTCCCTGGTCGGCTCTTCGGGCGCCATCCTCTCGTACATCATGTGCAAGGCGATGAACCGTTCGTTCTTCAACGTCATCCTCGGTGGCTTCGGCGCCGATGCAGATGCCGGTGCAGCCAGCGGCAGCCAGGAGCAACGCAGCGTGAAGTCGGGATCAAGCGACGACGCCGCCTTCCTGCTGACCAACGCCGACACCGTGGTCATCGTGCCCGGTTACGGCCTGGCCGTGGCACGTGCCCAGCATGCACTGATGGAACTGGCCGAGAAGCTGACTCATCGCGGCGTGACCGTGAAGTACGCGATCCACCCGGTTGCAGGGCGTATGCCTGGCCATATGAACGTGCTGCTGGCCGAGGCCGAGGTGCCGTACGAGCAGGTGTTCGAGATGGAGGACATCAACTCCGAGTTCGGCCAGACCGACGTGGTGTTGGTGCTCGGCGCCAACGACGTGGTCAACCCTGCGGCGAAGAACGATCCGAAGTCGCCGATCGCCGGCATGCCGATCCTCGAGGCTTACAAAGCCAAGACCGTGATCGTCAACAAGCGCTCGATGGCCAGCGGCTACGCCGGCCTGGACAACGAACTGTTCTACATGGACAAGACCATGATGGTCTTCGGCGACGCCAAGAAGGTGATCGAGGACATGGTCAAGGCCGTGGAATAAGCCCTGACCGGCCAGACAGGAAACCCGGCCATGTGCCGGGTTTCCTGTCTATGAGGCCAACAAAAAAACTGATTTTCAGGTCAATCATCCTGACAGATCAATTTCAAACTGTACTGTTTGAAAGACCAATATAATTGGGTTGCACCCAGTGAAAAATCTCGCCGAATTCGGTTGCACCCAGTCTTTTCACTTATGGCAAGTACAGTTATATCGATTCCTGACCGAACAGTTACAAAGCAACCTATCTAATAGCACAACAATTTCATCCAGCTGTGACTACTGAGCCACCACTGCGCTCGGGATAATTTGCCCATCGAAAGCAAACACCAGCGCCGCCACAAGCGGAAGGATGACCACCATGGAACGTACCCTCAGTTCCGCCCTGCTTCAAACTCACAGCGTTGCCAGCGACAAATCGGCCTGGCTGCTCCGCGTTATCGCCACCCTCAGCCTGTGGCAGCGCCGCATCGTCAGCCGTCGTCAACTGGCTCGACTGGATGCCCGTCTGCTCGCTGACGCCGGCATTAGCGAAAATCAGCGTTACGTCGAACTGCAGAAGCCGTTCTGGCGTTAACACCTCGCTTTGCTCCATCCCAATTGGGATCTTCTGAGAGCTCCACCGTCTCTGCTGCGGTGGGGCTTTCGTTTTATCTGCAACAGTCATCGCCCGAGCGAACGGTACAGTTGCCATAAAACCGCCACTGGCCCCGCACAATTCCCCCCGGTTGTATCTGCTCGCCTACGAGCGCTTGCGAGAACATGAGCTGCCACCCTTGTCTCTCGACAGGAGAACGCCATGGACCGCACTCACGAACCACTTCCGCAACTTGCACACGGCAAGACCCTGCACTGGCTCGGTCTCTACTCGACGCTGCGTTACTGGCAGCGCAACCGCCGTACCCGTCGGCAGCTTGCTTTGCTCAACGAGCAACAACTGGCTGACGCCGGCATCAGCACAGCGGAGCGTGAGCGGGAACTGGCCAAGCCCTTCTGGCGCTGAGCCAGTAATGGAGCTAGGAATGCCGTTGGGCTAAGCTGCGGATGCGGGCAGAACAGCGCCCCGCCCTACCGGAGTTACCCCATATGCACCTGAAGAAATCCCTGATTGCAGCGCTCCTTTCATTAGGGCTGGCAGGCACCGCCTGTGCCAGCAGCCTGGTCGCGACGACCGATACTCTGGGAGGCGCCCTGGCCGGCACTGCCGAGGGCAGCTCGGACGCGACCAGCTCGTTGCGCGACATGAAACAGCTGCGCGCGGCGCGCGATGACGCCGCCAGTTTCGTCGCCAGCGCTGGCGCGATCCGCAGCGTACGACTCGAAGCGGCCCTGGCGCACATTCGCCGTCATGACGCCGCGCTGGCGACAGCGGATGACCTGGCCCTGGCTCAGGCCATCCTCAGCCTGTGAAAACTTTGCACACGTCTATCGATAAGCTCGCTGCTGACCGACGCTGCATGGCCCCGTAAACTTCGCCTACTTGCCTGGTCGCGGGGAACCGCGCCGGCCTGTCCACGTCAAATCGTCCGTTCTGCAGTTCTCGGAGCTCCTTATCATGCGTCGTTCATTCGTCATCGCCGTCGCCGCCTGCGCCCTGTTCAGCGGTATCGCTCAGGCGCAAACCGTGGTCGCCACCAGCAACATCGTGGTGCGCGCCCTGGATCGCAGCATCAACTTCACGTCCGACACCACCACCTCGCTGCGTGATATGAAAGCCGTGGTGCAGGCCCGTGACGATGCCGCCAGCTTCGTCGCCAGCGCCGGTGAGATTCGCGGTGCGCAACTGGAAGCTGCGCTGCAGACCATCCGCCAGCAGTTGCCGCAAGCGCAGGCTGCCAGCGATCTGCAACTGGCCGAAGCCATTCTCGCTCTGTGACCCACCTCGCCGCCTGGTGCTGCGGCGCGCTGCTGGCGCTGGCCGCAGGCTTCGCCCAGGCGCAGTTGCGTCTGACGCTGGACGACAGCGCTCTAGGCGCAGCCGAACGCCAGGCGAGCCAGGCCCTGCTGGACGAGGCGATGGCCGCATTGCCCCCGCGCTTCGCCCAGCAACTGGACCGAGAAGTGAGGGTCAGCTGGCGCGCTGGACTGCCCTCGGAGATCTACGGCCAGGTCGGTCGTTTCAGCGGCATCGAGCTCAACGCCGAGCTGCTGCCGAAGCTGGTCGATGGCTCGGCGGCAGAAAATCGCACCGGTCGCCCGCACGGCACCCAGCGCCAGGAACTGCTGGCCACCCTGCTGCATGAACTGACACACCTCTACGACCGCGCCCGCCTCTGGTCTGCGGCCGAGCGCCGCCACATCAGCCAATGCCGACAGCGCGTCAGCTCCATGGGCCCGGTTGGGCTGCCGGAGGATTGTCGTGGCCAGACCGAGCGCCGCTTCACCCTAAGCGACGACCCGCGCCTGCTCGATCTGGCTGGCTGGCAGCAACGGGTCGGCCAGCGAGGCGCGCGCGATCTGGACAACGGCCAGATCGCACGCAGCCCGGACAGCTACGAGCTGACCAACGCGCTGGAGTTCGTAGCGGTCAACCTCGAATACTTTCTGCTCGACCCCAGCTATGCCTGCCGCCGCCCCTCGCTGGCGCGCTATTTCCGTGAGCACTTCGACTGGACGCCGCCCAGCAAGAACTGCAGCAACGACTACCCCTACCTCAATGCCGGGCGCGACTTCGCCCTGCAGCCACTGGGGCGCCTCGACCCTGAGCGCGTGTATGAAGTCGACTACCTGCTCGCTGAAGCCAACGATGCCTGGATGAGCCGCTGGGGCCACAGCATGCTGCGCCTGGTGGTCTGCGCGCCGGGCCGGCCACGGGGCCCGGACTGCCGTCTTGATCTCGACCACCATCTGGTGCTGTCCTACCGTGCCTTCGTCGGCGACCTGCAACTGTCGAGCTGGGATGGCCTGACCGGCGTCTACCCCTCACGCCTGTTCGTGCTGCCGCTGGAGCAGGTGATTGATGAATACACCAAGGTCGAGCTGCGCAGCCTGGCCTCGGTACCGCTGCGCCTGTCACGCGACGAGGTCGAACAACTGGTGGTACGCGCCGCCGAACAGCACTGGAGCTATGACGGAGACTACTACTTCGTCTCCAACAACTGTGCGGTGGAAACCCTCAAGCTGCTACGCAGCGGCACCGGAAATCCGCGCCTGCATGCCCTCGACAGCATCCTGCCCAATGGCCTGCTGGAACTGATGGATGCACGCGGGCTGGCCGACACCACAGTGCTCGACGACCCGCGCGAGGCGCTGCGCCTGGGCTATCGCTTCGACTCCTTCCGCGAACGCTACCAGGCCATGTTCCGCGTCCTGCGCGAACGCCTGCCGATCACTCAGGACAGCGTCGAAACCTGGCTGGAACAACCTGCCGAAACGCGACGCAACTGGTTCGCCAAGGCCGACCTGCGCGCCAGCGCCGCCCTGCTGTTGCTGGAGCAAGCCGCGCTGCGCAGGCAACTGCTGCTGGCTCAGGACGAACTCAAGCGTCGCTACCTGACCGGCCGCGCCGCCGGTGATCCGAGCTTGAACAAGGCCGGCGCCGCGCTGGAACAGATACTGGCCAACAGCGGCTTCCTCAGCCGCCCGGCCGAACTGCTCGAAGGCGGTTACGGCTTGCCGCAACAGCAGGAATGGGTGCGCCTCGAAATCAGCAGCCGTGAGCGTCAGCAGCAACTGCGCCAGCTCAGCAACGAGCTCGATGGCGAAGTGCGCAACCTGCTGCAACCCGAGCGCCTGGCTGAACTGGAGGCCAATGAGGCCAATCTGGTTGCCCTCGGCGAACATCTGCGGGTCTTGCACAAGGCCAGTGGCGGGCTGGAGCTACCGTAAGGCACATGCTGGCGCAGACCGGAATTGACCGTAGCGTGAGGGTGAGCAGGCACGTCGCAATACAAGCCTGGCCTCGCTCTCCCTTTGCGCCCGCCCTGGTTCTTAGCGCTTGCAGTGTGCTGGCGGCAGTACGTCCTGCGCTGCCTGATTGGTCATGATCTGCAGCTCATTGACGTTGCGCGCGGTAAACACCTTGCCTCCGGTCGCCGCCGCCAGGCAATTCCCGGCACCGGTGCCGAGAATATCGACCACGTTGATCTTCAAGTGCGGTTTGCTGCGCGCCAAGGCCTGGGCTATCGCACAGGGATCCTGGTTGCAACTCTCCTCGCCATCGGACACCACCAGCATCACCGACTCGCGGTTGACCCCATCGAGCATCTGTCCGGCCTTGGCGATGCCATCGGCCAGAGGCGTGCCTTGTACCGCTGTCACGGTGCGCAGGCGTGACAGCAGATCTGCTCGTTGGTCAGGACCGAAATAGCCGACGCTGCGGGCGCCCGGACAGCTCTCCACCAGCACCAGTCCGGCGTTGGCATCACTGGGCAACTGTTGCACCACGCCAATAGTCGCCTCGCGCGCCGTGGTGATGCGCTTGGGTTCACGGAATACATGGCCCATCGTGTTCGGGGCATTGGTTCCAAGCAGCAGCTGCGTGGCGATATTGGCAACCCCTTGCACCATCGTTGCCTGTTCGATTTCCTTGGGTGTGGCCAACATGCTGATATCCATGGAACCGGAAGCATCAAAGACGATGACCATCTCCGGCGCCAACTCCTTCGGACGCTCATCGGGGCAAAGGTTCTTGGCATTAGTGATCAACTGCTCCTTGCAGTTCTTCGCCAAGTTCTGCTCGACCTGCTCGCGCAGGGCGGCGTTGTCCTTGAGCAACGGCTCTTCGCGCTGCATCTTCTGCAGGGCCGAACAGTCTCGGGCGATGCCATCGATACGTTTTTTCAGCAGCTCGGCAGGATCCGGCTTGGGCTCGGGTTTTGGTTCAGGCTTGGGCTCGGGAATCGGCGGTGGCAGCGGAATTTCCGGCTCGGGTTCAGGTTCCTCGACCACCGGATCCTCTTCCACTGGCTCCTGCTCGGATGGAACCTCCTCAAGCACGGCCGGCTCTTCGGCCACCGGAGACTCGACCGGCACAGGCGGGGTTTCCGGCTCACGACAGAACAGCCACCACCAGAGCGCCGCTAGTAGGGCCAGCAACAGCAGGGCAAGCAGCAGCCACAACCACCAGCGCCGCTTGCGTGGCACCTCGCTGACCACGGCTGCTGCACCTGGCGGTAACGCACCAGCTTCCGCGGTAACAGGCGTGATCGGTGGCGCTAGGGGTTGGCCACCGCCCCAGAAGGTCACCAGCGGCTGGCCATTGAGCGAATACAGGGTCGAGGTGTCGGGATAACGGGCCGCTTCACGCAACAGAGCCGCCTGGCGTACACCATCGCCACCCTGCGCATCGAGCTGGCTGGCCAGTTGTTCGATAGAAGCCAGTCGCTCGTCGAGCAGGTGGCGCACCTGCGCCGCCTCCTTCTCATCCAACTGGCTGAACGGTACCGGCTGGCCGCCAAGATCCGAATACCACTCGACGATATCACCCTCGGCCTGCTTCGGCTTGGCGTACAGGGTCGCCGTGCTCGGCGGCAGGTGCCGGCGCAGGATCTGCGTGAGTTCTCCATGACCGGCCAGCGCATCTGCCGCGCTACGGGTTTGGGAGGACAGGCGGGAGATTCGCTTCATGGCGGTCAGCTTCCTGCTTAGGTAGTCAGGGAAAAGCCTGCTGGCGGAACGACCGGCATGCAGGTGTAACGGCAATGATCAACGCAGGCCAAGATCGCTTTCCAGGCTGGAAACCTTGCTACGCAGCTTCTGCAGCTCAACCTGTTTCTGCAGCACGGCCGGATTCTCCTGCTGGTTGATATTTTTCAGGTCGTTCTCCAGCGCAGCAATTTCTGCCTCGATGCGCCGGTTGCCCTTGGCCTTATTCTTGAGTTCACCAAGCAGGGCGTTGAGCGACTTGTTCAAGGAGGCGTACTGCGCCTGCTGGGTCGCCAGATCCTTGCCGACCGACGCTTTCTCCTGCTCGATAGCGGCATAGACATCACGGAACAGCTGGTTGGTTTTCTGCTCGTCGAGCAGGATCTTTTCCTTCTCCTCGACACGCTGGGCGTAGACGCCCTGGGTCTTGCAACCGAATTTGGTGGCGAACCCGGCATCGGCATTACGCGGGTCGCATTCCTGCGAACTGACGGCACAACCGGCGAGCATGGCGACGCCAGCCAGTAGGACAAAAGAACGAAGTGGAGGCATGGACGTATTCCTTGGAGCCTGAATAGGCTGTCGCTGCAGAGTGTGCCGCGCACACCGAAAAGGTCGGTAAAGGTGCGCACAGCGCACCCTACCTGTCATGTTGACCGAGAGTTTCCCGGAGCCTGTTCAGGTCGCGAACAGACTCTTAACCGAGCCGGATCGAAGAACGCTGCTGGTACAGCTGGTCGATTTCCGACTCCAGTTGCGCGATCTGCTTCTGCATCTTGCCGATCTCCGCATCCAAGGTATCGGTACGGGCACCATTGTTGCGCTCGGCGGCGGCAACTTTGGTCCACTCCTGCTGCTTGGAGCGTACGTCGGCCAGGGATTTCTTCAGGTAAGCGGTGTTGGCATCGATCTCGGCGAGCTGCTTCTGCGCCTGGGCGCTCTGCACCTTGTTGGCGGCGATGTCTTGCTTGATCTGCTCGATCTTGCGCTTGTCATCGGCGATCACGCTACGCGCGGTATCGCTGAGCATCTGCAGCTCCTGGTTGTCCTTGCGCACGTCGGCGATGGTCGCATCAAGACGGTCTTCCGCGTTGGCATACTGGCTGCGCTGGTTATCCAGATAGTAGTTGGCGCCCATGCCCACGCCACAGCCAGCCAGACCGGCAGCGACCATGCACTGAGCCTTCTTGCTCGGGTTACCCAGCTGGCAGGCGAGCATGCCGACCACCGCGCCACCGGCACAGGCTTGCCAACCCGACTTGCTGAAGAACTGCGCCGAACTGCTGTTGGCCAGCCGTGGGTCGACCGGCGCCTGATTGGCAGCCGGCGTCGTGCCGGTGGTCTGACAGCCAGTCAATACGAGAGCGAGACCCAGAACGACCCATTTCATCCGTTGATCCAACAACGCTACTGCTTTCATGTCCATGCCCTTCGCTTAAATGGATTTACAGGATTCCAGCCACTGACTGCGCGCCACTTTGCCGCTTTTCATGTAGCTATTCAGATTCTTCCAGTGGGTGTCGAGGTAACTGCGCAGGTTGCTTTTGCTGCGCGCCGCCATTTGTTGAGCCACCACACTGACTTGCGGCTCGACGGTGGCCGAGGTGTAGTTGAGCGCACCACTGACCACCGTGTCGGCATAGTAGTTGAGCATGAAGTCGAGCACCTTGCGATGACCTTCGAGCTGCTCTTTGCGCGCATCGCAGCGGCTCATCTGGTCATCTTCACCTGCTCCACAACTACGCTTGTAGTTGCCTTCCAGAGTATCGAGGAACATGCCGTCGTCCTTGAGCTTGGTGCAGAGGAAAGCACCCAATTGCAGTTCGGAGCGGATCGCCTGGTCGCGTTGCTCGTCACGTGCCTGGGTGTTGGCACGCAGATCGCCACGCAGCTTTTCCAGTTGCTGCTTGAGCGCGTCATCCTGCACGCCGCTGGCGATGCTGGCGATTTCCGCGACCGGATCCTTGTTGTCCTTGCTGCCTGTGGCCTTGCTCGCTGCCGGAGTACCGAGTTTCTTCCAGTCCTGCTCGACCTGCTTGATGCGCTCGCGCGAGGTCAGCACCGGCGCCACCAGGGCCAGGCGCACACCGCCGGTCTTGAGCTTGTTCTGCTCGCCAGCGCTGGCGTAGTAAGGCTGTTCCTGACGCAATGCGGTGCGCAGCTCAGCCTGCGGCGTCAGGTAGTTACCGCCACGCACGATATAGCCGCCAGCCTGGCCATGCTGGCGATCGAGCTTGTTCAGGCGGAAGGGTTCGAAGAGCATCTCATCGACGTTGCCCAGAACGTCATGCAGACCCAGCGGATTTGGCTTGAGCAAACCGGTCAGTTGCAGCTTGCCATTGGCCGACTGCGCACCAGCGAACCACGCATAAGCACCGAGCCCACCATCCGGCGTGGGGAAACGAATATCGCGAAACTCGGACTGGGAAACGGCCATGCCGCCACGTGCGGCAAACTCCCACTCGGCCTCGGTCGGCAGGCGCAGGAAGCCCGCTGCGCCATCCTCCTTGGGCAGCTTGGCAGCGGCATTCTTACGTAGCCACAGGCTGTATTTGTCGGCAAAGGCAGTGGCGTCGAACCAGCTGACGCCGACCTGCGGCAGGCGCAGCTTGGTCGAAGGCGTCGGGCAGGTATCGTTCATCACTGCCTGGTATTGCAGCTCGCTCAACTCGTACTTGGCCAGCAGGTAATAGCGCCCCGGTTCCGGTTTCTGCACCGTGAAACTACCGGCGATGTAGCTGGGGCGGGCCTGCTCGATGTAGCCCCACTCGTCGCTGTCCTGACCGAGGGTCACGCCATAGTCACCCATCGGGCTGGCGACTGGAACCTGTACCTTACGCAGCACCAACGAACCCTCGCACGGCATCGGCAGGATCACGTCATCGGCCAGCGGTTTGGGATTGTAGTACTTCTCCTCCCAAGCAGCCTGGGCCGGCAGACTGCCCAGCGCCAGCAACGTCGCCGCTGCCAGCAAGGCCTGCTCAGAGGTCACGCAGGCTTTCAGCCGGTTGAATATGGATCGCACGAAACCCTCCTACAGCCGCCACGACGATGGCGATCAGCAATGCACTGGCGAAGGCCAGCAAAATATGAATGTTTTCCAACTTGCAGACGAAGCCGTCGTCGGCCAGGTTGGCGCCCAGCGCCGTATTGAATACATGGCTGCCGACCAGGTAGGCAGCGTAGCCCAAAGCAAAAGCCAAACAGGTGAGCAGCGCCGCCTGAACCATCACGTAGGCGCCAGCAGCCGAACGCTGAAAACCAAGCAGACGCAACAGCGCCAGATCCTTGCGCTTGCGGTCGATATTGGCGAGAAAGGCCCCGGCCAGCGAGGCCACGCAACCGATCACCGCGGTCCAGGCGATCACCGCGAAAATCAGGCCGAGCACATGGCTGATGGCCTTGACCGACTCGATCTCACGCGCCCGCGTGCTGCTCTCTATGCGCTCGCCATCAAGCCAATTGGCAATGCTGGCCACATCATCCAGACCCCGGGCGTAGATGCGCGCACGGGCATAGCGCTCGCGCACCGGCGCCACCTCGCCGGTGAGGAAGCCGAACATCGGCACGGCATAACCATCGCGAAAATTTTCCATCGCCACCAGCAGATCAAGGCGCACCAGCACCGCCGGCCGGGTAAAGGCGCTGTTCTCCAGCACCCCACCCACGGTCACCGTCAGTTCGCCACGCTCGTTGCTGCCATCGAGCTTGCGCAGCACCAGCAGACGCAACGTATCGCCGACCTGCACGCCGAGTCGGCTTGCCGCACTGGCGCTGAGCAGTACCTGCTCCAACGTCGCGGGCGACGGCAAAGCGGCGATCAGCGGATCGCCACTGGCTGTCGGGATGACTTCGGCATTAGCGACAAAATGCTGACTGTCGCGCTGCAGGTCGGCCTGGGTGTTCAGCGAACGGGTCAGCGGGATGACGAAGCCTACGCCGGGCTGGGCACGCAAACGCTCGAACCAGCCGCCGGCCAAGTCATAGTTGCCGAGCATGCGCACTTCGAGGTTGCGCGGGTCGCTGAGCAACTCATCATTGAGCTGCGAGACCACGCCATGCTTGAGGCCGAACAACAACAGCAGGGGCGCGATCACCGCCACCAGCGAGGCGACGATGCACAGCGACACCTTGCGGTCGTGCCACAGGTCACGCGCTGCCAATTCGATCAGCAAACGCAGACGGGGGCGAGTCTCAGGCCGCGTCATGGAACACCGTGCCGTCGGCGCTGGCATCGACGGCACTACCCTGCAGCGTGCCGACGATGTTGCGGATCGCACAATCGCGCACCAGATCCCAGTCGTGGGTAACCAACAACGCGGCGATCTGGAAACGCTGGACGATTTCGATGATCAGCTCGAACAAGCGTTGCGCCTGCAGAGGATCGAGCGCTGCGGTCGGCTCGTCGGCCAGCAGCAGGTCGGGCTCATGGGCGATCGCGCGGACGAAAGACACCCGCTGGCGCTCGCCGATAGACAGCTGCGCCGGCAACTTGCCCAGCAAGGGTTGCAGGCGCAGACGAGAGATGGCCTCGTCGACCAACTCGCTCTTGCCAGGTAGACCAAGCATGCGCCGGGGCAACTCGATATTCTGCCGCACACTGAGAAACGGCAGCAGACCGCCGCTCTGCAACACGAAGCCCAAACGCTGAGCGCGAATATCAGCCAATTGCGCCTGGCGGTCATCGCGCAGCAGCGCGGCAACATCCAGCCCATCGGCATCTCCCAGACGGAACTGGCCGAGCCCATCGGGACGCAGGATCAGACCAATCATTTCCAGCAGCGTGCTCTTGCCACAACCGCTGGCGCCGGTGATTGCCGCCACCTCGCCACGGCCAAGAATCAGGCGCGGCAAGACGATCTGGTAGTCGCTACCCCGGCGAATGCGCATGTCCTCGATATGCAACATGACCCAAGTCCTAAGGCAAAGCCTCCAGCGGCACCGGGTAAACGTGCTCGCGTGGGTCACTGCCCGGCGCCAGGGATACCCAGCGGTCGGCATCGGCGTTGTAGCGCTGGTAGTACTTGAGCTTGGTGTTCAGGCGCCGAATGAATTTCTCCTGCTCAAGCCCTTCCATGCCTTTCCAGGTTTCCTCGTCGAGGCTGAGCACCTCGCTGAGATAAGGCAGGCCATCAAGGTATTCAGCCATCAGGCCCATGTCGGCGACCTTGATGGTCTTGTCCTTGAGCTGGTTGGGATCCTTGCCCATGGTCGCGGCCACCGAACGCAGGCGCTCGAACATGTCGCTGGGCGAGATCAGGCCTTCGTTAGCAGCATCGGCGATCTGCTTGACCACATCGCTAAGGTCGCTGAGCTGACTCTTGGTCATCAGCACACGCACGTCGGTAGTGGGTACATCCTGACGCACGAAGTCACGGTCACTGATCCACGCCTGAAACACCGGCGGCGCACTGGCACCGGTCTTTTCGCCGAGGTAGGCCAGGCGCATGGCGTGTCCGAGCAGCTCGGCATCCTCGGCCAGGGCGGTATCGCCACCTTTGCCGGATTTCGCCTTGGCGTACTCCGCATCGGCCCCCAGCGCGCTACCGGCCGCCATGTCGCCGCGATAGGCCGCCTTGACCTGTGCAGTGATGGCATCGCCAAGGCTGTCGACCATCTTGCCGAAGCTCTCGACGTTGCCGGCATCCACCGGGTAGTACAGCGGCTTATTGAGGAAAGCGTTGGTCGACAAATCCGTGTACTGCGCCTCGGCCGAGGCATGGTTCTTCGAGCCGCTCGGGGTCTTCAGGTGCAGGCTGTAGATCGCCACGCCACGGTACTTGGCCTCCAGGCGCACCTGCTCGGCGTTCAGGCCAGTGGACGACAGCTTGCTGTCACCATCGACTGCGCCCGCATCGGTAACCAGTACGATGTAGCGTGCACCGAACTCATTCCATTTGACCTGATCCAGCGCCTGCATCACGCCGGCGTAGGTGTCTTCGTCGTAACTGCTGCTGGACGCAGTTGCCGGTTTGAGCTCGGCGACCTTGGCCAGGAAGTCTTTACCGTCCTTGACCGTGCTCGGGTCGACGTACATCTTGCTGACGTATTCAAGCTTGGGCACTTCCTTGGTGCTGGAGCGGTAGGCGACTAGACCGAACTTGACCTGATCCAGCAGCTTTTCCTGCTCGACGTGGTCGTAGATACGCTTGACCGCCTCACGGGTACGGTCGATGTACGGCCCCATGGAAATGGTCGAGTCGATGACGAACACCACGGCGGCGCTGAACCCCTTGAGGGTGTTGGCATCTGCCGTGGCGTTCTTGTCCGCGCCCTCCTTGTCGGCCGACTCCGCCGCACTCACCGAAGCGACGTTGAGCAGGCGCACCTGGAAACCCTTCTCGGTGAAGGTTTCCTCGGCTTCCAGCACCGGCAACAGGTAGAAATTCTTCGTCAGATCCACCGCGTAATCCGGCTCGCGGGCAGCCACCGCCGGATCACGGCCATTGGCCTTCATGTTGGCCAGGATCGGCTTGAGCAGTGGCGCCGGGTCGTCCTTGGCAAAGAGCTGTTCGAGGCTGTCCTTGTTGCGGAAGAACAGCAGCGGATCACGACCGGCCGGGTTGGTCAGGGCCAGGGTCATCTGCATCTTCCACGGAACGGCGCAGTCGCCCTTAATCCAGCCGACGGTCTTGCCATAGCTGTCAGGGCCGACCTTCAGCCACTCGGTGTTGCCTGCCTGCTCACGCTGGTACACGTAAAAGCGGGTGAATGCTGGCTGCGCCTTACCGCCACTAGCGCCAGCGCTATCGCCAAGCTGGCAGGTCGGCGTGGTCAGCACGCGCTGGTAGAGGGTCTTCTTGCCTTCCTGCAGCAGCGGTTTGTCTGCCGCCATCAGTGGCGCTGCTGCGCTCAGCAGCAGGCCGGCAAACAACAGTTTGACGCCCGGGGCGGTGCGCACGGTCATTTCTTCAGCTCCTCCAGCCGCTGGCTGGCGTCCTGATTGTCCGGGTCGTTGTTCACGGCAATCTCGTACCAATACATCGCAGTCTCAGCGTCAGCCGCTTCGATGCAACCGCCGCTGGCATAATGCGCCGGGTCGTACTCGCGGGCATAGGCATAGGCAATGGCGGCATCGCCCGACTGCGCCTTGTGCGCATACAGACGCTGCACCACGCCACAGCGCTTGGCATCCTTGGCAACGGCGATCACCTCCAGCACCTGTTCGCTGGACGGATTGGACTTCAGGCAGGCCTGGATGAAAGACAGATCCTCCCTGGCATCAGATAGGGCTTGCGAACTGCACGCGGCCATCGCCCCTACCACTGAAGCCGGCGTGTCGCTTGGCGCGATATCGGTCGACGGCGTGCGCAGCAGAAACCACCAGGCCGCAACCGCCAGGGCCAGGATGAGCAGTATGGTGATCAGGATCAGCGGAAGCTTGCTGCCTTTCTTTGCCACCGGGGTCTGAGGTGATGGAGCAGGCGGCGCTTCGACAACCACCAGCTCAGGCACGGGTGCTGAAATTACCTCGGGCTCAGGCGCAGGCGGCTCGGGCAGTACTTCTGGCAAAACCGGCACGATGACCGGCTCGGCCTTGCGCTCAACCTTCTTCTCGTCATGCGTCGAGTTACCTGCTGCCTTGGAGGACAGAATGCTGCCAAGGATGCGCAGCACACCCTTGTCGCTGCCGTCCTCGTTACGCAGTTGCAGCATGTAGGCCATCTGAGGATCAAGCATCAACGGGTCGATCAGCCAGGGGCCGACCTCGCCACTGAGTTTTTCATCAACCAGGTTCAAGCCATCGAGCGTATGCCAGGATGGGCTCGTATCCCATTCGCCGTTTTCACCGAGGTAGCGGCCATCCTGATTGCGCTGCACGGTCAGTTCGAGGGCGTCACTGCCCTCCTGCCAACCATGTACGGTCAGCTCTCCATGACCAGGTTGGCCGCTCTGCGCTGCCTTCAGTTCGATTCTCAACATGACTTATTCCGTCCGATCCGCATGCAGGGTGGCGAGCACCTTGCCCAGCGTCTCGTTCTGCTCCGGTGTGATTTCTCGGCCGGCACTGTGACCGGCGTTGTCTTCAGCGATCTTGGCCAGCGCCACCAGCCAGTCGCCCACATAGTTGCGCGTGTGTTCCAGGGGTTGCGCCGGCAGTTGCGGCAGCTTGCCCGGGACGATAACCGGTGGCGCCTGGAATAGCTTGGCGCCACGCTCGATGCGGCTGTCGGGACGCTGCTCCAGGGGTGACTCGATGAACCCTAGCCAGCCGATGAAATCGCCCAGCACGGTTTTCGCGGTGAGCACCTGACGTCCGGCCAGCTGCTCGCGTTTGGTGCCAATCTGCTCGGTACTGACGATGGCCTGCAGCAGGCGTGTTTGTAGGTCGAGGCGACTAGCGCCGGTGATGAGCTCATCAACCAGAGCCTCGACCGCTGGCTTGGAGAAGCCCAGATAGGTCATCAGACGCATGTCTTCAGGCAGGTGGCGCAGGTGGCTTATCCACTCACGCAGTACGGCCTGGGCGAAACGTGCATCGCTACCGCTGGAGCGCAGCGGTAAGGCATTGCTCGACGAGCGAGGCGCCGACTCGCTGTCGCCGAACAGATCAAAACTATCGTCGTGTCCCAGGTCATCACCCAGGTTGAGCGCCCCCCCGCTCACAACACCGCTGCTCCCACTATCGCTCACCAGAGCAGTAGGTTCTTCGTCATCGGCGCGCAGGTACAGACCCCGAACCAGATCGTCAGGCAATTGCATTCTCTGCAACAGTTCACCCAGCAGAATGCGCCGCGGCCAGACCGCGTCGAAGATCTGCTTGGCGATCTTGCGCTTCTTCTCCAGCTCGCCGGCGCCTTCTGCCTGATACCAGTGGCCAAGCCGGTTATCCAGCAGATGCAGTACATCATCGAGCTGTTCACGAATACGCCCCAGCTTGACCTCGCGCAGCGCCACGCCACGCAGGTACTGGCTGATACGGCCCATGCCGCCATCGTTCAGCTCCAGCATCGCGTCCCAGGCCTGCTGCGGCTGGTTGACGTGGCGCTGTACAGTTTCGTCTTCGACGAAGGTACTGCGCATCAGCCCCAACGAATCCTGGGCAGCTGCGTTGATACCGATCTCTTCACCAGCCTGCACGTCGAGGAAGGTCACCTTCATGCGCGGTTTGCGCACCAGGAAGGTGTTATCGAAGGGCTGACCGGCCGTCCACTCCTGCAGCCAGGTGTACTGGCCAAAGCGTTCGAGCATGGTCATCTTCATCATGCCGCCGCTACCCCAACCGAGGCGCAGTAGGTCTTCGCCCTTGTCCAAGTCGCTACCAATGCGCATGTCGAACATGGTGATGGCCCACAGCAGGCCCGGCTTACGCAGAGCACGCTCTTCGGGCTTGGCGCCCTGGGTCTTGTCGATCCAGCGGGTCAGTACCGGACCGACAGCGGTGACGTCGGACTGCTTGTTCGATGGCGTACAGACGATCAGCACGTTCATTTCCTGGCTGTCGGTGTAGCGCTCGAACAAATAGGCAACCTTGCCGCGCAGGATCAGTTGCGCCACCGGGCTGGCTTCGTCGCTGCTCACCGCGCGACGCACGTCGTCCAGCGACTCGACCGACAAGCGGCCGCGATAGCCGGGAAAATCGAGCAGGTCGACCTGCTCGAACAGCGGCTCGCTAGTAGGCTCAACCAACGGGAACACCAACTCGACGGTGAGTGCGGCCAGTTGCGCCAGGGACAGCTCGACCGACGCACGCAGCTCGCCGTCAATGAATGGGCGCACGCCGATGCGCTTGTCGCTGTCCTTGCCCAAGCGCTCGAGCATGTCGACGTTCATGATGCTGTCGGCCTGCGACAGGCCCTTGTCGGTCTGCCGCACCAGGGCATCGAGCGGAGCGAATACGCGATCGGCGTTACCCAAGCTGCTCAGGGTTCTGGCGAAGCTCTGGTAGGCCTCGCTCAACTCGTTGATCTCACCCCAGAAGATCGAGAACAGCCGGGTGCGATCCTCCACCGCCAGCCAGGGCGCCAGCTCCACGGCCACAGGCCAGTAGTACCCAGCCAGACCACTCAGCGACGCCGGGAAACTACCTTGCAGGTAGTCCCACAGGGCCACCACGTCGTCCTCGCTGACTCCGGGCACCGGCTTGAGCTGGCGGCGCTGGCCGAGTTCCTTGAGCAGTTGGCGGATGGCCGCTTCATCGAAGCGATAGGACACCTTCTCGGTGTTGAAATCGTTGAAAAAGGAGTTGGCCAGCACCTTGGCCACTTCCACTTCGCCGAACAGCTTCAGCTCCAGCGGGAAATCGTCCGGGCCGGGGCGCGCAGTACGGCTGAAACGGGTGACCAGGCCGGTGGCCTCTTTGCCTCCACCCGGCGGATTGACATGGGTGAGGAAGTCCAGACGACTGCCACCGAAATCAGTCTCCAGCTTGCCGTTGGCACCGGCAGCCAGGGTCGAGATCAGGTACGACTTGCCGGCCTGGGACAGACCGAAGAAACCCACGGTCATCGGCAGGCCGGAAACGCCGCCCAGGCGTCGGGCGGTATTGCGCACGCGACGCAGGCTGAGGATCAGGTCGTCCGCTTCGTTATCCAGGCGTGGCGCGCTGCGGCGCACGTCGCCGATCCAGCGGATCGCCTCGCCGGCACCGGTATGAATGGCGGCCCAGTGTCGGGTCAGTTGCTCAGGCGAGTTACTCATTTGCGAAACACGCTCCCGCTGTCGAGCCAATATTGGGATTCACCCAGCCCGGCGTCGGACAGGGTGTTGAGGCGCAGGCGAATGTGCGAGCGGCTGACCGAACCACTGTTGGATTCGGCACCAAGAAATTCGAAGCTCTCGCTGCCTTCAGCCGGATTGCGCGAAGGCTTGATGCCCAGGCGCACCTTGAGCACCAGCCCCTGGGAAGCGACCTGCTCGCGCAGCTTCTGGTTCTCGATGCTGAGGATGTACAGCGGCGCTGCAGACCAGCGTTCGTTGGCCAGTTGGCGGAAGCCCAGGCGCATGGTGCCGCGCATATCGAAGGTCAACTCGGGCAGCTCGTACTCGGGGTCGTCGAGATCGATATCGCGGAAGTAGACGTTACCGTCCTTGATCACGTTGTTGTTGTCGATCAGACCGAGGAACTTCAACGTCGAGTAGGGTTTGAACGCCGCCGAACGGAAGAAGAAGTTGGGCAGCCGCAGGCTGCGGCTGAGTAGACAGAGCATGGCGCCGACTGCGGCCGTGGTCTTCGGGTCCTCGATACGGTCGAGCTTGTTGAACGGGTACCAGCCACCGGTGCGGTACTGGTTGAGCGGCAGGATGCGTCCCGGCGGCAACGGCAGCAGCTTGCGAAACAGCGCCTGCACACCGGGCAGACGCGACGGACGCCCAGTGAGCAGGAGCACATCGCAGGGGTAGCTGTGGACAACTTCGCACAGCGCCTGAATGGTCTTGCCGATGTTCATGCGATCGCCGATGAACGCCTCGTGAATGCGCCGCAGACTGACGTTGAGCGTTGTCGCCAGCAGGTCGAACGGCTCGCTGCCGTTACCCAGTTGGCGGCGTACGGCACTGCTGAAATAGTCAAGCACATCGTCGGTGGGACGCTCGTCGCCAAGCAGTTCGCCGAAAGTGCCCCTGACCAGGGTGCCGGCATCCAGCGGGTCATATTGTTCGTAGGCCTTGAGCAGGCGCAGACCGATAGGGCTGAACAGTTGCAGAGTCAGTTGCTGGCGCAGCACGGCGTCCTGCACGGCCAGCGGCTCGCTGCCGATCAGCTTGGACAGCAACGCATCAGGGTTGTCGACACCCGCATCACGCAGCGCCGAGCCTAATGCCGGCAGGACGAACTGGCGGATCACGTCGAGCAGGATGTCGTCACCGGCGACCTTGAAACCATCGCGAAAACGCTGCGAGGGGGTGATATAGACGTTGCTGCCCACGCCATCATCGAGCCGATATTCGGTGATCACCAGGTCGGTGGTGCCGCCACCGATATCGATCGAAGCGATGGTCAGACGATCCTTGTGCGGCTGATCCGGACGCGCCATGGTGGCAAAGAACTCCTCCGGACGACCGGCGAAGTTGTTCTGCGTTTCGTTGAACAGGTAGACGACCTGGCCGCAGGTGGCCTCGTCCCACTGCACATGCACTTCCGGTAGGAATGGCCAAGCGGTCTCGCGGCTCTTGGCGTCCTTGATGTTGATCGGATCGTCTTCAGGGTGCCAGCCAAGGCTCTTCCACACCAGGCCGATGGCCTGCTCCATGCACTTGGCGAAGATTTCGCGCTCGGGCTTGGGCATCGACGGCGGCACGGTGAGGATGATCGAGCGCAAGTGGCGCGGCACGCGCGAATGGCTCATGCGCAGACGCTGCGACGGGCTGTTTATCTGCATCAATGCCTGGCCGAGCACTTCGCAGAGCATGAAGGTCATCAACGAGCTGCGCGAATAGTGCGGGTGGAACACCGGCATGCGTTCGTCGAAGGGCAGGCTGTAGAGCGCCTGACCTTTCTCGTTGATCAACCCGGCGACGGGCGCAGCAGTGGCGTGCGGCTCGCTTTCGGATTTGACGTAGGCGCAGTTGAAGCGCCAGCCCGGCTCGTAGTTGTCCTCGTCCCACAGGTAACGCTTCGGGCTGGACAGGCCGGTCGAGCCTTCGGTTCCACGCCGGCGACTGGCCAGACGTCCGGCCTCGCGACCAACGCGGGCGATGGTCGGCCACTGGAAGGCCTCGCGACGGCCACTTTGCACCGAAAAGTGATCCTTGCCGAATACCGCCTGAGCGAACTCGATACGGCTTTCGAAAGGTTCCGGATAAACGTGCTCAGGCTGGGTCAGGTCACGCAGTTCCAGCTCATAGCGCTTGCTCAGGCCATCATTCTCCTGCGGGTGATCCTCGATCAGGATGCCGCAGGTGCGCGAGTTGCCGACATCGAGCACCATGTCCACCGGAATCGCCTTGTGCAGATCGCTGTCGCGGTTGGACACCACCTTGAGCTCCGGCACCGGCAACGCCGTACCGAGCAGGTGCAGCAAGTTGAGGTAATGCGCCTGATGATAGAGCTCCTGACACTCGTGCTCGATGTCATCGAGCTGCATGCGTATCGGCGGCAGTTGCGCCTGCTCGGTGAACACTTCGCGTAGCCAGCCATCGACCCAGGCCAGGTCGAGGAACCAGCCCATCTCGTCGGCCTGATGTGCCAGGGCAAATGCCGCGCCGGCTCGCACATCATCACTGGTCGGCGCCAGATAGGCGGTATCGCTGCGGCTGGCGAATACTTTGGTATCGAAGGCCAGGGTCACCCGGTGAGTATGACCATCTGGATCCTCACCCTCCATGAGCTCGATGATGCGCATACGCGCCCAGTTCGACGGGCCATCGTCGAAACGCCGAGGTGGGCTGAAGCGAAAGAATGGCAAGGGTAGCCAGAGCCCTTTGAGCAGACGCACCGACTGCTCGACCGCTACGCTGTAGGCCGGGCTCACAGAACTGCCCGGGGCTGCCGGATGGAAAAAGCTGTTGCTGCGTTCATCGAACATCAGCCGCGCCAACGGGCCATCGTTGCGCTGGCGCACGAACTCGCCAGGTAGTTCGCGGCGCAGTTCAAGGGTCACTGCGAAATCCAGGAACTGGACACCGCTGCCCATGATCAGGGTGATCTTATCTTCGTAGTCGGTCTTTTCTGGAAACATGATGCGTTTTTCCGCCCTGTTCTCGGGTCGTGGCAGGCCGTTGGAACTGCCTGGAATTTCAAGGGCCTGTTACTCGACGCCCTGCCTCATGGACATGGGGAATTGCTTGTTCTCATAACTACCCGTGCAGTCAGCAGCGCTACGGCTATCCGGGCTGCACACGACTTCCGGCAGCTTGTAGCTGCTGCCATCGTTGCAGGCAGCCTGCCCCTGGTTGCTGATCGCCAGCTTGCCGCCCTGCATCGCGGCATTCACCGCACCCGAGCACTCGACACCATCACCCCGTCGCACCTTGACCTGCCCCTTGCCATCCTTGAAGTCATAGTCGAGTTGCATGGGCTTGCCGGTCTGCGCATCCTGAATACCGGCACCCGCTTTCCAGTTACCGTTGAGGAACTCAGTGGAGCCGGTTTCCAGTGCCTGCGGGGGAATGCTCAGGTCTTGTGGTACGTCCCGACCCGGCGGTTGCTTGCGAGGTTCCTGCTGCTCCTGTGGCGGCTCGGCAGATGGCTCCTCAGCGGCTGCATCCTCAGGCGCGGACGGCGGCGGTTCTTCGCCCGGTGCATCGGGCTCGTCGTGTGCAGCAGCGCCCTCCTCCTGCTCGGCAGCGGGAGACTCTTGTCCGTCCGGCAGTTGACCATCGATAGCAGCACCCGACCCGGCACCATCGACCGACCCACCACGACCGAACACGCCGATATCACGCTCATGCACCGGCAATCCCGGCAGATCGATGCGATCGAGGCCGAGTGGCAACTCGACCGTTGGCGCACAGGCGCGCAGCAAGAACAACAGCAACAGCAGGAGCAGTGGCAGGAGCAACAGCCACAGCCAGCGCCACCAACGCGACTTCTTCACCACCTCAACCGGCACGGCGGTGGCCAGCGGGGGCGGCGCGAGCGGTGCTACTGGCGCAGCGCTGGGCACAGGCGGACGCAGACACAACAGCGGGTCGTGATCATAGGTTCCCGCGTGATCGGTGAACCCCCAGAAGGTGATGACGGGCTTGCCATCGACCAGGTAGACATGGTCGCTGTCGGGAAAGTGAATGGTTTTTTCCAGCAGGCGACCGAATATCTGCTTTTCCCGGTTCTGCGCGTCAGCACGCATGCTTTCGCTGGTAGCACCCAGTTTGGCGTGCATCACCTCAAGCTGAGCATAGGCATTCGCGCGCTCTTCAACCGTGGCCGCCGACCAGGGGATCACGTCGCCCTCTACAGGCGCGTACCAATCGATGCGGTCACCGGTTTCGTTGGGCTGCGGAATGGCTAGGCAACTGGAGGCTTCGCGCCCCATCTTCAGGCGAATGGCCTCGCGCAGTTGCAGCGCGGCGCTGTACACCGGCTGACCATCGACACCCAGCGCCTTGAATTCCTGAAGGTTACCCGTGCGGAGCAATGCGCCTGACATGTGCGGTCATCCTTTCCCTGGCCATCTGAAAATAGAAATTACGGCACAATCATTCCAAATGACGTTGGAAGATCGCGTCAGTCAGCAAGGCGAAAAAGCCTTTTGTATTCAAACGTTAGCTGCACTTAATTTTTCGAAATGTGACATAGACATCGCTTCATGGGAATGCTTTTCGGCGCAAAAATCAATCTGCGATTAACTCTGAATCGATCCCTTATGCGTTTATGTTGAGCTACCTAATCTATCTCTTCTTGCCACTCTTCCGGCAACTGCGGATCGATCGTCAACCAGGGCAGCCGGCTGCTCACCCAGATATGCCGATCCGCCGGGGCTTGCTCCGGTTCGTCCAGCGTGGCGACGGTGACGTCCAGTGTGTCCGGACTGAGGTCGGTATGGAGCGCCAGGTGCGCGCCGCAGTCGCCGCAGAAATAGCGCGTGCAACTGACCGAAGAAGCGAAGGCGCGAGGCGTGCCGCGCAACCACTGAAACGCCTGGTGCGAGACGGTGACCCAGGTGGTGAGAATGCCTCCGCTGCTACGCCGGCAGATCGAGCAATGGCAATGGGCGATGTCCTGCAGCGGTGCCTCGACGCGGTAACGCAGGCTGCCGCACTGGCAACCGCCTTCATGTCTCTCGCTCATGCCGTCTCCGTCTTGCAATGCGGCGGTGCGCTGACCAAGATAGGCGCTCACCGCTACCGGGGGTTCCCGTGATCGACCTGTTGCTGGCCTTGTGGCCGCTGTTCGCCATGATAGTCGCCGGCTACTGGCTGCGCCTGCGCGAGTTCCCCAGCGAGGCTTTCTGGCCGGGTGCCGAGCGCCTCAATTACTTCATTCTGTTCCCTGCCCTGCTGTTCTCCAGCCTGGCCCGTGCGCCGCTGAACAACCCGGCACTGCCGCGCCTGGCGCTGGCCGTGCTGCTCGGCCTGGGCATCGCCTGGCTGGCGCTGCTGCTGGTGCGGCGCCTGCGTGGCTGGCCGGCGGGGCGTTTTGGCGCCTTCACTCAGGGCATCCTGCGCTTCAACACCTACCTGGGCCTGGCCGCGGTCGGCAGCCTGTTCGGTCAGGAAGGCCTGACCCTCGCCGCGCTGATGCTGGCCCTGATGGTGCCGACGGTGAACGTGCTGTCGGTCTGGTCGCTGACCGCCGAACGTGGCGTCAGCGCGCGCAGCCTGCTGCTGCCGATCCTGAAGAATCCGCTGATCCTCGCCTGCGTCGGCGGCGCGCTGTTCAACCTCACGGGCATCGGCCTGCCGGGCGGCACGGATCGCCTGCTCAGCCTGCTCGCTGCCGCCAGCCTGCCACTGGGCCTGCTCTGCGTTGGCGCGGCGCTCAAGCCGGAACAGCTGGGCGGGGAGATTCCCGCATTGGGTTGGAACAGCGCCCTGCGTCTGCTGGCAATGCCGCTGCTGGCCTGGGGCGTGGCCTGGGCGCTGGCCCTGCCGGCCATGGAGACCGCCGTGCTGGTGCTGTTCTTCGCCCTGCCCACCGCACCGACCGCCTATGTGCTGACCCGCCAGCTCGGTGGCGACAGTCAACTGATGGCCGGCATCATCACCCTGCAGACGCTGTTGGCGGCCGGCAGCCTGGTAGCGATCATGATGTTGTTGGCCTGATTGACCAGCACGGGCGCTACTCCACGTAGCTCTCGATCAGCCGCTGATATTCGCCGCGTGCCTTGAGCGCCTCGAGCCCACGATTGAAACGCTCGATCAACTCGGTAGCACGCGGATGCTGCCGCGAGACGATGAAGTGCAGCGTACTGCTCTGAAACGGCACCCGTGACCGGTGAAACTGCGCCAGATCAGCGCCAGCGCTGTGCAAAGCACTGCCCCCCAGGTTACGGTCGGCAATGAACAGGTCGTCACGTTCGAGCAGCAGTAACCGTGCGCATTCCTGTAGACCCAGTGGAGAATGACGGCGCAGTACGCCCTGCTCGACCATTTGCTGGATCGCCGCCGGCGGCTGCCAGCCCAGCGGATAGCAGAGTCGCCGGCCGATCATGGTGGGCAGATCATCGAGTTCGATGTGATCACCGGCCCGGCTGAAGATGTATTGTTCGGCCACATAAATGGGTGCCGAATAGAGAAACTCCGCCTCGCGCTCGGCAGAACGGACGTAGGGAAAGGTGGCGTCGTACTCAACGCGCTTGGCTTTCAGGTAACCGCGGTTCCAGGGCAGCCAGTCAAGCGTGATTGCCGACCCCTGCTCAGCCAGCGCCGCACGCACCACCTGGGTGAGCATGCCCTGACCAGGTAATGCCTTGCCAGTGAACGGCGCATAGTCATCGCCCGTAGCCAGGTGCAGCACCTCCGCTCGCGCCGATACGCACAACAGCAGACTCAGCAGAGCCGCCCCCCATAATCCCACCATCAATCTCCAGTCACTGGCGCGCAATCGCCTTGCTGCCCCGATCATTGACTCTTGCTCTCACGAGCACGGCTGTCCAGTGCAACCAGGCTATAGGGCGACAATTCATGCTGTTCTCTTGATACGAAGCAACGGGCTGGGCAGGGCGCCGTCTATTCTTGTCGCAACACGAACGAGATGCGGCAAGCCGATGAATGACACCAACGCCAACGATCAACCTGACGTTTTCCCCTATCTGCAGCTGATCCACCAGCACGGCGGCTCGGACCTGTTCTTCAGCGTCGGCGCACCGCCGCACATGAAAGTGGAAGGACACAGCCAGCCGGTGGGCCAGCGCATCTTGAAGGCCGGAGAGGTGCAACAGCTGGCCTATCAACTGATGACGCAGAAGCAGGTCGCCGAGTTCGAGCGCGATCTGGAGATGAATCTGGCGGTCAGCCTGCAGGGCTCCGGACGTTATCGGGTCAACCTCTATTACCAGCGCGGCGAAGTGGCCATGGTGGTGCGCCTGATCAAGAGCCAGATTCCCAGCTTCGAGGCGCTCGGTCTGCCAAAAATGCTGGAAAAGCTGGCCATGCAGGATCGCGGGCTGATCCTGATCACCGGCGCAGCCGGTTCGGGCAAGTCCACCACCCTGGCGGCGATGCTGGATTTCCGCAATCGCCACAAGAGCGGGCATATCGTCTGCATCGAAGACCCCATCGAATTTCTCCACAGCCACCAACGCTCGATCATCGACCAGCGGGAAGTCGGCCTCGATACCCACAGCTTCGACGACGCCCTGCGCAACGTGCTGCGCGAGGCGCCGGACGTGATCATGCTCGGCGAGATCCGCGACGCCGCGACCATGCAGCACGCGCTGCATTACGCCGAAACCGGCCACCTGTGCGTGGCAACGCTGCATGCCACCAGCAGCAGCCACGCCATCGAGCGTATCGCCCGCTTCTTTCCCGACGCCGCCCGCAAGCAGGTGCTGGCCGACGTGGCGCACAACCTGCTCGCGGTGATCGGCCAGCGCCTGGTACCGGGCATCGCGCAAAAACGCGTGGTAGCGGTGGAGCTGATGCTGGGCACGCCCTACATCCGCGACCTGATCCAGCGCGATGAGTTGGACGAGTTGCGCGAAGCCACGGCGCGAGCGGCCGAACAAGGTCTGCAAACCTTCGACCAGCACCTGTTCGCCCTGCTCGAAGCCGGCCGTATCAGCCTGGCCGAAGCGCTCAAGTTCGCCGACTCGCGGACCGACCTCAGCCTCAAGTTCAAGCTCGAGCGCGGCTTCTCCGCCGACGACGCCGAACTCAAGGTACTGCGCGACAGTTGACTGGCTTTATCAGCGAATTCGGCCGATGCTCATCTATACAGGCCGAAACCATAATTCCTCATCGGCCGTCTTTCAGGGGGGCCGATTTATGCTGACCCTGCTGCATTTGCTGTCAGCCATTGCCTTGTTGGTCTGGGGCACACACATCGTACGTACCGGCATCCTGCGCGTGTTCGGCTCGCAGTTGCGCAAGGTGCTCAGCCACAATATCGGCCGCCGGCCGCTGGCGTTCGTCGCCGGCATCGGCGTCACGGCGCTGGTGCAGAGCAGCAACGCCACGGCCTTGCTGGTCACCTCCTTCGTCGCCCAGGGCTTGATGGCGTTGGCGCCGGGCCTGGCGATCATGCTCGGTGCTGACGTCGGCACGGCGCTCATGGCCCGCGTGCTGACGCTCAATCTCAGTTGGCTGAGCCCGCTGCTGATCTTTCTCGGGGTGATCTTCTTCCTCTCGCGGCGGCAGACCCGCGCGGGCCAACTCGGCCGGGTGGCCATCGGCCTGGGCCTGATGCTGCTGGCGCTGGAGCTGATCGTCGCCGCCGCCACGCCAATCACCGAAGCGCGCGGCATTCGCGTGCTGTTCGCGTCATTGACCGGCGATCTGCTGCTCGACGCGCTGGTCGGTGCGTTGTTCGCCCTGCTCACCTACTCCAGCCTGGCCGCCGTGCTGCTCACCGCCACCCTGGCCGGTGCCGGGCTGATCAGCCTGCCGGTGGCCATCGGCCTGGTGATCGGTGCCAACATCGGCAGCGGTCTGCTGGCCTTTCTCACCAGCAGCCTGCAGAACCCGGCCGGGCGTCGCGTGGCGCTGGGCAGTCTGATCTACAAGCTGATCGGACTGTTGCTGGTGCTGCCGGTACTGCAGCCCTTGGCCGACTGGCTGGACAGCCTGAACTGGCGCCCGGCGGAGCTGGTGATCTTCTTCCACCTGCTCTACAACAGCCTGCGCGCCCTGCTGATGCTACCCACCGTCGGCTGGATGGCGCGCTTCTGCAACTGGCTGCTACCGGACCGTGCCGATGACAGCGGCATCGCCCGCCCGCGCCACCTCGACCCGACGGCGCTGACCACGCCAAGCCTGGCGCTGGCCAACGCCGTGCGCGAAACCCTGCGCGTGGGCGACAAGATCGAGGCCATGCTCGGCCACCTGCTGCCGGTGCTGGAGCAGAACCAGCCGGCATTGAACAAGGAGCTGCGCCTGCTCAATGACGACGTCGCCAGCCTGTGCCGGGCGGTCAAGCTGTACCTGGCGCAGATCCCGCGCGAGGCGATGAGCGAACACGAGAGCCGGCGCTGGGCCGAGGTGCTCGAGCTGGCGGTGAACCTGGAGCAGGCCGGCGAGCTGATCGAACGCATGCTCGGCAAGATCCAGAACGAGAAGACTGCGCAGCGCCGAGCCTTCTCCGAGAAAGGTCTGGAGGAGCTGACCAGCCTGCATGGGCAACTGACAGCCAACCTGCGCCTGGGCCTTAACGTGTTCCTCAGCGCCGATCACGCCAGTGCCAGCCAGTTGCTGCGCGAGAAGCGCCGCTTCCGCGCGCAGGAGCGGCGCCTGGCGCACGCGCATATCGGCCGCCTGCAGCGCCAGGTGCTGCAGAGCATCGAGACCAGCTCATTGCATCTGGAGCTGATCGCCGACATGAAGCGCCTCAACTCGCTGTTCTGCTCCAGCGCCTATGTGGTGCTGGAGGGCCAGGAGACCGGCGCGCTCAGGCTCGAGGGTGGCGAGTGACTCAGTCGGCGCTGCTTACTCGCTCGGGCGCGGCCGGCTCCACGCCGCGCCAGGCATACCAGGCGAAGAACAGCGCCATCAGCAGATAGCCGTGGACGAAGTCCGGCGCGGCGTACCAGGCCAGCTTCGGTGCGTGCATCAGGCCAACGAAGGCCATGCCGGCTGCCACCAGAGCGAAGACGGTGGCCTGGCGGAACTGACGGTCGATCACCGCCACGCACATGGCACCGAGCAGGATGGCGCTGAACATGGCGCCCTGCCCCAACGCGCCGATGGCACTGGAGATGCCCTCGACCACCTCCGGCGCGCCCCGATTGAAGCGGGTCATCAGGTAGTTGGCGAAATACGGCAGCATTGCCAGCGCCACTGCCGGGTAGTAACGGGCGTGGTTGCTGTTGAACGCCGTGGCGATCATCGACATGCCGACGAATACCAGGATCGGCGCCACCACCGATACCGGAATCAGCGCGGCGATGAAGGCGATCAGGCCGAACATGGTCGCCAGGCCGTACACCGCGCCATTGAGCAGACTGTAACCACGCCCGGCGCCCATCCACTTCGAACCCACGGTGGCGATGTAAACGGTGGTCGGGAACACGCCGCCGAACAGCGCCCCGAGCGAGGTGCCCAGTCCGTCCACGGCCTGACACTCGCGCACGCTGTAGCTGTCACCGGCAGCGCTCATGGCCTCGACGTTGTTCATGGTCTCGATGGCGTTGTACAGGGTGATCGGCAGGATCACCGTCATCAGCGCCAGCAGGCTGGTGAACAGCAGGCCCAGGCCTTCGTACCAGGCCAGGTTGGGCAGCAGCGGGTAGAAACCCAGGTGGGTGAAGGCATCGCTGAACTTGCCGCCGTCAGCCGCGCCGATCAGGTAGGCCAGCGCCGTACCGACGACGATGGCGAACAGCGAAGCCGGCAGGCGAAACGGCATGCTCACCCGCGCCACCAGGCCGACGATGGTGATGGCCAGCACCAGCAGACCGATCACCGGGATTTCCAGGGTCTTGAACAGCATCTCGCCAGCGATGAAGGTCAGCGCCACGCCGGCCACCGCACCGAGCATGGCGGCACGCGGCAGATGACGCTGTACCCAGTTGCCGATCAGGCTGATCGCCGCCTCGATCAGACCACTGATGAAGCACGCGGCCACCGCCACCTTCCAGGCCAGCTCGGCATCGCCGGTGAGGTTCTTCGCCGGCAGCAGCACGCCGAACAGGAAGACGAACATCACCGGCGTGCTGATGCCGTAGGAAAGCGCGGTGACGTCGGCGCGGTTCTCCTTGCGCGCCAGACGCGCGGCGCTCCAGGCGTAGTAGAAGTTACCGGCCATCACCGCCACCGCCGCCCCCGGCAGTACCTGGCCGAACACGATTTCGGCAGGGAAACCCATGCCCAGCATGCTGATGGCGATGATCACGAAGTTGGCGATGTTGTTCTGGAACAGGGCGAAGAAGGCGTCGGTGTCTTCCTTCTTGTACCAGGGGTAATGCACGCGCGGCGTCGACATGCTGGCTGCGTCCTTGTTGTCTGAGTGGTCAGGCCGGCGAGTCTAGCAATCCGCGCCCAGGGCATAAACGAACAAGGCAGCCGAAGCTCAATGCCTGTCAGATAGGCTTCGCAAATCCCCTCTTGCGTAGGGGCCCCGCCCCGGGGCGAAGCTTTTGGGTCGGCGCCGCCCGGGTTCGCGGCGGGGCGCCGCTCCTACACAAATGGGGGCATGGTCAATAAACGAACAAGGCAGCCGAAGCTGCCTTGTTGTCAGTTGCCAGGCTAGGTTATGCGGTCTGCGCGACCTGACGGCGACGCTGCAGCAGCACAACGAGACCGAACAGCAGGAAGCCCGGAATCCACATCAGCTCCTTGATCCAGCGGTCGGTCGGTGCCCGCACGCTGAGGATCTGCTGATCGAACTCCAGACCCGCATCAGCGGCCAGGCTGCCGAAGGTGACGCTGTCCACCAGCACCTTGTCGCCTTCCTCATAGAGGTTCAGGCCGAGCTTCTCCAGGCGCGCCTGGCCCGACGCGCCATCCGGCACCGGCAGCAGCACGGTGAACTCACGCGGGTCGCCCACGGCGTTCTCGCCGAGAATGCGCAGGCGCAGCGAGCTGCCGTCCTCTACCCCATCGAGCGCTTGCGCCAGCTCGGCCGGCGGCACCTCCTGATAGGGGTCGTGCAGCATGTCCATCCAGAAGCCGGGGCGGAACAGGGTGAAGGCCACCAGCAGCAGCAACACGCTCTCGTACAGGCGGCTGCGCACCAGGAAGAAACCCTGGGTGCCGGCAGCGAATATCAGCATGGCGATGGTCGCCACGATGAAGATGATCACGCCGTGCCAGAAGTCGACGTCGATCAGCAGCAGGTCGGTGTTGAAGATGAACAGGAACGGCAGCGCAGCGGTACGCAGGCTGTAGAAGAACGCCACGATACCGGTCTTGATCGGATCGCCCTTGGACACCGCCGCCGCGGCGAACGAGGCCAGCCCCACCGGTGGCGTTACGTCGGCCATGATGCCGAAGTAGAAGACGAACAGGTGCACCGCGATCAGCGGCACGATCAAGCCGTTCTGCTGCCCCAGCGCCACCACCACCGGCGCCAGCAGGCTGGACACCACGATGTAGTTGGCGGTAGTCGGCAAGCCCATACCGAGGATCAGGCTGAACACCGCCACCAGGATCAGCATCAGCAGCAGGTTGCCCATCGACAGCAGCTCGACCAGATCGGCCAGCACCAGGCCAACGCCGGTCTGCGACACCGCACCGACGATGATGCCCGCCGCCGCCGTGGCGATACCGATACCGATCATGTTGCGGGCGCCAGCGATCAGGCCTTCGCGCAGATCAATCACGCCATCGATGAAGCTGCCGTGGTCATGGCTGCCATCGCGGCGCATCCAGCTCAGCAGCGGGCGCTGGGTGAGCAGGATGATGATCAGCATCACGCTGCCCCAGAAGGCCGACAGACCGGGAGACAGGCGCTCGATCATCAGGCACCAGACCAGCACCACCACCGGCAGCAGGAAGTGCAGGCCGGACAGCAGCACCGCGCGGGTCTGCGGCAGCTCTTCCAGCGGCGCGTTGGGGTCTTCCGGCGGCAGTACCGGCACGCTAGCGGCGACTTTCAGCAGCGCCAGGTAGACCACTGCGAGCAGAACACCGATCACCGGCAGGGCATATTCACCGAGCGCCGGCTTGAGCCAACCCAGGCCGTAGTAGACCGCCAGCGACAGGCCACTGATCAGCGCTGCACCGAAGGCGAAACCGGTCAGGCGACGCAGCCAGGGCTTGGGCTGATGACCGCCAATGGGCTGCAGGCCGAGCTTGAGCGCCTCAAGATGAACGATGTAGAGCAGCGCGATGTAGGAAATCGCGGCAGGCAGGAAGGCGTGCTTGATGATCTCGACATAGGGCATGCCGATGTACTCGACCATCAGGAAGGCTGCAGCCCCCATCACCGGCGGCATGATCTGGCCGTTGACCGAGGAGGCCACCTCCACCGCACCAGCCTTCTCCGAAGAGAAGCCGGTGCGTTTCATCATCGGAATGGTGAAGGTACCGGTGGTCACCACGTTGGCGATCGACGAGCCGGAAATCATCCCGGTCAGGCCGGAAGCCAGCACCGCCGCCTTGGCCGGGCCACCACGGAAGTGGCCGAGCAGGCTGAACGCCAGCTGGATGAAGTAATGGCCAGCACCGGCGCGCTCGAGCAGCGCGCCGAACAACACGAAGAGGAACACGAAGCTGGTGGATACACCCAGAGCGATGCCGAACACACCTTCGGTGGTGATCCACTGGTGGTTGGCCAACGCGTTGAAGCTGACTCCGCGGTGCGCCAATATCCCCGGCATATAGGGGCCGGCCAGACTGTAGACGAGAAAGACCAGGGCGATGATTGCCAGGGGTGGGCCGAGCGCGCGGCGCGTCGCTTCCAGCAGCAGGGGGATACCGATGCAGGCGGTAACCAGGTCACCCGTGGTCAGGCTGCCGGGGCGCAGGGCCAACTGCTGATAGAAAATGAACAGATAAGCAGCACTGGCCGCGGCGACCAGGCCTAGCGCGATATCCAGCAGCGGCACGCGATCACGCGGCGAGCGTTTGAACGCCGGGTAGGCGAGAAACGCCAGCAGCAGGGCGAATGCCAGGTGAATGGCACGGGTCTGGGTATCGTTGAGCACGCCAACACCGAAGATGAACGGCAGTGGCGAGGCGATCCACAGCTGGAACAGCGACCAGAGCAGGGCCAGGCCGGTGATCACCTGGGCCATCGAGCCGACGGGCGTGCGCGCGCCGACATCCTGGGCGATCAGTTCCTCGGTGGAAAGTTGCTTGTCATGCATGGGGCGAACCTGCATTTGAGTAAACGGAAAACGGCAAAACCCGCGGGCCTGAGCCTGCGGGTTTGTTTAACACTAGAAGCGAATCGAGTGACGCGCCTGGCGACGCATCACGAACGGCCCTGACCGGCTGGCCGACAGGGCCCAAAGAGGGTGTTTACAAAGCAGCATGGCCGAGCGCAGCAATTTGTAGACACCCTCGAAGGCTTACAGCCAGCCGCGTTCTTTGTAGTAACGCTCTGCACCCTCATGCAGCGGGGCAGTCAGACCGACCTTGATCATGTCCTCTTCCTTCAGGTCAGCGAAGGCAGGGTGCAGACGCTTGAAGCGATCGATGTTGTCGAACACCGACTTGACCAGTTGGTAGACCACTTCCGGATCGGCCTTGGCGCTGGTGGACAGCACGGCCTTGCCGCCGATGGACGGCGTCGGCTGATCGTTGCCCTTGTACAGACCGCCAGGGATGTCGGCCTTGGTGTAGTAGGTCTTCTCGGCCAGCAGCTTGTCGATCTCGGCGCCGGTCACCGGAACCAGAACGGCGTCGGTGGTGGTGGTAGCTTCCTGGATCGCGCCATTCGGATGACCGACGAAGTAGGTCATGGCATCGATGTTGTTGTCGCCCAGAGCGCTGGCCTGTTCGGCCGGCTTCAGCTCGGCAGCCAGGGCGAAGGCAGAGCGATCCCAGCCTTTGACAGCCATGATCTCTTCCAGGGTGTCACGCTGACCGGAACCCGGGTTGCCGACGTTAACGCGCTTGCCCTTGAGATCATCGAAACTGGCGATGTTGGCGCTACGACGGGCGAGGACAGTGAACACTTCGCTCTGCAGCGAGAACACCGCACGGATATCGCTCATCGCACCTTCGGCTTCGAACGGTGCAGCGCCGTTGAGAGCCTTGAACTGGTGGTCGGACTGCATGATGCCGAAGTTGAATTCGCCGCTGCGAATGCCATTCACGTTGGCCACACCGCCGCCGCTGGCCGGCGCGTTGCACTTGATGCCGTGCTCAGCCGAGCCACGGTTGAGGAAGCGGCAGATGGACTGACCGGCCACGTAATAGACGCCGGTCTGGCCGCCGGTGCCGATGGTGACGAATTTCTCTTCGGCCTGTGCCATACCACTCAGGGCAGTACCCGCGAGCGCGGCGGACAGGACCCATGCCAAGGATTTGCCTTTCATGGGATATCTCCTTTTTCTGTTGTTTTGAGCGAGCGTGCCTTGTGAGCGACGTCCGGGTGGGAAGTCTAACTGCTTGCGACGAATATGCACGCCTTGTTGACCAACCGGTCGTAACTCATTGTGTGGGGCGCAGGCTATCGTCCAACCCCGGCATTGGGCAGAATCGACCAATGTCGAACGTCCCTCATGAATCATCGCAGGCCTCGGTCAGCGCCAGTCTGACCCAGGCTGTGCTGCACGCAGCCAGTCGCCTCGGCCTCGACCGTCAGGCGCTGCTCGGCGTCTGTAACCTGACTGACCAGCAACTGGCTGATCCCGACGCGCGCATCCCCTTCAGCGTCCAGCAGACCCTCTGGCATGAGCTGGATTCACGCCTGCAGCACCCGGAACCCGGCCTGCTGCTCGGTCGCAACCTCACCCCAGGCCCATTCAGCGTCCTCAGTTATCTGCTGCAGAGCAGCGCCACCCTGGGCGATGCGCTGAACGCCGCACTACGCTATCAGCGCCTCGCTGGCGAGGGCGGCGAACTGCATATCGAGACGCGCGACGACAGCCTGTTGCTGCTGTACCGCCCATTGCATCCGCAGCATCCGGCAACCCGCATCCGCGTCCTGGCGATGATGGCCTGCTGGGTGCAGATGACCATGCCGCTGCTCGACGACTTCCGCCTGCTCGGCGCGCAATTTCGTCACGCTGAACCAGCCGACCTTGCGCCCTATCAGGACGTGTTCGCCTGCCCACTGCAGTTCGCCAGCGACGACTACGCCATCGCCCTGCCCCGGACCCTGGGCCAGGCGCCCCTGATCCAGGCCAACCCGCCGCTGCAGCAACTGCTGCGCCAGCATGCCGAAACCCTGCTCGCCCGCCTGCCCAGTGCCAGCCTCAGTGCGCGGGTCATCGGCCTGCTCGGCGAGCAACTGGCACACGGCGAACCCGACCGCGCAGAGCTGGCCCGTACGCTGAACCTGAGCGAACGCACCCTGCAGCGCAGGCTGGCCGAAGAGGGCTGCAGCTATCAGCACCTGCTGGCCGACACGCGCCGCCAGCTGGCCGAACAACACCTGCGCGACGGACGCCTACCTGCGGCGGAAATCGCCCTGCTGCTGGGCTACTCCGAACCCAGCGTATTCTTCCGCGCCTTCCGCCAGTGGACCGGCCTGACCCCTGGCGAATACCGCGCCCAGCACGGCACTGCCTGAGGCACAGGTTCGCTCGCCAACACGGCGGTCCTGGGCACCATTGGCCACGCTCATCACCGAGCATCCCGCGGCGCAAAACAGCCGCGACGGCATCAGCGCATCACCCGTATCGATGATGACTATGCCTGTGCCTGGCGTGCGCTGCCTGGACCCGAGGGGTTAGAGTGGCCGGCCATGCAACGAGGAGAATTCCCCAATGAGCCGACTGGCCTCCATCAAGCTCTCCACCCTCGACCTGGCGCCGATTCGCGACGATGGCGATGCCGCTCAGGCCCTGCACAATTCGCTGGCGCTGGCCCGACATGTCGAGAGCCTCGGCTTCGAGCGATTCTGGGTGGCCGAGCACCACAACATGGACGGCATCGCCAGCTCCGCCACCTCAGTGCTGATCGGCTATCTGGCCGCCGGCACCTCGAAAATCCGCCTGGGCGCTGGCGGCGTGATGCTGCCCAACCATGCGCCGCTGGTGATTGCCGAACAGTTCGGCACCCTCGCCACGCTCTATCCCGGGCGTATCGAACTGGGCCTGGGCCGCGCGCCCGGCGCCGATCAGTACACCGCCCATGCCCTGCGCCGCAGCCGCGATGGTAGCGCCGACGACTTCCCCAATGACGTCGAGGAACTGCAGGCCTACCTCGGCCCGCGCCAGGAAGGGCAACGGGTGATCGCCATGCCCGGGGCGGGCACCAATGTGCCGATCTGGCTGCTCGGCTCCAGCCTGTTCAGCGCCCAGCTGGCCGGCATGAAGGGCCTGCCTTACGCCTTCGCCTCGCACTTCGCACCGCGCTACATGCACGAGGCGATCCGCATCTACCGCAACCACTTCCGCCCCTCGGCGGTGCTGGACAAGCCTTATGTGATGCTTGGCGTACCGCTGCTGGCAGCCGACAGCGATGAGCAGGCGCAGTACCTGGCAACCTCCGCGTTCCAGCGCATCCTGGCGCTGATCCGCGGCCAGAGCCTGGTGCAACGCAAGCCCGTACCGAGCATGGACGGCCTGTGGCTGCCGCACGAGCGCCAGGCCGTGGGCGAGTTCTTCGGCCTGGCTACCATCGGCGGGCCGCAGACCGTGCGTCAGCGCCTGGAACAGTTGCTGGAGCAAACCGAAGCGGACGAACTGATCTTCACCTGCGACATGTACGACTTCGCCGACCGCCTGCACGCCTTCGACATCCTCGCCGAGCTGCAACACGGCTAGCAGGCCGTTGAAAAACGTAGGCGAGGCAGCCAGTGCAAGGCAAAAGCAGGCGAAAAACGACCGGGGTCGCGCTCGACTTTACGAGCTGTAAATGAGCATTTTGAGCCTGCTTTTAACGTAGCAATGGCAACGCAGGTAGTTTTTCAACAGCCTGCTAAGTGCGAACTTGTACGCGTGACAGCCCTCTGAATCAGAACAGGCCGCCAGATCGGTGGCCCCGTTCATACGATGGGAGACGCATATGAAGAAGACAGCTTCGGCCCACTGGCAAGGTGGTATCAAGGACGGCAAAGGCACCATCTCTACCGAAAGTGGCGTCCTCAAGGACTCGCCCTACGGTTTCAACACCCGCTTCGAGGACAAGCCCGGCACCAACCCCGAAGAGCTGATCGGCGCCGCTCATGCGGGCTGCTTCTCCATGGCGCTGTCCAAGGAGTTGGGCGACGCCGGCATGACCGCCGAGAGCATCGACACCAAGGCGCAAGTGACCCTGGAAAAGGTCGAGGGCGGCTTCGAAATCAGCGCCGTGCATCTGACGCTGCGCGCGAAGATCCCAGGCGCCGAACGCGCCGCCTTCGAGAAAGCCGTGGAAGCTGCCAAGACCGGCTGCCCGGTATCCAAGGTACTGAACGCCACGATCACCCTGGAAGGCATACTCGAAGCCTGAGCTTGCACCCGCGGCGCCCCCATTGATCAGCGGGGCGCGCCGTGCGGATCAGCCCTGGTCTAGATGGCCGTCCCGCAACGCAACACCTCGCCACGCGCCAACACGTTGCGTTGCTCGTCATACAGCCAGGCCTGCGCCTTCATCAGCTGTTGGCGCGCCTCGATTCGATAGCGTTGACCGGCTGCGAAGTCGTCATAGCGCAGGCGAATCTCGCAGGTCATGCGCAATGGCTCGCTCTGCATCCCTATCGAACCACCGCTACGCACCTCGAACTGGAAGCGTGTTTCCAGCTCATGCTGGCCGGGCGTCACCTGAAAGTAGCGGCCATCCGGCCAGCGCTTGCCGTCCAGGCGGTCGGCCATCAGCAAGGTATCGGCGGTGGAATACAACTCGACCCAGGCCTGCTGCGGGTCGGGCTTGGGCAGGGGTGAAGCACAGGCCCCGAGCATCATCAGGGCGGGGGCGAGAAACAGGGCGCGCATGGCGACCTCCACGATAGGGTTCAGACACCAGCCTACATCGGGAGGCGGGCAAAACCGAGGCGAAACGAGCCTATTCACACGCACGGGGCTGGAGACAAGCAACGCGATCAGCTAGCGTGACGGCATGCCCAACGCCTCTTCTAAAGACCTGCTGCGCCGCTGCGCGGTTCCCCTGCTCGCCCTGCTGCTGGGCGGCTGCTCGACCCTCGACTATTACGCCCATCTCGGTCAGGGCCAATGGCAACTGCTGCAGGCACGCCAGCCAGTCGAACGCCTGCTCGACGACTCGGCCACCGACCCCGATCTGGCCAGGCGCCTGACGCTGAGCCAGCAGGCGCGGGACTTCGCCAGCGCCAGCCTGCAGCTGCCAGAGAATCGCAGCTATCGCCTCTACGCCGACCTGGAGCGCCCCTTCGTGGTGTGGAATGTCTTCGCCACGCCAGAGTTCTCCCTCGACCCCGAGCTGCACTGTTTCCCCATCGCCGGTTGCGTCGCCTACCGCGGCTACTATCAACAGGGCCGAGCCCGCGGTGCTGCCGCGCTGCTGCGCCAGCAGGGGCTGGATACCTACATCGGCGGTGTCGAGGCCTACTCCACCCTGGGCTGGTTCGATGACCCGCTGCTCAACACCATGCTGCGCTGGAGCGACGAGCGTTTCATCGCGGTGATCTTCCACGAGCTGGCGCACCAGCAGTACTACCTGCCGGGCGATACGGCCTTCAACGAGTCCTTCGCCACCTTCGTCGAACGCGAGGGGCTGCGTCAGTGGCACGCGGCCCGTGGTGAAACGCCGCCGGCCAGCGACGACCGCCAGCGCCAGCAGTTCATCGAACTGGTGCTGGCCAGCCGCGAGCGTTTGCGTCAGCTCTATGCCAGCAATCTGTCAGAAGAAGCCATGCGCGCCGCCAAGCAAACCGAGTTCGAGCGCCTGCGCCGCGACTACCGCGCCTTGCGCCAGCGCGAATGGGGTGGCCAGGGGCGTTATGACGCCTGGATCGAAAGCCCGCTGAACAACGCCAAGCTGCTGCCCTTCGGCCTCTACGACCAATGGGTGCCGGCTTTCGCGGCACTGTTCACGCGCGAGGGCCGGGATTGGCGCGCGTTCTACGCCGCCGTGGCCGCGCTCGGTCGGCTGCCGGAAGCGGATCGTCGGGCCGCGTTGGAAAGCCTGATGCAAAACGACTAGAACTGCGGGGCAGATTGCCAGTCCAACCTACTCAGGTTTCGCCCAACACCGGAGGTACAAGCGATGCAACGACTGATTCCCGCCCTGGCCCTGATGCTCCTTGCTGGCGGCGCGCTGGCCGCGCCCAAGCCCTGCGAAGAACTCAAGCAGGAAATCGAAGTGAAGATTCAGGCCAACAACGTGCCCAGCTACACCCTGGAAATCGTGCCCAACGACGAAGTTCAGGATCAGAGCATGGTCGTCGGCAGCTGCGACGGCGGCACCAAGAAGATCGTCTATCAGCGCAACGGCTGATACCCCCCTGTAGGAGCGAGCTTGCTCGCGAAGCTTTCGCTTTCATTCGCGAGCAAGCTCGCTCCTACAGTTCTCAGCAGATGAATGCCCGGCGCATTTCCTCCAGCGTCTCGAAATGAAAGTCCGGCGTCTCGCCGAGCAACTCCTCACGACTACCGAAGCCGTAACCGACCGCCACCGCTTGCAAACCATTGCTGCGTGCGCCGATCAGGTCATGCTTGCGGTCGCCGATCATCAGCGCCGAACCGGGCGCCAGTCGCTCCGAGTCCAGCAGATGCGCCAACAGCTCCACCTTGTTGGTGCGGGTGCCATCCAGCTCGCTGCCGTAGATGCGCTTGAAGTAGCGGTCGAAGCCGAAGTGCCGGGCAATTTCCTCGGCGAACACTGTCGGTTTACTGGTCGCGATATATAGCGTGCGGCCCTGCGCCACCAGCGCCTCGAGCAGCGTCTCCACGCCGTCGAACACACGATTTTCGTACAGCCCGGTAACCCGAAAGCGCTCACGATAATGATTGACCGCTTGCCAGCCGGTGGCCTCGTCCAGAGCGTAGGTGGCCATGAAGCACTGCAACAGGGGCGGGCCGATGAAGTGCTCCAGCGCGGCCAGGTCCGGCTCGTCGATACCCAGCTTGGCCAGCGCGTACTGCACCGAACGAGTGATGCCCTCACGCGGGTCGGTCAGGGTGCCGTCGAGGTCGAAGAGGATGGTGGAGTGATGCATGGCGGGCGCCTGTTCAGGATCGGAACGGTGGCCAAGGATACAAGATTCCCACGGCAGGATAGGCGGTTCCAGGCTCACTCACCCAGCGCGCGAAACATCACATGGCAATCCACCAACCCATACCGGGCGTGGCGGTAGGCCTTGGGCAAGGTGCCGACAATCGCAAAACCGTGTTTCTGCCATAGCGCCACGGCCACCGTATTGGTCGCCACCACACTGTTGAATTGCATGGCGCTGAAACCCAGTTCGCGCGCCACCTCCAGCGAGTGAGCGCAGAGCTGGCCGGCGACGCCGCGCCCGCGTGCAGCAGGAGCGGTCATGTAACCGCAGTTGCACACGTGATCGCCAGGGCCGGCGGCGTTGGCCTTGACGTAGTAGGTGCCGAGAATCTGCCCGCCCTGCTCGGCAACGAAGGTCGCGCGCGGCAGTTCGACCCAGGTTTTCCAGGCCGTTTCACGATCCATGTTCGGGTCGAAGGCGTAGGTTTCCTGCGCCTGCACCACGTCACGAATGATCGACCAGACCTGGTCGAAATCGGCCGGCTCGATGGGCCGAATGATCAGTTCGTCGCTCACTGGTCGTAGCCTTCGGCCAGGTGCAGATCCTTGAGCTTCACGTAGTTGCCCGCCGTGTAGCTGAAGAAGTTGCGCTCCTTGTCGGTCAGCGGGCGCGCCTGTTTCACCGGGCTGCCGACGTACAGGTAGCCGCTTTCCAAACGCTTGCCCGGCGGCACCAGCGAGCCGGCGCCAATGATCACCTCATCCTCGACCACGGCGCCGTCCATGACGATGCTGCCCATGCCGACCAGGATGCGGTTGCCCAGGGTGCAGCCGTGCAGGGTGACCTTGTGCCCGACGGTCACCTCGTCACCGATGATCAGCGGGTAGCCATCGGGGTTGAACGGCCCGGCGTGGGTGATGTGCAGCACGCTGCCGTCCTGCACGCTGGTGCGCGCGCCAATGCGGATGCGGTGCATGTCGCCGCGAATCACGGTCATCGGCCAGACCGAGCTGTCCTCGCCCAGTTCGACGTCGCCGATGACCACGGCAGAAGCGTCGACGAATACGCGCGCGCCCAGTTGTGGAACGTGCTGCTGGTATTTGCGAATCGCCACGATAGAAGCTCCTGAGCTGCGGGAAAGCTTGATTCTAATTAAGATGGCCCCCATGTCGGTTGCTATCGCGCCAGAATTATTGCCGCTCTGCGCCGCAACCCCACATTCATTCGCCACAGGTGCCTCGTCGTGACCGCGAACAATCCCCTGCTGCAAGACTTCGACCTGCCGCCCTATTCGCAGATCAAACCGGAACACGTCGAGCCCGCCGTCGACCAGATACTGGCGGACAGCCGCGCTGCCATCGCCAAACTGCTCGAACAACAGCAGGCCAATCCGAGCTGGGACGGCCTGGTGCTGGCGCTGGACGAACTGGGCGCGCGCCTGGGCCGCGCCTGGAGCCCGGTGAGCCACCTCAACGCCGTGTGCAACAGCACCGAGCTGCGCGCGGCCTACGAGGCTTGCCTGCCCAAGCTGTCGGAATACTGGACGGAGATGGGCCAGAACAAGCCGCTGTTCGAGGCCTATGACGCACTGGCCAAGAGTCCGGCTGCGGCCAATTTCGACGTGGCGCAGAAGACCATTCTCGAACACGCCCTGCGTGATTTCCGCCTGTCCGGCATCGATCTGCCGGCCGAGCAGCAGAAGCGCTACGGCGAGATCCAGATGCGCCTGTCCGAACTGACCAGCAAGTTCTCCAACCAGTTGCTTGACGCCACCCAGGCCTGGACCAAGCAGGTCACCGACGAAGCCCTGCTGAGCGGCCTGACCGACTCGGCCAAGGCGCAGATGAAACAGGCCGCAGAGGCCAAAGGCCTGGACGGCTGGCTGATCACCCTGGAATTCCCCAGCTACTACGCGGTGATGACCTACGCCGATGACCGCGCCCTGCGCGAAGAGGTCTATGCCGCCTACTGCACCCGCGCCTCCGACCAGGGGCCGAACGCCGGGCAGAACGACAACGGCCCGCTGATGAGCGAGATTCTCGACCTGCGCCAGGAACTGGCGCGCCTGCTCGGCTTCGCCAACTACAGCGAACTGAGCCTGGCCAGCAAGATGGCCGAATCCACCGATCAGGTACTGAGCTTCCTGCGCGATCTGGCCGTACGCAGCAAGCCTTTCGCCGAGCAGGATCTCGCCGAGCTCAAGGCCTTCGCCGCCGAGCAGGGCCTGGATGACCTGCAGAGCTGGGACGTCGGCTACTACAGCGAGCGCCTGCGCCAGCAGCGCTACAGCATTTCCCAGGAAGAAGTGCGCGCCTGGTTCCCCGTGGACAAGGTGCTCACCGGCCTGTTTGCCATCGTGCAGAAGCTCTACGGCATCGAAATTCGCGAGCTGAAGGGCTTCGACACCTGGCACCCGGATGTGCGCCTGTTCGAGATCAGCGAGAACGGCCAACACGTCGGCCGCTTCTTCTTCGACCTCTACGCCCGCGCCAACAAGCGCGGCGGCGCCTGGATGGACGGCGCCCGCGACAAGCGCCGCGACGCTCAGGGCAAGCTGATCGCCCCGGTGGCCAACCTGGTGTGCAACTTCACCCCGCCGGTCGGCGGCAAACCGGCGCTGCTGACCCACGATGAGGTCACCACCCTGTTCCACGAATTCGGCCATGGCCTGCATCACCTGCTGACCCGCGTCGAGCACGCCGGTGCCTCGGGCATCAACGGCGTGGCCTGGGACGCGGTGGAGCTGCCGAGCCAGTTCATGGAGAACTGGTGCTGGGAGCCCGAAGGCCTGGCGCTGATCTCCGGCCATTTCGAGACCGGCGAGGCGCTGCCGCAGGCCATGCTGGACAAGATGCTGGCGGCGAAGAACTTCCAGTCCGGGCTGATGATGGTGCGCCAGCTGGAGTTCTCGCTGTTCGACTTCGAACTGCACGCCACCCACGGCGACGGCCGCAGCGCGCTGGACGTGATCGAGGCGATCCGCAGCGAAGTCTCGGTGCTGCGCCCGCCGGCCTACAACCGCTTCGCCAACGGCTTCGCGCATATCTTCGCCGGTGGCTATGCGGCCGGTTACTACAGCTACAAGTGGGCCGAAGTGCTCAGCGCCGATGCCTTCTCCAAGTTCGAGGAAGAAGGTGTGTTCAACGCCGATACCGGCCGCGCCTTTCGCGAGGCGATCCTCGCCCGTGGCGGTTCGCAGGAACCGATGGTGCTGTTCGTCGACTTCCGTGGCCGTGAGCCGAGCATCGATGCCCTGCTGCGCCACCTCGGCCTGAGCCAGGAGGCCGCATGAGCGATGCGCCTGTGAACAGCACCCCGAAACGCTTTATCGCCGGCGCCGTGTGCCCGGCGTGCAGCGAAACCGACAGCATCAAGATGTGGAACGTCGACGGCGTGCCGCACCGCGAATGCGTCAAGTGCGGCTATGCCGACACCCTGGATGCACGCGGCAATTCGGTGCCCAAGGAGATCCCCACGCGGGTCAACGTCAGCGGCCTGAAGCCCAAGGCGGCCGACCCCAATGTGCAGGCGGTGCAGTTCTTTCCCAATCCGAAGCTGAAGAAGCCGAAGGAATAGCGCGTAGCCCGGATGCAATCCGGGGAATGCTTGGCACGCTGCCCCGGATTGCATCCGGGCTACACAACGGCCGCTCGGTAGTTCCGGGTGGGTTAGTGGCGCCGAGCGTCGATCTCGCAAGCGCCAATAAAGGTGGCGCGCTCGGATGGCCGCCCCACGTAACCCACCAGGCGATGGATCGTGTTGCGCCGATGGTGCAGGCGAGTTGCTCTCACCTAGACCTTACTCGCGAAAGAACTCCCCCGGCGTTGCGCCGAACTGGCGGCGAAAGGCGGCGATAAAGGCAGATAACGAGTCATAACCGCAGGCCAACGCCACGTCGGTGACGCGCTCGCCCTGCTCCAGCGGGCTCAGCGCATCGAGCAGGCGCTGTCGCTGGCGCCAGACGCGAAAACTCAGACCCGTCTCACGCAGGAACAGCCGGCTCAGGGTCTTTTCCGAAACCCCCAGGCGCTCGCCCCATTCGCCCAGACCGAGCTGGCGCAGCGTCGCATCCTCCAACCCCTGACAGACCTCGCGCAGCCGCGCGTCTTGTGGCAGCGGCAGCATCAACGCCACCTCTGGCGCAGCGCGCAGTTCGTCCAGCAACACTGCCGCCAATCTACCCGGCGCGCCCTGCTCGTCGTATTCGGCCGGCAACGCACTGAAACCGCGAATCAGCTCGCGCAGCAGCGGGCTGACCGCCAACACTCGGCACTCGGCCGGCCCCCAGGGCACCGCGCTGCCGTCGATGTACAGGCTGCGCATCTCGGTGCGTGGCGAGCTGAAGACCTGATGTTCGACCCCCGCCGGCACCCACACCGCGCGCTGCGGAGGGGCGACGAAGCGAGCCCCAGCGGTCTGCACCTCGAGCACCCCGGCGATGGCGTAAGACAGCTGCACCCAGGGGTGGGTATGGCGGAAGGTCAGGGCGCGATTGGTCAGCGATTCGGTGCGGCCATACAGCGGCCGAGGCAGGCTGGGCAGCTCGGGCAGGCTGCGATGCAGGGTGGCGAGATGTCTGTTTGGCGACACTTGCTGGCTCTTTAGCGTTAGCCGGAAATTTTCGACGACGATAGTCTGGCGCCCTCCTGTATCGCAAGTCCGAGATTCGCCATGTTCCTGCGCCGCCTGCTGCCTGACAATTTCACCCTGACTCTGCTCGCCGTTGTGCTCGCCGCCACGCTGCTACCCGCCAGCGGCCAGGTCGCCACGATCTTCGAATGGATCACCAACCTGGCCATCGCCCTGCTGTTCTTCATGCACGGCGCCAAACTGTCGCGTCAGGCGATTCTCGCTGGTGCCGGGCACTGGCGTCTGCACCTGCTGGTGTTCGCCTGCACCTTCATCCTCTTCCCGCTGCTCGGCCTGGCGCTCAGGCCGGCACTGGAGCCGCTGCTGGGTAAGGAGTTGTACCTGGGCATGCTCTACCTGTGTGCGCTGCCGGCCACCGTGCAATCGGCCATCGCCTTCACCTCGCTGGCGCGCGGCAACATCCCGGCGGCGATCTGCAGCGCGGCGGCCTCCAGCCTGCTCGGTATCTTCGTCACCCCGCTGCTGGTGGCCTTGCTGATGGGCGTGCAGGGCGACAACGGCTCGACCCTCGATGCCATCGGCAAGATCAGCCTGCAGTTGCTGCTGCCCTTCGTTCTCGGCCAGATCGCCCAGCGCTGGATCGGCGGCTGGGTCAACCAGAACAAGAGCTGGCTGAAATACGTCGACCAGAGCTCGATCCTGCTGGTGGTCTACACCGCCTTCAGCGCCGCGGTGATTGGCGGCCTGTGGCAGCAGGTACCGCTGACCACCCTGCTGCTGGTGATTGCCGCCTGCTGCGTGTTGTTGGCACTGGCCCTGGTGCTCACCCACCTGCTGGGCAAATGGTTGGGTTTCAGCCTGGAAGACCGCATCACCATCCTCTTCTGCGGCTCGAAGAAGAGCCTGGCCACCGGCGTGCCGATGGCCCAGGTGCTGTTCGCCGGCGGCGCCATTGGCGTACTGATCCTGCCGCTGATGCTGTTCCACCAGATCCAGCTGATGGTCTGCGCGGTGCTGGCGCAGCGTTATGCCAAGCGCGAGGAAGCGCCGCAGATCGCAGCCGTTTGATCGACGCCGCGACAGAAGGGACTTGCTCGGGCCTCAAATAACTGTATTTTTATACAGTATATTTTGGAGTCCGAGCATGTCCGTCAGCCTGCCGCCACGTGGCCGTGGTACCGCCAGCAATCCGCACAACCGTTATGCGCCGACCCGTTCGGAGCAGGAAGACGACGGCTGGTATCAGGACGAAACGCCGCCTAGTCGCGCCACCGAAGTGCGCAAGGAGCAGGCGAAGACGGCGATCACCCGCAATAACTCACCGGACGTCGGCTTCGACCGCTCGGTGAACCCCTACCGTGGCTGCGAGCATGGCTGCATCTACTGCTTCGCCCGGCCGACTCACGCTTACTGGGACATGTCGCCGGGCATCGACTTCGAAACCCGCCTGATCGCCAAGACCAACCTGGCCGAACGCCTCGAAGAGCAGCTGCAGAAGCCCGGCTACGTGCCGCAACCGATCGCCCTGGGCATCAACACCGACGCCTACCAGCCCATCGAGCGTGAACAGCGCCTGACTCGCCAGGCCCTGGAAATCCTGCTGCGCTACAAGCACCCGCTGCACATCATCACCAAGGGTTCGCTGATCCTGCGTGACCTCGATCTGCTCAGCGAGCTGGCCAGGCACAACCTGGTCAGCGTGGCCTTCAGCCTGACCACCCTGGATGACGAACTCAAACGCATCATGGAGCCGCGCACTGCCGCCCCAGCTGCGCGCCTGCGCGCCATGCGCACGTTGCACGAAGCGGGTGTCCCGGTCAGCGCCATCTGCGCGCCGATGATTCCGCAGATCAACGACATGGAGCTGGAGGCACTCCTGGAAGCCGCCCGTGATGCCGGTGCTCGTTCGGCCGGTTACGTACTGCTGCGCCTGCCGCTGGAGATCGCCGGGTTGTTCGAGGAGTGGCTGCAGGTGCACTTTCCGGATCGCGCCGCCCACGTGATGAGCCTGATTCGCCAGAGCCGTGGCGGCAAGAACTATGACAGCCGCTTCGGTAGCCGCATGCGTGGTGAGGGCCAGTTTGCCGATCTGCTGGAGCAGCGTTTTCGCCTGGCACGGCGCAAGCTCGGCCTGGATCGGCGCGGCAGCGTGGTGCTGGACTGTTCGCAGTTCTGCCCGCCGGGTGCGCAATTGAGCCTGCTCTGACTTGGCAGCCCGCCTCGATATGTTAAAACGTGGCAGGGTCCGTACGAAAAGTTTCCGAGCGAAGGTCAGGCGAGGCAAAAAACGGTGAGGAAGCGGAGTTTACGAATTGTAAATGAGCATTCCGAACCGTTTTTTAACGAAGCATCACCGAGCGCAGGTATTTTTCGTACAGATCCTTCTTGAGGCATTGACCGACGACGACCATGACCCGCACATCCCGCGTAGCCGACCCGTCCTACGAACTGATGGACGACCATGAAGGCCATTCGCTGATCTACCGCCAGCACGGCTTTCCCTCGCCGCTGGTGCGCTGGCACTTCCACAAGGAATACGAGCTGCACCTGATCGTCGCCAGCTCCGGCAAGGTGTTCATCGGCGACTACATCGGCAATTTCTCCCCCTATACCCTGTTCCTCACCGGCCCCGGCCTGCCGCACAACTGGATCAGCCAGGTCGAGGAAGGTGAGGTAGTGGAAACCCGCGACATGCTGGTCAACTTCACCGATGAAGTACTGGAAAGCGGTACGGCGGTGTTCGCCGAGTTGAAGACCCTGCAACCCTTGCTGGCCCGTGCGCAGTTCGGCATCGAGTTCCGCGACCCGCAGCTGATTCGCGAAGCTAGCGTGCTGATGGGCAAGATCGCCAACAGCCGCGGCATCACCCGCCTGGGCCATTTCTTCATCCTCATGGAGCTGCTCGCCGGCAGCGAGGATTACCAGTTGCTCTCGGCCGTGACCTCTTCGGAGCTGGGCGACGAGCAGCATGTCGAGCGCATCAACCGGGCGGTGGACTACATCTTCCAGCACTACGCGCAGGGCATCAGCCAGGAGGAAGTCGCCGAGCACCTGGGCATGACCACCACCTACTTTTCGCGCTTCTTCAAGCAGGCCACCGGGCGTGGTTTCGTCGAATTCGTCAATCGCCTGCGGGTGAGCAAATCCTGCGAGCTGCTGAGCAAAAGCGACAAGCCGGTGACCGACGTGTGCTTCGAGTCCGGCTTCAGCAATATTTCCAACTTCAACCGCCGTTTCCAGCAGCTCAAGGGCATGACCCCCTCCGGTTATCGCAAGCTGGCGGTGCAGCGCCTGACCGAGCAAAACCTGTACTGAATCGGTAGTCCTCCCCTGCTCCGACCTCCTCTACACCCCTCATGCCAGAGAGTTACACCCCTTACCGTGGCGGTTTCTCACTGCCCAAGCAGTGCAAAAAAGTATCGATCACTGTGCACTCAAGGATTTGTTCGTGCAGGCCTGCGGGGGTGTAATCCGGCCCGAGCCAAACAAAAACAATAACGATCTTCCGCAGCCATACAGGCGCGGGAGAGGAGTTCACAAGCATGAACAACTCGATCAAAGCCCTCGTTGCAGCCTCTTGCCTGTCCCTCACCCTGGTTGCTCAGGGCGCCGAAACCCTGACTATCGCCACGGTCAACAACAGCGACATGATCCGCATGCAGCGGCTCGCCAAGACTTTCGAAGAACAGAATCCCGACATCCGCCTGAAGTGGGTGGTGCTCGAGGAGAACGTGCTGCGCCAGCGCCTGACCACAGATATCGCCACCCAGGGTGGCCAGTTCGACGTGCTCACCATTGGCATGTACGAAGCGGCGCTGTGGGGCGAGAAAGGCTGGCTGGAGCCGATGACCGAACTGCCGGCCGACTACGACCTAGACGACGTCTTCCCCTCGGTGCGCGAAGGCCTGTCCGCCAAGGGCACGCTGTACGCCCTGCCGTTCTATGCCGAAGCCTCGATCACCTATTACCGCAAGGACCTGTTCGAGCAGGCCGGTCTGGAAATGCCCGAGCAACCGACCTGGGAGCAGATGGCCGAATTCGCCGGCAAACTGCACCAGCCAGACAAAGGCCAGTACGGCCTGTGCCTGCGCGGCAAGGCCGGCTGGGGCGAAAACATGGCGCTGATCACCACCCTGGCCAACGCCCACGGTGCGCGCTGGTTCGATGAGCAGTGGCAGCCGGAATTCACCGGCAGCGAATGGCAGAACGCGCTGAACTTCTACGTCGACAACATGAAGAAATACGGCCCACCCGGCGCCTCCAGCAACGGTTTCAACGAGAACCTGGCACTGTTCAACAGCGGCAAGTGCGCGCTGTGGGTCGATGCCAGCGTGGCCGGTTCCTTCGTCATCGATACCTCGCAAAGCAAGGTCGCCGACGCCGTCGGCTTCACCTTCGCGCCGACCCAGGTCACCGACAAGGGCGCCTCCTGGTTGTACTCCTGGGCCCTGGCGATTCCCACCAGCTCCAAGTCCAAGGACGCCGCCAAGACCTTCAGCGCCTGGGCCACCTCCAAGGCCTATGCCGAACTGGTCGCCGAGAAGGATGGCGTGGCCAACGTGCCGCCGGGCACCCGCGCCTCGACCTACAGCGACGCCTACATGCAGGCCGCGCCGTTCGCCAAGGTCACTCTGGACTCGCTGCAGAAGGCCGACCCGGCCGACCCCAGTGCCAAGCCGGTGCCTTACGTGGGCATCCAGCTGGTGACCATCCCCGAGTTCCAGGCCATCGGCACCAGCGTCGGCAAGCTGTTCACCGCCGCGCTCACCGGGCAGATGCAACCGCAGCAGGCCCTGCAGGCAGCCCAGCAGAGCACCGAGCGGGAAATGAAGCGCGCTGGCTACCCGAAGTAGCCATTTTGTAGGGTGGGCTTTAGCCCACCAGGGTTTCACCGTGAGTTCGTGGTGGGCTGAAGCCCACCCTACGGGCTAGGACGGAACTCCGCCCGGCCCACCCTACCGGCCGCCCACTTGCGTTACGCCACCACCCAATTCCGCCCTCGGAGGCATGATGAATTCTCCGGCCATCGATACCCCCGCCGCGCAGGCCAGCACGCCAGGCGGTCGCGAGCCCCGGCGCCTGGCGCCCGGCTGGTTCCTGGTCAGCCCCTCGGTGGCCCTGCTGCTGATATGGATGATCGTGCCGCTGGGCATGACCGTCTATTTCTCGCTGATCCGTTACAACCTGCTGTACCCCGGCGAGAACGATTTCGTCGGTCTGGAGAACTTCGAATACTTCGTCACCGACGCCGCCTTCCTCTCCGGCGCTGGCAATACCGTATTGCTGGTGGGCAGCGTGCTGCTGATCAGCGTGGTGTTCGGCGTACTGATCTCGGCGCTGCTGGAGGCCAGCGAGTTCTTCGGTCGCGGCATCGTGCGGGTGCTGCTGATTTCGCCGTTCTTCATCATGCCCACGGTCAGTGCGCTGCTGTGGAAGAACCTGATCTTCCATCCGGTGTCGGGGATTCTCGCCGCCATCTGGCAGTTCTTCGGCGCCCAGCCGGTGGACTGGCTGGCGCACCACCCGCTGTTCTCGATCATCATGATCGTGTCCTGGCAGTGGCTGCCGTTCGCCATCCTGATCCTGATGACCGCCATGCAATCGCTGGATCAGGAGCAGAAGGAAGCCGCGCGCCTCGACGGCGCCGGCCCCATCGCCATCTTCTGGCACCTGACCCTACCGCACCTGGCCCGGCCGATTGCCGTGGTGGTGATGATCGAGACCATCTTCCTGCTCTCGGTATTCGCCGAGATCTACACCACCACCAGCGGCGGCCCCGGCTACGAGTCGACCAACCTCGCCTACCTGATCTACACCCAGGCGCTGCTGCAGTTCGACGTCGGCATGGCTTCGGCGGGCGGGCTGATCGCGGTGGTGATCGCCAACATCGCCGCCATCGTGCTGATCCGCATGATCGGCAAGAACCTGACCGACAAGCAGTGAGGGCCCTGAGATGCTGACGCTGAAACAATCCCGTCGCCTGCAGAGCCTGATCATCGGTGCCCTGGCCTGGGCGATTGCCGCGGTGATCTTCTTCCCGATCTTCTGGATGGTGCTGACCAGCCTGAAGACCGAGATCGACGCCTTCGCCACGCCGCCGCAGTTCATCTTCACCCCGACGCTGGAAAACTACCTGCACATCAACGAGCGCAGCGACTACTTCGCCTTCGCCTGGAACTCGGTGCTGATCTCCCTCTCGGCGACGCTGCTGTGCATGCTCCTGGCCGTACCGGCCGCCTACTCCATGGCTTTCTTCGAGACGCGCCACACCAAGCGCACGCTGCTGTGGATGCTGTCGACCAAGATGCTGCCGCCGGTGGGCGTGCTGGTACCGATCTACCTGCTGGCCAAGCAGTTCGGTCTGCTCGATTCACGCCTGGCGCTGATCATCATCTACACCCTGATCAACCTGCCGATCATCGTGTGGATGGTTTACACCTACTTCAAGGACATCCCCGTGGACATCCTCGAAGCGGCGCGCCTGGATGGCGCCACCACCTGGCAGGAGATCGTCCGCGTACTGCTGCCGATCGCTCGCGGCGGCCTGGCCTCGACCATGCTGCTGTCGCTGATCCTGTGCTGGAACGAGGCGTTCTGGTCGCTCAACCTGACCAGCTCCGCCGCCGCCCCGCTGACTGCCCTGGTGGCCTCCTACTCCAGCCCCGAGGGCCTGTTCTGGGCCAAGCTCTCCGCCGTTTCGACCCTGGCCTGCGCGCCCATCCTGATCTTCGGCTGGATCAGCCAAAAACAACTTGTACGCGGCCTGTCCTTCGGCGCGGTGAAATAACGGGAGACCTTCCACATGGCTGATCTGAAGATCCGCAATCTGCAAAAAGGCTTCGACGGCACGGCAATCATCCAGGGCGTAGACCTGGACATCCGCGACCGCGAGTTCGTGGTCTTCGTCGGCCCGTCCGGCTGCGGCAAATCCACCCTGCTGCGCCTGATCGCCGGGCTGGAAGAGGTGAGCAGCGGCTATATCGAACTCGATGGCCAGGACATCACCGACACTGCGCCGGCCAAACGCGACCTGGCCATGGTGTTCCAGACTTACGCGCTGTACCCGCACATGACCGTGCGCAAGAACCTGTCCTTCGCCCTCGACCTGGCCCGAGTTGGCAAGCAGGAGATAGAAGCCAAGGTCGCCAATGCCGCGCGCATCTTGCAGCTCGAGGCGCTGCTCGAACGCAAGCCCAAGCAGCTTTCCGGTGGCCAGCGCCAGCGCGTGGCCATCGGCCGCGCCATCGTGCGCAACCCGAAGATCTTTCTGTTCGACGAGCCTCTGTCCAACCTCGACGCCGCCCTGCGCGTGCAGACCCGCCTGGAGCTGGCACGGCTGCACAAGGATTTGCAGGCGACCATGATCTACGTGACCCACGACCAGGTCGAAGCCATGACCCTGGCCGACAAGGTGGTGGTGCTCAATGGCGGCCGTGTCGAGCAGGTCGGCTCGCCACTGGAGCTGTATCACCACCCGGCCAACCTGTTCGTCGCCGGCTTTCTCGGCACGCCGAAGATGGGCTTTCTGCGCGGCACCCTGAACAGGGTCGAGGCCGGCAGCTGCGACGTGCAGCTGGAATGCGGCACGCACCTGACGCTGCCGCAGTCCGCCGCCGGCCTCAGCGTCGGCAGCACGGTGACCCTGGGCGTACGCCCGGAACACCTCAACGTGGTCAGCACCGGCGCGGGTCGCATGCAGGTGACCGCCGACGTCAGCGAGCGCCTGGGCAGCGACACCTTCTGCCATGTGCGCTGCACTTCGGGCGAGATGCTCACGGTGCGCGTACGCGGCGACTTCGCACCGCGTTACGGCGATGCCCTGACGCTGGATTTCGACACGGCGCACTGCCACCTCTTCAATGCCGATGGCCAGGCCGTCGCCAAACCACTGCAGCAGGCCGCCTGACGCCGCTCCATCACGGGATGTTCCAGATGAAACTCAATCGCCAGCAGCTTTCCCGGCTCGGCGGCGCCGTCGCGCTGCCCAGCTACACCGCAGAGATGATCCGCACCGGCATCGCCCATTTTGGCGTCGGCGGCTTTCACCGCGCCCACCAGGCGGTCTACACCGATGCCCTGATGAACCAGGGCCTGGCACTGGACTGGGGTATCTGCGGGGTCGGCGTGCGCAGTGAGGACCGCGCCATGCGCGATGCCCTGGCCAGCCAGGATTACCTCTACACCCTGGTCGAACTGGGCGACGAGCCGAATCTGCCGGTGCGGGTGATCGGCGCAATCACCGACATGCTGCTGGCCGAGGAGTCACCACAGGCGCTGATCGACAAGCTGGCCGACCCGGCAATTCGCATCGTCTCGCTGACCATCACCGAGGGTGGCTACTGCATCGACGACAGCACCGGCGAATTTCTCGCCGAACTGCCAGCCATTGCCCACGACCTGCGTCATCCCGAATCGCCGCAAAGCGTGTTCGGCTTTCTCTGCGCGGCCCTGGCCAAACGTCGCGCCGCCGGCATTCCGGCCTTCACCCTGATGTCCTGCGATAACCTGCCACACAACGGCGACGTCACGCGCAAGGCACTGCTGGCCTTCGCCCACCTGGCCGACCACGAGCTGGCCACCTGGATCGACCATCATGTGAGCTTTCCCAATGCCATGGTCGACCGCATCACGCCGATGACCAGCGCCGCCCATCGCCAGCAGCTGGCCGAGCAGCACGGCGTCGACGACGCCTGGCCGGTGGTCTGCGAGCCCTTCGTGCAATGGGTGGTCGAGGACAAGTTCGTCAGCGGCCGCCCGGCCTGGGAAGCGGTCGGCGTGCAGTTCACCGACGACGTCACGCCCTACGAGGAAATGAAGATCAAGCTGCTCAACGGCAGCCACCTGGCGCTGACCTACCTGGGCTTTCTCAAGGGCTATCGCTTCGTCCACGAGACCCTGAACGACCCACTGCTGCGCCGCTACGTGCGCGCCTTCATGGATCTGGACGTGACCCCACAGCTGGCGCCGGTGCCGGGCATCGACCTGAGCACCTACAAGGACACACTGATTGAGCGCTTCTCCAACCAGGCCATCGCCGACCAGCTCGAACGCGTCTGCTCGGATGGTTCGTCGAAGTTTCCCAAGTTCATCGTGCCCACCCTCAACCGCCTGATCGAGGACGGCCGGCCGCTGGAGCGCGCGGCCCTGGTCGTCGCAGCCTGGGCGCTGTACCTCAAGGGCGTCGACGAGAACGGCACGCGCTATCGCATCCCCGATCCGCGCGCCGAGTTCTGCCAGGCGCTGGTGGCCGATGACGACAAGGTGCGCGAGCGGGTACTGGGCGTCGAGGCGATCTTCGGCACGGCGATCCCGCAGTCGACGGCGTTCGTCGAAGCCTTCGAGCTCTGTTACGACAGCCTGCGCAAGCTCGGCGTGACCCGTACCCTGCAAACCCTGCTGGGCGACTGAGCCATGTACCTCGGTATCGACTGCGGCACCCAGGGCACCAAGGCGCTGGTGCTGGATGCAGAAAGTGGCCAGGTGCTCGGCGCCGGCAGTGCCAGCCACACGCTGCAGAGCGGCGCCAATGGCCGCCGCGAACAGCAGCCGCAGCAGTGGCTGGACGCCTTCGCGCAGGCGACCCGACAGGCGCTTGCATCCGCCGGCATCGGCGGCGAGCGGATTCTCGGCATCGGCGTGTCCGGCCAGCAGCATGGCCTGGTGCTGCTCGACGAACAGGGCGCGGTGCTGCGCCCGGCCAAACTCTGGTGCGACACCGAGTCGACCCCGGAGAACCAGCGCCTGCTCGACCACCTCGGTGGCGAGGCCGGCTCGCTGCAACGCCTGGGCGTGGCCATCGCGCCGGGCTACACGCTGCCCAAGCTGCTCTGGACCAGGGAACAGCACCCAGATGTATTCGCCCGCATCGCCCATGTCCTGCTGCCGCACGACTACCTCAATTACTGGCTCACCGGCCGTGCCTGCAGCGAGTACGGCGACGCCTCCGGTACTGGCTATTTCGACGTGCGTACGCGTAGTTGGGACCGCGAGCTGCTGAACTTCATCGACCCCAGCGGGCGCCTCTGCAAGGCGCTGCCAGAACTGATCGAGGCAGATCAGCCAGTGGGCCGCCTCCGCCCGCAGATCGCCCGGCAACTGGGCCTGAACCCGGATGCCGTGGTGGCCAGCGGCGGCGGCGACAACATGATGGGCGCCATCGGTACCGGCAATATCCGCCCCGGCGCGATCACCATGAGCCTGGGCACCTCCGGCACCCTCTACGCCTACAGCGACCAACCGATGATCAGCCCGCATGCTCAGGTGGCGACCTTCTGCTCATCAAGCGGCGGCTGGCTACCGCTGATCTGCACCATGAACCTCACCAGCGCCACCGGGCTGATCCAGCAACTGCTGGAACTGGACATCCAGACCTTCGGCGAACTGGTCGAGCAATCGCCCATCGGCGCCGAGGGCCTGCTCATGCTGCCGTTCTTCAATGGCGAACGGGTGCCGGCGCTGCCCAGCTCGCGCGCCAGCCTCCTGGGCATGGACAGCGACAACCTGACCCGCGCCAACCTGTGCCGGGCGGTGGTCGAGGGCAGCAGTTTCGGCCTGCGCTACGGCCTCGACCTGCTGCGCGCCAGCGGCCTGCAGAGCCAGACCATCCGCCTGATCGGCGGCGCGGCGAAGAGCCCGGTGTGGCGCCAGGTGATCGCCGACATCATGGGCACGCCACTGGTCTGCCCGCAGCACACCGAAGCTGCCGCGCTGGGCGCCGCAATCCAGGCCGCCTGGTGCCTGACGCCCGGAGCGGATCGCCAGGCGCAGCTGGCCGAACTGTGCGAGCGCTGCGTGCATCTGGATGCCAGCACCCAGACACAGCCGGGCCCGGCGCGCACGGCGCAGTACGAAGAGGTCTATCAACGCTACCGCGAGCAGGTCAGCCTGCTGGCCGAGAGCACACCGGCGTGAGAACGCCTTGAGGGCACCGCCAAGAACCTAGGCAAGGCAGATAGTGCCGATGAGAAGGCTATCAAAGCGGCTTTCGTAGGAGCCCCGCCCCGGGGCGAAGCCTTTCGAGTCCGCACCGCCCAGCTTCGCGGCGGGGCGCCGCTCCTACGCATTCCCCGCCTTGGCGCTTAACTGATTGGCATCAGGCGAAGCAGGTGGTTTTTAGAGGTGCCCGTTAACCGATACGGAGAAGAACATGTACCTGGTCTGTGGCGAAGCGCTATTCGACGTGTTCATCCAGAGTGACGGCGCACGTGGCAATGAGCTGGCCTTCAAGGCCATCGCCGGTGGCTCGCCGTTCAACGTAGCGCTGGGCCTGCGCCGCATGGGCGCCGACTCGGCGCTGTTCACCGGGATTTCCTCGGACAGCCTCGGCCAGCGCCTGCGCCAGGTGCTGCGTGATGAAGGCGTGAGCGATGCCTACCTGATCGCCAGCGATGCGCCGACCACCCTGGCGATGGTCGGCCTGGACGCTGCCGGCTCGCCGCAGTATTCCTTCCGTGGCGAAGGCTGTGCCGACCGCCAGCTGCTCGCCGAGCACCTGCCGGCACTGGATGCGCAGGTGCGCGGCCTGCACGTCGGTTCCTTCTCTTTGGTGGTGGAGCCAGTGGCCGAGACGCTGCTGACGCTGGTGCAACGCGAACATCAGCAGCGCCTGATCAGCCTCGACCCCAACGTACGCCTCGGTCCCGCGCCGGATATCGCCCACTGGCGCGAGCGCGTCGAGACCTTCGCCGGCTACGCGCATCTGATCAAGGTCAGCGAAGAGGATCTGCAGCTGTTGTACCCCGAACGCGACCCGCAGCAGGTCGCATCGAGCTGGCTCAACCAGCGCTGCCAACTGGTGTTTCTCACCCACGGCAGCAAAGGCGCCAGCGTCCACAGCCACTACGGGCACTGGTCGGTACCAGCCGTGGAGGTGCACACCCGTGACACCGTTGGCGCTGGCGATACCTTCCAGGCCGCGCTGCTCAGCTACCTCGCCCGCCACGATCTGGACAGCCCCGAGGCGCTGGCGACGCTGAGCCGTGAGCAGATCGACGCCATGCTGCGCCTGGCCATCGAGGCTGCCGCGCTGACCTGCGCCCGGGTCGGCCCCGACCTGCCCTACCTGCATGAACTGGAACGACAGAGCGCGCGCTGACCAGGCCCACCCTCGCGGTGCCAGCTGGCAGCGACACAGGCTCCCTGTGCGCCTGGGCGAATTACCCGAAACCGCCGGTTGTCGCTCAGCTCGCTGGAGGCGACACTTGGCGTGTGACTCGCACAGCGCGGCGACTGTCGTTCTAGCAGCGTATTTTCAGACAACCCAGAGGTTCAGGGCATGCCTTACAAACATCAGGTGATTCCGCTTCAGGCCCACGAGGGCAACGAAACCGCCGAGCAGGCGCTGCACAGCATCGTCGATGGCTTCAAGCGCTTTCGCAACGAGGTCTTCCCGCAGCAGGAAGAGCTGTTCAAGAAGCTCGCCACCGCCCAGAACCCACGCGCCATGTTCATCACCTGCGCCGACTCGCGCGTGGTGCCGGAGCTGATCACCCAGAGCTCGCCCGGCGACCTGTTCGTCAACCGCAACGTCGGTAATGTGGTGCCGGCCTACGGGCAGATGATGGGCGGCGTCTCCACCGCCATCGAGTACGCGGTGATGGCCCTGGGCGTGCAACACATCGTCATCTGCGGCCACTCCGACTGCGGCGCGATGAAAGCGGTGCTCAACCCGGCCTCGCTGGAAACCATGCCCACGGTGAAAGCCTGGCTGCGTCATGCCGAGGTAGCACGCAGCGTGGTGGCAGAGAACTGCAACTGCAGCGACGACAAGGAAGCCCTGGCCGTGCTGACCGAAGAGAACGTGGTGGCGCAGCTCAACCACCTCTGCACCCATCCGTCGGTGGCAGCCAAGCTGGCGCGCGGCCAACTGTTCATCCATGGCTGGGTGTATGACATCGAAACCAGCCAGATCAAGGCCTACGACGCCGAGCTGGGCAGCTTCCTGCCGCTCGATGGCGACAAGATTCCAATGGCGACGCCACGCGCGCGTTTTCCACAAAGCTGAAAGCCCTTGCAGGGTGGCCGCGCACCGAGCCTCACCCGGTCGCGGCTAAAGCCCCTCCCACAAAACGCACCGTGAACGTGGGAAGGACTTTAGGCCGTAGGGTGCGCCGCGCGCACCAGACTCCCCCCGATCACGGCTAACCTGGGCTGGTGCGCATAGCGCACCCTACCAGGGACCAGTCAGAACTTCTCCCCACGCAGTACTTCCACCTGCGCCAGGTAGCAGACCATGGCGAAGTGATCGTAATAACGCACCTGCAGATGCTCGGCGATGCGCTCGGCCAGTTCGCGGTTGCAGATGATTTCCAGGCGGATGTTGCCTTCGGTGTCCCAGCCGGCGCTGCGCACGCCGCGGTGTCCACGGCCACGCGCGTCGGAAATGGTCCAGCCGGGTGCGCCGAGCGCTTCCAGATCGGCCAGTAGGCGCTTCTCCAGCGCCGCCTCGCAGATCACGGTGAGCAGGGTGCGGCTATGTGCGTTCATCTCAGAACCCCCAGGCGATCAGTCGTTCGGCCAGCGCCAGGTACAGCGGAATGCCGATCAGGATATTGAATGGGAAGGTGATGCCCAGCGAGGCGGTCAGCGACAGCGACGGGTTGGCCTCGGGCAAGGCCAGGCGCATCGCCGCCGGCACGGCGATATAGGACGCCGAGGCCGCGAGCGTGGCCAGCATCGCCGTGCCACCCAGGCTCAGGCCCATGAAGCGCGCCAGCAAGGCACCGATCAGCGCACCGAGCAGCGGCATCAGCAGGGCGAAGGCCGCCAGGCGCACACCGAACTGCTTCAGCGCACCGAGCTGGCCGGAGGCGATCAGGCCCATCTCCAGCAGGAAGAACGCCAGCACCGGCTTGAACATGCTGGTGTACAGCGGCTCCAGCGGTTTGATCGCCTCCTTGCCGGCGATCGCGCCGATCACCAGGCCGCCGAGCAGCAGCATGATGCTCTTGCCGAGGAAGATCTCGCGGCCCAGTTCGCCCCAGTGGGTCTCACGCGAAATGCCTTTGGCCAGGACGATACCGACCAGAATCGCCGGAATCTCCAGGATGGCCACGAACAGCGGCATGTAACTCTCGAACTCGATGCCCTTGGCCAGCATGTAGGCCACCACCACGGCGAAGGTACCGGCGCTGACCGAACCATAATGCGCCGCCACCGCGGCGGCATTGACGCGGTCGAAGCGCAGGCCGCGCAGCAGGATGAACGCCAGGATCGGCAGCAGCACGCCGAGCGCCAGTACCAGCGCCGACTGACCGAGCAGCTGCAGGCTGGCCTGCTGCGCCAGCTCCACCCCGCCGTGCAGCCCGATGGCAAGCAGGAGGATGATCGACAGCGTCTCGTACAGCGCCGCCGGCAGCTTCAGCTCACTCTTGAGCAGGCCGGCGACCAGGCCGAAGACGAAGAACAGCACCACCGGATCCAAAGCCACTTCAGCTCACCTCCCCCAGATTCGTAGGGTGCGCTGTGCGCACCAGTTACTCTATTCACCACCCACCTCGGTGCGCACGGCGCGCCCTACCTGGACGGCCACATACACGCAAAGGAAAGGGCCATACCCCGGCACAAGGCGGTGCTGATCGCCCTGCTTTGCCTCGCCAAGAAGGCGAAGCGCCGGGGCATGACCGGAAAGCTTAGCCGGCACGCCCGGCCTGTCCCCGCACTGGCGAGTCGCAAAAACGCCGTTAGCGGTTTGCGCGAGGCCACCGAAGGGGGTGAAGCACATGGATGTGCCGTGCAAAAAAAGGGAGCCTTGCGGCCCCCGGGACAAACCTGCGCCGTGGCGCTGAATAAAAAAGGAGCCCGGGTTACGCCCCGTCAAACTTGCCCATCCAACAGGCCGGGCTCCATAGAGGTTAACCTTCGATTTCCACCAGTACTTCGCCCGGATTGACGCGGTCGCCCTTGGCCACGTGAACGGCCTTGACGGTGCCGGCAATCGGCGCCTGCACTTCGGTTTCCATCTTCATCGCTTCGGTGATCAGCACCGCCTGACCGGCCTTGACCGTGTCACCTTCCTTGACCAGCACATCGACGATGTTGCCCGGCATGGTGGTGGACACGTCGCCCGGTGCACCGGCCTGCTTGCGCTTGCCAGCGGCGCCTGCGACGTATTCATTGAGCGCCTCGAACACCACTTCTTCCGGCATGCCGTCGATGGACAGGTAGAAGTGGCGCTTGCCGTCGCCCTTGACGCCGACACCGGTGATGTCCACGCGGTAGCTTTCGCCGTGCACGTCGACCACGAACTCGGTCGGCACGCCTTCACCGCCGACTGGCGCGGCCTTGCCCTGACCGTTCGGCATGGGCAGCAGCTCCTCCGGCTTGAGGGTGCCGGCCGCGCGCTCTTCGAGGAACTTGCGCCCGATATCGGGGAACATGGCGAAGGTCAGCACGTCCTCTTCGGACTTGGCCAGGCTGCCGATCTCTTCACGCAGGCGCGCCAGCTCGGGCTTGAGCAAGTCGGCCGGGCGCACGTCGATCACTTCCTCGCTGCCGATGGCCTGCTTGCGCAGTTGCTCGTCGACCTTGCCCGGCGCCTTGCCGTAGCGGCCCTGCAGGTACAGCTTCACTTCGTTGGTGATGGTCTTGTAGCGCTCGCCGGCCAGCACGTTGAAGAACGCCTGGGTGCCGACGATCTGCGAGGTCGGCGTCACCAGCGGTGGGAAACCGAGGTCGGCACGCACGCGCGGAATCTCTTCCAGCACTTCGTTCATGCGGTTCAGCGCGCCCTGCTCCTTGAGCTGGTTGGCCAGGTTGGAAATCATCCCGCCCGGCACCTGGTTGACCTGCACGCGGGTGTCCACGCCGGTGAACTCGCTCTCGAACTGGTGGTACTTCTTGCGCACGGCATGGAAGTACATGCCGATTTCCTGGATCAGTTCCAGATCGAGGCCAGTGTCGAACTCGCTGCCCTTGAGCGCGGCGACCATCGACTCGGTGCCCGGATGGCTGGTGCCCCAGGCCAGGCTGGAAATGGCGGTGTCGATATGATCGGCGCCGGCTTCGATGGCCTTGAGCTGGCACATCGAACCGAGACCGGCGGTGTCGTGACTGTGGATGAACACCGGCAGGTCGACTTCGCTCTTCAGCGCCTTGACCAGTTCGAAGGTGGCGTACGGCGTGAGCAGGCCGGCCATGTCCTTGATGGCAATGGAGTCGATGCCCATCGCCTGCATGGCCTTGGCCTGGGCGACGAAGGCGTCGGTGGTGTGCACCGGGCTGGTGGTGTAGGCGATGGTGCCCTGGGCATGCTTGCCGGCAGCCTTGACCGCCTCGATGGCCACGCGCAGGTTACGCACGTCGTTCATCGCATCGAAGATGCGGAACACGTCGATACCGTTGACCGCCGCCTTGGCCACGAACGCCTTGACCACATCATCGCTGTAGTGGCGGTAGCCGAGCAGGTTCTGCCCGCGCAGGAGCATCTGCAGGCGGGTGTTGGGCAGCGCCGCCTTGAGCTGACGCAGACGCTCCCACGGGTCTTCCTTGAGAAAGCGCACGCAGGCGTCGAAAGTGGCGCCACCCCAGACTTCCAGCGACCAGTAGCCGACGCGGTCGAGCTTGTCGCAGATCGGCAGCATGTCCTCGGTGCGCATGCGCGTGGCCAGCAGCGACTGGTGGGCATCGCGCAGGACGGTATCGGTAACGGTGATCTTCTTGCTCATGATGTCCCCTACAGGCCCGCGTGGGCAGCGATGGCGGTGGCGATGGCGATGGCCAGGTGCGACGGGTTGCGCTTGATCGAGTACTGGGTCAGTTCCGGGTGGCTTTCGACGAAGCTGGTATTGAACTGGCCGCTACGGAATTCCGGGTTACGCAGGATTTCCTGGTAATAAGGCGCGGTGGTGCGCACGCCCTGCACGCGCATGTCGTCCAGTGCGCGCAGGCCACGATCCATCGCCTCTTCCCAGGTCAGCGCCCAGACGATCAGCTTCAGGCACATCGAGTCGTAATAGGGCGGAATGGTGTAGCCGGTGTAGATCGCCGTGTCGGTACGCACGCCAGGGCCGCCGGGCGCGTAGTAACGGGTGATCTTGCCGAACGAGGGCAGGAAGTTGTTCTTCGGGTCCTCGGCGTTGATCCGGAACTGCAGGGCATAACCGCGGTGGATGATGTCTTCCTGCTTGACCGACAGCGGCAGGCCGCTGGCGATGCGAATCTGCTCGCGAACGATGTCGATGCCGGTGATTTCCTCGGTGATGGTGTGCTCCACCTGCACCCGGGTGTTCATCTCCATGAAGTACACCTCGCCTTCGGCGAGCAGGAACTCCACGGTACCGGCGTTCTCGTAGCCCACGGCCTGCGCCGCACGCACGGCCAGGTCACCGATATAGGCGCGCTGCTCGGGGGTGAGCTGCGGGCTGGGGGCGATTTCGATCAGTTTCTGGTTACGGCGCTGGATCGAGCAATCGCGCTCGTACAGGTGCACGGTATTGCCGAAGCTGTCGGCGAGAATCTGCGCCTCGATGTGCTTGGGATTGACGATGCATTTTTCCAGGAAGACTTCGGCGCTGCCGAAGGCCTTGGTCGCCTCGGAGATGACCCGCGGGTAGGCCTGCTCCAGCTCCTCGCGGCTGTTGCAGCGACGAATGCCGCGACCGCCACCACCGGAGGTGGCCTTGAGCATCACCGGATAACCGATGCGCTCGGCTTCACGCAGGGCTTCGGCCAGGTCGGCGACGTTGCCTTCAGTACCGGGGGTGACCGGTACACCGGCCTTGATCATGCTGCGACGCGCTTCGGTCTTGTCGCCCATGCGGCGGATGACTTCCGCGCTCGGGCCTATGAATTTGATCCCACGTTCGGCGCAGATCTCTGCAAGTTCGGCATTCTCGGACAGAAAGCCATAGCCGGGGTGCAGCGCATCGCAACCGGTTTCCACGGCCAGATTGACCAGCTTGCGCGGGTTCAGATAGCCGGCCAGCGGATCTTCGCCAATGCTGTGCGCCTCGTCGGCACGCTTGACGTGCAGGGCATGACGATCCGCGTCGGAGTAGATCGCCACCGAGCGGATGCCCATCTCGGCGCAGGCCCGCACGATGCGGACGGCAATCTCACCACGGTTGGCGATCAGTATTTTTCTTATCACGATCCAATCCTCAGCGCAGAGCTGCACGGGCCGCTGCAACAGTTGGTTGCAAACGTGGTGAAACCCTATCCGGCTATACGAATTAACAAAAATGAATAATTATTTGATCTTGCATAAGTAATTACTTATGCATTGACCGAACGAGGACGAAACCGTGCGTAAAACCCTGCTGCGCATGACCTTGCGCCAGCTCCAGGTATTCCGTGCCGTGTGCGAGCACGGCTCCTACAGCCGCGCGGCCGAGGAAATGGCGCTGACCCAGCCCGCCGTCAGCCTGCAGATTCGTCAGTTGGAGGAGCTGGTCGGCCAGCCGCTGTTCGAGTACGTCGGCAAGAAGCTCTACCTGACCGAAGCCGCCGAAGCACTCAAACGCGCCAGCAGCGATATCTTCGGCCGCCTGGAGAGCCTCGACATGCAGCTGTCCGACCTGCAGGGCTCACTGCAGGGGCAGCTCAACCTGTGCGTGGAATCCAGCGCGAAATACTTCATACCCCACCTGTTCGCCGAATTTCGCCGCCAATACCCGGAAGTCAGCCTGAATCTCACGGTGGTCAATCACGCACTGGTGGTGCGCCGCCTGACCCAGAGCCGCGACGACCTGATGATCATGAGCCAGGTGCCGCAGGACTTGGCGCTGGACTTCATGCCCTTTCTCGAGAATCCGATCATCGCCGTGGCGCCGCCGGATCACCCCCTGTGCGAGGCGGACAGCCTGCAGCTGCAGGACCTCACCGCCTATCCCCTGCTGATCCGCGAAAGCGGCTCGGGGACTCGTCGCGCTTGCGAAGAGTACTGCCACCAGAAACGTGCGCACTTCCCCAACACCCTGGAGATCGGCTCGCTGGAGTCGCAGCGCGAGGCGGTGCTTGCCGGCCTCGGCATTGCCTTGCTACCACGCCATGCCGTGCGTCTGGAACTGCAACACGGCCTGTTGCGCGAGCTACCGGTGGCCGAGCTGCCCTTGCAGCGCAGCTGGTGCGTGGTGAATATCCGCGGCCGGCGCCTGTCGCCGGTAGCGCAGGCCTTCGTCGACTTCATCCGCACCGAGCGGGCGCAAATCGTCAAACTGGCCGAGCGCTTCCAGCCCAGCCACACAGGATCAGGCAAGAATCTCGCAGGATCGGCCTAACCCTTCTTAACTGACATACGGGACATTGGCATCCTGGGATCGCTCCACCAAAACCTGCCTGGGAGAAACCTATGCTGTCGGGAATCAGCGCCCTGCTCGGCGCCATCCGCGCTCTGGAGCGCGACAACGGCCAGGCCGTGCTCGCCACCGTGGTCAAGGTCGAGGGCTCGGCCTACCGCCGCCCCGGCGCGCGCATGCTGATCCCGCTCTACGGCGGCACCGTGGGCACAATCAGTGGCGGCTGCCTGGAGTCCGAAGTGGCGAAGAAGGCCTGGTGGCTGACTGATGGCGGCGAAACCGTGATCCGCCGTTACAGCACCGCCACCCAGGACGACGATGACGATCAGGACGCCGCACTGACCTTCGGCCTCGGCTGCAACGGCACCGTGCACGTGCTGCTCGAGCGCCACAGCGCGGAAAAGCCGCTGGCCGTGCTCGAGTTGCTGCGCCAGGTGCGCGAAAGCGGCCAGCCCGGGGCGGTTGCCACGGTGATCGGCAGCTATCGCAACGCCCGCGTGCGTGTCGGCGATCGCCTGTGCCTGCATCCCTCGCTGGGCGACAACGGCCGCCTGCTCGATTCCGCACTCGACGCCGAGGTTCGCGCCGATCTGCAGCGAACCCTGACCGATGGCCGCTCCTCACTGCGCAGCTACCGTGATGCGCGTGGCGAGATCGAGGTGTTCTGCGAATACCTGGCGCCGCAGCGGCGCCTGGTGGTCTTCGGCGCCGGGCATGATGCACAGCCGCTGACGCATATGGCCAAACTGCTGGACTGGCACGTCACCGTGGTCGATGGCCGCGCGCATTTCGCCCGCGCCGAGCGCTTTCCCGACGCAGATACGGTGCTGCAGGTCGATGCACACCCACCCTACGACCTGCACAGGCTCACCGACGGCGCCATGGTGGCGATCATGAGCCACAGCTACAGCCAGGATCGCCACTGGCTGGGCAGCGTGCTGCAGGGCACGCCGGCCTATATCGGCCAACTGGGGCCACGCGATCGCACCGAACGCCTGCTGGACGAGATCCGCCCACACAGCCCGCACTTGCCGGCGCTGGAGCGCCTGCACTACCCCATCGGCCTGGACATCGGCGGCGATACGCCGGAGAGCGTGGCCACGGCGATTCTCGCCGAGATGACCGCCGCCATTAACCTCCGTGCAGGCGGCATGCTCAAGCATCGCCAGGCGGCGATCCACACGCCAACGCCACTGGACTGCAGCGAGATCGAACCGGCGTCCAGACTGACCGCTTCCTGATCAAAGCCCCGGATTGCATCCGGGCTACAGACTTGTGGGGTGATCCCTTTAGTCCACGCTGACCACAATTGGTGGGCTAAAGCCCACCCTACGGCCTGCATCCCTCAAGCTCAATTACATCCACTCAACCGCCGGACTCAGACTGGTAGGGTGGGCTTCAGCCCACCACGGCTGGCGGGCCAACGCGGATCGCAGCCCCCACGAGCTGAGTCTGATCCACCTGCAGGAGCGAACGACAGCGCCCCGCCTGATTCGCGCTACCTCCGCAGCTCGGATGCAATCCGGGAAAACCAGCCCCCATAAACGTAAACGCCCGGGATTACCCCGGGCGTTCCTGTTTCCAGTATCGGACGTCAGGCCTTGATCTGCGCCGGGAACGGCAGCTTGCGCAAGCGCACGCCGGTCGCTGCAAACAGCGCGTTGGCCAGGGCCGGCGCCAGCGGTGGCACGCCCGGCTCACCGACACCGGTGGGATTCGCCGCCGACGGCACGATATGCACCTCGACCTTGGGCATTTCGTTCATGCGCAGCACCTGGAAGTCGTGGAAGTTCGACTGCTCGACCCGCCCTTCCTTCAAGGTGATCGCGCTGTGCCGGGCAGCGGCCAGGGCGAAGCCAATGCCGCCTTCCATCTGCGCCTTGATTACATCCGGGTTGATGGCGATGCCACAGTCCACGGCGCACACCACGCGATCCAGACGGTAGCTGCCATCGGCCTTCACCGTGACTTCGGCCACCTGCGCCACGAACGAGCCGAACGACTCGTGCACGGCAATGCCACGCCCGCGCTTCTCGCCCTCAGCACCCGCTGCCAGCGGCTTGTCCCAGCCAGCCTCCTTGGCGGCCAACTCCAGCGCACCGCGGTGACGCGGATGACTGTCCAGCAACGCATGACGGAAGGCGTAAGGGTCCTGGCCTGCAGCGACGGCGGCCTCATCGATCATGGTTTCGGCGACGTAACCGGTGTGGGTATGACCGACCGAACGCCACCACAGCACCGGCACCTTGATATTGCTCGGCGTGCTCAGCTCCACCTGCAGGTTGGGCACCGCATAGGACAGGTTGGAGAGGCCCTCGACCGAGGTATGGTCGATGCCGTCCTTGATCATGAAGGGCTCCATCGAAGTACCGGCCATGATCGACTGGCCGACGATGCGGTTGTGCCAGGCCTGCAGCTTGCCGGCCTGGTCCAGGCCGATGCGCACGCGGTGCAGGTACAGCGGCCGGAAATAACCGCCACGGGTATCGTCCTCGCGCGTCCAGACCATCTTCACCGGCGCATCCACGCCCTTGTCACGCGCTGCCTTGGTGATGGCCACCGCCTCCAGCAGGTAGTCCGACACCGAACCGGCGCGGCGACCAAAGCTGCCACCGGCATACAGCTGGGTCAGCGACACCTGCTCGGGCGTCAGGCCCAGGTAGCCGCTGATGATGGCTTGGTCGACGGTCTGAAACTGCTCGCCGTTCCAGATTTCGCAGCGGTCGCTGGAGAGTTTCACCAGGCAGTTCATCGGCTCCATCGCCGCGTGCGCCAGATAAGGAAACTCGTAGTCGGCCTCGACGGTTTTAGCCGCCTGGGCCAGCGCCGCATCGGCGTCGCCCTTGCTCGTGGCCGGCAGACCTGGCTTGCCCGCATCGTCGCGGTATTGCGCGAGAATTTCCTCGCTGCCCAGGGTGAAGGCCTGGCTCTCGTCCCACTCGATCACCAGCGCATCACGCCCCTGCCGCGCCGCCCAGGTGTTCTTCGCCAACACGGCGACGCCCGAACGACCATGTGGCAGATCGCGAAACTCCACCACCTCGACCACGTCACGCACGGCCTTGGCCTTGCTGCTGTCGACCGAGCGTGGCACGCCGCCGAAGCGTGGCGGATAGGCAACCATGGCCACCAGCATGCCGGGCAGCTTGAAGTCCTGGGTGAAGATGGCGCTGCCGTCAGTCTTGTCGGTGCTGTCCTTGCGGCGCAGCTCGAGCTTGCCGATCAGCTTGAAGTCCTTGGGATCCTTGAGTTGCACCTGCTCCGGCACCGGCAGTAACGCCGCCGCCTCGACCAGCTCACCAAAGCCGGCGCTACGGCCGGAGCCGGCGTGACTGACCACGCCCTGGCTGACGCTGATCTCGCTGGCCGGTACGCTCCAGCGCTGCGCGGCCGCAGCCACCAGCATGGCCTTGGCGGTGGCGCCGGCGTTGCGCATCTGCTCCCAGGAGTTGGCCATGGCGGTGCTGCCGCCCGTGCCCTGCATGGGGCCGAAGGCGAGATTGTTGTAGCGTTTCACATCGGCGGGCGCGCCTTCGACGCGTACCTTGTCCCAGTCGGCATCCAGCTCTTCGGCGAGCAGGGTGGCCAGACCGGTGTAGCTGCCTTGACCCATTTCCAGATGCTTGGCCAGCACAGTCACCGTACCGTCGAGGTCGATACGCACGAAGGCGTTCGGTTCCAGCGGGCCACCTGCCGCCAGCGCATCCATACCGCGCATCAGCGGCGCGAAGAAGATGCCCAGCGCCAGGCCACCTGCGCCCTTGAGCAGGGTGCGACGGCTGACATTGAGGATGCCGCGAGTGGCGCTATCGGGGGTTTCGATCTTGCCCATGTCTATGCGCCTCCTCAGGCCAGTTTGCCGGCAGCTTCGTGAATGGCGGCGCGAATCCGCACATAGGTGGCGCAGCGGCAGATGTTGCTGCTCATGGCCGCGTCGATATCGGCATCACTCGGCGCCTTGTTGCTGCTCAGCAGCGCCGTCGCCGACATGATCTGCCCGGACTGGCAGTAGCCGCACTGGACCACGTCCAGTTGCCGCCAGGCGTCCTGAACCACCTTGCCCACGGTGTCTTCGCCAACCGCCTCGATGGTGCTGATGCGCTTGCCGACCACCGCCGATACCGGGGTGACGCAGGAGCGAGTCGGCTGGCCTTCGACGTTCACCGTGCAGGCGCCGCACAGGGCCATGCCACAGCCGTACTTGGTGCCGGTGAGATTGGCGACGTCGCGCAATGCCCAGAGCAGCGGCATATCGTCGGCCACGTCCAGCTCATGGTCCTTGCCATTGAGATTCAGGGTAATCATGGTCTGCCCACCTTGTTCTGATGGTGTCTGATGGTTCCGGCATGACTGCCGGTGGTCACGGTCAACCCCGCACACAGGGGGCCAGATAATCACTGTAGTGGGCGCAAAACCTGCTGTCGCTGCCGACCACAGAGATCAGCAGAACCGGGCAATAAGTTCGTAGAATCGGGCAAGCTCACTGCCCTGCCCGCAGGCAGGGCAACAAGAAAGTCAGGCGGCGCGGCGCGAATCAGGTTCGCCGTGCTGGAGGTAGCTGGCGGAAACCAGCTCGGGGAAATCGGCAAGCTCGCGTTGCAGCTGACACTGCTCGGCATAGTGCTCGATGGCCCGGCGATAGGCCATGCGGCGCTGGTCTTGCAGTTTGCGCCGGGTCTTGGCGTCAGGTTGGTCGTGCAGTTGCGCGTCATCGAAGATACGAGGCATCTCGGTTCTCCCGGAACGAGGACTGGAGTGTCCAGCTTCGCTCGGGGAGATGACGCTTTGACGGCGACTCTATGAAGGCTCGGTGACTTTGGACGGCTCGCCCGACTCGGCCTTCTTCGACTTTTGAAGGTTGTGCACGCGTACCGCGTCGACCGGCAACAGCAGCGTGTCCAACGCGGCATCGACCGGCAGAGAAACCATCAACGCCGGACAAGCCAGGAACATCCAGCACCAGCCATCGCCGGCAGCATCCATTGCGAACTTGGTCGCCGGATACAGCTTGACCTGTCTGTCTGCAGGCATACGGGAGAAAAAAGTGCTGCACCCCGTAAAGAGAATGATCAACGCAAGCAGCCCAGCGCGTTCCATTAAACGCTTCATCCTTGAAGACTCCCGCTCTAATCCTCGCTGTTACGCAGCGACTTCGGTGACAGGCGCAGGCTGCGCAGGCTGCGCTTGACGCTTTTGAGGTGGTTGACCAGGCTCGGCCCGCGCGCCATGGCCACGCCCATGGCCAGCACGTCGATCACCACCAGGTGGGCGATGCGCGAGGTCAGCGGGGTGTAGATCTCGGTGTCTTCCTGCACGTCGATGGCCAGGTTGACGGTCGACAGCTCTGCCAGCGGCGTCTGGCTCGGACACAGGGTGATCAGGCTGGCGCCGGACTCACGCACTAGGTTGGCGGTGATCAGCAAGTCCTTGGAACGGCCGGACTGGGAAATGCACACCGCCACGTCGCCCGGCTGCAGGGTCACCGCACTCATCGCCTGCATGTGCGGGTCGGAATAAGCGGCTGCGTTGAGCAGCAGGCGGAAGAATTTGTGCTGGGCATCGGCCGCCACCGCACCGGACGCACCGAAGCCATAGAACTCCACGCGCTGCGCCTTGGAGCAGGCGGCGATGGCGCGCTGCAGCGCCTCAGGGTCGAGCTTCTCGCGCACTTCCATCAGCGTGTGCAAGGTGGTGTCGAAGATCTTCAGACTGAAGTCGGCGACCGAGTCGTCCTCGTGAATCGCGAACTGACCGAAGCTGGCCCCGGCAGCCAGGCTCTGCGCCAACTTCAGCTTGAGGTCCTGGAAGCCGCTGCAACCGATGGCACGACAGAAGCGCACGATGGTCGGCTCGCTGATGCCAACACTATGCGCCAGCTCGGCCATGGAGCTGTGCATCACCGATGCAGGATCGAGCAAGACGTGATCGGCCACCTTGAGCTCGGACTTGCGCAGCAGGTGACGCGACTGGGCGATGTGTTGCAACAGATTCACTGAGATAGGCTCTATGCAGAAAAGGGTCTACCGCGGCACTCGGCGGGTCATAGCTCGGTTATGATCGGCGGCCGGCGGTTGTAGTGACCTTGTAGTTATACTACATAGCTCGCGCCCGCGCACAGCCAAGCGGCTGCCAATTCGCTGAACGAACTTTCCGGCAAAGGGGCACACCCGATCTTTTCACTGCCTCTTTGCTGCAAACGCAGGTAGCTTGCAACGGCCTGCCACAACGAGTCGGAGTCTTCCCTTGAGCATCCCCTGCGACATGCTGGTCTTCGGTGGTACGGGCGATCTGGCCCTGCACAAACTGCTGCCAGCGCTCTATCACCTGCACCGCGAAGGACGCCTGCACGCCGATGTGCGCATCCTCGCCCTGGCCCGCAGCAGCCACACCCGCGAGGCCTACCAGACCCTGGCCGAGCGTCACTGCCGCGCTCAGGTGGCGCGCGCCGATTTCGCCAACGAGACCTGGGCCAGCTTCGCCGCGCGCCTCGACTACTTCGCCATGGACGCTGCGCAAAGCGCCGATTTCGGCCGCCTGGCCAAACGCCTGGGGCGTGATGACGAGCGCGTACGGGTCTACTACCTGGCCACCGCACCGAGTCTGTTCGAAGCCATCGCAGCGCACCTGGCCAACGCCGGCCTGGCTGGTCCTGCAGCGCGCATCGTGCTGGAAAAACCCATCGGCCACTCGCTGGAATCGGCCCGCGCGATCAACGCCGCCATCGGCGCCGTGTTCGACGAGGCGCGGGTGTTTCGCATCGACCATTATCTGGGCAAGGAAACCGTGCAGAACCTCATGGCGCTGCGCTTCGCCAACGCCTTGTTCGAGCCGGTGTGGCGTGCCGGGCATATCGACCACGTGCAGATTAGCGTCTGTGAAACCCTTGGCGTGGAAAACCGCGGCGCCTACTACGACCAGGCCGGCGCCATGCGCGACATGATTCAAAACCACCTGCTGCAGCTGCTCTGCCTGGTGGCCATGGAAGCGCCGGTGCGCTTCGACGCCGAGGCGGTGCGCAACGAAAAGGTGAAGATCCTCGAAGCGCTGAAACCCATCTCCGGCCTCGACGTGCAGGACAAGACCGTGCGCGGCCAGTACACAGCCGGCAAGATCGGCGGCCATGACGTGCCCGCCTACTACTTCGAGAAGAACGTCGACAACGACAGTGACACCGAAACCTTCGTCGCCGTGCAGGTGGAAATCGACAACTGGCGCTGGGCAGGCGTGCCCTTCTACCTGCGTACCGGCAAGCGCCTGGCGAAGAAAACCTCGGAAATCCTCATCCAGTTCAAGCCGGTGCCGCATCGTCTGTTCCATGAGGGCGAAGCCAACCAGTTGCTGATCCGCCTGCAGCCGGAAGAGCGCATCAGCCTGCAGCTGATGGCCAAGAACCCCGGCAAGGGCATGCACCTCAAACCCGTGGAGCTGGACCTCAATCTGGCCAATGCCTTCAACCAGCAGCGCCGCTGGGACGCCTACGAACGTCTGCTGCTCGACGTGATCGAGGGGGACTCCACCCTGTTCATGCGCCGCGATGAAGTGGAAGCGGCCTGGCAGTGGGTCGATCCCATCCTGCAGGGCTGGCTCCAGCACTACCAGAGCCCTCGCCCCTACCCGGCCGGCAGCGATGGGCCGGAGCAGTTGCAACACCTGCTGGAGCGCCACGGCCGGCACTGGGCAGAATGATCAACCTGGCAGCTTCTTGCGCAGCGTGCTGTGGATAAATCTGCGCTGACACTGGCGCAGGCCAGTGAATACAGGCTGTTCAGCAGACTGCGCAACAACCTGCACAGCACTGCGCAACTTGTTGCGCAATATAGCGTGATGAAACGCTCATCGTGACCAGTAACGCCCACGCGGTCATTCTAAGTATATGTTTATAAAGGATTTTTTATTTATGGCATGCCACTCGCTTTAGCCATGGCTCCCGGATCGATCACGATCCATGACCCAGGCAAGGAGAGCACTCATGCCAACACCCGCGTATCTGTCCCTCGAAGGCACCAAGCAAGGTCTGATCACCGCTGGCACCTTCACCGAGGACTCGGTCGGCAACATTTTCCAGGAAGGTCATGAAGACCAGATTCTGGTTCAAGCCTACAACCACCAGGTCATCATCCCGCGTGACCCACAGTCCGGCCAACCGACCGGTCAGCGCGTACACAAGCCGCTGATGATCACCAAGGTCTTCGACAAGTCCTCGCCGCTGATCTTCAACTCCCTGACCTCCGGTGAGCGTCTGAGCAAGTGCCGTCTGGAGTGGTACCGCACCTCCTCCACCGGTACCCAGGAGCACTACTTCACCATCGAACTGGAAGACGCCGTGATCGTCGACGTGCAGTCGCGCATGCCGAACTGCCAGGATCCGAACATGGCCCACTTCACCCATCTGGAAGACGTCTACTTCACCTACCGCAAGATCGTCTGGACCCACGAAGTCTCCGGTACTTCCGGCTCCGACGACTGGCGTACCCCGATCTCCGCGTAAGCCGGGATCGCGTCCGCGTCACCGCAGCGGCCAGGCATCGTCCTGGCCGCTGCGTTTCGGTAAGCCGCGCATAGAACGCGCCGGCAGATCGCCGAAAACCTCGACCGTTGCCAGCACGGCGCGGCCGATTCGGTTACAACCTGGAGCGCGCCACGCGCCCATCATGGAATGATCGAGAGGAACAACGAATGTTCGCCCAGGCCAACCAGACCCATTTCAGTCTCAGCATCGAAGGCGTCGAGCACGACCTGCAGGTGCTCGAGTTCAGCGGGCGCGAGGCGGTCAGCCAGCCCTACGCCTTCGACGTGGAACTGATCAGCGAACGTCCCGACCTCGACCTGGAAAGCCTGCTGCATCAACGTGCCTTTCTCGCCTTCGACCAGAATGACACCGGTATCCACGGCCTGATCCACCGCATCGCACAAGGCGAGTCCGGCAAGCGCATGACGCGCTACCGACTGACCCTGGTGCCGCAGCTGGCCTACCTGGCACATCGCACCAACCAGCGCATCTTCCAGCATCTGACGGTGGAGAAGATCATCGGCCAGGTGCTCGAGGAACACGGCATCCAGGCCGACGCTTATCAATTCCAGCTCGGCTCGATCTACCCCGAGCGCGAGTATTGCGTGCAGTACGACGAGAGCGACCTGCACTTCATACAACGTTTGTGCGAGGAAGAAGGTATCCACTACCACTTCCAGCACAGCCAGGATGGCCACGTGCTGACCTTCGGCGACGACCAGACCTCCTTCCCGCGCCTGGCACCGCTGGCCTACCAACAGGACACCGGCCTGGTGGCCGACGACCCGGTGATCAAGCATTTCGGCGTGCGCGTGGAAACCCGCACCAGCCAGGTCACCCGCCGCGACTACGACTTCGAGAAGCCGCGCCTGCAACTGGAAGCCAAGGCCGAAGGCGACGCCCAACCCAAGCTGGAAGACTACGACTATCCCGGCCGCTACACCGACCGCGAACGCGGCAAGCACTTGGCCAAGCGCGTTCTGGAACGGCACCGCCACGACTTCGAGTTGGCACAGGGCGACGGCGACTCGCCGACGCTGGTCAGCGGTCACTTCCTCGACCTGAGCGAACATCCACGCCAAGAGTGGAACCAGCTCTGGCTGCTTACCGAAGTCCTTCATGAAGGTAAACAGCCGCAGGTACTGGAAGAGTCGGTGACCAGCGACACACAGCCTACCGACGGTTTCACTCAGGGCTACCGCAACCGTTTCACTGCCACGCCCTGGGACGTGCCCTATCGCCCATCCCTGGCCCACCCGAAACCGCGCATCCTCGGCAGCCAGAGCGCCGTAGTCACCGGCCCGGCTGGCGAAGAGATCCATTGCGACCAATACGGCCGGGTAAAGGTGCAGTTCTTCTGGGATCGCGAAGGTCAGGCCGACGAGAAAACCAGTTGCTGGCTACGCGTCAGCTCCAGTTGGGCCGGTGATCGCTACGGCGCCATCACCATCCCGCGCATCGGCATGGAAGTGCTGGTCACCTTCCTCGAAGGCGACCCTGACCAGCCTCTGGTCACCGGCTGCCTGTACCACGCCGAACACGTGGTGCCCTACGAACTGCCGGCGAACAAGACCCGCAGCGTGTTCAAGACCCTCAGCAGCCCTGGCGGTGGCGGCTACAACGAACTGCGCATCGAAGACCGCAAGGGCGCCGAGCAGATCTACGTGCATGCCCAGCGCGACTGGGACGAGAACATCGAGCACGACCAGAAAATCCGCGTCGGCAACGAACGCCACGACACCGTCGAGGCCAACGCCTACAGCCACTTCAAGGCCGAAGAACACCGCACCACCCACGGCGACCGCAAGACCGAGATCAAGGCCAACGACCACCTCACCGTTGGCGACAGCCAACACATCAAGCTCGGCAATGGCCAATTCATCAAGGCCGGCCAGGAAATCCACCTCTCCAGCGGCCTGAAAGTCGTGCTCGAAGCCGGCAGCGAACTGACCCTCAAAGGTGGCGGCAGCTTCATCAAACTCGACGGCGGCGGCGTAACCCTGGTCGGGCCAGTGATCAAGATCAACTCCGGCGGTGCGCCGGGCAGTGGTTCGGGGGCAGCGCCGAACACACCGGTATTGCCCAAACCCGCAGACACCGCACCAGTAGGCGATAAAACCGGCACTGCCAACATCAACGTACCGCCGCCGCCCACCGAGAAGGGGGCCAAGGGGCCACAGCAATTGATCGTGGACGTCTGGGGCGACCCGGAGCAAGGCGGGCAAGTTAAATTGCTCGACCCGGAGGAAGACGCATGAGCGAGTTGAAGGATCAACCCATTGATCAGGGTGTTCGCAAACGAACCCAGTATGAAGACTCTCAACGCAAGAGACTCGCACTGAGCATTGAACGGGAAGACGGCGGCGAGCTTTCTTTACCCATTGCCGTGGACATGCGCAGCCACGATGAAGAAGAGAATATTCAGCAGAACACGCTTCTTGCCGTAATGCCGCTGGCCCGGCTTCCTGGTCACAATGCCTATAACGAAGCGCCCAAGGGCGCGCTGCCACGCTCTGGTCGTATTTACGTCTTTCAGAGCGGAAAGCTTTGGCGCGAGGTGCTGTGCGACGGCCAAGGCAACATGAAGGATGTCGACCTTGCCTATTGGCGTAAGCAAGCCGAGAACAAGGCACCTGCCGATGATCGTCGCTCAGTTGGCAAACAACAGCAGATTCTGTTGATTCCAATCCTGGTTCAGGGCCAATCCGTCGCCAATAACTACCTGATGGCCTACAGCGAAAAACCCTGGACATGGGAATACATCCAATGGCTGGAGGCTGACCAGAACAGAGTCAAGAGTCGCGCGCAAAACGTGGGCTTCGCTTGGTCAGCAGCCGTCGTCGGCCAAGGACAATGGCGACCGACGCAGGCGATGCCGGCAGTCGTGATCAGTGCCCAGACAGAGGGTTACAGGCCTCGGGACTTCAGTATCGAAAGTTTGCTGGGTGACCCCTCCCTGTTCACGCCCAGCCTTGGCAGTCTCCCGTCAAACGAAATGAGCAGCCGCATGCAGATGCGCCTGGAGGAGCTTGCAGCCGCGACACAGAACCCACCTCCGCAGCCTCTGCCAACGCTGGAGGCCGGCAAGGACGTGCTTGCAGAGCGCAACATGCGTGCTTATCCCAGGCTGGTCGGGCTTATGCTTGATGACCCTCTGTTCGCACTCAGACACGCCTGCGCGCAAGCACGCCTGGCGGAATCCTATATACTTACCCTCAACGCACTGGTTCCGCATCGTCCGAATGGCCAATACGCCCATGCGCTGTACAGTTCGGTGATGCAAAGCACGAACAGCCCTCTGGGCAAGTTCAAGAAACATCTGCATCTCGAGCAACTGCAGGACACGGTATTCGAAGGCGAGCGCAAGCTGGCCCGAAACCATCTTGCCTCGCAACTTCAACGCCTCACCGATCTGTTATCGGATGTGCCGCTGGCTGCATGTTTGTGGGATTGGCAACACACACACGATGAACGCCTGCTGGAACCCTATCTGCTTTTCAGCGACATATTCACCACGCTGGGGAAACTGCCGGAGCACATTGATGCGCTGTCCCAGGCGGGAGCCAGCAACCCTCTGCAAGGCCGTATCGCCCAACTGAGTGACCGACTGCTGAGCGGACATCACCCCATTACCCAGCCATTTCTGGCCAAGGCAGATGGTGCCCTGCCAGAGGCAGTGAAACGACTTGTCGCTCTGGCCGCGCAGAAGCGTGAACCCGACCCGCAACGCCTGGGCATGAGCAGCCTTCTGCATATTGCCAACATCGACCCGCAGGATACGGACAAGGGTCTGGTCTATAAGAACCTGCACGCGCTGATCGACGACTTCATGACCACCTTCTCCATGGCCGTGCTAACCCAGGTTCAGCGCCTGAATGCAGCCGAGGTAACGGTGGCCATCCAGTTCAACCGCCTCTTCGCACCGACACTCGGCGTGCTCGATAAGCTCTCGCCAAGCTGGCACGGCGTGCAACTGGTAACCGAGGCCCAGGCCAAGGCATCGAACCTGAGAATCATCGGCGTCGAAGGCGAGGGGCTGAGAAACGGCCTTACCGTCACGGAGCGTGCGGCCCTCACGCGCAAGAATTATCTGTACATGAACGTCACCAGCCCTGAAGGACGGGTCGTCGGCTCCACCAGCCCACGCCAGGTGGGGCAGGGACTACCGAATCATGGTCGTGGCCTTATCTTGGCCGCACCTACCGACCATCCCGAGGTGGTCAAGTACAGCGCTTGGAGGCATGCAGTCGCCAGCAAACTGGATACTGCCGCGCAGTCTCCCTCACTGCCATTGGTTGCGGTAGCCTGTGCAATGTACAACTTGAGTGCGCAGGTTGAGGGGATGAAGAGCCTGCAAAGGGAGGCGGGGGATGGTGAAGATCGCTATATCGCTGGCAAAGTGTCTGCCCTAGCTGATCTTGGTGTCGCTTCGGGCAACCTATCAAAATTTATTCTTGGTGGTGAACACCAACTCGTAACTGCCCTGAATAAACCGCGCTTTAATGTCTCCAAATTTTCCCCCCGCTGGGCGATGAATCTGGCCGAGCAAACGGGTAACTCACGCCTACCGATATTGCGCGCGGCCTCAGGGACAGCCATGTTTTTCACAGTGGTAATTACCGCCTGGGATGCCAAACGCGCCTGGCACCAGGGCGACCGCGACGCGGCTCTGGCCTATGGCGTAGCGGCGGCAGGTGGAGCAGCCTGGACAGCTTACGCTTTTGGCATGTGCATCAATCCGGTCGTGTTGGTGGCAGGCGCGGTGCTGTTTATTGGCGGTAACATTCTGGCCGGCTGGCTGGTCGACAGCGATATCGAGGCCCTTATGAAAAACGGGCCATTTGGCAAGGATCATGGCCAGACCAGCATGATCGACAAGGTATTCGGTGACGACCAACGCTTTGCCCATCTCAGCGATCCGAAAGTTGCCTATCAGCAACTGATCGGTATTCTCGGCAGGCCCATGATCCAGGTCAGCCGCCTGGGCGACTGGCTGGATGAGGTGCCACCGAGTGTGCGTGCGGGTGTCGGCCGCATCAACCGTCAACGCGCCCCGCTGAACTCTGCCCTGGAATGCCGCCACGCTTCGGCGCAGCCCTTCGAACGTGACGACTGGGCAGTACGTATCCATTCGCCCCTGCTGGGCATGTTCGATGCCCAGCATTTTCAATTCTATGCCAGAGAAGAAGTGGCAATCCTCTCATTCAGGGGAGCCTTCGATGTTGAGCGCCCCGAGCGCCGTACCATCGACGATGCCAAGTTGACGGCTCACCCTCTGGACAATGCTTCAGTGCTATATATCCTGCCAAAGCAGTTCCCTGTAATAACGCAAACTCCATTGCAACGTCATGCTCAGCAGGTCACTCAACGCCTCAAGATCTTCGGCCAGTTCCGTCTCGCCAAGGAAGCGGGCCATTCCGACGAACTGGTACTGCCACAGCCCAGTCCGAAAACGTGGCAACCCTATCAACCGGTCTTTGCCCAACCACCAGTTCCGAACACCCAGACTGATGCAGCGCCTTATTGGCAGATTGAAACCCTGGAATTCAAGGTATGACGACTGAAACCTATGGCCCTGCTGCCTATCACGGCAGTGCACTGCCCACGCTACCGCTGCCGCTTCGTGACAAACAGGGACTGTTCGACACCGCCTTGAAATGGGGGCATTACGCCAATCTGGACTCGGCCTCGGAAGTCGAAGGCCAGCTTATGGGCGAAGCCCATCTGGCCTATGAGCGACAAACCAGGGAGAAACGCAAACAACAGATTTATTGTGATGCTGAGCGCTGGAACTTTGAAAACAGCGGCAAGCTATTAAATTTCCTGTTCGTATTAAAGATTGTCTGCATAACGTCATTTTTCTTTCCATGGACTGTAAAGCTGGAAAAGATATTTGATAGTGGAATTGCAATTCCAGCGCTGGGCGTTATAGTCATGTTCACTAGCTTATCGCTTTATGGCACATCCAGACCCTGGCTGGCTTATATATTGGGTGCAGTTCTTAGTGTAATTACTGCCGGAACCATTGCCTGGGATCAAGGCGCACTCTGGGGCTATTGGGGTGAACAAACAGCTTTCTGGTTTGGCGCAGTTGTACTCTTTATGGCAGTCATTGGTGTCGACCTGCTGATCGGCCTCTATTCCCTGATCTACACCCACGACGGCAGCGGCTTCAACCGGCGCGACGGCATGGTGCGTATCGGCAGGCGCTTCCGCTCTCCCTTCATCGCGCCCTTCTACGAATTCGATCCGGTCATGCAACTGCAGGTCACGCCTCATGGCGGACATGACTACGTGCTCTGGCTGCATCATCGCTACACCGATAACCAGGTCTGCCTGGGCATGAAGATGCACAGCCTGGGCCTCGACAAGGCAAACCTCTGTGCCTTCTGGGATACCCTGCAGCGTTATATGGATGTCGAGCAGCCGCTGCCCGACCTGCCCGTGCTGGAACAGAGTCGCCACCTCGACCCCGTCACCGCCGCCCATGATGCCGCCATCGGTCGCCCCGAACGTTACTGGCGCGACCGCACCCTCGAGGACTGGAAGCGCAGTTCCGCGTCCCGAAATCTGAAGGAGAAGCTGACCAGCCATCCCTGGCAACAGCAACCTTGCACTCTACGGAACAAGATCGACCCGGCCCTAAACATCGAGACCTACTACCGCAGCCAGGAGGCCAGAAATATCCAGGCCACGCCTAGGAGCGATGACTTCAATAACGTCCATCGACGTGAAGTCAGTGCTGAACACCAAGGCTGACACGGCTCCTTACTGGCCTCTGGCTTTCAAGGCATGACGACTGAAACCTACGGCCCTGCTGCCTATCGCGGCAGGGCACTGCCTGCTCTCCCGCCCCCGATTCGTGACAAACAGGGGCTGCTCGACACTGCCTTGAAATGGGGGCATTACGCCAACCTGGATTCGATATCCGAGATCGAAGGCCAGCTGATGAGCGAATCCCATCTGGCCTATGAGAGGCAAACCAAGGAGAGGCGTAAACAGCAGATCTATTGCGATGCTCAGAGATGGAACTTTGAAAACATTGGCAAAACACTGCATTTCTTATTCATATTAAGAATCCTGAGCGTAACGCTGTTCTGTTTACCATGGACAATCAAGCTGGCCGTGATCTCTGATCATGGCAGCATTATCATCCCCATCGGCGTGATAGCCTCCATATCAGCATTATGCTTGCATGCCACTTCAAGACCTTGGCTGACCTATATATTGGGTGGTGTACTTGGCGTAATAACCGCCGGCGCCATTGCCTGGCATCAAGGTGCGCTCTGGGGATACTGGAGTGAGCAAACTGCCTTCTGGCTTGGCGCCGCTCTGCTTTTAATGGCCATCATCGGCGTCGACCTGCTGATCGGCCTTTATTCCCTGATCTATAACCACGACGGCAGCGGCTTCAACCGACGTGACGGCATGGTGCGTATCGGCAGGCGCTTCCGCTCTCCCTTCATCGCGCCCTTCTACGAATTCGATCCGGTCATGCAACTGCAGGTCACGCCTCATGGCGGGCATGACTACGTGCTCTGGCTGCATCATCGCTACACCGATACCCAGGTCTGCCTGGGCATGAAGATGCACAGCCTGGGCCTAGACAAGGCCAACCTCTACGCCCTCTGGGATACCCTGCAGCGTTACATGGATGTCGAGCAGCCGCTGCCCGACCTGCCCGTGCTGGAACAGAGTCGCCACCTCGACCCCGTCACCGCCGCCCATGATGCCGCCATCGGTCGGCCCGAGCGTTACTGGTGCGACCGCACCTTCGAGGACTGGAAGCGCAGTTCCGCATCGCGAAATCTGAAGGAGAAGCTGACCAGCTACCTCTGGCAACAGCAACCTTGCGCCCTGCGGAACAAGATCGACCCCAACCTGAGCATCGAGGCCTATTACCGCAGCCAGGCAGCCAAGGGCATCCAGGTTCCACCCAAGGGTAGCGAGGTCAACGAGGCTCTTCAGGGCTCATAAGCTACGCGCCACACATCCACCACCTGCACGGGTATCAGTGGCAACCACGCCCCGTGCTGCATCCTGATTGCTGTTGAACGCACCAGCAACACCTGCTCATCCGGGCCCTTATCAGCCCTGAACACGGCGCCCATGCCTCCAGACGACCACCAGTACCAACACCCCCACCCCACCCGCAACCACGAACAGCCCCTCATACCCCAACGCCTTCGCCAGCACCCCGCTGCAGGCCCCGACGAAGCCGGACAGCAGCAACTGCGCCGAGGCCTGCAGGGTGAAGTCAGCACCCTCATGTTCGGGGCGGCACATGCGCATCATCGCGGCGAACAGCGCGACGGTGGACATGCCGTCGGCCACTTGCTCGAACAAGGTCACGGCGTAGACCAGGCCGACATTGGCGCCCTGCCCCACCAGCAAGGCCAGGGCGGCGATGCCGATGGCTTGCAAGGCGCCGAACAGGATCAGCGCGCGTAGCACACCGATACGGGCGTAGAGCAGGCCGCCGAGCAGGGCGCCGCCGATGCCGGCCAGGCTGCTGATCAGGGTCAGTTGACCAAGCTCCCCGGTGCTCCAGCCCTGGTCCACCAGCATCGGCTTGATCATGGGTGAGCCGAGCGAGTCACCGAGCTTGAAGGTCAGCACCACCGCCAACCACAGCAGCATGCCGGGCTGCGCCAGCAGACCGCGATAGTGGTTCAGCAGTAAGCGCGGGCCGAGGGCGCTTTCCGCCAGAGCGGGCTGGAACGGCAGAACGCGGCGTTCGGGGAACAGCCAGATCGGCACGGTCATCAGCAGAATCAGGCCGGCCAGCAGGCCAAGCGCCAGGTTCCAGCCCAGCGGGTCGATCACCAGCAGCAGGCCACTGCCGCTGACGATCATGCCGACCTTGTAGCCGCCGACCTGCAAGCTGTTGCCCAGGCCACGCCAGCGCTCGGGCAACAGACGCACGGTGAGGCCATCGGTGGCGATGTCCTGGGTCGATGCCAGCAGGTTGATCAGTAGCAGCAAGCCGAGCAACAACCACAGGCCGGAGCCGAACAGCGTCTGCGGGGCGAGCAGCGCCAGTGCCGCGACACAGACAATCACGCCACTTTGCAGCGGCAGGATCCAGCCACGGTGATGGCCCAAGCGGGGCGAGGCCAGACGGTCGATCCAGGGCGCCCACAAGACTTTAAGTAGCCAGGGCAGCGCCAGCAGCTTGAGCAAGCCGATCAGCGCCAGGTCGACGCCATGCTGGCGCAGCAGCACCGGCAGCGAGTGGGCGATCAGCCCGGAAGGCAGGCCCTGCGCGCAGTAAAGCGAGGCCAGCAGCACCAGCGTGGCGTTGGACGGGCGAGAGGCGGTGGGCGACATGGCGGGCGCTCGCGGCAAAAGCGCAAGCCTAGTGGTTTGCGCCTGCGGGCGACAACGAGGCGGTGGTTACAGTTCGTAGCTCGGTGGGTCGCGGCTGAAGCCCCTCCCACAAAAGCCTGGCCGGCCCGTGGTCTGGATGCAATCCGTGGCGCTTCAATCGCGAATGAATTCGCTCCTACACAGGACCTGCTACTGGACTCTCCAATGCGTGCCCTACAGGCTATTCAGGCACTCGCTCAGGCCGCCTGCCAGGTTTTCCAGCAGTTGTTCATAGCCGTTGGCACTGACTGGCAGGGCGCCGCCGAGGGCATCCAGTTCCGCCAGTTTCACCGGCAAGCCTGCGGTCAGGGTTTCGGCAAGCCGCGGGCGCAGCGGCGGCTCGCTGAATACGCAGCTCGGCCCCGTCTGCTGCAGGCGCTCGCGCATGGCAGCGACATGCCGCGCACCTGGCTGTACCTCGGTCAGCACGCTGAACACGCCGGCGTGCTTAAGGCCGTAGGCAGCCTCGAAATAGTCGAAGGCCTCGTGGAAAACGAAGTAGGGCTTGCCTTGCAAGGCGGCCAGTTGCGGGCGAATGCGGCCATCGAGCGCATCCAGACGTGCTTCGAAGGCTTGCAGATTGGCGGCGTAAAGCCCGGCGTTGACAGCATCCAGCTTGGTCAGGTCAGCGGCCATACGCGCCGCGATGATTCTGGCGTTGTCCGCGGCCAGCCACAAATGAGCATCCAGGCTGCCCGGTCGGTGGTCGTGATCGTGACCCAGGTCGTCGCCAGCATGTGCGTGCTCGTGATCATGATCGTCGTGATCGTGTTCCTCATGACTCTCGCCGAAATGGCGCAGGGTCATACCGGGCAGGTCCTGCACGGCCACGTGCGGCTTGTCACGGCTACCCAGCACACGGGGCAGGAAGGCTTCCATGTCCGGGCCGATCCAGTACAGCAGGTCGGCATCGCGCACTCGCCGTACGTCGGACGGGCGCAACGCATAGTGGTGCGGCGAAGCGCCAGGCGGCAGCAGCACCTCGGGTTCGCCAACGCCGTCCTGCACCGCCGCCGCGATCAGTTGCAGCGGTTTGATACTGGTCAGCACACGCACTTCGGCCTGGGCGCTGGCGACGAAAAACAGGGTAAAGAGACAGAAAAGACGTAACACGGGGCATACTCGGATGGAATTGAACGGGTAATATAATAACGTCTCTCTCCATCGCCGTCCTTGCCCATGACCGACACACCCCTGGCTGCACGCCCTCATGACCACTCCCGTTGCGTCAGCCATGCACTGGCCGAGGCCGAGGCCATCTGCGCGCGCCAGGGCCTGCGCCTGACTGCCCTGCGCAAGCGCGTGCTGGAACTGGTCTGGGCCAGCCACAAGCCGCTAGGCGCTTATGACATCCTCGGTGTATTGAGCGACGAAGACGGTCGCCGCGCGGCGCCACCGACGGTTTACCGCGCGCTGGATTTCCTGCTGGAAAACGGCCTGGTGCACCGCATCGCCTCACTCAACGCCTTTGTCGGTTGCAGCCACCCTGAGCACGCGCATCAGGGCCAGTTTCTGATCTGCCGTAGCTGCCACGCCGCCACCGAACTGGAGCAACCAGCGATCAGCCAGGCCATCGTCGACGGGGCGGCCGGCGTCGGTTTCGTCGTCGAAAGCCAGACCGTGGAAGTGGTCGGCCTCTGCGCAGGCTGCAAGGGCACGGCATGAGCGACGCGCTGATCCGTCTCGACGGGGTCGCTGTCAGCTTCAACGGCCAGCCTGTGCTGGACGACGTGCAGCTGAGCGTACAACCCGGCGAGATCGTCACCCTGATCGGGCCCAACGGTGCGGGCAAGACCACCCTGGTGCGCGTGGTGCTCGGCCTGCTGCAGCCTGAGCGTGGCAACGTGCGTCGGGCGCCACGCCTGCGCATCGGCTACATGCCACAAAAACTCCACGTCGACGCCACCTTGCCGCTGTCGGTGCTGCGTTTCCTGCGCCTGGTACCGGGGGTGGATCGCAAACGCGTCCTGGCAGCACTGGCCGAGGTCGGTGCGGAACAGGTGATCGACAGCCCGCTGCAGAGCATTTCCGGTGGCGAGATGCAGCGCGTGCTGCTGGCCCGCGCGCTGCTGCGCGAGCCACAACTGCTGGTGCTCGACGAGCCGGTGCAGGGCGTCGATGTCGCCGGCCAGGCCGAGCTGTATCGACTGATCTCGCGACTGCGCGAGCGCCATGGCTGCGGCGTGCTGATGGTCTCGCATGACCTGCATCTGGTGATGAGCGCCACCGATCAGGTGGTCTGTCTCAACCGCCATGTCTGCTGCTCCGGCCACCCGGAGCAGGTCAGCGGCGACCCGGCGTTCATCGAACTGTTCGGTCAGGACGCCAAGAGCCTCGCCGTCTACCACCATCATCATGACCACGCGCACGACCTGCATGGCGGCGTGGTTCAGCCCGGCCTGACCATCCACGGCCCGGCTCACGTTCATGGCTCTGGTTGCAAACACTGATGCCCGATTTCCTCCTCAACGCTCTGCTCGCCGGCCTTACCCTGGCCCTGGTGGCCGGCCCGCTCGGCTCCTTCGTGGTGTGGCGGCGCATGGCCTATTTTGGCGACACCCTGTCCCACGCTGCCCTGCTTGGCGTGGCATTGGGGCTGATGCTGGACGTCAGCCCGACCCTGACGGTGACCGTCGGCTGCGTGCTGCTCGCCGTGCTGCTGGTCACCCTGCAACAGCGCCAGCCGCTGGCCTCCGACACCCTGCTGGGCATCCTCGCCCACAGCACCCTGTCGCTGGGGCTGGTGGCGCTGAGTTTCATGCATGACGTGCGCATCGACCTGATGAGCTACCTGTTCGGCGACCTGCTCGCCGTCAGCCCCACCGACCTGGCCTGGATCATCGGCGGCAGCGCCCTAGTACTGGCGCTGCTGGCCTGGCTGTGGCGACCGCTGCTGGCGATCACCGTGCACGAGGAACTGGCACGGGTCGAAGGCCTACCGGTGGCGGCGATTCGCCTGGCCCTGATGCTGCTGATTGCCGTGGTGATCGCCGTGGCGATGAAGATCGTCGGCGTACTGCTGATCACCTCGTTGCTGATCATCCCCGCCGCCGCTGCCCAGCGCCACGCGCGCACGCCGGAGCAGATGGCCGTGGGCGCCAGCCTGCTCGGGCTGCTGGCGGTGTGCTGCGGCCTGGCGCTGTCCTGGTATCAGGACACGCCGGCCGGGCCATCCATCGTGGTCAGTGCCGCTGCGTTGTTCCTGGCCAGTTTCGCCCTGCCCAAGCGCAGCGGTTGACGGCGCATCGCGCGTAGCCCGGATGCAATCCGGGACAGCTGCGCCACGTTGTTCCCGGATTGCATCCGGGCTACGGCTCATCTTTGTAACCTCCCCCCAGCCCTTTCCCATGAATGAGCCCGGGACCCCGAACAGCGTGAAATCGAGGCCGTAAACCTGTATGATTGCGCGTTTTTTGCACAATTCGAGACGCGTAGTTATGAAGTCGTTCGCTTTTCGTGGTCTTCCGCTTTTTCTGGTTCTACTTCTATCCGGTTGCCAGAGCAGCCAGCAGCACAGCCTCCCGCCGGTCGACGATCTGGTCGTCGCCTTCCGTCAGCTCGACCTGAGCCTGGCCGAAGAGCGCCTCGACGACGCACGCAGCCAGCTCAGCACACTGCAGCAGCGCGCCAGCCGCGACACGCGTCTGGAGCAGTACCAGCGCCAGCTGGCCGAGGCCTATATGGAGCAAGGCCGCGAAGCGCTGCAGCAGGGCGATCTGGATCGCGCCGCGCAGGCATTGGGCCAGGCCCGCAGCCTGATGCCGCAGGCGCCGGCCCTGAGTCACGATCTCAACCAGGCCATCGACAGCGCCCGTACGGCACGCCAGGCGGCTGCCGAGCAGCAGGCACGCGATGCAGCCGCCAAGCTCGATGCCAAGCACCAGGAGCAACTGCGCCAGCAGCGCCAGGCCAGCGAGCGCCAGGCAGCGGCCAAGGCAGCAACCGCTCCGGTAGCCGCAAGCCAGCCAGCGCCAGTGGTCGAGAGCGAGCCCACAGCGCGCCTGATCGATCCGAACGCCGTCACCAGCAGTGTGGCCATGCCTATGCTGGACAACCAGGACAACGAAAACCTGCGCCGCCTGCTCGACAGCGTGGCGGCGGATGTCGTGACCTTTCGCTGCGCCGTGCGCATCGAAGTACGCGAGGCCAAGGATTATCCCTGGGTTGCGGCGCTGCTGTCGGCACGCATCAAGAAACTCGACCCAAGCTTTCGTCCGCAGTTGAGCCAGAAGATCGCTCCGCAACAGGTGCCACGCCTGCTGTTGAGCCCAAAGCGCAACTGATGTCTGTCGCTTATCGGTAATGCCATTTTGTAATAACCATAGGCCAACAAAGATTTTCTCGGCCTAAAAACCGCCGGGTAAACTAGCGCCCTTTTGCGCCCCACCCGGCGCCCGATGGCCGGCCCCTTCCACCTGGGGGCCCGCCCTTGAACACACCCAAAAGGTCGTTCGCGTGATCCAGTTTCAATCCGTCCACAAAGCCTACCGCGTCGCCGGTCGCGAGATTCCGGCGCTGCAGCCCACTACGCTGCAGGTCGGCAGCGGCCAGGTGTTCGGCATCATCGGCCACTCCGGCGCCGGCAAGAGCACCCTGCTGCGCCTGATCAACCGCCTGGAAGAACCCTCGGGCGGTCGCATCGAGATCGACGGCGTCGACGTCACCGCCCTCGATGCCAATGGCCTGCGCCGCTTCCGCCAGCAGGTCGGGATGATCTTCCAGCACTTCAACCTGCTGTCGTCGAAGACCGTGGCCGACAATATCGCCATGCCGCTGCGTCTGGCCGGCGAGCTGAGCCGCGCCGATATCGACGCCCGCGTTGCCGAGTTGCTGGCGCGCGTCGGCCTGCAGGATCACGCCAACAAATACCCCGCGCAGCTCTCCGGCGGGCAGAAGCAGCGCGTCGGCATCGCCCGTGCGCTGAGCACGCGGCCGAAGATCCTGTTGTGCGACGAGGCCACCAGCGCCCTCGACCCGCAGACCACCACCGCCGTGTTGCAGCTGCTGGCCGAGATCAACCGCGAGCTGGGCCTGACCATCGTGCTGATCACCCACGAGATGGACGTGATCCGCCGCGTCTGCGACCGCGTGGCGGTGATGGATGCCGGCGTCATCGTCGAGGAAGGCCCGGTGGCCGAGGTGTTCCTCCATCCGCAGCACTCGACCACGCGGCGTTTCGTGCAGGAGTCCGAGCACGTCGACGAAGCCGAGCAGCGCGATGACTTCGCCCATGTCGAAGGCCGCATCCTGCGCCTGACCTTCCAGGGCGAGGCCACCTACGCGCCACTGCTGGGCACCGTGGCCCGCGAGACCGGTGTGGACTACAGCATCCTCGCCGGGCGCATCGACCGCATCAAGGACACCCCCTACGGCCAGCTCACCCTGGCCCTGACCGGTGGCGACATCGACGCCGCGCTGGCGCGCTTCGGCGCCGCCGACGTGCATCTGGAGGTACTGCGCTGATGCTCGAACAACTCTTACCCAACGTGTTCTGGCCGGAAATCTGGCAGGCCAGTCTCGATACCCTGAACATGCTGCTCGGCTCGATGCTGTTCACCGTGCTGCTCGGCCTGCCGCTCGGCGTGCTGCTGTTTCTTACCGGCCCGCGCCAGCTGTTCGAGCAGTCGGCGCTGTACGGCGCGCTGTCGCTGGTGGTGAACATCCTGCGCTCGGTGCCCTTCGTCATCCTGTTGATCCTGATGATCCCCTTCACCGAGCTGCTGGTCGGCACCTCGCTGGGCGTGGCCGGCGCCATTCCGCCGCTGGTAGTGGGCGCCACGCCGTTCTTCGCGCGCCTGGTGGAAACCGCCCTGCGCGAGGTGGAGCGCGGCATCATCGAAGCGACCCAGGCGATGGGCGCCACTACCTGGCAGATCATCACCCGCGCGCTGCTGCCCGAGGCGCTGCCCGGCCTGCTCGCGGCCACCACCGTCACCGCGATTACCCTGGTGTCTTACACCGCCATGAGCGGCCTGATCGGCGGCGGCGGCCTCGGCGACCTGGCCGTGCGCTACGGCTACCAGCGCTACCAGCCGGACGTGATGGCCGTGACCGTGATCCTGCTGCTGATTCTGGTACAGGTGCTGCAGATGGTCGGGGATCGCCTGGTCGTGCATTTTTCTCGCAAGTAATCCCAACAAGTGGCGACTCGCTACCCGCGAGACCCGCACCAACCTTCCCAAAAGGAACCTTGAAATGAAGAAGCTGCTGACTGCCATCGCCGCCTGCGCGGCCTTCTCGGCCCAAGCCGAAACCCTCAACGTCGCCGCCACCCCGGTGCCGCACGCGGAGATCCTCGAGTTCGTCAAACCGGCCCTGGCCAAAGAAGGCGTGGAGCTGAAGGTGCGCGTGTTCACCGACTACGTGCAGCCCAACCTGCAGGTACAGCAGAAGAACCTCGACGCCAACTTCTTCCAGCACCAGCCGTACCTGGACGAGTTCAACGCCAGCCGCAAGACCGAGCTGGTCAGCGTTGCCGGCGTGCACGTCGAGCCCTTCGGCGCCTACTCGAGCAAGATCAAGAACCTGAGCGAGCTGCCGCAAGGCGCCACCGTGGCCATCCCCAACGACGCCACCAACGGCGGCCGCGCCCTGCTGCTGCTGCAGAAGGCCGGCGTGATCAAGCTCAAGCCGGAAGCCGGCATCCTCGCCACGCCGAAGGACATCGTCGAGAACCCCAAGGCGATCAAGGTGCGTGAACTGGAGGCAGCTACCCTGCCGCGCGTGCTGAGCCAGGTCGACCTCGCCCTGATCAACACCAACTACGCCCTGGAAGCCAAGCTCAACCCGACCCAGGACGCCCTGGCCATCGAAGGCAGCGACTCGCCGTACGTCAACATCCTGGTGACCCGCGCCGACAACAAGGACAGCGACGCCGTGCAGAAGCTGGTCAAGGCGCTGCACAGCGCCGAGGTGAAGCAGTTCATCGAAGAGAAGTACAAAGGCGCCGTCGTGCCGGCGTTCTGATCGCCGCTGACGCTGTACCCGATGCCGCGCCGCTGCAAAGCTGCGCGGCATTTTTATGCGTGGAATGCGTTGGCTAATTCGCGGTCGTAGGGTGCGCAGTGCGCACCGGGGTAATGTGGCCACCGCCCCCGGATTGCATCCGGGCTACGACACAGGCAGGCGCCTAGACGACGGTCGTAGCCGCGGCTGAAGCCCCTCCCACCGAGCGCACTAACCTGCCCTGGGTTTTTCCGGCCGCGTCCAGATGAACAGCGCGCCGCAACTCATGCCGGCGGCGGCGAACAGCACGGAAGGCAGATGGTTGACGGTCAGTAGCAGGATGCTCAACGCGAGCAGCATGCTGGCGCTCGCCACCCACTTGGTGCGCCGGGCGATCAGGCCGCCGTTTTTCCAGTCACGCAGCAACGGGCCGAACACCCGATGATTCTCCAACCAGGCGGCCAGCCGTGGTGAGCTGCGCGACGCCGCCCAGGCCGCCAGGAGGACGAACTCCGTGGTGGGCAGGCCCGGCAGTATCATCCCGAGCATGGCCATGCCGATGCTCAGGTAGGCCAGCAGCAGCCATAGCCAGCGCTGCCAGGCCGAACACGCCAGCGTGGTTTCAGGCAAAGCAGCGTTCCAGGTGCACGGTGAAACGCTCGAAGGCGGCGATGGCCGCCGCCTCGGCCAGACGCTCCTGCTCGGCATCCAGCTCGACGCTGTCGAGCACCGCGGTAAAGGCCTTCCAGCCCTGGGCGCGGCCACCTTCCGGCTCGCCCAGGTGACGCGCGCCAAAGGTCTCGCTGAGGCCCAGCGCCGGCATGCGCTTGAGCAGGAAAGCGGCGCCGAGCTTGGAACCTTCGGAAACGAACAGCCAGGCCAGCGCCTCGCCGGTGCCCATAGTCTTGTTGCGAATGCTGTCATCGCCCTCAGGCAGCGCGCGCTGCAGATCGGCCAGGTCCAGCGCGGCCTGCTCGACGCGGCAGCGCTGCGGCAGATCAGGCACCAGCTTGATCAGCTGCGGATCGTTGTAGAGCTTTTCCAGATCCCGCTGGAACAGGTACTGGGCGGCCACGAAGTGGGAAAACCGCTCCGGGCTAGCGAACGGATCATGGCTCTTGACCAGGTTGTCGAGGTGGCTGTGCGGCTCGTGGGTAATCTGGTTTAGGCGCTGCGAACGCAGCGGATGGGACAGTTGCGAAGAGGCGGTCATGGAAAGCTCGCTGATGACTGGCATGAAGTACGGCAGCCCGTCCCCTGCACCGCTCGATGAAGCGTGCAGGACGTTCGACTGCCACTGTCTTTTAAAGACGAACGAACCTACCAAGCTCCGTAAAAATAACGCGAAACACGGGAATATGGCGCTGCAGACGGGCTTCCTACATGCGCTCGCTAGCCGACCTTATTAAAAGTGATTATTATTCGCGAAGTAGTCGGCGAACCAGGCTTGCCAGTGACCATCCCCAATCTAGACAGCGTCTTCATCAGCCAGCGCACCCCGCTGCTGCGCACGCTGGTGAAAATCGTCAAAAACGCCAGCATCGCCGAGGAGCTGGTGCAGGAAACCTACCTGCGGGTCGCCCGTAGCCTGCGCGACAAACCGGTCGATCACCTCGAACCCTTTCTCTTCCAGACGGGTCGCAATCTGGCGTTCGACCACTTGCGCCGCGAGCGCATGCAGTCGCGCACCATGCTCGACGACGTGCCCGACGCCATCATGCAGGCCGTTCCCGCTCCGGGTTCATCCAGCGAAGACAGTCTGCACGCCGAACGCCTGCTGCAACGACTGGGCAACGCCCTGGAGCAGTTGAGCGAACGCCAGCAACGCATCTTCATCCTCAGCCGCCTGCATGGCCAGGGTTACGCAGAGATCGCTGCAGAGCTCGGCGTATCGACCAGCACGGTGCAGAAGGAACTCAAACTGATCATGACCCTGTGCATGACCCTGCTCGAGCGCCTCGCGCCTCCGACATGAGCGACTATCGCTCCCCCACACCTTCGGCCAGAATATTGCCCCCCGGTTTCGAGAACAGCCCGATGCACCAGCAGCAGGGAACCCCCACCGACAGCGATGCATCGCTGAGCCAGGCGCTGGACTGGCTGCTTCTGCTGGAAGATGCGGACGATGATTGCCGGGCGCGATTCGCCGAGTGGCTGGCCGCCTCCCCTGCCAATGCCGAGGCGTTCGAGCGCGCGCAGCAGTGCTGGCAATCGCCCACGCTGGTCAGCGCAGCCGCGCGCCTGCAGCAGCGCAGGCAACCGGCGCCCAGGCGCTCGCGGCGCATCGGTGGCGCGCTGGCGATCGCCGCCTCGCTGCTGCTGGTGGTCGGCATCACTCTGCACAGTGATCTGCTGCTGCGCCTGCGCGCCGATCATGTCACTGCGGTTGGCCAGCGCCAGAGTCTGGATCTGGCCGATGGCTCGCACGTACTGCTCAACACCGGCAGCGCGTTCTCCAGCCAGATCGACGCGAGTCAGCGTGTCACGCAGCTGCTCAGAGGCGAAGCCTATTTCGATGTCGCCAAGGACAGCAGCCGTCCATTTCAGGTGACCGCTGGCCCCGTTCTAATATCGGTACGCGGCACCGCATTCTCCGTGCGCTACCTCGACGATGCCGCCGAAGTCAGCGTCGAACGCGGCGAGATCGAGGTGCATGCGCGCGGCAACGACACACGTATCTACCTGGCAAGCGGCGACAGCATCCGCATCGGCCCGGACGGTGTCGGCAAGCGCATCCACGGCACCACAGCCAGCCAACTCGCGTGGGTTCACGGCCGCCTGATCTTCGATGATCGCCCTTTGCACGAAGTGCTGGCTGAACTGCGCCGCTACTACCCCGGCTGGATCATCAACCGCAACGCCGAGCTGGATGACCTGCGCATCACCGGTAACTATCGCCTGAGCGACCCTACCGACATCATGCGCTCGCTGGCGCAGGTGACCTCGGCGCAGCTGCAAGAGTACCCATCGCTGCTGATTCTCAACTGAGAAAAAGAATTTTTACGCTCACTGAGGGATTCGTTCGTCCCGTCAGAACAATGCAAACAATTCGCATTTACTGACCTTCCGACGACACCCGCAGAGAGCACAACGATGCCCCTTCACACCAGGCGCCCGCATTTCCCGCGACTGTCCACCGCCAGCCTGTCGCTGCTGGCACTCTCCATCGCCTGCGCCAGCCTGCCGCTGGCCCATGCTGCCGAGCTGGCGCCAGCGGCGCAGCAGCACAGCCAGAGCGGTTACAGCTTCGCCATCGAGCGCCAGCCACTGGTCTCGGCGCTGAACGCCTTCAGCGACGTCACGGGCTGGCAGATAGGCCTGCCGGCACAATTGGCCGACGGCATCGACTCGCCGGGAACCAGTGGCCGCCAATCGCCGGAGCTGGCCCTGGCACGCCTGCTCGAAGGCACCGGCTTGAGCTACCGCAGCGTTGGGGAACGCAGCGTGGTACTGGTGAAGAACCCTGCGCAATCGCTCGCACTGCAGCCGACGACGGTCACTGCCACACGCCATGAGCAAAGCGTTAATGACGTTCCCGTTTCGGTAAGCGTGCTCGGTCGCGAGCAACTCGACCAGCAGAACGTCAATAGCATCAAGGATCTGGTGCGCAACGAGCCTGGCGTTTCCGTCGGTGGCGCCGGCCAGCGTGCCGGCATCACTGGCTACAACATCCGTGGTATCGATGGTGATCGCATCCTGACCCAAGTCGATGGCGTTGAGGTACCAGCCAGCTTCTTCAACGGCCCCTACGCCCAGACCCATCGCAACTATGTCGATCCGGAAATCGTCAAACGCGTGGAAATCCTGCGTGGCCCGGCTTCAGCCTTGTATGGCAGCAGCGCCATCGGTGGGGCCGTGAGCTACTTCACCCTGGACACCGACGACATCATCAAGGACGGCAAGGATGTTGGCGCACGCCTGAAAACCGGTTACAGCTCGGCTGATGATAGCTGGCTGAAATCAGCCACCGTTGCCGGTCGCCACGAACAGTTCGACGCCCTGCTGCACCTCTCCCAGCGCGACGGCCACGAAACCGAGTCCTATGGCAACACCGGCGGCACGGGCCTGGATCGCACCGAGGCCAACCCCGAAGACGTACGCACCACCAACCTGCTGGCCAAGCTTGGCTGGAACTACAACGACAGTGATCGCCTGCAACTGACCTACGAGAAGTACAAGGACGACCGTGACACCAATCAGCTCAGCGCTGTAGGCGGGCCGTTCAACGCCGGCAGCGGCTTCAACTACTATGAGTCACGCAAGGGCAACGACACCATTACCCGCGAGCGCTTCGGTCTGGAGCACAGCCTAGCTGTGGACAGTCTGCTGGCCGACAAACTGAAGTGGAGCCTGAACTACCAGGTGGCGAAAACCGACCAGAGCACAGTAGAGCACTACGTGCCGAAGAGCTTCATGACCGGAGCGGCCACCCGTAACGTCATGCGCTACCGCGACACCACGTATAAAGATCGCCAATGGATCTTCGATGTTCAGCTCGACAAGGCCTTCAGCCTCGGCCAGACCGACCACCTGCTGACCTACGGCACCACCCTCAAGCGCGAAGAAGTCACCGGGCTGCGTACTGGCCAAGGCATCTGCCTGCAGGCGCTGAGCGCCAGTTGCACCAGCGTCGGCGCCATCAGTACCAACGCCTCTGACACCCTGACGCCACAGAGCGACTTCCCCGATCCGACCATCAAGACCTACAGCCTCTTCGCTCAGGACGAAATCCGCTGGGACCAGTGGACCTTCCTGCCCGGTCTGCGCTACGACTACACCCGCATGACACCGAAACTGACGGACGAGTTTCTCGCCACCGTCACCGGCAGCGGCGTGACCGAGTACAACGACGACGAAAAGACCTGGCATCGCATCTCGCCGAAACTCGGCGTCACCTACGCCTTCGATGATCATTACACCTGGTTCGGCCAGTATGCCGAGGGCTTCCGCACCCCTACGGCCAAGGCACTGTACGGGCGTTTCGAGAACGTCGCCGGCGGCTACACCGTCGAGCCCAATCCGAACCTGGAACCAGAGAAGAGTCGCGGCGTGGAGACAGGCTTGCGCGGCCAGTTCGAGGGCGGCAGTTTCGACATAGCGGTGTTCTACAACCGCTACCGCAACTTCATCGACGAAAACGCCATCACCGCCAACAGCAACGCACTGGCCTTTCAATCGCAGAACATCAGCCATGCCAGCATTCGCGGTGTGGAGGTCAAGGGCCGCTTGAACCTGGACAGCTTCGGCGCTCTTCCAGGTCTCTACACGCAAGGTTCGATTGCCTATGCCCGTGGTCGTAACGACGACACTGGCGAAGCACTCAACAGCGTCAACCCGTTGACCGGCGTATTTGGCCTGGGCTACGAGCAGGAGCGTTTCGGTGGTCTGCTGAACTGGACCCTGGTCAAGCGCAAGACGCGTATCGACGACAGCAGCTTCAACAGACCGGACGGCAGCAGCAGCCAGTTCGCCAGCCCTGGCTTCGGTATCCTCGACCTTACCGGCTACTACAAGCTAACCGACGACCTGACCGTTAACGCCGGCCTGTATAACCTGACCGACAAGAAGTATTGGCTGTGGGATGACGTGCGTGGCTACGACGCCGTTGGCGAGGCAGGTGTGACCAGCCCCGCCAACCTCGACCGCCTGACCCAGCCGGGGCGCAACTTCGCGATCAATCTGGTCTGGGACATCTGAGCCAGCAGCCGGAAGTGACTGCAACTGTCACTTCCGGCGCAGACAGCAGTGCGCTGCCCTTATCCAGGCGCATCTCTCGACAGCAGGCAGCTCAACAAACAATCCAGTGCCGGCTGGCGCTGCGCACGACGCACCAGGGCGACCAGCTCGCGATGGAAGGTCAGCTCACCCAGCTCGATCACCCGCAGGCGCGTCGGCCGTTGCAGCCACAGGCCCGCACGCGGTACCAGGGCCACGCCCATACCGTTTTCCACCAGCCGCACGATGGCTTCCAGTTCATCCAGTTCCAGCGCCTCGCGCACGTTCAGGCGTTGCTCACGCAGGAAACGCGTCACCTGGCGCCCGCCGAACGAAGCGCGGTCGTAGCGCACGAAAGGCTGCTCGACGAGCAGGCGCAATGGGTCGTCTCCATCCACGTCCAGCGGGGCGATCAGCACGAAGGGCTCGCGCGCCAGCGGTACTTCCAGCAGCTCCTTGGGCAAGGCAAACGGCGGTTTGATCAACAGCGCCAGATCCAGTTCACTCGCATCCAGCTGGCTGAACAGCTGCAACGATACGCCCGGCACCAGCTTCAGTTCGACCCGCGGCGCCAGTTGCCGAAAGCGCGGCAGCGCCTGGGCCAGCAGACCGGTCTGCAAGGTGGCGATGGCGCCGACGCGCAGCTCGCCCAGCCACTGATCGGCGGCCGGCGGCAGCGCCATCTGCGCGTACAGCGCGAGCATCTGTTCGGCCAGCGGCAGGGCGTGGCGGCCGGTGGCATTGAGCACGGCAGCGCGGCCACTACGGTCGAACAGGCGTACACCGAGGTGCTGCTCCAGCACACGCATCTGCGCGCTGACTGCCGACTGGGTCAAGCCCACCTGCTGGCCAGCGGCAGCGAAGGTGCCCAGGCGAGCGACGGTGATGAAGGTTTTCAGCTCGCGCAGCATCGAGGCCCTTGATTGATCGAAAATAGTTGAGCTTGCGAGCAAGAATATTCGCTTTAGAACAATTTTGCTGTTGGTAGGCTGGTGCGATGAACATCGATGGCGGGTTGTACCCGCCCTACCCACAACAATCAGAGGTATTGCGTGATGGCCCTTGCTCCCTTTCACCTGGCGATTCCCGTGTACGACCTGGCTGCCGCGCGGCATTTCTACGGCGAGATGTTCGGCTGCGCCGAGGGTCGTAGCAACGAGCACTGGGTGGACTTCGATTTCTTCGGCCACCAGTTGGTGATCCACGAAGCGCCAAAGATGGCCTACCAGGAATCAGCCGTGAGCAACCCGGTGGACGGCCACGACGTGCCGGTGCCGCATTTCGGCGTGGTGCTCGGCTGGGCAGACTGGGAAGCGCTGGCCGAGCGCCTGCGCAGCCGCGAGACGAAGTTCGTCATCGAGCCCTACGTGCGTTTCAAGGGCCAGGTCGGCGAGCAGGCCACCATGTTCCTCCTCGATCCTTGCGGCAACGCCCTGGAGTTCAAGGCGTTCAAGGACATCGGCCAGCTGTTCGCCAAGTAAGCGCACGCTGCCCGGGTAGCGAGCAAGCGCCGCTCAATCCAGCGGGTTGTCGATCTGCGCGCGCAGCAGCTCGGCGAAGGCGCTGGCCTCAACCGGGCGGCTGATCAGGAAGCCCTGGATCTCGTCGCAGTTCTGGCTCTTGAGGAAATCCATCTGCGCCTGGGTTTCCACACCCTCGGCCACCACTTTCAGCTCCAGGCTGTGGGCCATGGCGATGATCGCACGGGTGATCGCCGCGTCCTCGCCACCGGGCGACAGATCGCGGATGAAGGTCTGGTCGATCTTCACGTAGTGCACCGGGAAGCGCTTGAGGTAGCTGAGTGAAGAATAACCGGTGCCGAAATCGTCGATGGCCAGTTTGACCCCCAGTTCACGCAGCTGACGGAAGGTGACGATGACGCTGTCGACGTTGTCCAGCAGTTGGCTTTCGGTCAGTTCCAGCTCCAGGTACTGCGGCGCCAGGCCGGTTTCTTCGAGCACCTGGCGGACCAGGCTGGTGAGGTTGCCCTGGCGCAACTGATACACCGAGATATTCACCGACACCCGTATCTGCGCCAGCCCCTCCTCCTGCCACTGGCGCGCCTGGCGGCAGGCCTGACGCAGCACGAACTCGCCAATCGGCGCGATCAGCCCGGTCTCTTCGGCCAAGCCGATGAACTCGCCAGGCGCCACCATGCCCTGCTGCGGATGGCGCCAGCGCACCAGCGCTTCGGCCGCGTTGAGCTGGTCGTCGGCAAGGTTCAGCTTGGGCTGGTAGAACACTTCCAGCTGACCTTCGTCGATGGCCTTGCGCAGCTGGTTCTCCAGCTGCAGACGCTCCAGGGTGCAGGCCTGCAGGTTGTCGGTGAAGAACTGGAAGGTGTTGCCGCCCAGGTGCTTGGCGTGTTGCACGGCCATGTTGGCCTGGCTGATCAGCGCGCTGATCTCGCGGGCGTAGTCCGGCAGCAGACTGATACCCAGCGAGGCGCTGATCACCAGCTCGTGGCCACCGACGGTCATCGGCACGCGCAACTTGGCCAGCAGCCGACTGGCCACCCGCGCCAGGCTGGAAAGGCTGCCGTAGGCGTCGAGGATGATGGCGAATTCGTCGCCCGAGAGCCGTGCGATGCAGTCGGCCTCCGGCACCGCCTGGGTCAGGCGGCGGCTCATCTGGCGCAGCAACTGATCGGCGACCTCGTGGCCGAGGCTGTCGTTGAGCAGCTTGAAGCGGTCCAGGTCGATATGCACCAAGGCGATGCTGCGCCCGCTCTGGCGGGCGCGCTGGCTGGCATCGTGCAGACGCTCCTTGAACAGGCTGCGGTTGGCCAGGCCGGTCAGATCGTCGTAATGCGACAGGTAGCGCAGGCGCTCCTCGGCCTCGCGCCGCGCACTGAGATCGGCGAAGAAGCCGACGATATGACTGGGCCGACCTGTTACATCGCGCACCAGATTGAGCTGCAGCCATTGCGGGTAAAGCTCGCCGCTCTTGCGCGTCTCGATCAGCTCGCCCTGCCAGGTGCCGCTGCTGTCCAGCTCCTGGCGGATCATCTGGTATTGCCGACGCATCTCGCGGCTGCCAATCAGGCTGGTCACCGTGCGCCCAACCACCTCCTCACGGCTGTATCCGGTCACCGCGCTGAAGGCGCGGTTGACCGCCAGCACGCGGTAGTCAGGGTCGAGAATGAAGATGCCTTCGCTGGCTGCTTCGAACACGGTCGCGGCCAGTCGCTGTTGCTGCTCCTGCTGACGCCGCGCGCTGACGTCGCGCCGCGTGCCGAGCATGCGCCGTACACGGCCGGCGGCGTCGCGCTCGACCGCACGGCCACGGTCCTCGACCCAGACCCAGTGACCATCGACATGGCGCACGCGGTACTCGATCTGATAATCCTCGCTGCGCCCCTTGAGGTGCTGGACCAGCGCCCGGCGCAACCCTGGCAGATCATCCGGGTGCAGGCGCGGGGTCAGGTCACGCAGCATCACCTGCACCTGGCCCGGTTCCAGACCGAACAGCTCGCGCAGGTGCGAGTGGTGCACCTGGTCGCTTTCCAAATCCCAGTCCCACAGCCCCAGCTCGCTCGCCTCCAGCGCCAGGGCCAGGCGCGCCTGGCTCTTGCCCAGGGCATGGGTCGCTTCGTCCAGCTCCAGGGTACGTTCGGCCACACGCATTTCCAGCTCGCCATGGGCGCCGCGCAATTCGCGCTCGGCACGGCGACGCTGCTCCACCTCACGCGCCAGTTCTTCATTGAGCCCTTCGGCACGCTGTTTGGCGTGCTCCAGGTTGCTGATCAGCGCCAGGTTGTGAAAGCGCTGCAGCAAGCTGCGCTGCACCAGACGGTTGACCTGCCAGGCCACCACCAGCAGGGCGAGAAACAAGATCACACTGAGCAGCCCCCAGCCGCGTTGCAGGCCGCTGCCGGAGAGCAGCAGGAAGCCGGCCGACGGCAGCAGGCAGGGCAAGGCGAAGGTGAGGAAGGCTGACAGGCTGACGGCATAGGCCACGCTGGCCGAGAGAATCGCTGCGGCGATCAGGCCGTAGACCAGCGCCTGCTGGTAGAAGACATCGGCAGGTACCAGCACGATCACGGCGAAGGCGAGGGTCAACCCGGATGCACCGGCACCGAAGAGGAAGATGCGTCGCCAGTAGGGCTCGGCCTGGCGGCTCGGCAGCGCCTCGTTGAAGGCATTCACCTGAGTCAGGCGCAACAGCGCCAGCAGCACTACCCAGCCCAGCCAGGCAGCCAGCATCGGTGCGCTCTGCTGACTCCAGAGCAACAGGCTGCAGGCCAGGCCGACCAGCAGCATGAGCAACGTGGGCAGGCGCGAACCCTGGAACAACAGGCGGGTACGCTCAACGGCAATATCCGTGGCGAACTGACGTTCAGCCTGATGTGGGTCCAGCGTCACCTCTTGAACTACGGCGCTAGTCGTGGCGGTCATAGGCGATTTTCTTGTAATGGTTGCCTAAGGGTATTGGGCGCTTTTTGCGACGCTCCCAACCCTGACGTCGCCGGAGAATACCCGAGACAGACGCCGTGCCCAACAACGATGTGGGCAATTTCACGGCTTGGCGCCCATCTTTTGGCGGGCACCGGCAGAGCGTGATGGCCTTTGGCCGCCTGGCCACGCTCATCTACGCCCTGACCTGCCAGTCGTCGGTTGCGTCAGGCTCGTTTCACCGCGCCTGGCTGACGGTTTGCCCTCCCCTGTCCGGCCCCCTAGAATGCCGCGATGCAAAATGACCTCGATCACAGACTCACCACCCTCAATCCCGCCCAGCACCACGCGGTCACCACGCCGCCTGGTCATCAGCTGGTGCTGGCCGGTGCCGGCTCGGGCAAGACCCGTGTGCTGGTGCACCGCATCGCCTTCCTGATCCAGCGCCTGGACGTCTCGCCACACAGCATCCTGTCGGTGACCTTCACCAACAAGGCGGCCGCCGAGATGCGCCACCGTATCGAAGACGTGCTGGGCCACGCCCCTGCCGGCATGTGGGTCGGCACCTTCCACGGCCTGGCTCACCGCCTGCTGCGTGCGCACTGGAAAGAAGCGGGGCTGGCCGAGAACTTCCAGATTCTCGACTCCGACGATCAGCAGCGCCTGATCAAGCGGGTAATCCGCGACCTTGGCCTGGATGAACAGCGCTGGCCGGCCAAACAGGCGCAGTGGTTCATCAACGGGCAGAAGGATGAGGGCATCCGCCCGCAAGGCATCCAGGCCAGCGGCGACCTGTTCCTGGCCACCATGCGCGGCATCTACGAAGCCTACGAGGCGGCCTGCGCGCGCACCGGCGTCATCGATTTCGCCGAGCTGCTGCTGCGTGCCCTCGACCTGTGGCGCGACAATGCCGGCCTGCTGGAGCATTACCAGCGTCGCTTCCGCCATATCCTGGTCGACGAGTTCCAGGACACCAACGCCGTGCAGTACGCCTGGTTGCGCTTTCTCGCCAAGGGCGGCGAGAGCCTGATGGTGGTGGGCGACGACGACCAGTCGATCTACGGCTGGCGCGGCGCGAAGATCGAGAACATCCAGCAGTTCGACAGCGATTTCGCCGATGCCGAGATCATCCGTCTGGAGCAGAACTATCGCTCCACGGCGAACATCCTCAATGCCGCCAACGCGCTGATCGCCAACAACCAGGGGCGCCTCGGCAAGGAGCTGCGCACCGACGTCGGTGATGGCGAGCCGCTGGCCCTGTACGCCGCCTTCAACGAGCACGACGAAGCGCGCTACGTGGTGGAAACCATCGAGGACGCCCTGCGCAAGGACGGCCTCAAGCGCAGCGAGATCGCCATTCTCTATCGCTCCAACGCCCAGTCGCGGGTGCTGGAAGAGGCGCTGCTGCGCGAGAAGATCCCCTACCGCATCTACGGTGGTCAGCGCTTCTTCGAACGCGCCGAAATCAAGAACGCCATGGCTTACCTGCGCCTGCTCGATGGGCGCGGCAACGATGCGGCGCTGGAGCGCATCATCAACGTGCCGGCGCGTGGCATCGGCGAGAAGACCATCGAGACCATCCGCGAATACGCCCGCGCCCATGACGTACATATGTGGGAGGCGATTCGCCTGATGCTGACGGTCAAGGCGCTGCCCGCTCGCGCCTCTGGCGCCCTGGCCAGCTTTATCGAACTGATCGACAGCCTGGCCGAGCAGGTCCTGGCCATGCCGCTGCACCAGATGACCCAGGTGGTCATCGAAAAGAGCGGCCTGCTCGCCTATCACGAGGCGGAAAAAGGCGAGAAGGGCCAGGCCCGGGTGGAAAACCTGGAGGAACTGGTCAGCGCCGCACGCACCTTCGAGAACGATGAAGACGACGAGCTGACCCCGCTGCAGGCCTTCCTCACCCACGCCTCGCTGGAGGCCGGGGACACCCAGGCCGCCGAGAACGAAGACAGTATTCAACTGATGACCCTGCACAGCGCCAAGGGCCTGGAATTCCCCCTGGTGTTCCTGGTCGGCATGGAAGAGGGTCTGTTCCCGCACAAGATGAGCCTGGAAGAACCGGGCCGATTGGAAGAAGAACGCCGCCTGGCCTATGTCGGCATTACCCGTGCCATGCAGAAGCTGGTGATCAGCTACGCCGAAACACGGCGTCTCTACGGTAGCGAGACCTATAACAAGGTGTCGCGCTTTGTCCGCGAAATCCCCGCACCGCTGATTCAGGAAGTGCGCCTGAGCAACAGCGTCAGCCGCCCGATGAGCACCAGCTCGATGGGTGGCGGCAGCCTGTTCGCCGGCAGCGCCATACCGCAAACGCCCTTCAACCTGGGCCAGCGCGTACGTCACAGCCTGTTCGGCGAGGGCACCATCCTCAATTTCGAGGGTGCTGGCGCCCAGGCGCGGGTCCAAGTGAATTTCGAAAACGAAGGCAGTAAATGGCTGATGCTGGCGTACGCCAAGCTGGAAGCCTATTAGCACACCGTATCTGGAGATAATCGATGAATCGCCGCAATCTGTTCGGCGCCGCTGTGGCACTGATCGCCGCCATCGGCCTGGTTGGCTGTAAAGAAGAAAAGGCTGCCAGCGAGCAAGCCGCTGCCAAGCCAGCAGAAACCGTCCACTGGAAGATGGTCACCTCCTGGCCGAAGAACTTCCCCGGCCTGGGCACCGCTGCCGAGCGCCTGGCCGAGCGCATCAACGCCATGAGCGCCGGGCGCCTGACCGTCAAGGTCTACGCCGCTGGCGAGCTGGTGCCGGCGCTGGAAGTGTTCGACGCCGTCTCGCGCGGCACCGCTGAGATGGGCCATGGCACGCCGTACTACTGGAAGGGCAAGGTGCCGGCTGCGCAGTTCTTCAGCAGCGTGCCATTCGGCCTGTCCACCCTGGAAATGAACGCCTGGTTGAGCAAGGGCGGCGGTCAGGCACTGTGGGATGAAACCTACGCACCGTTCGGCGTGAAACCGCTGTCGGCCGGCAACACCACCATGCAGATGGGCGGCTGGTTCAACAAGGAAATCAACAGCCTGGCCGACATCAAGGGCCTGAAGATCCGCATGCCGGGCCTCGGCGGCGAAGTCTGGAGCAAGCTCGGCGCGATCACCGTCAACCTGCCGGGTGGCGAGATTTTCACCTCCCTGCAGACCAGCGCCATCGATGCCACCGACTGGGTCGGCCCGTACAACGACCTGGCCTTCGGCTTGCACAAGGCGGCCAAGTACTACTACTTCCCGGGCTGGCAGGAGCCGCAGGCCGTGGTCGAATCCATGGTCAACCAGAAGGCCTTCGACGCGCTGCCGGCCGACCTGCAGGCCATCGTCGTCGAAGCCGCGCGCGCCGCGACCCTGGACATGATGGATGACTACGTGTTCAACAACGCCAAGGCGCTGCAAAGCCTGAAGAGCGAGGGCGTGCAGTTCAAGCGTCTGCCGGACGAGGTGCTGCAAGCCATGCGTGAGCAATCCAACGTGGTGCTCGAAGCTCTGGCGGCCGAGAACGACCTCAACGGCCGCATCTGGGCCTCGCAGAAAGCCTTCCTCGAAGAAGCCAGCGCCATGCAGGCGCTGACCGAGAAAGAGCTGTACAACTGGCGTTGAGCCAACTGAACGGGGCCAAGAGCCCCGTTTTTCTTAGGGATTCTGCCCATGCGTCTTCGCTCTCTGCTCCTCCTGCCCCTGCTTGCCTTCGGCCTCATCGGCTGCAAGGACGACTCCGCGCCGACCGACCAGGCCGCAGCCCCCGCCCAGACCTTCCACTGGAAGATGGTCACCACCTGGCCGAAGAATGCACCCGGCACCGGCACCGCAGCCGAACGCCTGGCTGAGCGCGTCAACGCCATGAGCGCCGGGCGCCTGACCATCAAGGTCTATGCTGCTGGCGAGCTGGTGCCGGCACTGGAGGTGTTCGACGCGGTGTCGCGCGGTACGGCCGAACTCGGCCACGGCACGCCCTATTACTGGAAGGGCAAGGTACCGGCCGCGCAGTTCTTCGGTGCGGTGCCCTTCGGCCTGTCCACCCTGGAAATGAACGCCTGGCTGAACAAGGGCGGCGGCCAGGCACTGTGGGACGAAGCCTACGCGCCGTTCGGCCTCAAGCCACTGACCGCAGGCAACAGCACCATGCAGATGGGCGGCTGGTTCAACAAGGAAATCAACAGCCTGGCTGACATCAAAGGCCTGAAGATCCGTATGCCGGGCCTCGGCGGCGAAGTCTGGAGCCGCCTGGGTGCGACCACCGTGGTGATGCCGGGTGGCGAAATCTTCACCGCCCTGCAGACCGGCGCCATCGACGCCACCGACTGGGTTAGCCCCTACAACGACCTGGCCTTCGGCCTGCAGAAGGCCGCCAAGTATTACTACTACCCCGGCTGGCAGGAGCCGCAATCGGTGCTCGAACTCTTGATCAACCAGAAGGCATTCGATGCGCTGCCGGCCGACCTGCAGGCCATCATCACCGAAGCGGCGCGCGCGGCGACCCAGGACATGATGGACGACTACATCTACCACAACGCCCTGGCGCTGGACGAACTGAAGAAGAGCGGCACGCTGCTCAAGCGCTTCCCCGACGAGGTGCTGCGGGCCATGCAAAACGAGAGCGAACAGGTGCTCGGCGAGCTGGCCGCGCAGAGCGAACTCAACGGCCGCATCTGGGCCTCGATGCAAGCCTTCCAGGCGCTGGCCACCTCGATGCAGGCGCTGTCGGAAAAGGAGCTGTACGACTGGCGCTGAGCCGCTCAGGGTTAGAGCCCTTACCCTTGTGGGAGCCCCGCCCCGTGGCGAAGCTGTATTACCTCAGGTTCGCGGCGGGGCGCCGCTCCTACCCGTTCGGCGCGGCCACATCTGACCTATCGGGCTCCGTTTGTCGTTCCAGGCTGCGCCTCATGCCCTGGCGGCCATACTTCACGGATGAAAAACAAGCCGACCGACCCCGCCCACATTCTTGATAACGCCCTGCAACTGGCCGACGTCTGCGGCTGGGAGCGCCTGCACCTGTTCGACGTCGCCGCCGCGCTCGACATCGGCCTGGACGATATCGCCCGTCACTACCGCGACAAAGACGATCTGGTAGAAGCCTGGTTCGACCGCGCCGACCTGGCCATGCTCGGCCATGCCAGAAATCCCGATTTGCAAGGTCTGAACGCCGAACAACGTCTGGAAAGCTGCCTGCTGGCCTGGCTCGACAGCCTCGCTACCCACCGGGCCGTCACCGGACAGATGCTGCTGTACAAGCTCGAACCCGGGCATATCCACCTGCAGGTGCTCGGCCTGATGCGCATCAGCCGCACCGTGCAGTGGTGGCGCGAAGCCGCTGGCCGGCAAAGCCTGCACCTGCGCCGCATCGCCGAGGAAACCCTGCTCACCGGCGCCTACCTGCGCAGCTTCGTGCACTGGCTGCGCCACCCCGAAGAAGACGCAGCAACCTTCCGCGCCTTTCTGCGTGGCCAACTACGCTGCGGTCCGCTGCCTCTACTGCTGCAACGCCCGTAGCACGGATGAAATCCGGGGCCATGGTTTCGGGCCTTCCCGGATTGCATCCGGGCTACGCGGACAAATCGCAGGGTGCTCGCCCTACAGGCAAAAGCCGGAAACATTCTGTCACTGGTCATGCCCACCCATGACGGGCAAGATGCCCACCAAGCTTTTCCACAAGAGAGAAAACCGTGATGCAGCGTTTCCTCAGTATCGCCATGGTGCTGTGCCTGGCACTGACCTTCAGCTTCGAAGCCCACGCCAAGCGTTTTGGCGGTGGCAAATCCTTCGGCTCCGCGCCCAGCCACCAGACCCGCCAGGCCACGCCGCCGGCGCAGTCGGCTGCCCAGGCACCCGGTCGTCAACAGCCTGCCGCTGCCGCCAGCGGCGCTTCGCGCTGGCTCGGCCCGCTGGCCGGTCTGGCCGCCGGTGGCCTGCTGGCCTCGATGTTCATGGGTGATGGTTTCGAAGGCCTGCAGATCATGGACATGCTGATCTTCGGCCTGATCGCCTTCCTGCTGTTCCGTTTCCTCGCCGCCCGTCGCGCTCGCCAACAGCCACAAATGGCTGCTGCCGGTGCGCCGTACCAGCGTGAAATGCCGAACGCCGACAACGCGCCGGCCGCTGGCAGCAATATCTTCGGTGGTCGCCTGGCCTCGGCCGCTCCGGTGATCAACGCCCCGGCCTGGTTCAACGAGCAGAGCTTCATCGCCGCCGGTCGCGAGCACTTCATGAACCTGCAGCAGCACTGGGACGCCGACGAGATGGACAAGATCTCCGAGTTCGTCACCCCGCAACTGCTGGAGTTCCTCAAGCGCGAGCGCGCCGAACTGGGTGACGGCTTCCAGTCCACTTACGTCGATAACCTCGACGTGCAACTCGATGGCGTCGACGATAACGCCGAGAAGACCATCGCCACCCTGACCTTCAGCGGTGTGTCGAAGACCTCGCGCTTCGACCAGGGCGAGCCGTTCAGCGAAAGCTGGCGCCTGGAGCGCGCCCAGGGCGACAACCAGCCCTGGCTGATCGCCGGCATTCGCCAGAACTGATCGCTACGGCGCACTGAAAACCCGGGCTTGCCCGGGTTTTTTTATTTCGGCATTTGCCGGTTATCGCGGCTGAAGCCGCTCCTACAGCCCATCACGATGGATCGGTAGCCGCCCGGCGCATGCCGATATGCGGGATGTCATCCTCCAGGTACACCTCGCTCACCGCCGCGAAACCGTAACGCCCGTAGTAACCCTGCAGATGCGCCTGCGCCGACAGATACACCGGCACGCCCGGCCAACGCTGGTGACACTCGAGCAGCGCCTGCTCCATCAGCCGGTGACCCAGCCCGGTGCCGCGCGCCCGCTCGGCGATCACCACCCGACCGATCACCACCTCGCCTTCCATACGCTGCGGATCGAGCAGGCGCAGATAGCCCACCAGCCCCGACTCGTCACGCGCCAGCAGGTGGCAGGTGTCACCGACCAGGTCCTGACCATCGGTTTCCAGATAGGGACAGTTCTGCTCGACCACGAACACCTGGGTGCGCAGCGCCAGCAGCTCATAGAGGGTGGCGGTATCGAGTTCGCTGTGGTGCAGGCAGTACCAGGCAAGAGGTGACATCAAAGGGCTCCGCAAAAGCGCCAGTATGCCGTGACGTCGACATGTTTTCATTCTGCCGGCCAGCTACTGTATAAAGCCGATCCCCCCTGATGAGGAGCCGACGCCGTGGAAGAAGTCATCGAACAGCTGCGCGAACTCAACGAGCCGGTACCGGTACCGCTGGAGCTGCCGGAAGAAGAGACCCTGGTGGAAATTCAGGAGCAGATCCTCATTCACTTGCCCTTCGAGCTGCGCGAATACCTGCTCAAGGTCAGTGATGTGGTCTACGGCCGCCTGGAGCCAGTGACCGCCAGTGATCCGCAATCGCACACCTACCTGCCCGAAGTCGCCGCCGAAGCCTGGAGCCTCGGCCTGCCACGCGATCTGGTGCCGCTGTGCCAGGACGGCCGCGACTACTACGCCGTGGATGTGGAAGGGCAGGTCTGGCTATGGGATGGCGACGAAGGCGAGCTGACCGACGAAAGCTGGGACTCGGTCTGGCACTGGTGCCGCGACGTCTGGCTGGAGAGCTGACGACAAAGCCTTGTCGCCGCTGAAGCGCCTCCCACAGTTGGCAGTCGCACATGACCCCGTGGGAGGGGCTTCAGCCGCGACCGGCACAACACATCAGCCAAACCCGGCTCACACCTCGCCCTGCTCCAACGCCAGCAGGTTGAGCAAAAACCGCGCGAAATACAGCAGATCCTGCTCCATGGCCTGACGTGCGCCCTTGGCGTCGCCGGCCTCGATGGCGGCGAAGGCGTCTTCATGAAAGTCGTTGAGCCGTAGCGACAGGTCGGCGCCGGTAAAAAGCCGGTTGAAGAAGGGGCCGATCTGCAGCCATAGCGACTCGATCGAACGCATCAGCACCGGGTTGCCGCAGGCGCCGTACAGGTGCAGGTGAAACTGGCTGTTGGCGTTGAGGTAGTCCTGCACCTGGCGCGTCTCGATGGCCACATCCATGCGTTGCACGCAGTCCCGCAGCAGGGCCAGGTCGTCGCGGCTCAGGCTTGGCGTGGCCAACTCCACTGCCAGGCCTTCCAGCGCCAGGCGCACCTGAAAGATGTTCTCGTAACGTTCGCGGGTCATCGACGGGACCCGCACGGAGCGCTGCTGCTCACCCTCCAGCACGCCCTCGGCCACCAGCCGCTGCAGGGCCGCGCGAACCGGCATCGGGCTGGTGCCCCATTGTGCCGCGAGGTCACGGATCTTCAACCGCTCCCCAGGTTGAAAGCGCCCTGCCAGCAGGCCCGAGCGGATGTTCTGATACAGCTGTTCCTGCAGATTGTCAGCCATGCGCTACCTCCCTCGGTGGCGCCGGCAGTTGAGCAAGGGTCAGGCTACAGTCACGCATGAAAGGCTCCAGTGAGAAATGTGGCGAGTCTACGTCAGGAACTGATTTTGTGTGAAAAATGGCTGAACATGAAATATTTCGTGATCACAAATACATCTTTAATGGCAAAAATCCTGAGCTCTATAAGACCATTTACTATTTTGTGATCACAAAATATCATGCCTGTAGCGTCCAATCGAGGTAAGACCCATGACCACCGCCAGTGGTATCAGCCCAATCGCCGTTGATCGTTTCGTCGCTGCCGAGCGCGAACTGTTCCTGTCCCGCAATCCGAAGTCCGTGGCGCTGGCCGAACGCGCCCGTCACTCGCTGTACGGCGGCGTACCGATGCACTGGATGGCCGATTGGTCGACGCCGGTGCCGCTGTTCGTCGAACGCGCCAAGGGTGCGCGTTTCTTCGACGTGGACGGCCACGAGTACATCGATTTCTGCCTGGGCGACACCGGCACCATGTTCGGCCACTCCCCCGACCCGGTCGCGCGCGCCCTCGCCGAGCAGGCCAACAACGGCCTGACCACCATGCTGCCCGGCGAGGACGCCGTGGTCTGTGGCGAGCTGCTGGCTCAGCGCTTCGGCCTGCCCTACTGGCAGGTGACCGCCACCGCCACCGATTCCAACCGCTACGTGCTGCGCTGGGCGCGCGCCATCACCCAGCGCAAGACCCTGCTGGTGTTCGACGGCTGCTACCACGGCACTGTCGACGACGTGATGGTGCGCGAACGCGATGGCCAGACCGTGCACCGCTCCGGTCTGGTCGGCCAGGCCTACGACCTGACCGAGCACAGCCGCGCCATTCCCTTCAACGACGTCGCAGCGCTGGAAGCCGCATTGGCTCAGGGCGACGTCTGCGCCCTGCTCTGCGAGCCGGCGATGACCAACATCGGCATGGTGCTGCCCGATCCGGGCTTCATGCAGAAGTGCCGCGAGCTGACGCGCAAGTACGGCAGCCTGCTGATCATCGACGAAACCCACACCATCTCCACCGACATCGGCGGCTGCACGCGGTTGTGGGGCCTCGACCCGGACTTCTTCGTGGTCGGTAAACCCATCGCCGGTGGCGTGCCCTGCGGCATCTTCGGTTGCAGCGCAGAGATGGCAGGCGCCATGACTAAGGCGCGTCAGCGCGCCAGTGAAGAAAGCCACGGTCACGGCCACAGCGGCATGGGCACCACCCTGTCGGCCAACGCTCTGGCCATGCACTGCATGCGTGCCAACCTGGAACAGGTGATGACCCAGGCGGCCTACGACCACATGCTGCCGCTGGCAGCGCGCCTGGCCGAGGGCTTGCGCCAGTTGATCGGCAAGCACGACCTGAACTGGTCGGTGACCGAGCTGGGCGCACGCTGCGAATTCCAGTTCTGCGCCACGCCACCACGCACCGGCGCCGAGGCCGAAGCGGCGTTCCATGACGAGCTGCAAATGGCCCTGCACCTGTACCTGATCAACCGCGGCATTCTGATCACGCCATTCCACAACATGACCCTGTGCTGCCCGAGCACCACAGCGCAGGATGTGGACAAGCTGATCACCATGCTCGATCAAGCCCTCACCGAGCTGCTGGCCATCCCCGGCGCCCGCGAGTAATTCATCGATCAGCCTGTGGGAGGGGCTTTAGCCGCGACAGTCGCCGCTAAAGCGCCTCCCACGAGATAACGACTCACTGTGAGAATCACCATGCAATTCGCCAACCCGCAGGAAGCCCGCGACTTTCTCGCCGCCCACCCCGACGTACGCAGCATCGAGCTGATGTTGATCGACGCCAACGGCATCCCGCGCGGCAAGCTGCTGCACCGCGACGAACTGCTGGCCATCTACGAGAACGGCCGGCCGCTGCCCAGCTCGATCCTCTCGCTGACCATCCAGGGCGAGGACGTCGAGGCAAGCGGCCTGGTATGGGAAGTGGCCGACGCCGACTGCTGGACCTACCCGCTACCCGGCAGCCTGACCCTGCAACCCTGGCGCACGGTGCCCACCGGCCAGCTGCAGGTGAGCATGCATCCGACTCAAGGCCTGCCCGCCACGCCGGGCGATCCGCGCCATGTGCTGGCGCGCACCATCGACGCGCTCAAGGCCGACGGCTATCACCCGGTGATGGCGGTGGAGCTGGAGTTCTACCTGCTGGACAAGCAGCGCGACGCCAATGGTCGCCCGCAGCCCGCCGTGCAGATGAACGGTGTGCGCCCGCAGGCGCCGCAGGTCTACGGCGTGTATGAGCTGGAGCAGATGCAGCCGTTCCTCGACGACCTCTACGCCGCCTGCGAAGTACAGGGTTTGCCAGTGCGTACGGCGATCTCCGAATACGCCCCCGGCCAGCTCGAACTGACCCTGGAGCACCGCTTCGACGCGCTGCAGGCCGTGGACGAAGGCGTGCGCTACAAGCGCCTGGTCAAGGGTGTGGCGAACAAGCACGGGTTGCAGGCCTGCTTCATGGCCAAGCCGTTCGGCGACCTGGCCGGCAGCGGCATGCATATGCACGTGTCACTGGCCGATGCCGAAGGCAACAACCTGATGGCCTCGGAAGACCCGTACGGCACGCCGCTGCTGCGCCATGCCATTGGCGGCATGATGGCCACGCTCAACGATGCCCTGGCGATCTTCTGCCCCAATGCCAACTCCTTCCGCCGCTTCCAGGCCAACAGCTACGCGCCGCTGGCCAAGAGCTGGGGAGTGAACAACCGCACCGTATCCTTCCGCGTGCCGGGCGGGCCGGCCAACAGCCGCCACGTCGAGCACCGCATCTGCGGCGCCGACGCCAACCCCTACCTGGCCGCGGCGGCGATCCTCGCCGGCATCCACAAGGGCATCCGCGAGCAAATCGACCCGGGCGCGGCCATTGTCGGTAACGGCTACGAGCAGGCCCGCGAAACCCTGCCCACCGACTGGCTAACCGCCCTGCGCAACCTGGAAGGTTCGAGCTGGGCACGCGAGGCGCTGGGTGAGGACTTCCTCAAGGTGTTCCTGGCGATCAAGTGGGCCGAGTTCCGCCAGTTCATGGGGGAAGTGGGTGAGCAGGATTGGCGCTGGTATCTCAATCACGCCTGACCTGACGGTGAGCTAATCTGTAGCCAGCGAGGAGGCGGAGAACGACTCATGAAACGCTGGCTACTGCTGGCTCTGCTGATGGCGGCTGCGCTGACGCAAGGCGAAACCCTGCGCGTCGGCATCGAGCAGCACGATTACTACCCCTACTACCGCGCCACGCTCGAAAGCCCACCCGAAGGCTACTGCCTGGACCTGCTGGAAGCCTTCGCCGAGCACGAGGGGCTGACCCTCGAATTGCTGCCGCAGCCGCTCAATCGGTTGTATCGCAACATGCTCGACGAGCAGAGCCTCGACCTGCTGTTCCCCGACAACCCCGAGTGGGCGCGCCAGGCCAAGGCCGATCGCCACCTCTACTACAGCGAGGCAGTCGTACAGATAGTCGACGGTACCATGGTGCTCGCCAACCGCCGCGGCCAGGGCCTTAACAACATTCGCCAGTTGGGCACCGTGCGCGGCTTCACCGCGCAGGCCTGGCAACCCCAGCTCGACGCCGGCACCGTGCATCTGGTGGAAACCCAGGACCTGCATAGCCTGATCCGCATGGTGGTGCGCGGCCGCCTCGATGCGCTCTACGCCAACCCACAGGTGGTGCGCTACCAGCTCGGCCAACTGGACATGACCGACAACGACCTGCAACTGGACCCGCAATTGCCGCTGACCTACACCAGTTTCCACCTCAGCAGCGCAAGCCGGCCGGATCTGATCAAACGCTTCGACGCCTTCCTCGCCCAACGGCCGGATACGGTGCAGCGCCTCAAGGCGCGCTACGGCCTGTAAACCTCATGGGCTCACTTTGATGTAACGACCACCGACGCTGATGCCCATGCCGCCATAGTCCTGACAGCCCTCGGCGAACACCTCCTGCACGCGCAGCTCGATGCCCTCACGCAGCAGTTGCACCGCACAGCCGCTGCCCAGGCCGGCATCCTCCAGGCGCATCTGCACGCCATCACCGACCAGCTTGCCATCCAGCTCACCGATGGCGGCTGGACCATATTCCTCGACTCGGGCACCGGCACGCACGGGCGAGAAACTGCCGTGATAGCCGCCATTGCCGTCCTCGCTGATCAGCAGCTCGCTCCACACCGCCTGGCCGCCGTAGCGCAGGTAGCGGCCGACGGGGCTGGCGCTCAGCGCCGGATAATCCAGTGCCTCGGCCACCTTGCGCAGGTGCAGACGGGTCGAGGAGCCGCTGAGGTTGTTGTCCAGCGCCACGCCCAGCCAGGCACGCGCCATGCCCGCATCGCCAGCGCGCAGATTGGCGAGGATGAGATTGTTCAGCGCCAACTCCAACTGTGCCGTATCGTCATCCTCGACGCGTCGTAACTGACGCTCGAACGCTTCGATGGCCTGCTCAAAGCGGCCGTCCTGATAGGCGGCGCTGCCGACCTGGTTGCACTGCACCGCTGTGGCGCATTCTTCGGTCGCCTGCACGGCACCCGCGAGCCCCAGCAGCAGCGGCAGGAGCAATAATTTCGAGCGAATCAGCATGGATGGCATCCTTGCAGTAGTGAGTGTGTATCTTGCATAGAACCAGCAGGCCTTACTCCCATAAGCCCCACACGTACTCGGAGCAACGATGGAAGCCGGAACCGCGCAACTGACGATGACCGTACTGATGACCCCGGATATGGCCAATTTCTCCGGAAATGTCCACGGTGGCACCCTGCTCAAGTACCTCGACGAGGTCGCCTACGCCTGTGCCAGCCGCTATGCCGGTTGCTATGTGGTGACCCTGTCGGTGGACCAGGTGATGTTCCGCGAACCGGTGCATGTCGGTGAGCTGGTCACCTTCCTCGCCTCGGTCAACCACACCGGCCGCACCTCGATGGAGATCGGCATCAAGGTCATCACCGAGAACATCCGTGAGCGCTCGGTGCGCCACACCAACAGTTGCTTCTTCACCATGGTCGCGGTCGATGCCAATGGCCGCCCGGCGCCGATCCCTGAACTGCAGCCGGATACCGCCGACGGCCTGCGTCGCCAGCGCCAGGCCAAGCAGCGCCGGCAGATTCGCGACGAGTTGCAACAGCGCTACCAGGCGTTGAGCGACGAAAAGAACCAGGCATAGGGTCGTAACGGGCGGGCCATCGCCTCCTCAATCGTGACCGATATAGAACAGCAGCTCGCGACGCTGCGGATGATCCTTGAGCCAGGTACGAATCTCGTCGGCGCGAGCGATGGCTTCCTCGCCGGCGATGCGGCTGAAGCGCTCACGTCGGGCCTGCTCGCTGGCCTGCTGACGCACCTGGCGCTGCCAGGCGTCGGTGAAGATCGCTGGCATGCGCTGGCTCAGCTCCAGGGCCTTGAGCAATTGCCATTCGCCGCTGTCCAGCCAGGCTTCGTCGCAAGTACCGCATAGGTCGAGACGGTTGGCACGGGTGCCGCTGATCTGAAACTTGCTCATCAGCTTGGCGCACTTGGGGCAACTCAGGGCATGACTGGTTTCGCCCGCTTCGGCCTCGGCGGCCAGCTCGGTTGATGTCTCGTGTGCTGGCTGGCGCTCGGCCCAGTCGCGGTAGTGCAGCAGGCTGACCAGTGTGCCTTGGCACTGTGCGCAGCCGTGGCCAAGCAGGCCATCTTCGAGTTTTGCTGGTTGCAGGCGAGTCGTACGGCAGGCGGGGCAATGCATGGTGACGTCCTTTTCATTTGAAGAGAGCGAACGCTAATGCAGAGCCGACGCATGGGCAAGCAACTGTGCTGAGAAGCACGTGGCAGATAAGCTAAGCTCTGTCTCCCGAAGCCGGAGTCGCCATGATCAACCTGTTCGATGTCTTCCTGCTGATGCTGTTCGCTGCCGTCTGCGCCTGGCTGTGGCGCGGCCACGGTATTCGCGAGCGTGCACTGGCGTTCGCCAAGCAGCATTGCGCCAAGCTCGACGTGGAGTTGCTCGACGGTGCCGTGGCACTGCGCCGCCTGGCTATCCAGCGTGATGCCAAAGGCCATCGTCGTCTGGCGCGACTCTATGACTTCGAGTTCACCGTCACCGGTGAGCAGCGCCTGCGCGGGCATATCAGCATGTTCGGCCCGCAACTCGGCCGCATCGAACTGCAGCCCCACCCGATATTGGAGCCGCAGCCCGAGCCGGTTGCGGTGCAGCAGCCAGGCAACGTCATCCGCCTGGAAGACTGGCGGCGCAAAGCGCAGTAGAGCAGCGTGCAGCCTCAATCGTAGGAGCCGGCTTGCCGGTGATATTGCGCTACTTGATCGCCGGCAAGCCGGCTCCTACACGATGTAAAGACCTATCAACTGCGCTGCAGCAGAAAGTCAGCCACGCGCTCGGCGCTGTCTGCCGGTTGCTCCTGCATGAAGCAGTGCCCACCCGGCACCACCTGACTGCGCACATGGGGGTTGCTCGCGCACCAGCGCGCCACGGACTTGGCAACGAAGGGATAGGTGCGTGAGCCGTGAATCACTTCGGTCGGCGTCGTCACCTTGGCCAGCGAAGGCCACAGGCGCCGCGGGAAGGAACCGAAAATATCCGCCTCGCGGCTGGGTCGACACTTGAGTTCGACACCGCCCTCGACGTCCTTCAGCGCATGCTCGATATAGGCGTCGAATGCCGCCTCGTCCCAACCACGGAACATGCCACGACCATGCAGCGCAGCGTGCGCGCTGGCACGGTCCGGCCATTGCCGGCGGCGCTTCTGCGCCTTCTTCGCCATGCCGGTGCGCTGCGCCAGACCGACCACATCGGACAGCGCCATCACCCCGATCATCGCTGGGCTGAACAGCACCGGATCGAGCAGCACGGCACGGCGGAACAGCTCGGGATGGCGCGCCAGGATCAGGCTGGTGAGCACACCGCCGAAGCTGTGACCAAGGGCGAAGCGCGGCACTTCACCGAACGGCCCACACAGCGCAGCAAAGGCTTCCACCGCCAGCTCGGCGCTGCGGTTCCAGCCATGGAAGCGGCCGCCATGGTCGCTGTCACCATGGCCCTGCACGTCGCACAACCAGAGGTCGAAGTCCTCGGCCAGCAGCGCCAGCATCGGTGTGTAGACGCGCCCGCAATAGCCATTGCCGTGCAGGAAATGCAGCAGCGGCTTGCCCGACGGTGGCGTGTGCCAACCGCGCAGGGTGAAGCCGGCAGAGGTGTCATGAGACCAGGGCAACAGTTGCATGAAAGTTATCCACAACGACGAGAGCGCGGCGAGTTTATCAGCCTGTCGCCAGGATTCGGCAGGCTGAAAACGACGCCTTCAGCGCGTCGATGTACTGTGCCTGATCGAAGATCAACTCCAGCCGTGAGTCCCTGCGCCATTCGCTCGGACTCCAGGCCGCCAACGCTTGCCCCTGCAAGGCATTCAACGAGTGCCAGCCTGCGGCGCCATGCAGCACGGCCTTGGCCCTGCGCCAACCCAGGCTCTGCAGCCAGCGGCTGACCTGCTCGAGGTCGAAACGCTGGCTCGGGTGCCAGCGCCAGCCAATGCTCCAGCCCTCGGTCTGATCCTGCACCTGGCAGACAGGCTCGGCGGCGTTGCGCCAGATCTGCGCCAGGCCGGGTGCAGTCGTGGGTAACTCGGCGCTCACCTCGATGGGCGAGGCCTGCGCCGCCAGCCCCGGCAACAGGGCCAGGTCGAGCAGGCCCTGCGCGGTCCAGTGCAGCGGCACGGATGGCAGATCGTTAGCAATCCGCGCTCGCGCCTCGGTGCCCAAGCCTTCGCTCTTGTTCAACAGCAGCAAGCCGGCCTCATCCAGCGCCTGACGCTGCACATCCGGCAGCGGCTGACCGCTAGCCAGCGCGGCAGCATCCAGCACCAGCAGTGCCGGTTGCACGGCCAACACACCGAGCCAGGGCGGCTGACGCAATTGCGCCAGCAACTGCGCCGGATGCCCCAGGCCGGACGGCTCGATCAGCAGGCGGTCGGGCCTGGCCTTGCGCAGCAGGCGCCCGAGGCCAACCTGAAACGGCGCGCCATTGACGCAGCACAGGCAACCACCGGCCACTTCGGCCATGGCAATGCCGTCGTCGCCCTGCTCGAGCAAGGCGGCGTCCAGACCGATCTGGCCGAATTCGTTGATCAGCACCGCCCAGCGCTCGCCCGCCGGTTTCTGCGCCAGCAGGTGACGGATCAACGTGGTCTTACCGGCACCGAGCGGGCCGGCAATGAGGTGGGTAGGGATTTGACTGAGCATGAATTGATGTTCGGTGGTTCGCCAGACAAGTGCCAGCACAGACTGCGATTAAGCAGCATGTTAGATTCGCCGGCAGTTTTTCGGGAGTCGAAACGATGCGTGCATGGCTGTTGCTGTTTTCCCTGCTGCCGGGCCTGGCCCTGGCCGAAGCCTGCGTGGTGCATAGCCAGGCCGAACGCCTGGACGTGAAGGTCTGCCAGGAGAATCGCAACATCCCCGCCACGCTGTTTCGCGAGGGCTTCTGCCAGCCGCAGTTGCAAGGCCAGACGGTCGAGGTGGAGTTCGTCGAGCAGTGCCCCAAGGGTGCCCACGGCGTCTGCCAGAACGCGCGCGCCGGTAGCGGTATGTACCTGCAGGACATCCACTACTACGGCGTGGCCAGCGACGCGTTGTACCTGGAGCCGGCCTGCAAGACGCAGTATCAGGGCCAGTGGATCAAGCCCTGAGCCGAGTGCTGTAGGGCGGGTGTAACCCGCCACTCCCTGCTTGGCGGGTTGCACCCGCCCTACGCGGAATCACTGACATCAAACTGTCACCCAACAGGCGCCTAATGACTTCGGGTACCTCACGTAACCCTCATGCCGAGTCACGCGTTGGCATGATCTCTTGGTGCTTAAGGCCGGGGCAGTCGCTCCGGCCTATTTTTTATGCCCCATTGCAGTGGATCATTTCTCGTAGGAGCCGCGCCTCGCAGCGAATAGTGATCACACCGCAGGTTTCCTGAACAACCACGATCACTTCGCCCCGAGGCGGGGCTCCTACCGTCGTCAGCGGGCGATATTCAGGCCAGCCAATCCAGGGTCAACAGCAAGCGTCGCTGCCCGGCCGGCGGTTGCGGCGAACGGTGAATCAACCCACGCCCCTCGTTACCCTGCCACTTCTCGCCCTTGGCCAGCGCTACATGGCCGGCATCGAGACGCTGGATCAACGCCTCGTCCTGCGGCTCTGCACCTGGCTGGCCGAGCTTGCTGCGCGGCATCACGCCCTCCTCCAGCCAGTCGCTGCCGACACCGGCATAGCTGGTGATCAGCCGCACCGGCACATGGTCGACGTGAAACCGCGGGCACATGGCCTTGTCCAGCGCGCGCAGGCGCAGCCCTATACGCTGCGCGTCGAGCAGGCAGGCATAGGCCCGCACCAGCCAGGCCACGTCGGCGAGAAAGGCCGCCTGACCCGGCAGATCGGCGTACTGCGCCACCAGGCCGTCGAGGTTCGGCTCGCTGTCCGCGCGCGGCAGCTCCAGGGTCATGGACTGCGCCAGCGGTTCACCTTGCGCCAGTAGCGCGTCAGCGAAGTCGGCGATCTGCGCCGGCAGGCGGCGCTGCCAGACGGCCAGGTTGACGCCGTCATGCAGCACCTCGCTGAGCACCTGGATATCCTCGCCCAGCACCTGCCGGGACACTTTCGGCAACTGCAGGGCGAACATCAGGCGGCCTCCTGCTGCCAGGCACCGAACGGGTCAGCGAGCAGGCACCAGGCATCCGGGCCGCCAGCCATTTCCTCGTCGGTCAGCAGGCAGTCGTCCAGCTCACGCACCAACTGCGGGAAGTCGATGTTCTGGCCAATGAATACCAGCTCCTGGCGGCAGTCGCCGACTTCGGCGCTCCAGTGCTTCATGATCGTCTGCAGACCTTCCTCGTCCTGCGGCCAGTGCTGCTTGGGCACGAAGCGCCACCAGCGTCCGGCCAAGCCGTGGCGCATCAGCCCGCCGGCCTGCGACCAGCTGCCGGCCTCCTGATATTTGCTGGCCAGCCAGAAAAAGCCCTTGGAGCGCAGCAGACGACCGTTGCGCCATTCCTGAGAGAGGAAATCGAAGAAGCGCTGCGGATGGAACGGCCGGCGCGCGCGGTAAGCGCTGGAGGCGATGCCGTATTCCTCAGTTTCCGGTACGTGTTCGCCGCGCAGTTCCTTGAGCCAGCCCGGTGCCTGCGAGGCGCGGTCGAAGTCGAAGCGGCCGGTGTCGAGGATCTTGTCCAGGGCGATCTGGCCCATGCTCATGGCCTGGATGTCGGCGTGGGTGTTGAGCCCGCGCAGAATGGCCATCAACTCCTCGCGCTCGGCCTGGCTGATCAGGTCGATCTTGCTGATGAGGATCACGTCGGCGAACTCCACCTGCTCGATCAGCAGGTCGGTGATCGAGCGTTCGTCCTCCTCGCCCAGGGTTTCGCCACGGCTGGCCAGGCTGTCGGCCTCATGGAAATCGCGCAGGAAGTTCACCCCGTCGACCACCGTGACCATGGTGTCCAGACGCGCCAGGTCGGACAGGCTGCGGCCCTGCTCGTCGCGGAAGGTGAAGGTCTCGGCCACCGGCAGCGGCTCGCTGATGCCGGTGGACTCGATCAGCAGGTAGTCGAAGCGGCCTTCACTGGCCAGGCGGCTGACCTCGTCGAGCAGGTCTTCGCGCAAGGTGCAGCAGATGCAGCCGTTGCTCATCTCCACCAGCTTCTCTTCGGCGCGGTTGAGGCTGACGTCCTGCTGGACGGTGGCACCGTCGATGTTGATCTCGCTCATGTCGTTGACGATCACCGCGACCTTGCGGCCTTCGCGGTTCTTCAGCACATGGTTGAGCAGGGTGCTCTTGCCGGCGCCGAGAAAGCCGGACAGCACGGTAACGGGTAGACGCTGATTCATGGGGTGTTCCTCGTTCAGTCACGGTCACGCTGATGTTTTTCGCGCTGCTCCTGACGCTCCTTGGCTTCAATGCACAGGGTCGCGGTGGGACGCAGCAGCAGGCGTTTCAGGCCGATGGGTTCGCCGGTCTCGGCGCACCAGCCGTATTCGCCACGCGCCAGGCGTTCGAGCGCCTGGTCGATCTTGTCCAGCAGCTTCTTTTCCCGCTCCAGCAGGCGCAGTTGCCATTGGCGCTGCTCCTCGGCGGCGCCGATATCGGCGACGTCGCTGCTGGTATCGGGCTGGCGCAGCTCGGTGAATTCCTCATCGATGCGCGCCTGCAACTCGGCTCGCTGAGTCAGCAGCAGCTCGCGGAAAAACTGCTGCTGGATGTCGTTCATGTAGTCGTCGGCTGGCTGGGCCAACAGTTCGGCTTCGGTGGTCGCGGTCAGGGTCATGGCAAATCGGCTGGCTTGTTTCAATTGTTATAACATAACATTTATTTCTGACCGCTACCCACGGATTTACGATGAACGAACAGCCTCTGCCGGATATTGCCGCCCAAGCCACCCACCATGACCTGCCGCTGGACTGGGTCGGCATGGCCGGCATCGCCCTGCCCATTCTTCTGGCGGACGCCGCCGTGACCGCCAGCGTCGATATCGGCGTCAGCCTCGATGATGCCGGCGCACGCGGCATCCACATGTCGCGCCTGTACCTGGCGGCGCAGCGCCTGGTGCATCAGCCATTGAACGTGCCGGCGGTGCTGCAGGTGCTGGACGACTGCCTGAGCAGCCACCAGGAGCTGTCCGACAGCGCCACCCTGACTCTGCGCGGCGAAGTGCCGCTCAAGCGTCCGGCGCTGGTCAGCCCATTGAACGGTTGGAAGGGCTACCCCTTCGAACTGCGCGCCCGGCAGGATGGCCGGGGCGTGAACATCGAGCTGCAGGTCGAGGTCAGCTACTCGTCCACCTGCCCTTGCTCGGCAGCGCTGGCACGGCAGCTGATCCAGCAACGCTTCGCCTGGGACTTTCCCGACCAGCAGGTGGATTACTCCAGCGTGCTCGACTGGCTCGGCTCGACCCAGGGTATCGTCGCCACCCCGCACAGTCAGCGCAGTACAGCGACCCTGCAACTGCGCCTGGCACCGGGCTGCGTCGAACTGCCCGTACTGGAGTTGATCGACAGTGCCGAGCAGGCCCTCGGCACACCGGTACAGACCGCGGTGAAACGCGCCGACGAACAGGCCTTCGCCCTGGCCAACGGGCAGAACCTGATGTTCTGCGAAGATGCCGCACGCCGTCTGCACCGCCCCCTGCGCCAATTGCCGCAGGCCAGCGCGTTCCGCCTCAAGGTCGTGCATGCGGAAAGCCTGCACGCCCACGACGCAGTGGCCGAAAGCAGCTGGAACTGGTGTTGAACAGGCATGCGGGCGGCCACGACCCAGTACCGCCCACCGATCGTTGCCCCCAGAAACATCGTCATGACTGATGTACAGCAGCCGGGGTTATGTCAGCGGCCTGCGCAGCAAAGGGCGCGGTGGCTATCCTGAACGGGTAACGGCCATTCCCGGAGCGGCTGCTTGAGCGGCCTGGAACCGGGCAAAGCCTGTGGCGTCTGTGCTTAGATAGATGCCCACGCTGTAAAGGACACCGCATGCAGATCGAACTGATCGAGATCCGCGACCACCTGAATCGCTACGCCCCCTTCGACAACCTGCCGGAACAAACTCTCGACGAGATCGCCCGCCAGGTGCAGGTGGGCTACTTCAAGGCCGGTAGCGAAATCCTCGCCGTCGGTGCGCCGATCCACGAGCTGCATTACGTGCGCAGCGGCGCGGTGGAAATCCACCGGCGTGGCGGCGAACTGCACAACCGCCTCACCGAGGGCGACATCTTCGGTCAGGCCGGCCTGCTGCGCGGCAACAAGGTACGGCTGGGTGCCACCGCGATCGAAGACAGCCTTATCTACTTCATCCCCGGCGCGCTGTTCCATCAGCTCTGCGAGCAGTTCGACAGCTTCGCCGACTTCGTCGAGGCCGAAGGCCAGTCGCGTCTGAAATCCGCCCTGGAAGACAGCCACGGCAAGGCCAGCGAGCTGATGAAGATCAAGGTGCGCAAGCTGATCTCGCGCAGTGCGATCAGCGTGCCCCTGGATACGCCGATCCAGCAGGTGGCGCAGGTGATGACCGAACACAGCGTGTCCTCGGTGATCGTCGTCGACCCCGGCACGCGCTGGCCCGACCCGAGCCAGGTGGACGTGGCCGACCAGCAGAGCCAGGTCATGGCCGGCATCCTCACCGACCGCGACCTGCGCACCCGCGTGGTCGCCGCCGGGCTGGCCAGCGATACCCCGGTCAGCCAGATCATGACGCCCAACCCCATCACCCTGCAGGCCGACGACTCGGTGTTCGAGGCCATGCTGTGCATGCTGCGCAACAACATCCACCACCTGCCGGTGCTGCATCGCCGGCGTCCAGTGGGTGTGGTGGCGCTGGCCGACATCATCCGCTACGAGTCGCGCAGCAGCCTGTATCTGGTCAACGGCATCTTCAACAAGACCTCGGTGGAGGGGCTCAAAAGCCTGCTGCCGGACCTGCGCGCCACCTTCGTGCGCATGGTCGCCGACGATGCCAGCGCACACATGGTCGGCAGCGCCATGAGCGGTATCGGCCGCGCCTTCAGCCAGCGTCTGCTGGAGCTGGCCGAACAGAAGCTCGGCCCGCCACCAGTGCCCTACTGCTTCATGGTCGCCGGCTCCATGGCACGTGACGAGCAACTGCTGCTCACCGACCAGGACAACGCCCTGGTGCTCGACGACCGCTTCGATGCGGACGAACATGACGCCTACTTCGCCGAACTGGCGCAGTTCGTCAGCGACGGCCTGGCGGCTTGCGGCTACAGCTATTGCAAGGGCGGCATCATGGCCACCAATCCCAAGTGGCGGCAGCCGCTGAAGGTGTGGCGGCAGTACTTCAGCGAATGGATCGAGCGGCCCAACCCGGAAACTCTGCTCAACGCCAGCATCTTCTTCGACCTCGACGGCCTCTACGGCGAAACCGAGCTGGTGGAAAATCTCAAGGATCTGCTGGCACAGAAGGCCAGCGCCAGTCCCGCCTTCCTCGCCGCGCTGGCGCGTAACGCGCTCAACCGCACGCCGCCGCTGGGCTTCTTCCGCACCTTCGTGATGGAAACCGACGGCCGCCACCGCAACATCATCAACCTCAAGGGCCGCGGCACCGCGCCGCTCACCGACCTGATCCGCGTGCACGCCCTGGCCTGTGGTTCCAAGGCGCAAAACTCGCTGGATCGTCTCGACGCCATCGCTGCCACCAAACTGCTGCCCAAGGAGGCGCTGGAGCACCTGCGCTACGCCTTCGAATTCCTCAGCCTGGTGCGCGTGCGCCACCAGGCCCGTGAAGTCGAGGCCGGCAACGCGCCGAGCAACTACATCGAGCCGGAACAGTTCAGCGCCAGCGAACGCCAGCACCTCAAGGAAGCCTTCCAGGTGATCAGCAACGCGCAGAAATTCCTGCGTTTTCGCTATCCCGCGCAACCGGCGAGCCGTCCGCGATGAGCGAGCGCGCGGCCCAGGATTGGCCGCAACTGTTCGCCAGCCTCGCCGACAGCAGCCGCGACCCGCGCCTGCGCGCCTACTACGGCGCCGGCTGCGTCGCCGCCGATACGCCGCTGCAGGATGTCCCGCTGGTGGCACTGGACGTGGAAACCACCGGCCTAGACCCTCGCGAAAACGCCATCGTCAGCCTTGGCCTGGTACCGCTGAGCCTGCAACGCATCCGCTGCAGCGAGTCGCGCTATTGGGTGGTCAAGCCCACCGGCGAGCTGAACGCCGAATCGGTCACCTTCCACCACATCACCCACAGCGACATCCGCCACGCCCCGCGCCTGGCCAGCGTGCTGGACGAGTTGCTCGAAGCAATGGCCGGCAAGGTGGTGGTGGCGCACTACCGCAACATCGAACGCAGCTTCCTCGACCAGGCCGTACGCCAGCACCTGGGCGAAGGGCTGATCTTTCCCATCATCGACACCATGGAACTGGAAGCCCGCCTGCACCCCAAACGCACCGTGGGCTGGTGGGACCGCCTGCGCGGCCGACAGCCAATTTCCATCCGCCTGGCCGACAGCCGCCTGCGCTACGGCCTGCCGCTGTACTCGGCACACCATGCGCTGACCGACGCGCTGGCCTGTGGAGAGTTGCTGCAGGCGCAGGTGGCGACGCACTATCCGGGGCGTACACCGATCAGCGCTCTCTGGAGCTGAACCCCAGCCACCCGCGCGACGCGCGGGTGCTCTCGAATCAGGACAACACAAGCACAGGCCCATGAATCGTCGCAAAAAGATCAAACAACTGCTCGAGGCTCACGCCAAAAAGGCCAACGCCAAGCTCGCGCCTAAAAGCAACAAACCCAAGTACATCAGCAAAGCTGACAGGGCGAAGTTGGAGGCTGAAGCGGCTCAAGAGCCTGTCACGCCCGCTGAGTAAAATCCGGCAAACGGACACGATCGTTCCCACGCTCCGCGTGGGAATGCAGCCAAGGACGCTCTGCGTCCGTTACGGTTTACGCAGAATCCGCCGACGCAGAGCGTCTCGAACGGAGGTGCCCACGCAGAGCGTGGGTACCATCGGCAAAGAGCGCCCTCTCTCCTAGTCCCTAGCAAAAGCTTCGTGATTGAAGCGAAATGCCGCCCAGCCGCTCTGACCCGGCGTTAGCCGAGGACCTTGTCGGCGGTATACACAGCCTCATCGAGAAACACGTTGACCGCAGGATGATCACGTTCGCCCTTGCGGTAGGCGAGAAACACGCCGCGCTGGATAGCCGGCAGTAGCGGCACGGCGGTGACGCCGGGTAGCGTTCGTACCAGGCGCAGGCCGGAGACGATGGAGATGGAGTTGCCCGAGGCGACCATGGCCGCGACCATCTCGAAGCCGGCGCAGTGGGCATTGATGCGCGGCGCGTAGCCCGAGCGGCGGCACAGGTTGGTGATGAATTCGCCGAACGAGCTGCCGGTGGAGTCCAGCGCCCAGGCTTCGTCGCGCAGCTCGGCGATGGTCAGGCTGTCGCGTCTGGCCAGCGCGTGATCAATCGGCAGCAGCACGTGCAGCAGGTCCTGGGTCAGGGGAATCAGCGCGTAGTTCTCGCGGTTCTCGTCGGGCTGCACGGCCAGGTCGTCGATCACCGCCACATCGATCTGCCAGGCGCCGAGAGCGCTGAGGCTTTCCTGCGGCTCCAGTTCCAATACCACCACGTTCAAGCGCGGGTAGGCGCTGCGCAGCGTACGCACGGTTTCCGCGATTACCGCCACGGCGATCGAGGGGAAGGCTGCCACGCGCAATTCACCGGCGATTTCGCCGCGCAGCAGCGCCAGCTCCGAGCGTGCTTCGTCGAGCACCATGAGGATGCGTTCGGCATGCGCCACCAGGCGCTCGCCGGCCGGGGTCAGCACCACACCGCGCCCGCGCCGTTCGATCAGCGCCATGTCCGCCTCACGCTCGAGCTGGGACACCTGCTGCGAAACGGCCGAAGGCGTCAGGTGCAGCGACTCGGCGGCGGCCGCCATGGTGCGGCAGCGGGCCAGTTCACGCAGGGTGCGCAGACGGGTGATGTCCATGGCGCGATCTCAATAGTTAAGGGTCGCTAACGAATAGGTTAAAAATAAATCAGTATACATAATGATATGGCCGGCCTTAGATAGAGATATCCACACGCGCTGAACCGGGCGCGTGGTTCACCCACATACAGGCATCGCTGAAAACCGGGTTTTCAGCCGTGCCCACAGAAGAAGAATCTCGCCATGGCTATCAGCGTTTTCGACCTGTTCAAAGTCGGTATCGGCCCCTCCAGCTCCCACACCGTCGGCCCGATGCGCGCGGCCGCGCTGTTCACCCACGCCCTGGAAAACCACGGCCACATGCCGCAGGTGACCCGTGTCGCCGCCGAGCTGTACGGCTCGCTGGGCGCCACCGGCAAGGGCCACGGCAGTGACAAGGCGGTGCTGCTCGGCCTCAGCGGTTACGAGCCGGATACCGTCGATGTTGATCAAGTGCCCGGCTACATCGAGGCCATCCGCCGCGACAAGCGCATCGTCCTGGCCGGCAAGCACGCCGTCGCCTTCGACGAGAAGGCCGACCTGAAGATGTTCCGCAAGGCGCTGCCGCTGCACGCCAACGGCCTGCGCTTCGCCGCCTTCGACGCCGCCGGCATTCAGGTGCACGAGGCCACCTATTACTCGGTGGGCGGCGGCTTCGTGGTCAGCGAGGCGATCCTCGCCGACGGCTCCAAGCACAAGGTCATCGCTCCGGATGCCACCAGCCTGCCGCTGCCGTTCACCAGTGGTGCCGATCTGCTACGCCTGGCGCGCGAGAACGGAATCGGCATTGCCGAGGTGATGCGCCGCAACGAACGCCACTGGCGCAGCGACGAAGAGACCGATGCCGGCCTGCTGGAAATCTGGAAGGTGATGCAGGCCTGCGTCGACCGTGGCTGCCGCACCGAGGGCATCCTGCCAGGCGGCTTCAAGGTACGCCGCCGTGCCGCGATCCTCGCGCGCAAGCTGGGCGGCTTCCAGCGCAGCTACCTGGAAGACCCGCTGCGCATGCTCGACTGGGTCAACCTCTGGGCCCTGGCGGTGAACGAGGAGAACGCCGCTGGAGGCCGCGTGGTCACTGCGCCCACCAACGGCGCCGCCGGCATCATCCCGGCGGTGCTGCACTACTACGCCAACGCCATTTCCGGCGCCAGCGAGCGCGGCATCATCGACTTTCTGCTCACCGCCGGCGCCATCGGCATCCTGTACAAGGAAAACGCCTCGATCAGCGGCGCCGAAGTCGGCTGCCAGGGTGAAGTCGGCGTGGCCTGTTCGATGGCGGCCGGCGCGCTGTGCGCGGTACTCGGCGGCACCCCGGAGCAGGTCGAGAACGCCGCAGAAATCGGCATGGAGCACCACCTGGGCCTTACCTGCGACCCGGTCGGCGGCCTGGTGCAGATCCCTTGTATCGAGCGCAACGCCATCGCCTCGGTGAAGGCCATCAACGCCGCGCGCATGGCGCTGTACGGCGACGGCTCGCACTACGTAAGCCTGGACAAGGTAATCAAGACCATGCGCGAAACCGGCGCCGACATGCTGACCAAATACAAGGAAACCGCCCGTGGCGGCCTGGCGGTGAATATCATCGAGTGCTGATACGCTATCGCCATATGCAAAACGCCGCGAACCTGCACAGGTTCGCGGCGTTTTTGTGTGTGGCAGGGGGCGATGATAGGGCGTTGAAAGCCCCCCTCTCACCCTGATGCCAGTCAGTTGAGCGTCGACACTGCGAATGCGTAGGAGCGGCGCCCCGCCGCGAACCAGGGCGATGCGCAATTGAAAAGCTTCGCCCCGGGGCGGGGCTCCTACGAAAGGCCACTTTGGCGGCCTTATCTGATCGGCAACCCTGTCCCTCTCCCATAAACGGGAGAGGGACACAGCGACGCTCTCCTCGATGCCCTTCTCCCTTGGGAGAAGGTGGCGCCAAGCGCCGGATGCGGGGGTAGCCCGCCTAACGCGGCTCGCTCATCAGGCCTTTGACGATGGAAATACAGCCCACCAGCAGCACGATGGTGAACGGCAGGCCCGTCGACACGGCCATCGCCTGCAGCGCAACCAGACCGCCGCCGAGCAGCAGGGCGATGGCGATCACGCCCTCGATGCTGGCCCAGAACACGCGCTGCGGTACCGGCGCGTTGACCTTGCCGCCGGCGGTGATGGTGTCGATCACCAAGGAGCCCGAGTCCGACGAGGTGATGAAGAACACCACCACCAGCACGATACCGATGAACGAGGTGATGCCGGTCAGCGGCATTTCACCGAGCATGCTGAACAGCTTCAGCTCCAGGCCGGCGTCCTGCGCACCGGTGAAACCATCGACCAGCAACTGGTTGATGGCGGTGCCACCGAAGGCGGTCATCCACAGCACCGAGACCAGCGACGGCACCAGCAGTACGGCAACGAGGAATTCACGCACGCTGCGGCCACGGCTGACGCGGGCGATGAACATGCCCACGAACGGCGACCAGCTGATCCACCATGCCCAGTAGAAGGCGGTCCAGCCCTGGCTGAAGTTGGCATCTTCACGGCCGACCGGGTTGGACAGCGCCGGCAGGTACTGCAGGTAAGCGCCGAGGTTCTTGAAGAAGTCGGTGAATATCACCAGGGTCGGCCCGGCGATGATGATGAACAGCAGCAGGGCCATGGCCAGGCCCATGTTGATCTCCGACAGGCGCTTGACGCCCTTGTCGAGGCCGGCGACCACAGAGGCCAGGGCGATCAGAGTGATGGCGACGATCAGCAGCACCTTGGTGGTGTCCGTGGCCGGGATGCCGAACAGGTATTCCAAACCCGCAGCCGCTTGCTCCGCGCCCAAACCCAGCGAAGTGACCAGACCGAACAGTGTGGCGAATACCGCGAGAATGTCGACGATATGCCCCGGCCAGCCCCAGACGCGCTCACCGAGGATCGGGTAGAAGATCGAGCGGATCGACAGTGGCAGGCCCTTGTTGAACGAGAACAGCGCCAGCGCCAGCGCGACGATGGCGTAGATCGCCCAGGGGTGCAGGCCCCAATGGAAGATGGTCGCGGCCATGCCCAGGCGCACGGCCTCCTCGGCATTACCGGCGGCGCCGCCAAGCGGAGCCCAGTCGGTACGCACACCGTCTTCACCGACGGTGATCCCGCCCATCGCCGCGCTGTAGTGCGACATGGGTTCGGACACACCGTAGAACATCAGACCGATGCCCATACCGGCGGCGAAGAGCATGGAGAACCAACCCATGTAGGTGTAGTCGGGGGTCGCGTCCTTGCCACCGAGGCGCACCTTGCCCAGCGGCGAGACGATCAGCCCTAGGCAGAGCAGGACGAAGATGTTGGCGGCGCCGATAAAGAACCAGGCCATGTGGTGAGTGAGCCAGTCGCGCACACCACTGAACAGCGGTTCGATCTGATTCTGCAGGGCCAGGGCGAGGATCACGAAGATCACCGCGACCAGCGCGGAGATGGTGAAGACCTTGCCGTGAATGTCGAGGGCGAAGACGAACTGCCCTTTGATGTTGTCCTGACCGATGACGTAATCGGTGTCGATCAGGTTGGCTTCACCGGTCGGTGCCGGGATGCCTTCGTGGGTTTCCGCTGCGGATGGCGGGGACGTGTCATGCGAAGGGACGTTTCCCATACGAGGCGTACTCCTTGATGTGTTTTGGGCTCGCTAAGCCGAACGTGAACAGGACGGATGCCCTCCTCGAATTAAAGACGACCTGCAAACGGGTCGAACCGGAAAGGGTAACACATGAATTCCGCTCACTCAGACTCACAGACACATGAAAGTCCTGAATAATTCCTCGAAAGGTGGCAATTTGCCCGGCACTGCCATTCGCCAGATAGCCATGGCAGGATGCTCGCGAACGCTGCATAACCCCCGTGGTCAGCTGCACACAGCCTGTGCAAAGGAAGACCCTGCATGCCTGCGGATTTCGGCATTCCCCATTTGTTCGCGTATCTGATCGCCACCATCCACGCCCTTGGCGTATTGGCCGCGATCCACGCCGTGCTGACCGTGCGCACCGCCCAGGGCGCGCTGGCCTGGGGCCTGTCGCTGCTCTTCATGCCCTACCTGACGCTGCTGCCGTACCTGGTGTTCGGCCGCAGCCGCTTCGATGCCTACGTCAAGGCGCGACGCCAGGCCGACAAGGAAATGCACCACGCCATGGCCGAACAGGACTGGCGCCCCTGGGTCGAGGAAGCCAAGGCGGCGCATCTATCACTAGCCTACGACCGCCTGCGCGCGCTGCCACGCCTGTCCCATCTGCCCGGCCTGATCGGCAACCGCGTCGAACTGCTGATCGACGGCGAAGCCACCTTTGCCGCCATCTTCGCAGCCCTGGCCAGCGCCCAGCAGGTGATCCTGCTGCAATTCTTCATCATCCGCGATGATCGCCTCGGCCGGCGCCTGCAAGACGTACTGCTGGAACGCGCCGCCGCGGGCGTAAAGGTGCATGTGCTGTATGACGGCGTCGGCAGCCATTCGTTGTCCGCCGCCTTCATCGATCGCCTGCGCCGCGGCGGCGTGCAGATACACGCCTTCCCCACACGCTCCGGGCTGTTCAATCGCTTTCAGCTGAATTTCCGCAATCACCGCAAGATCGTCGTGGTCGACGGCGAGATAGGCTTTCTCGGCGGGCTCAACGTCGGCATCGAATACCTCGGGCAGAAGCCGCCACTGGCGCCCTGGCGCGACACCCACGTCGAGGTGCGCGGCCCCGTGGTGGCCAGCCTGCAGGAAGCCTTCGCCGAAGACTGGTACTGGGCCTGTCAGAAGCTGCCGCCGCTGCTGATGCCGAGCAAGCAGGATGACCCCGGCCTGCTCTGCCAGGTGATCGCCAGCGGCCCGGCCGACCCGCAGGAAACCTGCTCGCTGCTGTTCGTCGAAGCGATTCATGCCGCGCGCGAGCGGGTGTGGCTGAGTAGCCCGTACTTCGTGCCCGACGAGGCGCTGTTCGCCGCGCTGCGCCTGGCGGTGATGCGCGGCGTGGACGTGCGCCTGCTGCTGCCGTCACGCCCCGATCACCGCATTGTCTATGCTGCCTCCAGCCTCTACGCCTTCGAGGCGCTGCGCGCCGGCGTGCGCATCTTCCGTTATCAACCGGGGTTCCTGCACCAGAAGGCGCTGCTGATCGACCACGATGTCAGCATGCTGGGCAGCGCCAACCTGGACAACCGTTCCTTCCGCCTGAATTTCGAGGTCAACCTGCTGACCTTCGACGAGGGCTTCAACGCCCAGGTAGCGAACATGCTGGAGGAAGACTTCAGCCGCTCACGCGAGCTGGTCAACGCCGACCGGCGCAACCTGCACCGCCTGCAGCAACTGGGCATGCGCGTAGCGCGGCTGATCTCGCCGATTCTCTGAGCCGCGGCTATGGTTAGGATGCCAGCCGCTGTTAGCTGTCAGCGAGAACCCGCCTGCCATGACCAAGTGCTTTGCCCTGCTGCTCTGCCTGTTCGTCCTGCCCGCTCTGGCACAGGAGGAGATTCACGTCGGTGTCGAACTGCAGCCCTATCAGCCTTACTCGGATGTGGAGAACGGCGAATACCGTGGCTATGCACGCGATCTGCTGGACGCCTTCGCCGCCGAGCATGGCTATCGCTTCGTCTACATGCCGCTGCCGGTCAGGCGCCTGCTCGGTGATTTTCTGTCCGGCCGGGTCGACCTCAAGTTCCCCGATCACCCGCAATGGAACGCCGACCAGAAAGCCGGCCATGACATCAACTACAGTGCCCCGGCAGCGCCTTATGTCGACGGCATTCTGGTAAAGCCGCAGCATCTCGGTCAGGGCCAGCAGCGCATCGAACTGCTTGGCACGCAGAATGGCTTCACGCCCTGGCCCTACCTGCCGGACATCCGCGCCGGAAAAATCCGCCTGATCCAGGCCAACCAGATCGACTCGTTGCTGCGCATGGCAAGCAGTGACCGCGTCGACGCGGTCTACCTCAACCCCAGGGTAGTAGCCCACCAACTCAGGCAGATGCGCATGGCGGCTGACAGCCTGGTGTTCGACCCCGAGCTGCCGCACGTGGAAGATCACTACTACCTGTCGAGCATCCACCACCCGCAACTGATCGAGGCGTTCAACCGTTTTCTCGAAGAGCGAGCCGAGCTGGTGGGGGAAATTCGCCGTCGCCACGGGCTGTGAGTCGACCCGTGGCGTGGCCGCGGCTCAGTACTTCCAGCTGACGCTCACGCTGGCATTACGCGGAGCGCCGTAGTAGGCCTGAGTCCAGTACAGACTGCTCAGGTACTTCTCGTCAGTGAGGTTGTTGAGGTTGGCCGACACGCTCCAGTTCGGGTCAATGTCGTAGCTGGCCATCAGGTCGACCACGGCGTAGGCATCCTGCTTGGCGTCGGCGCTTCCGATGGAGGTCCGACCGTCGTCGGCAGTCAACGGCACGGCGATCTTGATATCGTCCTGCCAACGCACCGCGGCGCCAATCTTGAGCTTCTCCATCCCCGGAATGCGGTAGGTAGCGGCCGTCTTGATCATGTGCTTGGGCGAGTAGGTCACGGCATGCCCACCGTCGGCATCAGTGATGTCGACGAAGGTGTAACCGGCGCTGAGCTGCAGGCCTTCCAGCGGTTCACCAGAGAACTCCAGCTCGTAACCTTCACTGGTCAGGCCTTCGATAGCACGGTAGTAGGCGACCGAACCGTTCATGCCGGCCTGCTCGGCGAAGTTGTCCTGCTCGGTACGAAACACCGCCAGGGAAACGTTGACCTTGTCGTCGAACAATTCGCCCTTGATCCCAGCTTCGTAGTTCACACCTTCCAATGGTGCCAGGCGCGAACCCGTCACATCGTTCTTGGTCTGCGGGGTGAAGATTTCGGTGTAGCTGGCGTAGACCGAGTACTGATCAGTGATGTCGTAAACGACACCAGCGTAGGGTACGACCTTGCCACTGTTCTTCGACGACTTGGCCAGACCGTAGTTGGTGCCGTCGCTCTTCACATCGATCACCCGGGCACCGGTGATCAGGCTCAAATCATCGGTCAGACTCCAGCGTGCAGCACCATAAACGCTCTTCATACGGTCAGTGAAATCGCTGCCGGCGCTGCCGTTGTCGTTACGGGGCTTCGGATAATTGCCGGTCCACTGCTCCAGCGGTGGCAGCATGGTGCCGGTGCTCAAGTCGTACCAGGACAGATCCTCAAGCTCGGAGCGCGACCAGCTGCCACCGAGGGCCGCCTCATGCTGGCGCCCGGCAAGGTTGAATGGGCCACTGGCCTGCACATCGACGATCAGCTGTTTGTTCTCCTCGCTGTACTCGGAAGGGTAGGAGTACAGGCCGGCGCCGGTTTCGCGGTTTGGTGTGCCGTAGACGTAGAACATCGAACCGTCGCTCTTCTTCTCCACACGGGTGAGCACGGTCTTGGCCTGCCAGCCGTTGTCGAAGGTGTGCGCCAGCTCGGCGAAGGTGCGATTTTCCTTGTTGTCCCAGTAGGCCCAATCGGTGGCGGTACTGGTAGAGCGCGAATAGTTGGTCTTGCCGCCGTCCTGATAGACCAGTGGCAAAGCTCCCCACATCGGTGAGTTGGCGTCGCTGGTCTGCAGGGTATGACCGAGGGTGAAGACGGTGCGGTCGTCCAGGTCGAACTCCAGTACGCCATGGAACACGTTCTTCTCACGCGAGTAACGGTCGAGGTAGGAGTTCTTGTTTTCGTTGGCGTACACCACGCGGCCACGCACCGTACCGGCATCGTTGAGCGCGCCGGATACGTCGGTATCGATACGGCGCTTGTCCCAGGAGCCGGCAGTCAGGTCGACGCGCGCCTGCGGTACGACGGTCGGTCGCTTGCGCACGAAGTTAACCGTTGCCGACGGGTTGCCGGTGCCGGAGATCAGGCCGTTGGCACCGCGGATCACTTCTACGCGCTCGTACATGGCGGTATCCAGATCGCCCTCGACGTTGCCGTAGACGAAGGGCACGGAGATGCCGTCGTACTGGAAGTTGGTGATGTCGAAACCGCGGGCGGTGTAGTAGGTGCGATCCGTTTCGACTTCCTGCACCTGCACGCCCGGCACGGCCTTGAGCGCATCGTTGACACTGGTGAGCTTGAAGTCGCGCAGCTGGGCGCCGCTCAGGGTGGAAATCGACTGCGGCGTCTGCCGCGGGGTCAGGTCGAGCTTGGTCGCAGCGCTGCTGGGGGTGGATTTGTAGCTATCGACCTCGGCCACCGTACTGCTGCCAACCACGGTCTGGGCATCGAGCTCGATCTGCGCCTGCTCGGCCAGGGCTTGATTGAAACTGCAGGCGGCCGCAACCGCCACGGCCAGGTGGGTTTTTCTGCTGAACAAGGGACGATCTCCTGATGCGCTGTCGATAGCCGCTGGCAGTCCCTTCGCAGCCGAATGCCTCCCTGGCAGACATTTGCCAATCACAAATGCAAATAATTAGCGACAAAATTCTCGCAGCAGGTATCCCCCTAGTCAATACGAATAATTTACATCTACAGCTGCATTTATTTGCTTTTGAGGGTGCCGCAATCCGCCCCTACCCAACGAGCTCGACTTTCCATGCTGCTCGGCTGGCCGTTGTAAGTGCCTTTGACCTGGGTGGTGAATTCCTTGTCGCTGACGAAACGCGTCTCCCCTTCGCCCTGGGCATCCGGGCAGTTGAAGCGGAATTTCCACAGCGTCGCGCTGCGTTCGAGAATCTCGTTGCTGCAGCCGGAGTCAGGATCGTGCAGGGGGATTTCCTGAGCCTTGATCTGCTCGGCGGTGAGGCACATCTGCACGCCACCGGCACCGAGTTTGATGCCCTGCTCGGCCATCATGCTCTCCATCATCTGCCGCTGTTCGGGCGGCAGGTTCTGCAACTGCGCCAGCATTTCCTCCATGCCGGGCATGGCCTGACCGCCCACCTGCATGTTGTGCGAGCTGACTTCCCAGACACCGGGCTGCAGATCCAGGGCGCTGGCCACGACGGGCGACAGACAGAGAGCGAGCGGGAGGGCGAAGCGAAACAGAGGGCGCATGGCAGGTCTCCTGGGCAGGTGGTTAGCCAAGCCTAGCAGGCCGCAGACGAACAAAACCCCCATAGGCTCGCGCCGCATGGGGGTTCTCTTCCTTTCCGCCCGGCACTTGTGGCGCCGGAAGCCTGGTTCGCCGTCGCGAACCTAGCCCGCGTCAGCCGCGGGGGAGCTCAGCTCGCAGCTCCAGAGTTCCAACGCCGGCTGGCTCGCTTGTGGCGGGCCGAGCCAGTCGCTCATCGGGCGACAACGCTGGTTGAAACACAGTTGGTAATCCCCGGCTTCGGGCGTACGCCCGACTCGCAGGGGTTGCAAAGGCGGTAGCTGACGCTGGTAGTGCCAGCTGCCATTGCGCAGTTCGGCGCCGTCGGGAATTTCCATTCCGGCGCCGGAACCCTTGACCCGCGCCTCGCCGAGGACCAGGCCCTCGGCGGTGACGCGGTAATCCTCTTCCCAGCGAATCTTCTCGATGGTGTGAGTCCAGGCCAGGGTGAAGGCCGGCGTGGGCAACTCGACCCACACCGCGCCGGCCAACCCCAGGCAGAGGCCGATCACGCTGCCGCTGCCTCGGCACGACGGGCACGCCAGACGTGTTGAGCGATGAAGATGGCGCTGAGGGCAAAGCCGATTTCGTCGCTGATCGGTGTGGCCAGGATCAGGCTGGCGCCGGCGGCGAAGCCCAGGGCACGCTCCCACCAGCTCAGCTTGGCCTGCAGGAAGCCGGTGAACACCGCGCCCCAGATACCGATGGCCAGCAAGGCCTTGAGGCCCACGTAGACGGTCGCCAGCAGGCTGTCGCCCTGCAGCATCAGCGCCGGCGAGTAGACCGCCATATAGGGCACGACGAAGCCGGCCACGGCGATGCGCACCGCCCAGAAGCTGATCTTCAGACCACGCTCCTTGGCGATCGGCGCAGCGGCGAAGCAGGCCAGCGCCACCGGCGGAGTGAGGTCGGCCATGATGCCGAAGTAGAAGACGAACATGTGCGAGACGATCAGCGGCACGCCCAGCTCCAGCAGTGCCGGCGCGGCAATCGAGCTGGTGATGATGTAGTTGGGGATGGTCGGAATACCCATGCCCAGCACCAGACAGGTGAGCATGGTCAGCACCAGCGACAGGAACAGGTTGTCCTGGCCGATGGCGAGGATGTAGCCGGCGAAGGTGGACGCCACCCCGGTCAGCGACACCACACCGATGATCACGCCGACCAGGGCACAGGCGATACCGACCGGTACGGCGTGACGCGCGCCTTCGACCAGCGCGTGCAGGCACAGGGTCAGGGTTTCACGGCCGCCCCTGACGAACCAGCAGGCCGCCACCAGCAGGGCGATAACCCCGAACACCACGCCGATACCCAGCTGGAAGAAGCCGGCACAGAGCACGCCGAGGGCGATCCAGAAGGCGAAGCGCATGACCTTGGACGAGACCCGCAGGATGATCGCCGAGCCGAGGATGACCATGGCGGTCAACGCCAGGCCAACGGTGCCGGAGAACAGCGGGGTACGCCCGGAGAACAGCAGGTAGATGAGGATGAACAACGGGATCAGCAGGAACCAGCGTTCACGCACGGCACGCCATGGATTCGGGCATTCGTCCTTGGGCAGGCCGCGCAGGTTGGCGCGCTTGGCCTCCAGGTGGACCATCCAGAACACCGAACCGAAGTACAGCAACGCCGGGATCAGCGCGGCCTTGGCCACTTCGAAGAACGGCACGTTGATGGTCTCGGCCATGATGAAGGCCACGGCGCCCATGATCGGCGGCATGATCTGGCTGCCCATCGACGCAGTCGCCTCGACGCCACCGGCAAAGGCCGGACGGTAGCCGAAGCGCTTCATCAGCGGGATGGTGAACTGGCCGGTGGTGACCACGTTGGCGACACCGGAACCGGTGATGGTGCCCATCAGCGCCGAGGACACCACCGACACCTTGGCCGGGCCGCCGACCTTGTGGCCGAACAGACCCATGGCGAAGTCGGTGAACAACTTGATCATCCCGGCTTGCTCAAGGAAGGCGCCGAACAGGATGAACAGGAAGATGTAGGTAGCCGACACGTAGGTCGGCGTGCCGTACAGGCCTTCGGTACCGAACGACAGCTGGTTGACGATCTGGTCGAGGCCGTAGCCGCGATGCATCAGGTCGCCCGGCAGGTACTGACCAAGCATGCCGTAGGCGAGAAACAATGCGCAGATGATCGGCAGGGCGATGCCCATGACACGGCGCGCGGCCTCGAATACCAGCGCGATCAGGACTAGGCCGACGATCATGTCGCTGGTGGTCAGGTCACCGGAACGTTGGATCAGGTCCGCCTCGAAGTACCACTGATAGATCGCCGTGGCCATGCCGGCCAGGCCGAGCAGCCAGGCCAGCGGTTGCCACGGGCGGCCCTTGCCGAGTGCCGGGAAGCTGATGAACACCAACAGCAGCAGGAAGCCAACGTGCACGGCTCGCAGAATTTGCGTCGACACCGGGTGAAAGGCCGCAGTGACGATCTGGAAGATGGAGAACAGCAGCGCGACGGCAAAGAGTGCCTTCGGCCAGTCGGACGGGCTGGCGGCCAGGCCGTTGTTTTGTTCACTCATGGAGTGCAAACCTCATGACTACTTCGATTGCGGTGACAGAGTCGCCAACAAAACCTACCGTCCATGAACGCCGGTTTTATTCGCGATTCTGTGAAGAGCGGACCGCGGCGCAGGCGCCACGGTCCGGGCCGTCATTACAGTGCGCCGGCTTCCTTGTAGAAGCGTTCGGCACCCGGGTGCAGCGGGATCGGCAGGTTCTTGGTGGCGCTTTCCAGCTTGATGTCCTGAGCGGCGGAGTGAGCGGTGCCCAGGCGGCCGAGGTTGTCGAACATCAGCTTGGTCATCTGGTAGGCCACTTCGTCGGAGACGCCTTCATGGCTGACCAGGATGTTGGTGATGGCCACGGTAGGTACGTCGGCGTCCTGGCCGTCGTAGGTGCCGGCCGGAATGGTGGCAGCCTCGTAGGCGGCGTTGTCGATCTTCGCGGTCACTTCGGCCGGGATGGCGACGAAGCTGATCTTCATGGTCGAGGCCAGGTCACGGATGGCGGCCATGCCCAGACCGGAGGACTGCAGGGTGGCGTCCAGCTGACGGTTCTTGATCAGCTCGACCGACTCGGCGTACGGCAGGAACTCGACCTTGCCCATGTCCTTGTAGGTCAGGCCAGCGGCTTCGAAGATGGCGCGAGCGTTGAGTTCGGTGCCGGACTTCGGCGCGCCCACGGAGATGCGCTTGCCCTTGAGGTCTTCCAGGGTCTTGATGCCGGATTCGGCGTTGGCAACGATCTGGATGTAGTTCGGGTAGGTACCGGCGATGGCGCGGATCTTCTTCAGCGGCGCCTTGAAGCCAGCGTCTTCGACGCCGTTCCAGGCATCGGCGACCGAGTCACCGAGGGCGAAGGCCAGCTCACCGCGACCGGCTTCGAGCAGGTTGAGGTTTTCCACCGACGCCTTGGTCGCCTGGACCGAGGTCTTGGAGCCCTCGATGCCGTTGCTGTAGAGCTGCGAAAGGGCCACGCCAATCGGGTAGTACACACCGCTGGTACCGCCAGTGAGCACGTTGATGAAGGTCGGGGCAGCGAGCACTGCGGTGCTGGCAGTGATGGCCGCGGCAGCGGCGAACAGGCTGAGTTTCTTGGTCAGTCGCATGGAAGTATCTCCGTCGTTGTTATTGGCTGTATGCAGAGTTTCACTCTAGACGACGCCGCACAGGCGGCGTCGACGTTGCGCGATCAGCAGCGCAGGGTGCAGCGTTGGACAAGAGCCGCGGCGGGCGCGGTAGGAAGGCGGCCCATGCATGGCAGCGAGTGCGGCATGGCGCGAGGGGCATGGCAGTTCATGGGCTGACCTCTTGTCGTTGTTATGGTCGCCACGACGGCAAGATGCTGCGCGGCTGTAACTGTCATAGCAGATGCCGTGCCAGGGCCTGGAAAGCCCGAGATAGAGGGGTTACATCTAAAGACCGATGGGTCATTGAGCGGGAAATCGCCTACATCTGTGACAGGGTCGGCAAAATTCCGCTTATTGCGTCACGCGCCCTGTAGGAGCCGCGCCCCGCGGCGAATGGCGGCCATCGCGCAATACCAAGCTCCTACCCAAAAGCTTCGCCCGGGACGGGGCTGCCACAAGTCAAGGGAAACCGTCATGCCCGCGCAGACGGGCACCCAGAATCTGCAAATCACCAGGGCTCCCGACTTCGCGGGAGTGACGATAAGTGGCCTTTTCAGAACATCCCAAGGTCAGCAGCCCGCCCAAGATCGTCGGCAAGCCGGCTCCTATAGCGCGTGCTCATTCTTCGCCGCCAGGCAGGTAATCACCGCGCGCCAGGCCATGGCGCTGCATCTTCTCGTTGAGGGTGCGGCGCGGCAGCTGCAGCATTTCCATCACCGCGGTGATGTTGCCCTGGCACTGCAGCAAGGCGTTGTGCAGGCACTGCGCCTCGAAGGCTTCCATCTGCTGCGCCAGCGCCTGGCCGGCAAAGCGCTCGGCCGGCGGCGGGCTGGAAAGCCCCAGGGCATGGCGCTCGGCAGCGTTGATCAGCTCACGGACGTTGCCCGGCCAGTCATGACCGAGCAACCGAGCAAGCTCGCTCGGCGCCAGTGGCGGCGCTTCGCGCCCATGACGCAGCGCCGCCTCGTGGGCGAAATGTTCGAACAACAGCGGAATGTCCTCGCGGCGCTCGCGCAGCGGCGGAATATGCAGGGTAGCGACGTTGAGGCGGTACACCAGGTCCTCGCGGAAACGCCCGGCCTTGACCTCGTCGAGCAGATCCGGCTTGGCCGCGCTGATCACCCGCAGATCGACCTGGATGCTCTTGTTCGAGCCGAGGCGTTCCAGGGTCTTTTCCTGCAGCACGCGCAGCAGTTTGACCTGTTGCGCCAGCGGCAGGCTCTCCACCTCGTCGAGAAACAGGGTACCGCCATCGGCATGCTCGATACGGCCGATGCGCCGTGCCTGGGCGCCGGTGAAGGCGCCACTCTCGTGACCGAACAGCTCGCTTTCGAAGATGGTCTCGGGAATCGCCGCACAGTTCAGCGCGGCGAAGGCCTTGCTGGCACGCGGACTGAAATCGTGCAGGCTGCGCGCCACGCGCTCCTTGCCGCTGCCGGTCTCGCCGCGAATGAGCACGTTGACCGAGGTGCCGGCCAGTTCGAGGATCTGCCGCCGCAGGTTTTCCATCGGCCGCGAAATGCCGATCAGTTGGCTCTCGATACGGCCCTTGTCAGCCACCTGCCGACGCAGTTGGCGGTTCTCGCAAACCAGCCGGCGCTTGTCCAGCGCGCGGCGCACGCTGTCGAGCAGACGCTCGGGGGTGAAGGGTTTCTCGATGAAGTCATAGGCACCCTGACGCAGCGCCTGCACCGCCATGGGTACATCGCCATGACCGGTGACCAGGATCACCGGCAGGTCGCTGTCGACCTCCAGCAACTTGTCGAGCAATTGCAGGCCGTCACTGCCGGGCATACGCACATCGCTGACGACGATGCCGGGGAAGTCGCGATCGACCAGAGCCAAGGCTTCGGCCGCACTGGCGCAGGTACGCACGTCGAAACCGGACAGTTCCAGCCACTGCTGTACCGCCTCGCGAATCGCCGCTTCGTCGTCGACCACTATGACCTGAGCGCTCATGGCACCTCCTCTTGAGAACGGCGGGCAGTGTAGCCCGACGAATACGATCCGGGGGAGCGACCGGTGCGCACCGCGCACACTACGATCAGGCAGCGCCGCGCAGCGAGCACCAACCCACCCCAGGCCCACCGATATGCCCCGTGTAGGAGCCGGCTTGCCGGCGATAGGCCTTTGTGGCGCGGAGCATCGCCCGCAAGCGGGCTCCTACAAGGCCTACGCGCAGCAATCCGGGTTACGGCGCGGCGGGCAAACGCAAGGTAAACACCGCACCCAGCTCACCGTTATGCGCCTCCAGCGTGCCGCCGAGATCGCGCACGATACCGTAGGACACCGCCAGCCCAAGCCCCAACCCCTGCCCCACCGGTTTGGTGGTGAAGAAGGGTTCGAACACGCGACCGAGGGTTTCTTCGGCAATACCGCCGCCACTGTCCTCGACGCTAAGCAGGCAGCCATCGCCTTCACGGGCGATGCGTACCAGGAGGATGCGCGTCTCGCTCTCGGCCATGGCATCGAGGGCGTTGTGCAGCAGGTTGAGGATCACCTGTTCGATGCGGATGGCATCGCCAAGCACTTCGGCCTCGTCGTCTATCTGCGTGCGCAGCTCCACCTGCTCGCTGCGCATACGCGGCGCCAACAGCTGCAGGGCCTGCTCCAGCACATCACCGAGGCACAGGCGCTCGCTGAGGCCGGCCGGGGTCTTGCGGGCAAAGGTCTTGAGGTGGCCAGTCAGCGCCGCCATGCGCTGCAGCAGGCCATCGATACGCTGCAGACCGTCGCGCACAGCTTCCGGCCGACCACTGTCGAGCAGCAGGCGCAGGCTGCCGAGCTGCATCTGCAGGGCGGTCAGCGGCTGGTTGATCTCATGCGCCAGGGCCGCCGACATCTGCCCCAGCGCGGCCATCTTGGCGGCATGCACCAGGCCGTCCTGGGCTTCGCGCAGCTCGGCGGTGCGCAGGGCCACCTCGCGCTCCAGGCGCTCGCGGATGCCGGCCTGCAAACGCTGGTTCTTGCGGCGCTGGGCGAGGAACAACAGCAGGAAGGCGAAGGTCATCCATACCCCGGCAGCAGCCAGGCGATAGCTGCGCACGCTGTCCGCCAGACCGACCGGTTCGCTGAGCAGATGCAGGTTCCAGCCCTCTTCGGGCATGTGCAGACGCTGCCAGAGATAGTCGCGATTACCGTCGGGGCCATCGACGCGCGCCCAGTCAGCATCGTCGTCGATGTGCCGATGCACCTGATGCGCCAGCGGCTGCAGCGCCTGCTCGGCGTAGCGGCGCACCTCCACCAGTTCGGCGCGCGCCTGTTCGTCGAGTGGCTGCAGAGCGCGGAAACGCCAGACCGGCTTGTTGCTGAGGATCACCACCTGATAGCTGTCGGCGACCAGCAGCACGCCGGGCTGGCCGACCCATTCGCGCTGCAGGTCTTCCAGCTCCAGCTTGACCACCAGCACGCCGAGCAGCTCGCCCTTGGCATCGCGCACCACGTGGGAGAGGAAATAGCCGGGAATACCGGTGGTCACGCCCACCGCGAAATAGCGTGCGCCGCCATCGCGCAGGGCGTTCTGGAAATAGGGACGGAAGGCGTAGTTGTTGCCGACAAAGCTGCTCCAGTCGCGCCAGTTGCTGGCCACCAGGGTTTCGCCCTGGGCATCGAGCAGGTACAGCACGGTGGAGCCGGCGGCCGCGTTGAGCCGCTCCAGACGCTGGTTCAGCGCCTGGCGGAGCTGACGATCATGCGGCGCGCGCAGCAGGCTGCGGATGTCGCTGTCCAGCGCCAGCACTTCCGGTACCGAGCTGAAGCGCTCGACCAGGGTGCGAATCGACTGGGCATAGAGCTGCAACTGCCCGCGCGCCTCGACGCTGCGCTCGTCCCAGGCGCGCTGCTCGGCATGCCGTCCACCGAGCCAGAGACTCAGCAGCAGACCGGCGAGAATCGCCAGAACGGTGAACAGTACGCGGTAACGATGCTGTTGCGGCAAGGGCATAGGCGGCTCGCGGGATCAATACGAGCCGCATGTTACTCCATCACGAATACAGGTCAGCACGGGTCCACGGCAGATCATGACCGCCGTCATCGCGCGGTTTCACCGCCAGGATCTGATGCAGGTTCATCCAGCCATGCTGGAAGCCGTACGCGCAGCCGGCCAGGTACAGGCGCCAGATACGCAGGGACTTTTCCGGCACCCACTGAGCGGCCTTGTGCAGCTGCCGCTCCAAGCCCTGGCTCCACAGCTGCAAGGTGCGCGCGTAGTGCAGGCGCAAGCTCTCGACATCGACGATCTCCAGCCCGACCTCGCTGATCGCCTTGCTGATGGTCACCAGGTGCGGCAGCTCGCCCTGCGGGAACACGTAGCGGTCGATGAACTCACCGGCGCCACGACCGACCGGACGACCATCGGTGAAGCGTGAGGTGATGCCATGGTTCATCACCAGGCCGCCGGCCTTGACCGCACCGAACAGACGCTGGCAGTACAGCGGCAGGTTGGCGTGGCCGACGTGCTCGAACATGCCGACGCTGACCACCTTGTCGAAGCGGCCGTCCTGCGGCAGGTCACGGTAATCCAGCAGCTCCAGAGTCACGCGCCCTTCCAGGCCCTCCTCGGCCACGCGCTGCAGGCCCAGCTCCAGCTGCGCCTGGCTGAGGGTGATGCCGTAGACCTCGACGTCGAACTCGCGCGCGGCAAAACGCGCCAAGCCGCCCCAGCCGCAACCGACATCGAGCAGCCTGTCACCCGGCTGCAGGCGCAGCTTGCGACACAGGTGGCGCAGCTTGGCCTGCTGAGCCTGGTTCAGGTCTTCCTGGCCGGTTTCGAAGTAGGCGCAGGAGTAGACCATGTCGCGGTCCAGCCACAGCCGGTAGAACTCGTTGGACAGGTCATAGTGGTAGCTGATGGCCTCGGCGTCGCTGCGCTTGTCGTGGGCGGCGTAATGCTCAGCTGGTGTGGATTCATCCCCAAGCAGCGCCGTGCTCAGCGCATCGCCAACCTCGATGGCCTCTTCGATGGGGCCTTCCAGATCCACCCGTCCCTCGACATAGGCAGCGCCCAATGCATCCAGGCTGGGATGGGCCAGTTGCATGACCAGCGAGGGATCCTTCACCACCAGCGTCACCCTGGGTTTGGGCCCAAGGTCGATCTGCTTGCCGTCCCACAGTTTCAGGCGCAGCGGCAGTCGTAGATCACGAAGTGCGGTGGGCAATTGCGCGAGCATGGGCATCCCTCCTGGCCAGGAGTCTGTGTTACAGAGACTAGCTTAGATGACCTTTGCGCCCTTGCAGCAGTTCGATCCTGGCGACTAGCGGCGCCTGAGCAGGGCCACGAAGAACGCTCCGCCAATGGCGGCGGTGACGATGCCGATGGGCAGATCCTGCGGTGCCAGCCAGGTGCGCGCGGCGACATCGACCCAGACCAGGAACAGAGCCCCCAAAAGCGCCGCCACTGGCAACACGCGACGATGCTCGGCACCGACCAGAAAGCGCGCCACGTGCGGCAGCATCAGCCCGACGAAACCGATGGCGCCGGACAGCGATACCAGCACGCCGGTGAGCAGCGAGGCCACCACGAATACCAGTAGGCGCACCCGGCGTGGCTCCAGGCCCAGGCTCACCGCGCTCTGCTCGCCGGCCATCAGCGCATTCAGCGCGCGACCCAGGCCGAGCAGCACAGCCAGCGCCAGCAGCAGGCACAGGGCCGGCAGCCAGAGCAGTTCCCAGCGCGCCAGGCCCAGGCCACCGAGCATCCAGAACAGCACCGAGCTGGCCGCATGCGGGTTGCCCAGGTACAGCAACAGGTTGCTCGCCGCCATCATCACGAACGACACCGCCACGCCGGCCAGCAGCAGGCGCTCGCTGTGCAGCCGACCACCGCGGCTGGCGATGGCCAGCACCAGCAGCATGCTCGCCATGGCGCCGACGAAGGCCGCCAGCGGCAGGCTGAGCATCCCGGCGAACTCGCCCAGGTAAAGCACCACGAGCACCGCACCGAAGGCTGCGCCAGAGCTGACGCCGAGCAGGTGCGGGTCGGCCAGCGGGTTGCGCGTTACCGCCTGCAGCGCCGTACCCACCAGCGCCAACCCGGCGCCGACCAGCGCGCCGAGCAGCACCCGTGGCGCGCGCAGTTGCCAGACGATGCTGTCCTGGCCAATGCTCACCGCCACTGCGGGCTCGATGCCGAACAGCTGCCGAGCGAGTATGGCCAACACGCGCTCCAGCGGCACCTGAGCCGCACCGAAGACCAGCGACAGCGCACAGGACAGCGCCAGCAATACCGCCAGGCCGAGCAGCAGCAAGCGAAAACGCGTCACTGCGCGAAGGCCTCGGGATGCAGCGCGGCAGCCAGCACTTCGATGGCGGCGACGTTGTCCAGGCTCGGTGTGACGGCGAGATAGGAGAGCACCACGAAGCGCTGCTCGCGAATCGCCGTGACGCCCTGCAGCGCCGGATGCTGCAGGAGAAAATCGCGCTTCTGCGCCGCCGTGCGCTCACCATAGTCGACGATCAGGATCAGCTCCGGGTCCTGCTCGACCACGGCTTCCCAGCCCACCTGCATCCAGTTGGCCGCTACGCCGTCCATCACGTTGCGCCCACCGGCCGCGGCGATCAGCGACTGCGGCATGCCCAAACGGCCGGCACTGAAGGGCAGGCCCTCGCCGCTGTCGTAGACGAACACCCGCGGCCGTGTCGGTTGCTCACCGAGCTGCGCACTTACCGCCGCTATCCGCGCCTGCATGCCCTGTACCAGGGTCTCGGCACGATCCTCGACGGCGAAGATGCGGCCGAGATTGCGCAGGTCGGTATAGACATCGTCCAGGCTGGCGACGCGCTTGGGCATGACGTGCGCGCAGGACTCGCTCAGCTCGTACACCGGGATGCCGAAACGCGCCAGGCTGGCCGGGGTGACCTCGCCGCCAATGCGCATGCCGTAGTTCCAGCCGGCGAAGAAGAAGTCGGCGTCGGCATCGAGCAGATTCTCCAGCGACGGATAGCGCGCGGCCAGTTCGGGCAGCCCGTCGAGCTGCGCCTGCATGGCCGGCTCGACGGTTTTCCAGCCGCTGATGCCGCTGTAGCCGACCATACGCTGCCTCAGGCCGAGGTCCAGGAGCATGGCGGTCAGGGTGATGTCGTGGCTGACGGCGCGCTGCGGCGGTCGCTCGATAGTGAGTTGGCGATCGCAGCTGGTGACGGTGACGGCCCAGGTGGAGGGAGATGTCATCAGGGCAAGGATCATCAGGATCGCGACGCAAGCGGAACGCCGCCCGACCACTCCCACGTGTCGATGCCTCTTTCCTCGTGGGAGGGGCTTTAGCCGCGACTTGAATAGATTCATCAAACGATCCAGGTAATGCGCGGATGACCCGCCAGTGGATGGGTATCGACCAACGCCTGCAGGCCGAACACCTGCTGCAGCAACTCGGCGGTCAGCACCTCGGCAGGCGTGCCGATGGCCACCAGACGGCCGTGGTCGAGCACGCAGAGGCGGTCGCAGAACGCCGCCGCCAGGTTCAGATCATGGAAGCTGGCCAGCGTCGCCAGGCCCAGTGCCTTGATCTGGCCCAGCAGTTCGAGCTGGTAGCGCGGGTCGAGGTGGTTGGTCGGCTCGTCGAGGATCAGCACTTGCGGCTGCTGCACCAGGGCACGGGCGAGCAGAGCGCGCTGCTTCTCGCCACCCGAGAGGCAGGCGAAGGGCTGCTGCGCCAGGTCGTTCAAACCGACACGGGCCAGCGCCTCATCCACCAGACGCCGATCCTCGGCATCGTCGCCATCGAACAGCCCCTTGTGCGGCGTACGGCCCATGGCCGCCACCTCGTGCACACGCAAGCCGAAGTCCTGCGGAAATTCCTGCAGCACCACCGCCACGCGCTGCGCACTCCAGCGCGGCGGGCGCTGCCACAGCGCCTCGCCGTCCAGCTTGACCTGGCCGGCGCTGGGCCGCTGGAAGCGATAGGCGCAGCGCAGCAGGCTGGTCTTGCCGCTGCCGTTGGGGCCGATCAGCCCCAGCAGCTCGCCGTCACCGACGTCCAGGTCGATGCCGTCGAGCAGCGGACGCTGGCCGTCGGGCGACCAGGCCAGCGCCTGAATACGCAAACGCGGAGTCATCAGAAGCTGTAATCCGCTGTGACGAAGAACGAACGCGGCGCCCCCAGATACCACTGCTCGCCGTCGCTGCTGGCGGTGGTGGCGTACTGGCGGTCGAACAGGTTGTTCAGCTCCAGGCCCAGGCGCACGTCCGGCAATGCCTGCCAGGCGACGTTGGCGTCGACCACGGTGTAGCCAGGCACCTTGGCGGTGTTGGCCGTATCGGCATAACGCGCATCGACATAACGTGCGCCAATACCGGCATCCACGCCGCCACCAAGCGCCTTGTTCAGCCACAGGTTGGCGGTGCGCTTGGGCACGTCGGTCGGGCGATTGCCGCTGCGGTCGCCACCACCTTCGATGAAGTCGTCGTACTCGGCACGCACCAGGGCGGCGTTGGCCGACACTTGCCAGCCCTGGCCCAGCGCCAGTTCCAGCGAGACCTCCAGGCCATCGGAGGATTGCTGGCCGATCTGCTCGGTGGGCGAGGTCGGGGTTGCGCGGCTGAGCAGCTTCTTCTTGACGATATGGTAGGCGGCCAGCGTCCACTCGCCCTGCCCGCCCCAGAACATCTGCTTGAGGCCGATTTCGCTCTGCCTGGCTTCGCTGAGGTCGAACTGCTGCTGAGTCGGGTTGAGGGTCAGCAGGTTGTTCACCCCCTCGGTGCTGGTGGCGTACTGACCGTACAGCGACAGCTCGGGGGTCAGGGCGAAGACCAGCCCGGCACGCCAGTTGTCGCCACTCAGGCTGCGGTCGACGCTGCTGCCATCGATCAGGTTGTCGCGCTGGATATGCACCTGATCACGGCGCACCCCGGTGACCAGCGACAGGCGCTCGGTCAGCTGGGTACGGTTCTCGGCGAACAGCGAGAACTGCCGCGCCAGGTTGCGCTCGCGCGGGCCGTAGCCGAGCGGGTCGGTGCTCTGGTACTGACCGCCGCCGGAGCCGTTCAGCGGCACGCTGTCGCTGAAGCTGCTGGCGAAATCGTGCTGGCGGGCGAAGTGGATGCGGTTGTAATCCACACCGACCACCGTGCGGCTATCGAGGCCGAACAGGGTGTGGTCCAGGGTGAAGGTCTGGCGGTCGCCGACCTGTTCCTGAGTGTGCTTGATCTCATAGAACTCGCCGCGCTCGACCCTATCGCCCGGCTGCCAGCGATAGGCCTCGGCGTTGCGCCAGTAGCGCTGGGTCTTGATGTAGTAGAGCTGGTTGCTGGCACTGAGCGCGTCGTTGATGCGCCAGTCGCTCACCAGGCGGGTGATCTGGTCGTTGTAGCGAATGTCGGCATTGGCGACGTTGTAGTTACGTTCGCGGATGCTCTCGCGGTACTTGCCGGCCACCAGCGGCGTACCCAGATAGCGCTCGGGGCTCTGATCGCCATGGTCGTGGGACAGGGTGAAGCTCAGGTCGTCATTGGCGTCCCAGCGCAGGGCGGCGCTGAGCGCCAGGCTGTCCGAATCACCGCGGTCGACCCAACCATTGCTGGCCTGCTGATTGATGTTGAAGCGGTAGCTCAGTTCGTCACTCAGCGAACCGCCGCTGTCCAGCGCAGCCTGACGGCGGTCGTCGCTGCCGTAGCCGAGGCGCAGCTGGTTGCGGATCTCGCCGGCGAAGGGCTTCTTCGGCACCACGTTGATCACCGCGCCGGTGGCGCCCTCACCATAGAGCACCGAAGCCGGGCCGCGCAGCACGTCGATGCGCGCTACCGACCAGGTGTCCACCGGGAAGGTCACGGTGCCGGCGCCGACGTACTGGCGGGTGCCATCGTACAGCTGCATGGTCGCCGAATGACCAGTGAAGCCGCGCGCCGACAGCGCGGTGCCGCCATTGCCGGGCGAGCCGATGCTGCTGATACCCGGCGTGCGGGTCACGGCGTCCTGCACCGTGAGGTTGTTGCGCCCACGTACCTCGGCGCCGCTCAGGCTGCTGGTGCTGGCCGGTGTTTGCAGGGCCGACAGCTCCAGGCGGGAGCCGGACGTAGTAGATGTATGCAGATCGCTCTCGCCTTCCTCGGCAGCGTGCGCCTGGACGGTGACGGCAGGGAGATCGACATGAGATTCGCTGGCCATGGCCACACCGCCGACCAGCAGCGCGAATGGCAGGGAGCAGAGGCGTAGAAGGTGCTGCACGTGAGTGATTCCGGATCTTCCAGGAGAGTCGTCAGGACGCTCCAGGCTCCGGGTGTGCGAGTTGAAGGCGGTCAGCTTTGACGCTTCGCAGCCAGTGCCTGAGGCAATAATGTTACTGTTATAACATAACATTATTGTTGTTCGCAGGTAGCCGGAAACGAGCTCACGCCCTTCGTTCAGGCATGCAGAAGAGAGGTTCTTGTAGCGGAAATGGCGCGCCATATTGCTTCCATCGCAAAGAGAAAAGGCACGGCAATCCGATGGAAATGCGCAACAGCAGACAGGGGCACGGCGGCGCCCTACTGGAGTCAACGCCCGCCCACCGCGGGTTGCCAGACACAAACGACTCCAGGCCGGTCTCCGGGCTTGCGAGGGTCATGAACGCATCGCCTTCCCATGCGCGTGGCGCACAGTGGCGTATCGATGCGGTCGCTCGCTTACCGTTGCGGGGGCAGCGTCGGACTTCAACCGACTTCCCGTTTCACCTCACGCGCGGCGGCGTGAGACACCTGAAGCGGGGCGGATATGACCACCCACACCCGCTCAAGTCAAGGCGCGGGAGCAATTGTGGGAAGCGCTTTAGCGGCGACTGCTCGTAGCCTGAATTGGCCGCAGGCGTAATCCGAGTAGCTAATTGTTGCCCTGCTCATCGATACGCAAATCCGGCAACGCCCTGCCCGCCACCAGACGCTCATCGACCAGACGAATCACCGCCGCCTTGTCCTTAATGCCGTACCACTCGCCCTGTGGATAAAGACTCGCGGTCGGCCCCAGATCGCAGGGGAACTGGCACTGGCTGCGAGTGATATGCACACCGCCTTCGCACTCCAGCTTACCAGCGGCCTTGAGCCGCTGACGCAGGGTTTTCCACAGGCCAAGCGCACCCTTGCGGGTGCAGCGCGGGCCGTTGCACAGCAGCAGGCGCTGCGCATGGGGTGGGATTTGCGACCAGGCGTGGTGTTCCGGTACGGGCGGCACATCGCTGCAGGGCAGGTGCGCTTCGCGATACGCCAGCAATGCGCTCAGGCCATCGAGCCAGGTGTCCTCCAGCGCCGTGCAGACCACGAACACCTCGGCTCCGTCGCCATGTTCGGCGATGCGCTCGCGCAGCCAATCACGGTGCGCAGCATCGGCGCGCGGCTCCAGATCGACCACCAGCAGCGGTCGCGGCGCCTCATCGATGGCCTGCCAGAAGCCATCCTGCTCGCTGTCATGCAGATACGCCTCACCCAGCAACGCGGTGATGCGCTGTTGCAGACGCTCGGACGATGCCCCACGACCCAGGCCGGGGCCGATAAACAGAACGCGGGCGTAGGGGGTTTGGCTCATGACGGTCTCCAGAACGGGCCGGCAGTCTAGCAGCGTGCGTAGGGTGGACGCCGCTTTTCACGTCCACCACAACGGTGGATCGATAAAGCGCGATGCAACCGTCGCGACGATCGCAAGCGTAGGGCGAGTGCAACCCGCCAGGCCGGCGTTGGCGGGTTTCACCCGCACTACAGGGACAGCGCCTCGTAGAGAGCGTCCAACTCCGCGAACTGACGCGTTACCGCCGGCAACTGCGGGCGACGCAACAGCAAAACCGGCAATCCAAGCTCACGGGCGACCTGCAACTTCGGCTCGGTGGAGGCGCTGCCGCTGTTCTTGCTTACCAGCACGTCGCAGCGCAGGCGCGCGAACAGTGCGCGTTCCTCCTCCAGGGAGAACGGCCCGCGTGCGCCGATGACCTCTGCGCGCGGCGGCGCCGGCTCGGCCTGCAGGCAGCGCACCGTCCAGTGCTGGTGCGCGGGAATCTCGTGCAAATGCGCCAGCGGCTCGCGCCCGGAGGTGAAAAACGGCCGTTCGAAAGGCGCCAGCGCACGGGTCAGTTCATCCCAGCCTTCCACCTCGCGCCAGTCGTCACCCGGGCCCGGTTGCCAGCCAGGGCGCCGCAATGCCCAGCATGGCACGCCCGCCAGTTCTGCAGCGCGGGCCGCGTTTTGGCTGATCTGCGCCGCATAGGGGTGGGTCAGATCCAGCAGCAGCTCGATGCCTTCGCGGTCGATAAAGGCCGCCAGGCCTTCGGCACCGCCAAAGCCGCCGACGCGCACGCGGCAGGCCAGGTCATCCGGCACGCGACCAAGGCCGGCCAGGCTGTAGATGGTTTCCGACCCCAGTCGACGCGCCAGACGCAGGGCCTCGGTGGTGCCACCGAGCAGCAGGAGTCGCGCGCTCACGGTTTGCACACCGCCAGCAGGGTGATCGGCAGCGCCGCGCGCCAGGTGTCGAAGCCGCCCAGCGGCTGCGCCTGGGCCACGGTAAGACGCAGCAGCTCGCCGCCATTCTGTTCGCGGAAGGCGACCAGCGCCGCCTCGCTTTGAATGGTCACGGCATTGGCCAGCAGGCGTCCGCCGGGCTTGAGCGCGGCCCAGCAATCATCCAGTACACCGGGCACCGTGACCCCACCGCCGATAAAGATCGCATCCGGTGCCGGCAGCCCGTCCAGCGCCTCGGGCGCATGCCCGGCGACCAGCTGCAGACCAGGTACGCCGAGGGCATCGCGGTTGTGGCGGATATGATCCTGACGGCCCTCGTTGGCCTCGATGGCGATAGCGCGGCAGGCCGGGTGCGCGCGCATCCACTCGATGCCGATGGAGCCACAACCGGCGCCGACATCCCACAGCAGCTCGCCGGGCAGCGGCGCCAAACGCGCCAGAGTGACCGCGCGCACATCGCGCTTGGTCAGTTGGCCATCGTGGCGGTAAGCCTCGTCCGGCAGGCCGCAGGTCGGTGGCAGCAGTTGTGCCCCAGCATCGGCAAGGCACTCAACGGCCAGCAGGTTGAGATCGGCGCCACGCGGCAGGTTCCAGCTCGCAGCCTGACCATCGATACGGCGCTCATCCGTCCCGCCAAGATGCTCCAGCAAGGTCAGCCGACTGGCGCCGAAACCACGCGCACGCAGGGCTTCGGCGACCTGCGCGGGGGTATCGCCATCGGCGCTGAGTACCAGCAGGCGTGTGCCGGGATACAACCGGGCATTGAGCGTGGCCAGCGGCCGGCCGACCAGCGACAGCACCTCCACCTCCTGCAGCGGCCAGCCCAGGCACGCCGCCGCCAGCGACACCGAAGACGGCGCAGGCAACACCTGCAACTCGTCGGCCGGCAGCTGGCGCGCCATGCTGGCACCGACGCCGTAGAACATCGGGTCGCCACTGGCCAGCACACACACGGCCTCGCCACGCCGTGCCAGCAGCGGTTGCAAGTCGAAGGGGCTGGGCCAGGTTTCCCGCTCGCCGCTGATGCACGGCGGCAGCAGCGCCAGCTGGCGCGGCGCGCCGACGATACGGGTGGCCGCCAGCAAGGCGCGACGCGCGGCCTTGCCCAGGCCGGGGTAGCCGTCTTCGCCGATGCCGACCAGGGTCAACCAGGGTTTCATCCAATGTCCTCGCACAAGCCCGACGGAGCGCCTGTCCGCGCTCCGGGCAAAGCGGGCATAATAGCGCCTTCGTCGGTGCCCTTGAGTCGATACGACTCAGTAAAGGGCCTAAGGAAACTCTGAAATAGTCGTCATTCCCGCGCAGGCGGGAATCCAGAATCTCAGTACTACCTGGGCTCCCGCCTGCGCGGGAGTGACGGTAGATGGCCATTTCAGAGCTTCCCCAAGAGGGAACACGGTTCACCGTGGCTGCCCCCGCAACTGTAAACAGCGAGTCTGCCGCACCTGCGCCACTGGACTTCCGGGAAGGCCGCGGCGGACGAAGACCTGTCAGCCAGGAGACCTGCCGACGAACGCTGGTCGCGAGTGCCAACATCGGGCGGGGTGTACCGATGCCGTGAAATCCCCTGTGAGCGGATTTCGCTGGTTCGGTCGCCGCGTCGTTATCCACAGGTGACCGTTTGAACGCCTCCATCCGCCCTTCCGCCTGCCCCGGCCTGCTGCGCATCGTGCCTGCGCTGGACGGCGGCATCTGCCGGGTCAAGCTGCCCGGCGGCGTGCTGCGCAGCGCCCAGGCACGGGTGATTGCCGAAGCGGCGCGACGCCATGCCAGCGGCGTGCTGGAGCTGACCAACCGCAGCAACCTGCAGATCCGTGGCGTGCTGCCCGTCCAGGAAGCGCCGCTGATCGATGCCCTGCTCGGCGCCGAGCTCGGTCCGCGAGTGGCCGCTGCCGACGATGTACGCAACCTGATGCTCAGCCCCGCCGCCGGCCTCGATCCGCAGGCGCGGATGGACGTGCGTCCGCTGGCCAGCCAGTTGCTCGACCTGCTGCAGGACACCCCGGTGCTGCATGCCCTGTCGCCCAAGTTCGCCCTGCAACTGGACGGTGGCGAAGCCCTGGCCATGCGCGAACACCCCCACGACCTGTGGCTGACCGCCGAGGACGACCAGCACCTGCTGCTGGGCCTGGCCGGCTGCCCCGGTACCGAACCACTGGCGCGAATCGAAGCGACACAGGCGCTCGACGTGGTGCGCGAACTCCTGTTGTTGTTCCTCGAACAGGCCACGCCCGAACAGTCGCGCATGCGCCAGCTGCTGGCACACATCGCCCCTGGCGACCTGCTGCAACGCCTGCAAGCTCGACTGGATTTCCCTCTGCAACCGACACCGGCCAACTGGCAGCCCAGCGCTACACTCATGCGCCCACCGGCAGGCATTTATCCACAAGCACAATACGGCCTGTGCATGGTCGCAGCCGGCGCCCAGCTGGGGCGCCTGCATGCCGAGCAACTCCTCGCCCTCGCCGATCTGAGCGAGCGGCATGGTGACGACGCGCTGCACCTGACCCCCTGGCAAGGCGTGCTGCTGGGCAATGTGGCGGAGAAACAGGCCGACGAATTGCTGGCCGCGCTAGGCGAATTGGGCCTGCTCACCCGTGCCGACGAGCCACTGCTCGGCCTGGTCGCCTGCACCGGCTCGGCGGCCTGCGCACGTGGCCTGGCCGACAGCAAGCACCATGCCCTGCACCTGGCCGACCTGCTGCGCGAAAGCGGCGCCCGCCCGCAGGTGCACCTCAGCGCCTGCCCGCGCAGTTGCGCCAGCGCCCGCGTGCAGCCCTACACCCTGCTGGCCAGCACGCCCGACCATTACCAGCTCTATCGACGCACGCCCGAGGCGCCCGGTTTCGGTCGCCTGCTGGCGCCAGCCATGACCATCGACGAGGCCGGCGCCTGGTTCGCCCGCCAACACCCCGCAGGAACACCCGATGCTTGATTACATCCGCGACGGCCAGGAAATCTACCGCCGCTCCTTCGCCACCATTCGCGCCGAAGCCAACCTCGACGGCATCCCCGCCGACCTGGAAAAACTCGCCGTACGGGTGATCCATGCCTGCGGCATGGTCGACGTGGTGGAGGATCTGCGCTTCTCCCCCGGTGCCGGCGCCGCTGGCCGCGCCGCGCTGCTGGCCGGCGCGCCGATCCTCTGCGATGCGCGCATGGTCGCCGAGGGCATCACCCGCCCGCGCCTGCCGGCTAACAACCAAGTGATCTGTACCCTGCACGACGCCGGCGTACCGGAGCTGGCCCGCGAAGTCGGCAATACTCGCTCGGCGGTGGCTCTGGAACACTGGCGTGAACACCTGGAAGGCAGCGTGGTGGTGATCGGCAACGCGCCCACGGCGCTGTTCTACCTGCTGGAAATGCTCGACGCCGGCGCGCCGAAGCCGGCACTGATCATCGGCATGCCGGTGGGTTTCATCGGCGCGGCAGAATCCAAGGACGCCCTGGCCGCAGACAGTCGTGGCGTGCCCTACGTGATCGTCCGTGGCCGCCGTGGCGGCAGCGCCATGGCGGTAGCGGCGGTCAACGCCCTCGCCTCGGAGGTGGAATGATGGCTGGCCGTCTGCTCGGTCTCGGCGTCGGCCCCGGCGACCCCGAGCTGCTCACCCTCAAGGCGCTGCGCCTGCTCAAAGGCGCGCCGGTGGTGGCCTACTTCGTGGCCAAGGCCAAACACAACGCCGGCCACGGCGGTAACGCCTTCGGCATCATCGAAGAGCACCTGGACGTCGCCCAGCAGCGCCTGCCGCTGGTCTACCCGGTAACCACCGAGAAGCTTGCCCCGCCGCTGTCCTACGAGGATGTGATCGCCGACTTCTACGACACCTGCGCCGAGCAGATCGCCCAGTTGCTGGACGCCGGCCAGGACGTGGCGGTGATCTGCGAGGGCGACCCGTTCTTCTATGGCTCCTACATGTACCTGCACGACCGCCTGGCTGATCGCTACGAAGTCGATGTGGTGCCTGGCGTGTGCTCCATGCTCGGCTGCGCCTCGGTGCTCGGCACGCCGCTGGTGTACCGCAACCAGAGCTTGAGCGTGCTCTCCGGCGTGCTGCCGGAAGACGAGCTGGAACAGCGCCTGCGCGACGCCGAGGCCGCCGTGGTGATGAAGCTCGGGCGCAACTTCGACAAGGTACGCCGCGTGCTGCGTAAGCTCGGCCTGGACGACCGCGCCCATTACGTCGAGCGGGCGACCATGGCCAGCCAGAAGATCGTCGCGCTGGACGAGGTGGAGCCGATGGATTCGCCGTACTTCTCGATGATTCTGGTGCCCGGCCAGAAATGGCGGGAGTAATCCCGTAAACCCGCCTGCAGCGAGCTGGCGGGTTGCACCCGCCCTACCCGTCTCAAGACCGTAGCCCGGATGTAATCCGGGAAACCCATTCCCCGGATTACATCCGGGCTACAGGATTTACCGCATGAACATCGTCATCCTCGGCGCCAGTGCGCTGGCCACTGCACAACGTCTCAAGGCGCTTTATCCACAGGCTGTGATCCATGGCCTGCGCGGGCGTGCCGACGGCGCCGAGCGCCACTACGACGAGTTCGGCGACACCCTGCGCGCCCTGTACCGCGCCGGTCAGCCGCTGGTGGTGCTGTGCGCCGCCGGTATCGTTATCCGTAGCCTCGCCGCGCTGCTGGCGGAAAAGGGCGCCGAGCCGCCGGTGCTGGCCCTGGCCGAGGACGGCAGCGCCGTAGTACCGCTGCTCGGTGGCCTGGCCGGGGTCAATCGCCTGGCCCGCGAGATCGCCGCGCACCTGGGCGTAACCCCAGCCATCACCACCAGCGGAGAGCTGCGCTTCGGCACCTGCCTGCTGGAACCGCCAGCCGGTTATGCCCTGGCCGACCTGCAGCAGGGCAAGCGCTTTGTCAGCGACCTGCTCGGCGGCGAGACGGTACGCATAGAAGGCCAGGCGCCCTGGCTGGAGGCCGCGCAACTGCCTGTGGATAACGCTGCTAGCCGGGTCATCCACATCACCGCGCAGGCGCGCCCGGCGCAACCGGACGAATTGTTGATCCACCCGCGCGTCGCCGCTGCGCTGATCGAACGCCCCGATGCCGAGTTGCCGGCACGCCTGCAGCAGGCGCTGAGCGATGCCAAGCTGGCGCCGCAAGCGCTGGCCGTTCTGCTCGCGGACAAAGCCTGGATGGCCAACGCCGACCTGCACGCAGCGGCACGCGAACTAAACCTTCCGCTGCGCTTTATCCACAGCACCACCGAGCTACCGCCCGAGCACTTTGTAGGCGGCGGCCTGCGCCTGCTGCTGGGTGAACAGCCGCTGGATATCGAACGCCTCGGCCAGCGCCGTGGCCGCCTCAGCGTGGTTGGCCTCGGTCCCGGTGCCGCCGAACACATGACCCCCGCCGTGCGCCGTGCCCTCGACGAGGCCGAAGATCTGCTCGGCTACGACACCTACGTGAAGATGGCCGGCCCGCTGCGCGCCGATCAATGCCTGCATCCCAGCGACAACCGCGAGGAGCTGCAGCGCGCCGCCCACGCCTTCGAGCTGGCCGCCGCTGGCCGCCGAGTGGTGATGATCTCCTCGGGCGACCCCGGCGTGTTCGCCATGGCTGCCGCCGTGATGGAGGCGCTGGAAAGCCCGCAAAACGAAGCCTGGCACAGCGTCGAGCTGGAAGTGCTGCCGGGAGTCTCCGCCGCCCTGGCCACCGCCGCCAAGGCCGGCGCGCCGCTGGGTCACGACTTCTGCTTGATCTCACTATCCGACAACCTCAAGCCTTGGGCGGTGATCGAAAAACGCCTGCAGCATGCCGCCATCGCCGATCTGGCCATGGCCTTCTACAACCCGATCTCCAAGGCCCGGCCGTGGCAGCTCGGTCGCGCCCTGAAGCTGCTGCGCCAGCACCGCGAACCGCAGACCCTGGTGGTACTCGGCCGCGATATCGGCCGTCCCGCCGAAGCCCTGCGCAACCTCACCCTCGGCGAGCTGACGCCGGAGATGGTCGACATGCGCACCCTGGTGATCATCGGCTCCAGCCAGACCCGCCGCTTCCCCCGTGCCGATAGCGGCGAGTGGGTCTATACGCCGCGCTGGTATCCCGATCTGTAGGAGCCCGCTTGCGGGCGATCCAGCACCGTCGGACATACTGATCGCCGGCAAGCCGGCTCCTACGAATGGCACGCCTGCACAAACCTTCTAGTCCTGTTCGCCGAACGCGGTAAGCTCAAGCGTTCACAGCACAAATGGGCAACAGGCGATGAACGCGCAATCTTGGGTCGACCTCAAGCAGGATGCCGATACCGGCATCGAGGTGATCCGTGCGCATTTCGAGGGCCACGCCTACGACCCGCACTGGCACGACAGCTACCTGATCGGCTTTACCGAGCAGGGCGTGCAGCAGTTCCACTGCCGACGCGCGCTGTTCAGCAGTGTGCCGGGACAAACCTTCTTCCTCGAACCTGGCGACATCCATGACGGCCATGCGCCGACACCGGGCGGCTTCACCTACTCCACCCTCTATCTCGAGCCGGCCTGGTTGGAACGCGCGTTGCCGGCGCTGTTCGAGCAGGCACCTGCCGACTGCCTGCCCGGCGTGCCGCGCACCCAGCCGGACGACCCCGGCCTGCTGCCCTGTATCGCCAATGCCCTGCAGGCGTTGAACGACAACGAGCCACGCATGGTGCGCGACGCGGCGCTGGATACGCTGCTGGAGCGCATCTCACGCAGCCTGCACTGGCGCCAGCGCCTGCCGGGCAGCCCGCAGATACCCCGCGTGGCCCTGCGTGCCCGCGACTACCTGCACGCACACTTTCACCAGAACATCGGCCTCGACGAACTGGCGCGAGTCTGCGGCGTCGACCGCTTCCGCCTCAGCCGTGCGTTCAAGGCAGCCTTCGGCATCGCTCCTCATGGTTACCTGATCCAGCTGCGCCTGGTGCGCGCACGTCGGCTGCTGGCCCTCGGCACGGCACCGGCGGATGTCGCCAGCGACCTGAGCTTCGCCGACCAGAGTCACCTGGGCCGCTGGTTTCGCCGCGCCAATGGCCTTACCCCAGGCGCCTACCGCAGCCTCTGCACAAAGCTTCAAGACCGCTGAATCAGCCAGCCGGACAATCGCGCCATACCCGATATGGAGCGATGCCCGATGCCCTTCACTGCTCAACGAGCGCGGTCATGAACCAGTGGCTGCCCTTCATCCTCTTCGCCTCGGTGGCGTCGATCACCCCCGGCCCGACCAACCTGCTGATCCTCGGCAGCGCCGCGCGCTTCGGCCTGTCCATCGCTCTGGCCATCGCCTTGGGCGCCAGCCTCGCTGCCAGTCTGATGCTGCTGGTGGTCGGCCTGGGCCTCGGTGAACTGCTGGCCCGCGCCCCGCTGTTGCAGACGGCGATGACCTGGGCCGGCGCGGCCTGGATCAGCTGGATGGCCTGCAAGCTGATGCGCGCCGAGGCAGCCGGCATGGACCAACGCAGCGTCGACCGGCGCCAGGGCTTCGCCCAGGGCGCCGGCCTGCAACTGATCAACCCCAAGACCTGGCTGATGACCGTCTCGGTCACGGCGATCTTCCTCGACGGCCAGGCCTCGTTCGGCGCGGTGGCGAGCTACGCGACGCTGTTCCTGCTGGTGTCCACGCCCTGCCTGCTGGCCTGGGGTGTGCTGGGCGTCGGCGGCGCGCGCCTATTGCGGCAACCGGCCAGGCTGCTGTTGTTCAACCGCTGCATGGCTGTGTTACTGCTGGCTTCGGTGTGGCTGCCGCTGCTACTGCGTTGATCGGTCGAGTGTTCAACAGCCCACTAGACCGAACGCTCGATCGCCTGTTCCAGCAAGCCGAGCCCGAGGTCGATTTCCGCCTCACTGACCGTCAGCGGCGGGGCGATACGGAACACCCCACCCATGCCCGGCAGTTGCACGATGTTCATGCTCAGACCCAGGCTCATGCATTCGCGGGTGATCTTCGCGCCAAGGCCATCGGCCGGCTCCTTGGTCGCCCGGTCCTTGACCACTTCCATCCCCAGCAGCAAACCACGGCCACGCACGTCACCGATGCATTCGAAGCGCTCCTGCAAACGCAGCAGGCCATTGCGCAGGCGTTTGCCCATGACGTTGGCTCGCGCCACCAGACCATCACGCTCGACCACCTCGAGCACCTTCAGGCCCACCGCAGCAGGCAGCGGATCGGAGACGTGAGTGGTGTAGAACAGGTAGCCCAGCTCATGGGCGCGCTCCTCGATTGCCGCCGAAGTCAGCACTGCTGCCAACGGCAGGCCGGCGCCCAGGGTCTTGGACAGGGTGAGAATGTCCGGCGTAACGCCTTCACGCTCGCAGGCGAACATCAACCCGGTACGGCCGACGCCGGTCTGCGCTTCGTCGAGGATCAGCAGCATGCCGCGTTCCTCGCACTTGCGCTTGAGCGCCGCCATATAGCCCGGCGGTAGCTCGATGATGCCACCGGAACTGAGGATCGGCTCGGCAATGAAAGCCGCCAGGTTACCGCTGGACTGGCGGTCGATCAGGTCGAAGTTGTAATCCAGTTCGGCCAGGTAGTCGTACTCGCCATGACGCTCGAAACGCGGGCGGTAGGGGAATGGCGCAGGGATGGCGAACGAACCAACGGCTGCCGGTCCGACGCCGCGTCGTCCGGCGCTGTAGGTGGCGGATGCGGCGCCACCGGTCATGCCGTGCCAGGACTGGGCAAAGCCGACGATCTCGTACTTGCCGGTGACCAGCTTGGCCATGCGGATCGCCGCCTCGTTGGATTCCGCGCCGGTGCTCAACAGCAGCGCACGATCCAGCCCGGCCGGGGTGATCTCCGCCAGTTTGCTGGCCAGATCGACCACAGGGCGCGACAGCATGCCGCTGAACAGATGATCGAGCCGGCCGGCGTATTCAGCGATTACCGCCGCCACTTCGGGATGACTGTGACCGAGCACTGCACTCATCTGCCCGGAGGTGAAATCGAGGATGGCGCGATCATCGGCGTCATAGACGAAGCAACCCTGAGCGCGCTCGATGATCATCGGCTCGAAGGTACCGCCGTAGCGGATCAGATGATTGCGTGCGTTGCGCCAGAAGGCCGGATCATCGTTACGGGACATGGGCACTCTCCAAAAAGGGCATTAAGGCCTAAAAGGTATGAAGGCAGTGCTTGCAGTCTAGGCACCCAGCCTGATTTCATGGAAACGAATAGTTCTTATACAAGATAGAAGCGAGACGAATAACTTGAGCCTGTCCCTCGACATCGATCTGCTGCGTTCCTTCGTCGCTATCTCCGAGGCGCGCTCCCTCAGCCGCGCGGCCAACCGCGTCGGGCGTACCCAGTCAGCGCTAAGCCAGCAGCTCAAGCGTCTGGAAGAAATCGTCGAACAACCGCTGTTCCAACGCACCGGCCGCGGCGTACTGCTCACCGCACATGGCGAGCGCCTGCTGACACATGCACAGCGTATTCTGCGCCTGCACGACGAAGCCATGGCCGATCTGTCCGCCAAGGGGCTGTCCGGCACCATCCGCTTCGGCTGTCCGGACGACTATGCCGCCGTGTTCCTGCCCTACCTGTTGCGCCAGTTCGCCAGCCAGCACCCCAGCGTACTGGTCGAGGTGATCTGCGCACCCACACCACGCCTGCTGCAGCAATGGGACAAGCATGCACTGGATCTGGCACTGATCTCCCTGCCGGACGGCGCACCGGACGAGAGCATCATCCGCCGCGAACCACTGGTATGGGTCGGCTGTCCCGGCACCGAAACCGCAGATTTCGACCCGCTGCCATTGGCGCTGTCGAGCCCCGATACCCTGGATCACCTGGCCGCCCGCGCCAGCCTCGACCGTGCCGGCCGCAGTTATCGCATCGCCTACGCCAGCGACAGCCTGGCCGGCCTGACCGCACTGGTGCGCTCAGGCCAAGCCATCGCCGTACTCACACGTACCGCCGTGCCGGCAGACCTGTGCATTCTCGACACTACGGCAACACTACCGGCACTACCGAGCGTCGGTATCAGCCTGAAGTTGGGCCGCAGCACACCGTTGAGCGAAGCTTTCGCCGAACACACCCGACGCAGCCTGCCGCTGCTTTAGCATCGGGCATCGATCGACGATTCACTCGGCACCTTCAGACCAGCCAGGGCCTTTCGCGTACGGCCCTGGCTGGAGCGCGGCGACCGCGCCTTCAACCGCGGTTGCGGTGTGCTCTTCGTGCTGATCGGTGTGGTGTTGCCGCTGGCACGCTGATCGCCTGCCACAGATTCGGCAGTTGTTTCAGGCGGCGACCAGCTGCAAGACGAAATCGAGAAAAGCCCGCACCTTGGCCGGCGGGTTGTGCCTCGACGGATACAGGGCGTATAGCGGGAAACGCTCGTCCGGCCAGTCCGCGAACAATTCCACCAGCCGCCCATCCGCCAGCAACAAGTCACTGCCCAACGCCATGATCTGAGCAATGCCGTACCCCGCCAGGCAGGTGCTGTGCAGACTGCCGACATCGCTGACCAGTAACTGACCACGGGTATCCACCACCTGACGCTCACTGCCACGATGGAACTCCCAGTCGAACGGCCGCCCGGTTTCAGGGTCACGAAACTGGATGCAGCGATGCCCGTTCAGATCCTGCGGTTGTTCGGGGCGACCATGACGCTTCAGATAGGAAGGTGCCGCGACTGTCAGGATGCGCGTGTCCAGCAACTTGCGCGCGACCAGGCTGGAAGTACGCGGCTCACCGAAACGCAGCGCCAGGTCGAAGCCATCGGCGACCATGTCACCCAGTCGGTCACGGGTGATCAGCTCCAGTTCCAACTGCGGATGGGCATCGAGAAACGCCCCCAATCGCGGGCCTAGGATCAAGCGGGCGAAGAAAGGGTCGACATTGACCCGCAAGCGCCCGCGCACCACCCGAGCACCAGCGGTGACCGAGCTGGCCGCCTCCTCCAACGCAGTCAGCAACGGCAGTACCTGCTCATACAGACGCCGCCCGTCGTCGGTCAGGGTCACCGAGCGTGTAGTGCGATCGAATAGGCGAATGCCGAGGCGTTTCTCCAACCGCGCCAACGCGCGGCTGACGCCAGGTTGGGACATGTCCAACACCTCGCCTGCACCCGCGAAGCTGCCGGTGTCGACAATGGCGGCGAACACACTCATGCCATTCAGGGTGCGCTCATCAAAGCCCATATTTGATGCCTTTATGTCATCAATCAAATAACTTCCATGTTATCGATTGATCAATTGACTGAGGAGAGACTGCTTGCGAACCCGGCAACCGCCGGTCGCAATAGGAGTTATCCCCATGTATGTGATCACTGGAATCACCGGCCAGGTCGGCGGCACCGTGGCCCGCACTCTGCTCGCTGCCGGCAAGAACGTACGCGCGGTAGTGCGCGATGCCTCCAGGGGCGGCGAGTGGCTGCGCCAGGGCTGTGAGCTGGCCCTGGCCGATATGCGTGACGCCGCCGCGTTGACCCGCGCTTTCAAAGGTGCCGAAGCGGTGTTCGTGCTGCTGCCCCCGAACTTCGACCCAAGCCCGGATTTCCTCGAATCGCGCTATATCGTCTCGACCCTTCGCTCGGCGCTGGAGACCGCTCAACCGGCCAAAGTCGTGTGCCTGTCGACCATCGGCGCCCAGGCCAGCCAGTCCAACCTGCTCCGCCAGCTCAGCGATATGGAGCAGCAACTCGGCCAATTGCCGATGCCGGTCGCCTTCCTGCGTGCCGGATGGTTCATGGAGAACAGCCTGTGGGATATTGCCCCTGCGCGCGACGAAGGCGTGCTGCACAGCTTCCTGCAGCCGTTGGACAAAGCCGTGCCGATGGTCGCCACTGCCGATGTCGGCCGCACCGCCGCCATGCTCTTGCAGGAGTCCTGGCAGGGCGTACGCATCGTCGAGCTGGAAGGGCCGCGGCGTGTCACGCCACAACACCTGGCCGCTACTCTCGGGCGACTGCTGGGTCGTGACGTGCAGGCACGCAGCGTACCGCGTGACACCTGGGAGCAGCTTTTCCGCAGCCAGGGCATGCACAACCCATTGCCACGCATGCAGATGCTCGATGGATTCAATCAAGGCTGGATCGACTTCGCAGGCACGGCGATACACGGCACCACCGAATTGGAAACGGTACTCGCCGACCTGATCCAACGGCAGTCCTGAGGGGGTTCGCATGAGCACTGGCAGTATTGCGCTGACCGGTAGCGGCCGCTCATCGACGGCGCTGCTGGCATTGGCCTGTGGCACATTTGCTGCGGGCAGCTATCTGGCCCAACCGATACTCTCGGCGATCGCCACTGATCTGGGCATCGTCTTCTGGCAGGCGGGGCTAGCCGTAAGCGCCAGCCAATTGGGCTTCTGCCTGGGCCTGTTGCTGGTGGTGCCGCTGGGCGATCTGCTGGAGAACCGCCGTTTGGTCCTGACCCTGGCGCTCGTCCAAGTGCTGGCACTGCTGATGATGGCCAGCGCCAGCAATGTCGGCGTCCTGCTGCTGGCGGCACTCGTTATCGGCCTGGGCTCCTGCGCGGTGCAATTGCTGGTGCCCCTGGCAGCACACATGAGCAGCGACAGCACTCGGGGGCGTGCCGTCGGTAGCGTCACCGCCGGCTTGCTGTTGGGCATCTTGCTGGCCCGCCCCCTGGCCAGCTTAATCACCGATGCATTTGGCTGGCGTGCACTGTTTGCTGCGGACGCGCTGCTGGTCAGTCTGCTCGGTGCATTGCTGGCCTGGCGCCTGCCACATCATCGAGCCAACTCGACGCTTGGCTATCCAGCCCTGCTCGCGTCCCTGACAAAACTGCTGCGCAGGCACGCCGAACTCCGCCGACGCAGCGCGGCACAGGCCTGCTTGTTCGCCGCATTCAGTCTGTTCTGGGTTGGTGCACCTGTGCTGCTGGCCGAACGCTTCGGCCTGCATGCGCAGGGCATCGCCCTGTTCGCCTTGGCCGGCGCCGCCGGGGCTTTGGTTGCACCGGTGGCTGGCCGCCTCGCCGACAACGGCCATTCCACCGCATTGCGAGGCTGGGGGGCTGTGCTGGTAGCGAGCGGCTTTCTGCTGAGCATTGCCCTGCCCACGTTGACCTGTTGGTTACTGGCAGCCCTGCTGATCGATGCCGGCGTGCAAATCAGTCACGTAGCCGCACAACGCCAGGTGCTGACGCTCGATGTCAGAGCTCGTAGCCGACTGAACGGGCTGTACATCGCCGGTTTCTTCCTTGGCGGAGCCCTCGGCTCAGCACTGGCGATGCCCTTGTTGCAACTCGGCTGGCACTGGCTTGCCGGTATAGCCGCCCTTCTCGCGCTCATTGCATTGGCCCTCGGCCAGACACGCAGCAACTAACCGCGGAGATACTCACATGTCTACCCAGACTCCTGCATTGCGTGACAAGCACATCGTCATCCTCGGCGGCTCATCTGGCATCGGCCTGGAAGTGGCCCGTCAGTCCTTGGCCGAAGGTGCCAGCGTGACTATCGCTTCAAGCAACCCATCGCGCCTAGAACGTGCCCTGACCCGACTTGGCGAAGGCGCCTGCGGCCGCTTGCTTGATCTCACCGATCATCAAGCCATTGCGGCCTTCTTCACGGAAGTCGGGACAATCGACCATCTGGTCTACAGTGCCGGCGACCGCTTGCAATTGAGCCCGCTGGCCGAACTGGATTCAGTGAATGCCCGGCACGCCTTCGAACTGCGTTACTGGTCGGCACTCATAGCGATACGCCATGCCGTGAGGTGGATTCGTCCTAATGGGTCCATCGTGCTTTCGGGCGGTATCGCCGGCATCCGACCCAGTTCAGGCTGGAGCCTGGCCGCCAGCGTTTGCGGCGCCATCGACTCGCTGGTGCGGGCTCTGGCCGTAGAGCTGGCACCGTTGCGCATCAACGCCGTGGCGCCCGGTCTGGTGCGTACCGAGTTATGGCGCGATATGAGCGAGCACGAACGACAGGCCCTTTACCAAAGCGTCGCCGCTCGCCTGCCAGTTGGGCGAATAGGCGAAGTGGAGGACGTCGCCGCTGCCTACCTGTTCCTCATGCGCAGTGGCTTCGCCAATGGCCAGTCGCTGGTGGTGGATGGCGGTAATGTGCTGGTGTGAAGACTCAGGCCTTGATCGCCTCGCCAATCGCGTAGTAATGCCCACCGGCCACGTGATGCAGGCTGCGCAGGCTCGGGTCGGCCGTTTCGAAATGCCAGCGGCCATCGCGGAACACGCGCTCGTCGGCCCAGGCGGCGATCACCTCGCCGATAAACAGGTCGTAGGCCTGCTGGTTGTGCGGCTCATCGATCAGCCGGCAGATCAACCAGGCCGAGCAGCCCGCCACCAGCGGCAGGTCGTGGCCTTCCATGGTGAACAGCTCGACGCCGGTATGGACCAGCTTCGCCGGGTCGTCGGCCAGGCTGGCGTTGCCCACCGCCTGGGTCAGCTGCAGTTGCGCCACGGTCGGCACCTGGATGGCGAACAGGCCGCTGCCCTCGATCAGCGCGCGGGTGCGGGTGGCCTTATCCAGCACCACGGTCAGCTTCGGTGGATCGAAATCCAGGGCGCAGCACCAGGCTGCCGCCATGACGTTATCCACAGCCTGATGACGCGCCGACACCAGTACGGTGGGGCCGTGGTTGAGCAGACGGTAGGCCTTGGCCAGGTCGACGGGACGGATGGGCGCGCTCATGCAGACTCCTGAAAACGAAAAAGGCGCTCGCATGCTGGCCCGTGAAGGCCCGCATCGCAAGCGCCTGCCGTAGCAACAGTGGATCAGAACTCCTGCACGGTCGGGCGCAGGACGATCTCGTTGATGTCGACATCGGCCGGCTGTTCGATGGCGTAGGCGATGGCGCGCGCCACCGATTCCGCCGGGATCGCCTGCTTGTAGAAGTCGACGACGAAGTCGCGGCTCTGCTGGTGGGCGCTGCCGAACTTCAGCTCCGAATCCACCGCGCCCGGCTCGATGGTGGTGGTGCGGATGCTGCCGCCGACCTCATGACGCAGACCTTCGGAGATGGCGCGCACGGCGAACTTGGTGCCGCTGTAGACGGTACCACCCGGGCTGAACACCTTGATCCCGGCCACCGAGGCGATGTTGATGAAATGCCCGGCGTTCTGCTGCTGGAACACCGGCAACGCAGCGGCGATGCCGTACAGCACGCCCTTGATGTTGATGTCGATCATGCGCTCCCACTCCTCGACGCGCACGTCGCTCAGCGGCGCGATGGCCATCAGCCCGGCGTTGTTGACCAGCACATCGACGCGGCCGAAGGTGTCCAGTGCGCCCTGGATCAGCGCCTTGACCTCATCGGCGCGAGTCACGTCAGTCTGGTAGGCCACGGCCTCGCCACCAGCGGCGACCAGCTCGCTGACCAGTTTCTCGAGACGCTCCTTGCGCCGTGCAGCCAGCACCACCTTGGCGCCCAGTTGGCTCAGATGACGGGCGGTCGCTTCGCCCAGGCCGCTGCTGGCGCCGGTAATGACCACGACCTTGCCGAAAATGTTGTTGCTCATGGGTAAGCCCTCTCTCGATTCATTGGAGTGTCCGTGCCGTAGGCCGGACATGGGCTCACGTTAGAGGCGATTTCCGTTTCAATAAATGGAAGAGTTTGGATTAGGCTATTCCACATTATGGAATACAAAGGCGCCCCGACATGCTCAATCGCATGGAGATGATCCGCATCTTCTGCAGCGCGGCCGACTGCAGCAATTTCCGCGAGGCAGCGACTCGCCTGGGCGTTTCCCCGCAGGCGGTGACCCGCGCGATCAAGGCGCTGGAGGAAGAACTCGGCGAGATTCTCTTCCACCGCAACACCCGCCAGGTGCATATCACCGCCTTCGGTGAGGCCTACGCGGTGCGCGCCAGGCAAAAGCTGGAGGATTTCGACGCGCTGTTTCGCGGCCACCGCGCCGACGCCGAGTCAGCCATCGCCGGACGCATCGGCATCACCGCGCCGCAGGCCATCGGCAAGCGCTTTCTGGTGGCGTTCCTGCAGCCCTTGCTCAAGCAGCACCCACAGCTGGTGCTGAACCTGCGCCTGGAGGACGAGATCACCGACGCGGTGGAGGCGCAGATCGACATCGGCATCCACGTCGGCTTCCTGCGTGACAGCCGCTACGTCGCCCGCGCCCTGGCACCGGTGCCGTTGCAGGTGGTGGCCACGCCGGAGCTGATCGCTGCCAGCGGCGCGCCGCGTGACCTCGACGAGTTGCAGCAGCGGCCGCTGTCGGTGCTGATCGACCGTAAGAATGGCCGCCCCTGGCCGTGGACCTTCGCTCACGGCCCCAGCCTGCATCCGCCCGCGCCCGCGTTTGTGTGCGATGACCCCGAAGCCGAACTGGAAGCCGTGCTCGCCGGCCTGGCCTACGGCCAGTTGCCCGCCTACCTGGCGCAGCCCTATCTGCAAAGCGGCCACCTGCAGGCGGTGCTGACGGAGCAGGCGCCCGATCCCTGGCAGCTGTTCATCTACCGCCCACAGCAGGGCCCGGTGCCGCCAAGGGTGCGCCTGGTGTTCGATCACCTGCGCGCCTGCTTCTCCGATCCGGCGCAGTTTCCCCAGGGCTGAGGTCGCTCACGGCAACGCCACTGTCGCCTGCGAAGCGCCCGCCCCGGCTATCGCTCCGTAACCTGCCTGAAGCCGTCTAAATCAGGGATCAGGAGCGTCGCATGAATGCTATCAACACAGGCCAGCAGGTCAGCCCAGCCACCTTGCACAAGGTGATCGCCGCCTCGGCCATCGGCAACTTCGTCGAGTGGTTCGACTTCGCCGTCTACGGTTTTCTCGCCGTGACCATCGCCTCGCTGTTCTTCCCGCCGGGCAATCCGACCCTGGCGCTGCTGCAGACCTTCGCCGTGTTTGCCGTGTCGTTCGCCCTGCGCCCGCTCGGTGGCATCGTCTTCGGCATTCTCGGCGACCGCATCGGACGCAAGCGCGTGCTGTCGATCACCGTGCTGCTGATGGCCGGCGCCACCACGCTGATTGGCCTGCTGCCGACCTACGCCAGCATCGGCCTGTTCGCCCCGCTGCTGCTGGCGCTGGCGCGTTGCCTGCAGGGTTTCTCCGCCGGTGGCGAGTATGCCGGCGCCTGCGCTTTCGTCATGGAGCACGCCCCCACCGAACAGAAGGCCCGTTATGGCAGCTTCGTGCCGGTCTCGACCTTCATGGCGTTCGCCTGCGCAGCCGGGCTGGTGTTCGGCATGGGCTTGTGGCTGGACGAAGCGCAGATGCAGGCCTGGGGCTGGCGTGTGCCCTTTCTGATCGCCGCACCGCTGGGCCTGGTCGGCTTGTACATGCGCTTGCGCCTGGACGAATCACCGGCCTTCCAGGCCCTGGCCGCGCAACCTCATCCGGAACATTCGCCGCTGCGCGAAACCTTGCGCGAGCACGGCGGCACCGTGCTCTGCCTGTCGGCGTTCATCTCCGCCACGGCGCTGTCGTTCTACATGTTCACCACTTACCTGACCACCTACATGCAGGTGGTCGGGGGAGCAGCACGGCCGGTGGCTTTGCTGGCCAGCCTGATCGCGCTGTTCTTCGCCGCCCTGCTGTGCCCCTTCGTTGGTCGCTACTCGGATCGTGTCGGCCGCCGCCGCACCATCCTGACTGCCGGGGTGGCGCTGATTGTCGCGGTGTATCCGGCCTTTACCCTGGCCGCCTCGGGTACCCTGCTGGCTTCAGCTCTAGGCGCCATGCTGCTGGCAGTGGGTGCGGTGATCTGCGGCGTGGTAACCGCCGTGCTGCTGTCCGAGCAGTTCCCCACCCGCGTGCGCTACACCGCCTCGGCGTTCACCTACAACCTGGCCTACACCATCTTCGGCGGCACCGCGCCGTTGATCGCCACCTGGCTGATCGAGGCAACCGGTAACCGCATGTCGCCGGCCTACTACCTGATCGTCATCGCCCTGCTGGCCCTGGCGGGTGGCCTGGCGCTACCCGAGTCGTCGAGGCGGCCGCTGAACTATCAACCGGCCTGAGACCTCTCCACGCTTGACTCAAGGCTGCGGCGCACAGGCCGCAGCCGGTCTCCTCCCACCCCGGCAGGCGCTGGCCGTACAACGAATGAGTCAGTTGCGCAAAGTGGACCAGTAAAAAACCACAAAAATGGATCTATGTGGCTAGACCACTGGTGCGTACATTCATCCTCACCGGGCCGCAGTGGTACTGCCTGTTGCAGAGGGGCATCGGTTTCTTCTCAACTCGCAGATGGATGAAAACCATGAGTCAGCGCCTCAATTACTTCGCACTCTCCCCCAAGGCCTCCGGCAAGTACGCCGAATTCTCCACGCTGCTGACCCGCAGCCCGTTTCTCGCGCCGCTGGCTCACCTGGTCATGCTGCGTGCCTCGCAGATCAATGGCTGCGCCTTCTGCGTCGACATGCACGTCAAGGAAGCGAAGATCCATGGCGAGCGCGAGCTGCGCCTGCACCATGTCGCCGTCTGGCGCGAATCGCCGCTGTTCTCCGCGCAGGAGCGCGCCGCGCTGGAGTGGACGGAAGCCCTGACCCAACTGTCGCCGCATGGTGTGTCCGACGCCATCTACGCCAGCGTGCGCGAGCAGTTCTCCGAGCAGGAACTGTCGGACCTAAGCTTCCTGGTGGTCGCCATCAATGGCTGGAATCGCCTGAGCGTGGCCTTCCGTAACGTGCCGGGCTCCGCCGACAAGCAGTTCGGCCTGGACAAGGCCGACCTGGCCTGAAGCCCGATCTCAGAGAGGTTACGCCCATGCCTGCAGCTATCCGCGTGCTGCGCCTGATCAGCAGCCCGCGTGGCGCTGAATCAGAAAGCCTGCGTCTGTCTCACCTGGTGCTCGACGGCCTCGCTGGCCAGCACTCACTGCAGGTGCAAGACGTCGACCTCAACGATCTGCAACATGTCGACCGCGACTATGCCATGGCTCTGGCGTCTCCCTCTGACGCTGACCAGGCAGAGCCCGGCAGCGCACTGCAGCGCTCCGCCGAGCTGATCCGTCAGCTCGACGAAGCAGATGTGCTGCTGATCGCCACCCCCATGCACAACTACACCGTCCCTTCGACCCTCAAGGCCTGGGTCGATCACATCGTGCGCATACGCATGACATTCAACGGCACACCGCAAGGCAAGGTTGGCCTGTTACGTGACCGCCCGGTGTACGTGGCATTGGCCTCAGGCGGGCTGATCAGCGGCGAGCAGGCGCGGCAGCCAGACTTCCTGCGCCCCTACCTGCAGGCGGCCCTGGCTACGGTGGGCCTCAGGAACATGCACTTCTTCTGTGTGGAGGGTACCGCCAGAGGTGAGCAGGCCCTGCTGGAGGCCCGCGCCATGGCGCAGTCACAGGTAGCCGCGTTTTTCTCTGTCGAGTGAAACGGCTGACAACATGTCAGGCGCCTGAGCGAAGGATTCTGTAGGGTTGCGGACGATGGTGACGAATCGCCTGCGTCATCCATCAGACAGACTCGTAGCCCGCTCAATGGAATCCTCGCATGCTGCCCCAGCCGCTATACGCTCGACCGGCCCGTCTGGCCCTGCTGACCTTCAACTGCCTGGCAGCGCCAATCGCCCTGGCTCAGCAGCCTATGCAGCTGGACGCCATGCAAGTCAGCGGCGCACCGCTAAGCGAAATCGAGGCTGCGCAGGAAGAGCTGAAACAGGTCCCCGGCGCCACCAACCTGGTGGACATGGACAAGGTCGAGCAGGGCCGCGTGGCCGGCGTCGCCGACGTGCTGGCCTACCAGCCTGGAGTCTATGCGCAGTCGCCCGGCAACGAGGGCGTGAAGATCAGCGTGCGCGGCTCGGGTATCAACCGCGGCCCCGGCTCGCACGCCTCCGGCACCCATATCATGCTCGACGGCCTGCCACTGACCGGCTCCGGCGGCACGCCCTACGAACTGCTGGAACCCCTGTGGATAAGTCGCGCCGAAGTGCTGCGCGGCGCCAATGGCTTCGACCGTGGTTCGCTGGCCCTGGGCGGCGCCATCGACTACATCACCCACACCGGCTACACCGCGCCCAAGCTGCAACTGCGCTATGAAACTGGCAGCCATGGCTACCAGAAACGCAACATCGCCTCCGGCCAGGTGCTGGGTGATTTCGACTACTACCTCGCCCTCACCGACAGCCACACCGATGGCTATCAGGATCACGCGTCGGGCAAAGGCAAGGGCGTGGCCGCCAACTTCGGCTATCGCCTCAATGAGAATCTGGAGACGCGCTTCTACCTGCGCTACCGCGAAACCGAGCATGAAACGCCCGGCCGCCTGACCAAGGCGCAACTCAAGGACGACCCGCGCCAGGCCGCTGCGGCCAATCGCAGCATCGACGCCCACCGCGAGCAACCCGGCAGCACCTGGCTGGCGAACAAGACCACCTGGCGCATCGACGACGACTCCACCCTGGTTGCCGGCCTGGCCTACCACCACTATCCCATGGATATCACCGAGACCGCCTATCGCGGCGGCGCCTACCGTATCCGCGTGGACTACAGCGATATCAGCGGCACTCTGAACTACACGCGCCGGCATACCCTGTTCGGGCTAAATAGCAGCACCACCATCGGCTGGCGCAGCACCACCAACCTGCCGAGCAGCAAAGCGAAAGAGACCGCGGCGTTGCCGATCAACGTCAACGGCACGCCCTATCCAGCGGGCACCCTGATGCGCGACTACGAGCACCTGGGCTCGGACAGCGTGCTGCATATTGGCAACGAACTGGAGCTGGCGCCTGACCTGTGGCTGACCAGCGGCCTGGCGCTGATCCATACCCGCCGCGAAGTGCAGGTGACCTGGCCGACCAACGACGACAAGCTCGACGAAAGCACCTGGGACTACGCGCCACGTATCGGCCTGCGCTATCAGCTCAATCCTGATGTGCAGTTATTCGGCAATATCAGCCGCTCGGTGGAACCGCCACATGCCTGGTCGATGCTCTGGGGCTCGCCGCTACGCTTCTCCAGCACCACCACGCAGCCCTATGCCGCGCGCCAGCGCGCTGCCATCAGCCTGGACAACCAGACCGCGACCACCTTCGAGGTCGGCGGCCGCGGCGATTCTGCGCTGGGCCAGTGGGAGCTGACCTACTACTACTCACAGGTGCGCCATGAACTGCTCACCATCGAGATCGAGCCCAACGTCTTCGCCGAATCCAACGCCAGCCCCACCGTGCATCAGGGCATCGAAGCCGGCCTGACCAGCCCGCTGTGGCAAGGCGGCGCGGCCGGTGCCCTGAGCCTGCGCCAGGCCTACACCTTCAGCGACTTCCACTACCGCGACGACGACACCTTCGGCGACAACCGCCTGCCCGGCCTGCCGCGCCACTACTACCAGGCCGAGCTGCGCTACGACCATCCGAGCGGCTTCTACGCTGGCCTCAACAGCCAGTACGCCTCGAAGGTCGCGGTGGATTACGCCAACTCCTACTACGCCGACGCCTATGCCACCTTCGGCGCCACCCTCGGCTACGCCTCGCCGAAAGACGACTGGCAAGCCTGGCTCGACCTGCGCAACCTGACCGACAAACGCTATGCCGCCACCGTGACGCCGGGCTATGACGACAAGGGCGCAGACGCGGCGCGCTCCACACCTGGGGAAGGATTTGGGGTGTATACAGGGGTTTCTTGGAGTTGGTTGTAAAGCAGGGAGAAAACCGATGAAGAAGTTCTTGTATGCAACGCTGGCATTTTCTTCATTGGCGGCTGGCAACGAACTGCCAGCAGGCATTATCGAGAGTATTCCTGCCGATTATTCGGTGTGGGTTTACGAGTCTGGTGAATTGGATGGCGACACGCTCACCGATTACCTCGTCGTTCTGCATAGGCCTGAAGAAATGACGCTGGCCAAAGAGCAGGAAGCGCCACCTAGGCCTCTGCTGATCTTCACCCAAACTGTCGATGGCGCTTACGCGCTGCGTGCTCGCAATGACCAAGTGGTGTTCAAGATCAATGAGGGCGGTCAATGCGACCCGTTTGACGCCGATACCCAGGGGCTAGCCATCAAACATCGGTACTTCACCATCGAAAATGGTGTTGCCTGCGGTCAGCACTGGACGGACTACATCACCTTCCGCTACGACCCGGCCTTGAAGGACTGGGTATTTCACAAACGAATCTTCGAAAACTGGGTTCTGAATGAGAGCCAGGATCCGGATGCCGATGCACTGGTTCGCAACGTACACAAAGTCATTAGCGGAAAACGCGAAGCGCCCATTCGGTTCGAGACTTATCGTCCGTGACACGTAGGGTGGACAACGCTCTTCTTGTCCACCGCTTCTGCCCTCGGCCCTACGCCATACCTTCCTTACGCAGCAGATAACTATCCATGATCCATCCATTGCGCTCCCGTGCCTCGGCACGGGTGGTGGCGATGCGTTCGGCCACTTCGTCCAGCGGGCCGGCGATCAGGATTTCATCGGCCGTGCCGACGTAGGCGCCCCAGTAGATATGCAGGCCCTGGCCGACGAAACGGCGGTATGTGTCCTTGGCGTCCAGCATCACCGCCACACTGTCCACGCCCTGTGGCCAGCCTTCGGCGAGCAGGCGGCCGGTGGTGATTTCCACGGCGCGACCGATGCTGTTGAGTGGAATGCGGTGGCGTGCGGTCAGCGCCTGCAGGCTGGTGATGCCGGGGATCACGTCATAGACGAAATCGCTGCGCCGCGCCGCGATGGCTTCGATGATGCGGATGCTGCTGTCGTAAAGCGATGGGTCGCCCCAGACCATGAAGGCCGCCGTCTCGCCATCGGCCATCTGCTCGTCGATCAGTTGCTCGAACACCGCCTGCTTGTCGCGGTTGAGTTCGTCGACGCTGGCGCGGTAGTCCGCTGCCTCGCGTTCGCGCTCCGGCTGCAGGCCTTCGGCGAAGCGCGGCGTGTGGCCGTCGAGAAAGCGCGCGCAGATCTCGCGACGCAGGGCGTTGAGCTTGTGCTTGGCCGCGCCCTTGTCCATCAGAAAGATCACGTCACTGCGGCGCAGCGCCTTGATTGCCTGGTAGGTGATGTAGTCCGGGTCGCCGGCGCCGATGCCGACCAGCAGCAGGTTTTTCATGGGGTTCTCCAGGTGCGCCCTGGCACGCCGGGCGCCAGGTCGTCGATATGGTGGTAGTCAGCCTGCAACGCCTGCGCCAACTGGCGGGCGCGGCCCAGGCGGATGGGCGCGCGCTCGGTGTCGAGCAGCAGGCTCGGACATGGCAGCGGCAGCAATGCAGGCAGATCACGCAGGCGGCCATCGGTCAGGATCAGCAGGCGCTGGCGTTCGTTCGGTTTCAGACGCTGACGGCGCAACAGCCAATCGCCGGCCTGTTGCAGGGCATCGAGCAGCGGCGTACCACCACCAGCGCCCAATTCGTGCAGCCAGCGATGCAGCTCGGCGCTGGCCTTGCGCCCCTGCCACAGCCATTGCGCTTCGCGGCCACCGGCCTGCAGCACGGCCAGGCGCGCGCGCTGGCGATAGGAGCTGTCGAACACCTCCGCTAGCACGCCCTTGGCCCGGCTTAGCGCACCATGGCGGCGGGTGGAGGCGGAGGCATCCACCAGCACCAGCCATAGCTCTTCGGCCTGCTGGCTGCGCGGGCGCAATACGAGCTGTTCGCGGCGTTGTGGTCGCCCCTGGCGCAGGGACGCCGGCCAATCGACTCGCCCGCCCGCACCGCTACGCGCAGCGCCACGCAGGCCGCCGCCGAGTCGTCCAGGCCGGTTACGGGCATCCGCGCCTGTGGCTGTGCGCGGGCGGATGCTCAGGGCTTTTTTGGCCAGCGCGGCGGTACCCGCCGCTCATCCATGGCCTGTGGCTGGGCCGGCAGCTCGCCCCACTGACCTTCGCCCTGGCTTTGTTCCTGCGCCTGCTGCGGCGCCTGGCTCTGCTCGGGCGGCGTGGCAGCCTGCGGCTGTTGCTGGCGACGACGGTGGCGTAGAACGAAGTCCTCCACCGCGTCGATATCCACAGGCTCGATGCATATCGCGCCGCGCCAGGCGGCATGAGCACGGGCGGCACGCAGCCAGACCAGATCGGCGCGCATACCATCGACGCCGGCAGTGAAGCAGCGCTGGCTGATCTCGCTCAGCGCCGCGTCATCCAGCGGAATATCCGCCAGGCGCTGGCGGGCATTGCGGCAGCGTTCGGCCAGGGCATCCTGCTCACTCTGCCAGCGTTGCAGGAAGGCTTCGGGGCCGGCATCGAAGGCCAGACGGCGACGCACGATCTCGGCGCGTTCGGCCGGTTGCGGCTGGCCATCGAGGGCCAGGTTGAGGCCGAAGCGATCGAGCAGTTGCGGGCGCAGCTCGCCTTCCTCGACGTTCATGGTGCCGATCAGCACGAAGCGCGCGGCATGCCGATGGGAGATACCGTCACGCTCGACGTGGTTGACCCCGCTGGCGGCGGCATCGAGCAGCAGGTCGACCAGATGATCGGGCAGCAGGTTGACCTCATCGACATACAGCACGCCGCCATCGGCCCGGGCCAGCAGACCAGGGGAAAACTGCGCGCGGCCCTCGCCCAGCGCTGCGTCCAGATCCAGGGTGCCGACGATGCGCTCCTCGCTGGCGCCCAGCGGCAGGGTGACGAAGCGCCCACCATCGAGCAGGTCGGCCAGGCCACGGGCCAGGGTCGATTTGGCCATGCCGCGCGGCCCCTCGATCAGCACACCACCGATGGCCGGGTCAATGGCCGCCAGGCACAGCGCCAGCTTCAGCGAATCGGCGCCGACCACGGCGGCGAGGGGGAAGTGATGTTCGGTCATGGCTTATCTCGGGATCAATGACGATGTGTGGCGCGCATCAGATTGCTTATGGCCCATGTTCAATTCCCAATACCGCAGATGCTCAGTGGAAACAGGATGATCCCGACGACACGGGGAAAAAGGGCTCCCAATCCGGCACAGACCAATGCCCCCAGCAAAGCCCAAATGCCCAGTTCTCCCAGACCAACCGGCTCACTGGTCAGCAGTACGCACACCAGCAAACCGCCCCATATTCCAGCCACAGCGCCAATGCAGGCCGAACGAATACGCTCGCGCCGGGTGATCGGGCTTCGCCACCAAAGCTGTAAACGGTCAAGTACGCCGAGAGTCATGGGGTGCCTCGCGATCCGTAGGGTGGGTTAGCGGCGCAGAACGCCGGTCTTGTATCTGCAGAAAAACGTGGCGCGCCGCGTAACCCACCAGGCAATGCACCGTGTGGCGCCAATGGTGGGTTACGCCGCACCCGCTTCAGCGAGTTGGCCAGCAACCATGACAGGCGGCTAACCCACCCTACGGGTGCGCGTCGTTTCATGCTTCCTCGCTATCGAGCAGCAGGTTTTCCAGCGCTTCGCGGTAAGGCCCGGGATTCTCCCACAGGCCGCGCTGCTGGGCTTCCAGCAGGCGTTCGAGGATATCGTTGAGCGCCCCCGGGTTGTGCTGCTGGATAAAGTCGCGGGTGTCCTTGTCGAGCAGGTAGGCATCGGTGAGCAGCGCGTACTGGTGGTCATCGACCAGCTCGCTGGTGGCGTCGAAGGCGAACAGGTAGTCGATGGTCGCCGCCAGCTCGAAGGCGCCCTTGTAGCCGTGGCGCTTCATGCCCTCGATCCACTTGGGATTGGCCGCGCGGGCGCGCACCACGCGGTTGAGCTCTTCCTTGAGGCTGCGAATGCGCGGCGTGTCCGGCTGGCTGTTGTCGCCAAAGTAGCTGGCCACCTTGAGCCCGCGCAGGGTTTCCACCGCCGCCAGCATGCCGCCCTGGAACTGGTAGTAGTCGTTGGAATCGAGGATGTCGTGCTCGCGGTTGTCCTGGTTGTGCAGCACCGCCTGCATCTGCTCCAGGCGCTCGACGAAGCGCTGCCGTGCGGGCGCGCCCTCGGCGCCGCTACCGTAGGCGTAGCCGCCCCAGTTCAGGTAGACCTCGGCCAGATCCGCGCGGCTCTGCCACAGACGCTCCTCAATGGCGTTCTGCACCCCGGCGCCATAGGCCCCCGGCTTGGCGCCGAACACCCGCCAGCCAGCCTGACGCCGCGCTTCGGCTTCATCCAGGCCACCATCCTTGAGCGCCAGCGACTCGCGCCAGACCCGCGCCGACAGCGGGTTCATGTCTTCCGGCTCGTCCAGCTCGATAACCGCCTGCACGGCGTCATCGAACAGGCGAATCAGGTTGCTGAAGGCATCGCGGAAGAAGCCCGATACGCGCAGGGTGACATCCACCCGGGGTCGACCAAGCTGTTCCAGCGGCAGCACCTCGAAGCGCTCGACGCGCTGGCTGCCCGGCTGCCACACCGGCCGCACGCCCATCAGCGCCAGCGCCTGGGCGATATCGTCGCCGCCGGTACGCATGGTCGCCGTGCCCCACACCGACAGGCCGAGCTGGCGCAGGTGGTCGCCCTCGTCTTGCAGATGGCGCTCCAGCAGGCGATCCGCGGCCTGCACGCCAAGACGCCAGGCAGTCGGTGTAGGCAGATGGCGCACGTCGACGGTAAAGAAGTTGCGCCCGGTGGGCAGCACATCGAGGCGACCACGACTCGGTGCGCCGCTCGGCCCGGCAGGTACGAAACGCCCTTCCAAAGCCGCCAATAGGCCGCCCATCTCGGCGTCGCCGCAGGCATCGAGCAACGGCGCGATATGCTCGGCCAGGCCATCGAGGATCAGCGCCACCTCGGCGCCAAAGGCTTCGCTGCGCTCACCATTCAGACGCCGCTCGATCAACCTCAACGCCAGCAACTCCAGGCGCTCGCGGGTATCACCCACGCTGCGCCATAGGCTGTTATCCACAACCAGCAACGTCTGTGGACATGGCCCTTGCCAGGACTGGCCCATATCACAATCCAGCGGATCGAGGCCCAGCTCCAGGCCGCGCGCCAGCGCGCGCAGCAGGCTGGCATTGGCGCCCTGACCATCGCCACGGGGAATGCGCAGCAGCGCCAGCAGAGTATCGCGGCGCAGTTGCCCGGCCGGCGACTCGCCGAACACATGTAGGCCATCGCGGATCTGCGATTCCTTGAGGTCGCACAGATAGGCGTCGAGCTGCGGCAGCCAGCTGTCGGCATCATCGTTAAGTTGCAGACCCAGTTCGCGGTCGAGGCTGGCCTCGCGCACCTTGGCCAAGATCTCGCCGCGTAGCTCCACGGCGCGGCGCAGGTCGAGCTGGCTGGCGTCATAGTATTCGTCGGCGAGGCGCTCCAGATCGCGCAGCGGGCCGTAGCTTTCGGCGCGGGTCAAAGGCGGCATCAGGTGGTCGATGATCACCGCCTGGGTGCGGCGCTTTGCCTGCGCACCCTCACCCGGATCGTTGACGATAAAGGGATAGACATTCGGCAGCGGGCCGATCAGCGCCTGCGGCCAGCAGCCCTCGGAGAGGCCGACGCTCTTGCCCGGCAGCCATTCCAGGTTGCCGTGCTTGCCGACGTGAATCAGCGCGTCGGCGGCGAAGGCCGTGCGCAGCCAGGCGTAGAAGGCGATGTAGCCGTGCGGCGGCACCAGATCGGGGTCGTGGTACACCGCCGCCGGGTCGAGCTGATAGCCGCGTGCCGGCTGGATGCCAACGAAGGTCAGGCCGAAGCGCAGGCCGGCCACAATCATCCGCCCGCTGCGGAACATGGGATCGTTCTGCGGCTCGCCCCAACGTTCGCGCACCGCCTGCTGATTCTGCTCAGGCAGGCTGTGGAAAAAACCCAGGTAGTCGTCTAGCGCCAGACTCTGCGCACAGGGGCGCGAATCCAGGCCATCCAGATCGTTGGTGACGCCACCGAGCAGGCTATGGACAAGCTCGGTACCGCTGCTCGGCAGGTTATCCACCGGATAGCCCTGCTGTTGCAGCGCCTGCAGGATATTCAGCGCGGCAGCCGGCGTATCAAGCCCCACGCCGTTGCCGATGCGGCCATCGCGGGTCGGGTAGTTGGCCAGGATCAGGCCGACTCGCTTCTGATCGTTGCTTTTAAGCGCCAACTGACACCAGTTACGCGCCAGTTCAGCGACGAAGGCCATACCCGATTCGTGTGCCTGGTAGCACACCACGTCGCTCTGGCTACGCTCGCTGCGCCAGGCCAGGCCCTTGAAGCTGATGGCGGTGCCGATCAGCCGGCCATCCAGCTCAGGCAGCACCACGTGCATGGCCAGATCACGCGAACCCAACCCCTGAGTGCTGGCCTGCCACTGCGCCTGGTTGTCCAGCGAGCAGATGGCCTGCAGCACCGGGATGTCACGGCGGAACACCCGCGCCTGCGGCGCCTCGGGGTTGGATAGGGCGAAGCCGGTGGTGTTGATGATCAGTGCGGCGTCAGTGTCATCCAGCCAGGCCTGCACCTGATCCAGGCAGGCGGGTTCCTTGAGGCTGGCCACCGCAATCGGCAACGGGTTAAGGCCCTGGCCGAACAGGTGCTCGCAGAAGGTATCGACGAAGGCGGTGTTCGCCGACTGCACATGGTTGCGGTAGAACAGCAGCGCCACCACGGGCGCGTCCGGTTGCCACTGCGCCTGCCAGGAGGCCAGCGTGGCCAGGCTACGCTGCGGGTGATAAAGACCGACACGCGGCAGCGGCTGCGGCTCCTGCCAAGTGTCGTCACGCCCTAGCCAGCGGCTGCCGATGCAGCGGAACAGCTGGCGGGCATTGTCCAGCCCGCCCTGGCGCAGGTACTGCCACAGGCGCTGGCTGTCTTGCTCGGCGACGTTGCCGAGCGCACTCAGCTCCGGGTCGGGCTTGTCGTCACCCGGCACCATGATCACCGTGGCGCCGCGCGCACCCAGCTCCACCAGGCGCTCGACCCCATAGCGCCAGTAGCTCACGCCGCCATGCACCGAGATCAGGATGACCTTGGCATGCTGCAGCACCTGCTCGACGTAATAATCCACCGAGGCGTTGTTGCTCAGTTGCGCCGGGCTGGCCAGGCGCAGACTGGGGTAGTCGTCCGGCAGTTGCCGGGCGGCTTCGGCCAGCAGCGACAGGTGCGAATCACCCGTGCACAGGATCACCAGCTCGGCAGGCGTTTGGCCGAGGTCGGCGATGCTGTCGGCCGGCAGTTGAGCGCCGGGCTGGGTGCGCAGTAAGTGCATGTTCGTTCCGTGGGAGGGGCTTTAGCCGCGACTGGTGGTAGCGCCGTAGGGTGGACTCAGTTATCCGGCGGACTGTTCGCTTCGCTCCTGAGTTCGCCCTACGATCGAGTACGCCCTACGCTCCGTATCAGGCCAGCGCCGCCTTCAGCTCGGCTTCGATAGCCGCGCGGTCGAGCTGTTGGCCGATCACCACCAGCCGGCTCAGACGCGGCTCGTCGGCCCGCCAGGCGCGGTCGAAGTGGCGGTCGAAGCGCTGGCCCACGCCCTGCACCAGCAGACGCATCGGTTTGCCAGGGATCGCCGCGAAGCCTTTCACCCGCAGGATGCCGTACTTGGCCACTGCCTCCTTCAACGCGGCGAGCAGGCGCACCTCCTCGGCTTCCGGTAGTTCCACGTGGAACGAGTCGAATTCCTCGTGATCGTGGTCTTCATCTTCGTCGTCGTGATGGGTACGGCGGCTGTCGATATGCAGCTCGGTTTCGCTGTTCAGGCCTAACAGCACGTCCAGCGGCAGCTCGCCGCCGTGCGCCTCGATCACCTTGACCGCTGGCGGCAGTTCCTCGGCCACCTCGACGCGCACCGCAGCCAGCGCCTCGGCGTCGAGCAGGTCGGCCTTGTTGAGGATTACCAGGTCGGCGCTGGCCAGCTGGTCAGCGAAGAGTTCATGCAGCGGCGACTCGTGGTCGAGGTTGGGATCGAGCTTGCGCTGCTCGTCCACCTGATCGGGGAAGGCGGCGAAGGTGCCGGCCAGCACCGCCGGGCTGTCGACCACGGTGATCACCGCATCGACCGTGCAGGCGTTGCGGATTTCCGGCCAGTTGAAGGCCTGCACCAACGGCTTGGGCAGGGCCAGGCCGCTGGTCTCGATGAGGATATGGTCGAGGTCGCCACGGCGCGCCACCAACTCGCGCATCACCGGGAAGAACTCCTCCTGCACGGTGCAGCACAGGCAGCCGTTGGCCAGCTCGAAGACGCGGCCATTGGCTTCTTCCTCACTGCAGCCGATGGAGCACTGCTTGAGGATCTCGCCATCGATGCCCAGCTCGCCGAACTCGTTGACGATCACCGCGATACGGCGGCCGCCAGCATTGGCCAGCAGGTGACGCAGCAGAGTGGTTTTGCCGGCACCGAGAAAACCGGTGACGATGGTGACAGGCAGTTTGGCGAGGGTTTTCATGGCGGGCCCCGTGGCGTCGGTAAGTTCGGCGGACGGGTACGCGCAGGCGGGCACACAGGGGCGTGCTGGCCGCGTCGGATCACCCCGTCCGAGCAAATGGCTGGTCAGTCGAGGCAGGTCTCCTGGCTCACGGTCTGCGCGTTGCGCGTCCTTCACCTTCCCGCTGTTGAGCAGTGGTGTATCGAAGGGTTTAAGACCGTTCACAGTTGCGGGGGCAGCCAGGGCATCGACCCTGTTCCCTCTTAGCTCCCCGGCGCCTTGCCGGGAAGAACCTCGAAAGCGAGAAGGCTACGCAGGCCGCGGCGGCCGGTCAATCGCGGTTGACCGCTGGCAGGTGCCATGATGAGCTACGTCACCCTACGACACGAATACCGCTCATGACCGCCAGCCACCTCGATCACCCCGCTGCCCCCCCTAGGGTGGTTGCCGGCCTGGGTTGTCGGCGCGGTTGTGCACAGGACGAGCTGCTCGCCCTGCTGACCCACAGCCTGGCCCAGCTTGAGTTGACTGTGGATAACCTCATTGGACTGGCCAGCATCGCCCACAAGCGCGACGAACCGGGGCTGCGTGAACTGGCCATGCATCTGAATCTGCAGCTGACATTCTTCACTCCCGAAGCGCTCACGCTCCACCAGCCGGAGAGAGCCGGTAGTCCACTCATCCGATCCGTAACGGGAAGCCCCGCTGTGGCTGAACCCTGCGCCCTTGCCCTGGCCTCACGACTGGGCAAGGCAGCCCGCCTGCTGGGCGAGAAAACCCGCACGGCCAACGCCACTTGCGCGTTGGCCACCTTCGATAGAGAACCCGCAGCATGACCGTCTATTTTATCGGCGCCGGCCCCGGCGACCCCGAGCTGATCACCGTCAAGGGTCAGCGCCTGATCCGTTCGTGCCCGGTCATTCTGTATGCCGGTTCGCTGGTACCAGAAGCGGTTCTTGCAGGTAATAGCGCCGAAAATGTGGTCAATACCGCCGAACTTAACCTTGGCGAGATCATCGCACTGCTACGTCAGGCGCACCAACGTGGCCAGGACGTGGCGCGCGTGCACTCCGGCGACCCTTCGCTGTACGGCGCCATCGGCGAGCAGATTCGCGAGCTTCGTGCCCTCGATATCCCCTTCGAGATCATCCCCGGCGTCACCGCCACCGCCGCCTGCGCGGCGCTACTGGAAAGCGAGCTGACCCTGCCCGGCATCGCCCAGACGGTGATCCTCACCCGCTACGGCACCACCTCGCCGATGCCCGAGGGTGAGCGACTGCATGACCTGGCACGGCATCGCGCAACAATGGCCATCCACCTCGGCGTACGCCATCTGCCGGCGATAGTCGGCGAACTGCTGCCGCACTATGGCGCCGACTGCCCCATCGCGGTTATCCACCGAGCGAGCTGGCCGGATCAGGACTGGGTACTGGGCACCCTGGCAGATATCGAAGAGAAGGTGGCCGCCAAGGACTTTCGCCGTACGGCGCTGATCCTCGTCGGGCGTGTGCTCGACGCGGGTGCTTTCGCCGAGTCGGCACTGTACGACGCTGCCCATCGGCATCTCTACCGTCCCGGGCGCGATTGACCTGGCGATAAACTGAACAAATCGCTGAAAGCCTTGTATTCAGAGGCTTTCGATCACTTATCAACAAGAAAGGCGGGACGTTATCCCAGCCTACTGTGGATAGCCATTCGCTGAGGATCAGTTTTTGTACAACAGCCTGAAAGACCCATTATTAAAGGGCTGTAGCCAGGTATAACGAGGATATCCACAGGATGATCCACGCCAATTGTTAGCAACTGTGGATCAGAGCTGTACCTCGACCCGCTTGATACCCCATGCCCGCAACTCCACCATCAGCTCGTTCAGGCTGGAGAAGCTCTCCACCTGCTCGGCTTCGTCCACCAGAAAGAAGCTGCGCCCTGCGTCCTTCTTGAAGAATACGATCCATTCGGACGTATTGGCCGGGTTGACCATGACCTGGGTGTCGAACAGCCCCCCTTCATCTGTCCTGCATTTCACATCTACGCGCTTCATTCTCTCTCCTCTACCAACATGACTCCATGCGACCCGCGCCCGAGCTGGGCCAGTCAGCGGATTTGCCGCCCAGCTTAAGGGATCGGAACACTTACCGGCGCTGGCGACGACCAGACTTAGCGGGCGCAAGATGAAATTCCCGGAAAAGCTCTATATGATTCATATACGAAACATATATGAGGAAGTTTCCATGGGCATCGTCAATATCGATGACGAACTGCACGACCAGATTCGCAGGGCTAGCGCCGTCTCGGGCCGCTCGATCAATGCACAGGCGGGTTTCTGGATTCGCATCGGCATGCTCTGCGAGATGAACCCGACGCTGAGCTTCAATGAGGTGATGGCCGCCGAGATGCGTGCCGCCGGCGTGGTGGTTCCGCCAAGAATGGCGGACGCCTCATGAGCAAGACACCGCAACAGATCGCCCTGATGGCGGAGTCCGGCAGGTTGCTCGCGTCCGTGTTCGGCTACCTGGATCGCCTGGATCTGCTCGGCATGTCGACCCTGCAAGTCAACGACCTTGTGGATAACTACATCGTGAATGAACTCAAGGCGCGTCCGGCGAGCAAGGGGCAGTATGGTTTCGCCTACGCCATGAATACGTCGCGCAACGAAGTGGTGTGCCATGGCGTCCCCAGCGCCGACGATATTCTGCGCGATGGCGATCTGGTGAATTTCGATATCACCCTGGAGAAGAACGGCTACATCGCCGATTCGAGCAAGACCTACCTGATCGGCGAGGTGTCGGACCAGGCTCGTCAGCTCGCCCAAGTGACCTATGAAGCGATGTGCAAAGGCATCGAAGCCGTCAAACCTGGCGCCCGACTCGGAGATATCGGTCATGCCATCGAACGCCATGCTCGTGCCCATCGCTACTCGGTGGTCAAAGAGTACTGCGGCCACGGCATCGGCCGGGAAATGCACGAACCACCCGAAGTGCTGCACTGGGGCAAAGCCGGCACCGGCCTGACGCTGCGCGAAGGCATGACCTTCACCATCGAACCCATGCTCAACCGGGGAACGGAGGATGTACGCACCCTGCGCGACGGCTGGACGGTGGTGACCCGCGATGGTCAGCTCTCAGCGCAATTCGAACATACCGTGGCGGTCACCCGCGACGGCGTTCGCGTGCTTACGCTGCGCCCCGAGGAGCTGCACCTGAGCAGGATTTCGGCGTGACAGAAACGCAAAAGCCCGTCCAGATGGACGGGCTTTTCTTCGTCAGCGGTCTTATTCGACCGTGACGCTCTTGGCCAGATTACGCGGCTGGTCGACGTCGGTGCCCTTGAGCACGGCAACGTAGTACGACAGCAGCTGCAGCGGCACGGTGTAGAGGATCGGCGCGAGCAGGTCGTGGATATGCGGCATGGCCACTACGTGGGTGCCCTCACCGTTGCTCATGCCGGCCTGCTGGTCGGCGAAGACGATCAACTCGCCGCCACGGGCGCGCACTTCCTGCAGGTTGGACTTGAGCTTTTCCAGCAGCTCGTTGTTAGGCGCCACGGTGACCACCGGCATGTCGGCGTCGACCAGGGCCAACGGGCCGTGCTTGAGCTCGCCGGCCGGGTAGGCCTCGGCGTGGATATAGGAGATTTCCTTGAGCTTGAGCGCCCCTTCCATGGCCACCGGATACTGCGCGCCGCGGCCGAGGAACAGGCTGTGGTGCTTCTCGGCGAACAGCTCGGCAATCTTCTCGACGGTCTTCTCCATCGCCAGCGCTTCGCCCAGACGGGTCGGTAGGCGACGCAATTCTTCCACCAGCTCGGCAGCCAGCGCCTTGTCCAGCGTGCCATGCACCTGGCCGAGGGCCAGGGTCAGCAGCATCAGGCCGACCAGCTGGGTGGTGAAGGCCTTGGTCGAGGCCACGCCGATTTCCGGGCCGGCCTGGGTCAGCAGGCACAGGTCGGACTCGCGCACCAGCGAGCTGGTGCCGACGTTACAGATCACCAGGCTGGCCAGATAGCCGCCCTGCCCCGGCGCCTTCTCCTTGGCGTTGCGCAGTGCGGCCAGGGTGTCGGCGGTTTCGCCAGACTGCGAGACGCTGACGAACAGGGTGTCCGACTGCACCACCACCTTGCGGTAGCGGAACTCGCTGGCCACTTCGACCTGACAGGGAATCCCGGCCAGTTCTTCCAGCCAGTACCGGGCGACCATGCCGGCGTGGTAGCTGGTGCCGCAGGCGACGATCTGTACGTTCTTGACCTTGGCGAACAGTTCGGCGGCCTGCGGGCCGAAGGCCTGCACCAGCACGTGGTCGCTGCCCAGTCGACTCTCCAGGGTGCGCTGCACCACCTTGGGCTGCTCGTGGATCTCCTTGAGCATGAAGTGGCGGTATTCGCCCTTGTCCGCTGCCTCGGCACCTTCGTGGTACTGCACGGCTTCGCGCTGCACCGGCTGACCGGCTGCGTCCCAGATCTGCACGCTGTCGCGACGGATTTCGGCGACATCGCCTTCTTCCAGGTACATGAAACGGTCGGTGACCTGGCGCAGGGCCAACTGGTCGGAGGCGAGGAAGTTTTCGCCAAGGCCCAGACCAATCACCAGCGGGCTACCGCTGCGCGCTGCGAGCAGGCGATCCGGCTGCCTGGCGCTGATCACGGCCAGGCCATAGGCACCATGCAGCTCCGGAATCGCGGCCTTGAGGGCAGCGCTGAGGTCGCCGAGCTGCTGCAACTTGTGATCGAGCAGGTGGACGATGGTTTCGGTGTCGGTATCGGAGCTGAAGACATAGCCCAGGCCCTTGAGGCGTTCACGCAGCTCTTCGTGGTTCTCGATGATGCCGTTATGCACCACGGCCAGCTCGTGCCCGGGCTCTTTACCAGAAAAATGCGGGTGAGCATTGCGCTCGCTCGGCGCACCGTGGGTAGCCCAACGGGTATGGGCGATACCCAGACGCCCCGCCAACGGCTCGGCCTGCAGTGCGGCCTGCAGTTCGCTGACCTTGCCAACACGACGACGGCGATCCAGTGCGCCCTGCTCGGTCAGCAGCGCCACGCCGGCGCTGTCATAGCCACGGTATTCCAGGCGCTTGAGGCCTTCTACCAGAACAGCGGTGATATTGCGCTCCGCGATAGCGCCTACGATTCCACACATGGTTGTCTCCTCAGGTTTCCAGCGGCGCGAGGATCAGCTGGATGCCGCGCGCGCGTATTTGTTCGGCCGCCATGGCATCCAGGCGCTCGTCGGTGATCAGGGTATGCAGGCTGTTCCAGGGCAGTTCCAGATTGGGAATGCGCCGGCCAATCTTGTCGCTCTCGACCATGACGATGACTTCACGGGCCACCTCGGCCATCACCCGCGACAGACCGAGCAGCTCGTTGAAGGTGGTGGTGCCACGCTCCAGGTCGATGCCATCAGCGCCGATGAACAGTTGGTCGAAGTCGTAGGAACGCAGCACCTGTTCGGCCACCTGGCCTTGGAAGGATTCCGAGTGCGGATCCCAGGTGCCGCCGGTCATCAGTAGCACCGGCTCGTGTTCGAGTTCGCGCAGAGCATTGGCCACATTGAGCGAGTTGGTCATCACCACCAGACCGGGCTTGTGGCCAAGCTGCGGGATCATCGCCGCGGTGGTGGTGCCGCTGTCGATGATGATGCGTGCGTGTTCGCGGATGCGCGCCACGCCGGCACGGGCAATCGCCTGCTTGTAGGGGGAAATGGGCTGCGTCGGCTCGCTGATCAGCTCCTGCGGCACCGGCACCGCGCCGCCATAGCGACGCAGCAGCAGGCCGTTCTTTTCCAGGGCAGCGAGGTCCTTGCGAATGGTCACTTCGCTGGTGGCGAAGTGCTGCGCCAGGGCGTCCACGCTCACTTCGCCCTGCTCGGCTAGCAAGGCAAGGATGGTGTGACGACGTTGCGGCGTGTTGCGCTTCGACATGCTTAAGTTTCGATTCGAAAGATAATGGCGCGAATCAAAACATATGATCGAAAAGCCCGCAAGCGTCCGTCGATCAGTTCAACGTCAGTTTGACCCCGAAGCCGACCAGGCACAGCCCGCCCAGTTTCTCCAACCCCCGTGCGATACGTGGGTTGGCGCGCATGCGCTCGGCGAGAAAGTGCGTCAGCAGCACGATCAGCAAGCCGTAGAAAAAGGTCAGCGCCATGATGGTCACGGCCATGAAACCGAAAGTAATCAGCCCCTGATGCCGCTGCGGATCGATGAACAGCGGAAAGAACGCCATGTAGAAAATGATGGCCTTGGGGTTGAAGACGGTGATCACCAGGGTTTGCCATAGGTATTGGCGCGGCTTGATGTCCAGCGTCGGCGCGGCCCCCGGCTTGGCCAGGATCATGCGCAGGCCGAGGTAGACCAGATAGCCGGCGCCAAGCCACTGCACCAGATGGAAGGCTGCCGGATAGGCCTTGAGTAGCGCGGCGACACCGGCCACCGCCAGCCACAGCAGTACCTGATCGCCGAGCATGATCCCCAGGGTAGAGGCCAATCCACCGCGAATCCCTCCCTTGCCGGTGGACAGGATCAGCGCCAGGTTACCTGGGCCAGGAATGGCCAGCAGGATGATGAAGGCCACCACGAAGGCGGCGTAATCCGTCACACCGAACATACAGGACTGCCTCCGGCAGGTTATCCACAGGCCTGGTCACCCAGGCTGGATCGGGTTCACTTCTTCGTCGGGCGCTTCCAGCCTTCGATATTGCGCTGCTTGGCCCGACCCACTGCCAGCGTATCCGCCGGCACGTCGCTGGTCACTACCGAACCGGCGCCGGTGGTCGCACGGGCCCCCAGCGTTACCGGCGCCACCAGGGCGCTGTTGGAGCCGATGAAGACGTCCTCGCCCATCACCGTGCGGGATTTGTTGGCACCGTCGTAGTTGCAGGTGATGGTGCCGGCACCGATGTTGGTTCGCGCGCCGATCTCGGCATCGCCCAGGTAGCTCAGGTGACCGGCCTTGGCGCCCTCGCCCAGCACGGCGTTCTTCAGTTCGACGAAGTTACCCACATGGGCCTTGGCGCCCAGTTTGGTGCCGGGACGCAGGCGGGCGAACGGACCACAGTCGGCGCCCTCGCCCATCTCGGCACCTTCCAGGTGGCTGTTGGCCTTGACGATAGCGCCCTTGCGCAGCACCGAGTCCTTGATCACGCAGTTCGGACCGATCGAAACAAAGTCCTCGATCACTACCTTGCCTTCGAGGATGACGTTGATGTCGATGGTCACGTCGCGGCCAACGCTGACTTCGCCGCGTACATCGAAGCGATGCGGATCGCGCAGGGTGACGCCCTGGGCCATCAAGCGGCGGGCCAGGCGCTGCTGGTAATGGCATTCGAGCTGAGCCAGCTGGATGCGGTCGTTGGCACCGAGCACCTCCATCTCGTCGGCGGCGCGTTCGGTGGCCACCACTAGACCATCGGCCACGGCCATGGCGATCACGTCGGTCAGGTAGTACTCGCCCTGAGCGTTGCTGTTGGACAGACGCCCCAGCCAGTCGGCCAGGCGCTTGCCCGGTACGGCGAGGATGCCGGTGTTGCCTTCGCGGATCTGCCGCTGCGCCTCGCTGGCGTCCTTGTGCTCGACGATGGCCTGCACCACGCCAGCCTCATCGCGAACGATACGGCCGTAGCCGGTCGGGTCAGCCAGCTCGACGGTGAGCAGGCCCAACTGATCATCGCTGACCAGGGCCAGCAGGCGCTGCAGGGTGGCAGGTTCGATCAGCGGCACGTCGCCATAGAGAATCAGCACGCGCTCGGCACTGAGCTGCGGCAGAGCCTGGGCCACGGCGTGGCCGGTGCCGAGCTGTTCAGCCTGGATGACGAAATTCAGGTCGGCCGCGGCCAGGCGCTCACGCACCTTGTCAGCGCCATGACCGATCACCACCTGGATGCTCTGCGGCTGCAGGCTGCGCGCGGTGTCGATGACATGCCCCAGCATGGGTTTGTCGGCGACCGGGTGCAGCACCTTGGGCAAAGCGGAACGCATGCGCGTGCCCTGGCCAGCGGCAAGAATGACGATATCCAGACTCATAGAAAGCTCCTTGCTGGGCAAGATTTGGCCGCGGCCAGAGAGCCGCGCGAAGAAAGCGCTATTTTGCCAGAAACGCAAAGGGGCGACCTAAGTCGCCCCTTTGCGTGATACCGCGATACGCGATCAGCGACTGCGGCCGCCGAACTTCTTGCGCATCTCTTCGATGGTGCGCAGCTGAGCAGCAGCCTCGGCCAGGCGTGCCGAAGCACTGCCGTAGTCGAACTCGGTGCCCTTCTCGCTCAGCGCCTTCTCGGCCGCCTTGCGCGCTTCGATGGCAGCGGCTTCATCCAGGTCGCCGGCACGAACAGCGGTGTCGGCAAGAACCTTCACCATGCTCGGCTGAACTTCCAGGAAGCCACCGGAGATGTAGAACACCTCCTCGGTGCCACCCTGCTTGATCACTCGCACCGGACCCGGCTTGAGATCGGTCAGCAGCGGGGTGTGGCCCGGCAGGATACCCAGGTCACCGAGGTGACCGTGGGCGATGACCATTTCCACCAGCCCCGAGAACAGCTCTTCTTCCGCACTGACGATATCGCAGTGGACTGACATAGCCATAACAATGCCTCGGTTGAGAGGCCGGATCGGGCTGCTGCCCACTCCGGCCTGGACGCCCTCTAGAGGGCGCACCCGTTACTTACAGTTTCTTGGCTTTCTCGATGGCTTCGTCGATGCCGCCTACCATGTAGAACGCTTGTTCCGGCAGGTGGTCGTAGTCGCCTTTGAGAATGCCGCTGAAGCCGGCAATGGTGTCCTTCAGGGACACGTACTTGCCCGGGGCACCGGTGAAGACTTCAGCCACGAAGAACGGCTGGGACAGGAAGCGCTGGATCTTACGAGCGCGCGATACCAGCTGCTTGTCGTCTTCGGACAATTCGTCCATACCCAGGATCGCGATGATGTCCTTCAGCTCCTTGTAGCGCTGCAGAACATACTGAACACCACGAGCGGTCTCGTAGTGATCCTGGCCGATCACGTTCGGGTCCAGCTGACGGCTGGTGGAATCCAGCGGGTCAACGGCCGGGTAGATACCCAGGGAAGCGATGTCACGGGACAGAACGACGGTGGCGTCCAAGTGGGCGAAGGTGGTCGCCGGGCTCGGGTCGGTCAGGTCGTCCGCAGGTACGTAGACAGCCTGGATCGAGGTGATCGAGCCTTTCTTGGTGGAGGTAATACGCTCCTGCAGAACGCCCATCTCCTCGGCCAGGGTCGGCTGGTAACCTACTGCCGACGGCATACGGCCGAGCAGTGCGGATACTTCGGTACCGGCGAGGGTGTAACGGTAGATGTTGTCGACGAACAACAGAACGTCACGACCTTCGTCACGGAACTTCTCGGCCATGGTCAGGCCGGTCAGTGCTACGCGCAGACGGTTGCCTGGTGGCTCGTTCATCTGACCGTAGACCAGGGCTACCTTGTCGAGAACGTTGGAGTCCTTCATCTCGTGGTAGAAGTCGTTACCCTCACGAGTACGCTCACCCACACCGGCGAACACGGAATAACCGCTGTGCTCGATGGCGATGTTACGGATCAGTTCCATCATGTTCACGGTCTTGCCGACACCGGCACCACCGAACAGACCGACTTTACCGCCCTTGGCGAACGGGCAGACCAGGTCGATAACCTTGATGCCAGTTTCCAGCAGCTCGTTGGAGCCAGCTTGTTCAGCATAGCTCGGCGCAGGGCGGTGGATTTCCCACTGCTCTTCTTCACCGATGGGGCCGGCTTCGTCGATCGGGTTGCCCAGCACGTCCATGATCCGGCCCAGGGTCGCTTTACCGACCGGTACGGAGATGGCCTTGCCAGAGCTGTTGACGTCCAGGCCACGCTTGAGGCCTTCGGTCGAACCCATCGCAATGGTACGTACCACGCCGTCGCCCAGCTGCTGCTGAACTTCCAGGGTGGTTTCGGCGCCAACTACTTTCAGCGCTTCATAAACACTCGGCACCTTGTCACGCGGAAATTCCACGTCGATGACGGCGCCGATGATTTGAACGATACGTCCGCTACTCATCTTTGGTTCCTCTGAATATTTGAACCGTTCTTAAACCGCGGCAGCGCCGCCGACGATTTCCGAAATTTCCTGGGTGATCGCTGCCTGACGAGCCTTGTTGTAAACCAGCTGCAGGTCTTTGATGAGATCACCGGCGTTGTCGGTTGCGTTCTTCATCGCGATCATCCGCGCAGCCTGTTCGCACGCGCTGTTCTCGACCACGGACTGATAGACCTGCGACTCGATGTAGCGTACCAGCAGCGCATCCAGCAATTGCTGGGCGTCCGGCTCGTACACGTAGTCCCACAGACCTTTCTGCACGCCTTGCGCATCGCTCGCGGCCAACGGCAACAACTGCTGCACTTCCGGCTTCTGCGTCATGGTGTTGACGAACTTGTTCGACACCAGATACAGACGGTCGATACGGCCCTCGGCGTAGGCATCCAGCACGACCTTGACGCTACCGATCAGGTCGTTGATGGACGGCTCTTCACCCAGCTTGCTGATGGCGGCAACCACGTTGCCTCCGTTGCTGCGGAAGAAGCTCGCGCCCTTGCTGCCCACCACGCAGAAATCAGCCTCGACCTTCTGGTCGCGCCATTCCTTCAGGCTTCTGAGCAGCGCCTTGAACAGGTTGATGTTCAAGCCACCACACAGACCACGGTCCGAGGTCACCACGATATAACCGACGCGCTTTACATCACGCTCCACCATGAACGAGTGGCGGTATTCCGGGTTCGCCTTGGCCAGGTGACCAATCACCTGACGAATACGCTCAGCATAGGGACGACCAGCAGCCATGCGCTGTTGAGCCTTGCGCATTTTGCTGACCGCCACTTTTTCCATGGCGCTGGTGATCTTTTGCGTGCTTTTGATGCTCGCAATCTTGCTGCGAATCTCTTTTGCGCCTGCCATTTCACACCTTTTGGTTCAAGCAGGCGGGGGCCAAAGCCCCCGCTGCGGTTACCAGGTTTGGGTGGCCTTGAACTTCTCGATACCGGCTTTCAGGCCAGCGTCGATTTCGTCGTTGAAGTCACCCTTCTCGTTGATCTTCGCCATCAGGTCGGCGTGATCACGCTTGAAGAAGGCGATCAGGGCCTGCTCGAAGCTGATGATCTTGGCGACTTCGACGTCCTGCAGGAAGCCACGCTCGGCTGCGTACAGGGACACCGACATTTCGGCAATGGACATCGGCGCATACTGCTTCTGCTTCATCAGCTCGGTTACGCGCTGACCATGCTCGAGCTGCTTGCGGGTGGCTTCGTCCAGGTCAGAAGCGAACTGGGCGAATGCCGCCAGTTCACGGTACTGAGCCAGAGCGGTACGGATACCACCGGAAAGCTTCTTGATGATCTTGGTCTGAGCCGCGCCACCGACACGGGATACCGAGATACCGGCGTTGACGGCCGGACGGATACCCGAGTTGAACATGGCCGATTCCAGGAAGATCTGACCGTCGGTGATCGAGATCACGTTGGTCGGAACGAACGCGGAAACGTCACCGGCCTGGGTTTCGATGATCGGCAGAGCGGTCAGCGAGCCAGTCTTGCCCTTCACGGCGCCATTGGTGAACTTCTCGACGTACTCTTCGGAAACGCGGGAAGCGCGCTCCAGCAGACGACTGTGGAGATAGAACACGTCGCCCGGGTAGGCTTCACGGCCTGGCGGACGGCGCAGCAGCAGGGAGATCTGACGGTAGGCAACGGCCTGCTTGGACAGGTCGTCGTACACGATCAGGGCATCTTCACCGCGGTCGCGGAAGTATTCACCCATGGTGCAACCGGAGTACGGCGCGAGGAACTGCAGGGCAGCGGATTCGGAAGCCGAAGCTGCAACCACGATGGTGTTGGCCAGGGCGCCAGCTTCTTCCAGCTTGCGGACCACGTTGGCAATGGTCGATTGCTTCTGACCAATGGCGACGTAGACGCAACGGATGCCGCTGTCTTTCTGGTTGATGATGGCGTCGACGGCCAGAGCAGTCTTACCGATCTGACGGTCACCGATGATCAGCTCACGCTGGCCACGGCCTACCGGGATCATGGCATCGACCGACTTGTAACCGGTCTGCACCGGCTGGTCGACCGACTTACGCCAGATCACGCCCGGTGCAACCTTTTCAACGGCGTCAGTAGCGGCGGCGTTGATCGGGCCTTTGCCGTCGATCGGGTTGCCCAGTGCGTCAACGACGCGGCCCAGCAGCTCCGGACCAACCGGAACTTCCAGGATGCGACCGGTGCACTTGGCGCTCATGCCTTCGGCGAGGGTCAGGTAACCACCCAGTACTACGGCACCTACGGAGTCTTGCTCCAGGTTCAGCGCCATGCCGTACACGCCACCAGGGAATTCGATCATCTCACCGTACATGACGTCGGCGAGGCCGTAGATGCGCACGATACCGTCGGAAACGCTGACGATGGTGCCTTCATTACGGGCTTGAGCGGATACATCAAGCGACTCAATGCGCTGCTTGATGATTTCGCTAATTTCGGAAGGATTCAATTGCTGCATGCCAGTTCCCTCAAATCAGGATTTCAACGCTTCGGCCAGCTTGTTCAGCTTGCCGCGGACCGAACCGTCGATGACCAGGTCACCTGCACGAATGACAACACCGCCGATCAGGGCGGGATTGACCACGGGCGTGGGCTGGACGGTGCGATCGAGCCGCTTGGAAAGGGCGGCAGCCAGAGTTTGCAATTGCTCAGCACTGAGCTCGAACGCCGACTCGACCTCGACATCGAGGGCGCGTTCGGCTTCAGCCTTCAGCACAGCGAATTGTTCGCGTACTACCGGCAGCAGCGACAGTCGGTCATTGCTACCCAGCGAGTGCAGGAAGTTGCTGAACGAAGCGTCGATGTGACCGGCACAGAGCTGCGCCAGCACATTGACTTTCTGCTCATCGGTCAACGCCGGGTTGACCAACTGCTGAGCCATGGCCGGCGCTTGAACCGCAGCAGCGGACAGCGACAGCATGTTCAGCCAGGCATCGGCCTGCTGTGCAGCACTGGCAAACTCAAACGCAGCTTTCGCGTAGGGCCGAGCGAGCGTGTTGGTATTGATCATCGCGAGCCTCGCTTAGAGTTGAGAGGCCAGTTTTGCGACCAGATCGTTGTGCGCAGCGCCGTCCACGGAGGACTGCAGGATCTGCTCGGCGCCGGTGACAGCCAGAGCTGCTACCTGTGCACGCAGTTGTTCCTTGGCACGGTTCACTTCCAGATCGATTTCGGCTTTGGCGCCAACAATCAGCTTTTCACCTTCAGAGCGGGCCTGGGCCTTGGCTTCTTCGACGATTGCGTTGGCGGTCTTGTTCGCCCGATCGAGAATCTCGGCAGCTTGCTCTTTGGTTTCACGAAGCATCTGGGCAGCGCGTTCCTGGGCCAACTGCAGATCGCGCTCAGCGCGCCCGGCAGCATCCAGACCTTCTGCGATTTTCTTCTGGCGTTCCTGCATGGCCAGCGTCAGCGGCGGCCATACGAACTTCATGCAGAACCAGACGAAAATAGCGAAGGCAATCGTTTGACCGAACAGGGTCAGGTTAATGTTCACAGCGATTTACCTCGTGCTATCTCGTGTTCAGGGAAGAAAAGCCTGAAGAGGCAGCACTCATCATGCTGCCTCGAACTCAGGAACTCTTAACCCGCGACAACGAAGATCAGGTACATCGCGATACCAACACCGATCATCGGAACGGCGTCGAGCAGACCGGCCATCAGGAAGGTCTTGGTTTGCAGCTGCGGGCCCAGCTCAGGCTGGCGAGCGGTGGATTCCAGCAGCTTGCCGCCCAGCAGGGCGAAGCCGATACCGGTACCCAGGGCACCCAGACCGATCATGATGGCAGCGGCGATGTAGACGAGTTCCATAGTTAGCTCCAGAGTTTTTAGAGGTTAAGGTTACGAGTTAGGGGTTTTCGGGTTTTTCGATGTTGATCAGTGGTGATCTTCGTGCGCAGCACTCAGATAAACCACGGTCAGCACCATGAAAATGAACGCCTGCAGCGGAATGACCAGGATGTGGAAGATAGCCCATGGCACGTTGAGACCCCACTGAACGTAGAAGGGCAGCAGCGCGATCAGGATAAACACCACTTCACCGGCATACATGTTGCCGAACAGACGCAGGGCCAGGCTCAGCGGCTTGGTCAGCAGGCCGATGATTTCCAGGAACAGGTTGAAAGGAATCAGCGCCCAGTGATTGAACGGGGTGAACGACAGTTCCTTGGTAAAGCCACCGATGCCCTTGACCTTGATGCTGTAGAAAATGATCAGCAGGAACACGCCCAGGGAGATACCGAAGGTACCGTTAGGGTCGGCGGTGGGGACGATCTTGAAGTACGGCAGGCCCATGGCATGGGCCAGGCCAGGAATGTAGTCGACCGGGATCCACTTCAGGCTGTTCATCAGGAACACCCAGACGAAGATGGTCAGGGCCAGCGGCGCAACCAGCGGGTTCTTGCCGTGGAAGGTGTCCTTGACGATGCCCTGGACGAACTCGATGCACATCTCGGCCATGTTCTGCAGGCCGGTCGGTACGCCGGTAACGGCGCGCTTGGCGGCAATGCGGAACAGGGTGATGAAGATCAGGCCCATGAACAGGGACCAGCCCAGGGTGTCCATATGGACAGCCCAGAAGCCCATCGCTTTCACCTCTTCCGGGGTCTGGGCAATGATCCAGCCCTTATCCGGGTGAGAGCCGTAGACCAGGTTCTGCAGGTGATGCTGGATATATTCTGCTGGGGTATCAGCCATAAACGCCTCAAACGGTCCAATGCTTCAGAAAACTTTCATGAGTAGGGGGGCACAGGCTGCAGCCAGAAGGCCAAGCAGATAACCGATGAACAGCTGCATCGGTGCAAGTGGTTCAACCCCTACGAACGCCAGTGCAAACAGCACTGCCGTGATAATCCATTTACCCATGGCCCCGGCCCAGATCGACTGGACGATGGCTCGGGCCGAACGCGCGCCAAAGTAACGAAAGGCCTTGAATGCGAAATACGCGTTGGCCAGCAGGGCGATCAGCCCTCCCAGCAATGCCGAATAGGCCGCGACCCATCCGCCACTGACGGCAAAAATCACTGCAATCACAGCCGTCACGATGGCCTGAAGAATCAGGATCGGAAAACCTGGCTGACGATGAAACGGGACCTTACTGGGGATGCCCATCGACCTCTCCCTGCAAGGCGCCGAAACCCGGCCTGTAGCCGACAAAATTGCGCGGCGAGTATAGGGTTCAGCCTGCGCCCGATCAACCTTGCTGTAGTAGGAGAGAAGTAGGACTACAGACTGAATTGTTTCAACGAATGTGCGCCAGTACACCCTGCAATTCGTCGAGGGAGTTGTAGCGAATCACCAACTGCCCTTTGCCCTTGCTGCCGTGCTTGATCTGTACGGGCGAGCCCAGACGCTCTGCGAGCTTCTGCTCCAGGCGGCTGATGTCCGGGTCGGCCTTGGCTTTGGCCGGGGCAGGTTTGGCGCTCAGCCACTGGCGCACCAGAGCCTCGGTCTGACGAACGGTCAGGCCACGTGCGACAACATGTCGCGCGGCTTCGACCTGCTGTTCGAGGGGCAAACCGAGCAGGGCACGGGCATGTCCCATCTCCAGATCGCCGTGGGAAAGCAGGGTCTTAATCTCCTCCGGCAAGGCGATCAGGCGTAGCAGGTTGGTGATGGTGACGCGGGATTTACCCACGGCATCGGCGACCTGTTGCTGAGTCAGCTCGAATTCCTGCTGCAGGCGCTGCAGGGCGACGGCTTCCTCGATCGGGTTGAGGTCCTCGCGCTGGATGTTCTCGATCAGCGCCATGGCGATCGCCGCTTCATCCGGCAGCTCACGGACCATGGCCGGAATCTTGTCCTGACCGGCCAGCTGGCTGGCCCGCCAACGGCGTTCACCGGCGACGATCTCGAAACGACCACCGCCGATGGGGCGCAGGACGATGGGCTGCATCACACCCTGGGCACGAATGGAGGCGGCGAGCTCTTCCAGAGCGGTCTGGTCCATGTCACGACGCGGCTGGTACTTGCCACGCTGGATCAGCTCCAGGGGCACGTATTGCAGCTCACGCGTGTCGACCTGGGCGGCCTCTTCCTGCAGTGCATTGACGGTGTTGCCGCCGAGCAGTGCGTCCAGACCTCGACCCAGACCTCGTTTCTTCGCAGCCATGCGGATGTTCCTTAAGCGGTAGCGGTTTTCGCGGCGGCGCGCTGACGGCGCACCAGCTCGCCGGCCAAGGCCAGGTAGGCGATGGCCCCACGGGATTGTTTGTCGTAGACCAGCGCCGGCATGCCGAAGCTCGGTGCTTCGGCCAGGCGCACGTTGCGCGGGATCACTGCGTCATACAGCTTGTCGCCGAAGTGCTGCTTGAGCTGAGCCGTGACGTCGTTGGTCAGGCTGATGCGCGGGTCGTACATGGTGCGCAGCAGACCTTCGATCTGCAGCTTGGGATTGAGCAGTTGAGCGATGCGCTGGATGCTGTTGACCAGATCGGACAGCCCCTCGAGCGCGTAGTACTCGCACTGCATGGGGATGATCACGCCATCGGCGGCGACCAGGGCGTTGATGGTCAGCATGTTCAGCGAAGGCGGGCAGTCGATGAGGATGTAGTCGTAGTTCTCGCGGATCGGCGCCAGGGCATAACGCAGGCGGCTTTCCTTCATCTTCATTTCCAGCAGGGCGACTTCCGCGGCAGTCAGGTCGCGGTTGGCCGGCAGCAACTGGTAGCCGCCATGCTCGGAGAACTGCATGGCCTGGCTCAGGTCGCATTCGCCGATCAGCACGTCGTAGATCGAGTGCTCAAGACCGTGTTTGTCGACACCGCTGCCCATGGTCGCGTTGCCCTGCGGGTCGAGGTCGATCAACAGCACGCGGCGCTTGGTCGCCACCAGTGAAGCGGCCAGGTTGATGCACGTCGTGGTTTTGCCCACGCCGCCTTTCTGATTGGCGATCGCGAATACCTTGGCCATCTTCTTTCCCCTTAGACCGAGCGACGCAGTATCAACAGATGGCGTTGGCCTTGGCAACCGGGAACCCGCAACACATGCGTGGCGCTGAGACGGAAGTCCGTCGGCAGGGCCTGCAATTCGTCATCCGGGTGCACGCCTTTCATCGCCAGCCACTGGGTATCGACGCTGCCGAGGTGGCGCGTCCAGTTGCTGAAGTCCTCCAGGCTGCTGAACGCCCGCGAGCTGATGCCATCGAAAGGCTGCTCGGGGCGATACGCTTCGACCCGGTTGTGGACAACCTCGAGGTTGGCGAGTTTCAGCTCCAGCTTCACCTGCACCAGAAAACGGGTTTTCTTGCCGTTGGAGTCGAGCAGGGTGAAACGCCGCTCGGGGAACATGATCGCCAGCGGCACGCCGGGCATGCCGCCACCACTGCCGACGTCCAGCCAGTTATCCCCAAGCTCAGCCACGAACGGCACCACCGACAGGCTGTCGAGCAAGTGGCGCGAGACCATCTCGTCGGGGTCGCGCACCGCGGTGAGGTTGTAGGCCTTGTTCCACTTGATCAGCAGGCCCAAGTAGGCGAGCAGTTGTTCCTGCTGCTGCACGCTGAGTTCGATACCCAGCTCGCGGGCCCCCTGCAGCAGTTCTTCGGCATGACGCTGAATGACCGACATCAGGCGCTCTGCTCCAGCTTCTGCCCGGCGCTGCGTTTTTTCAGGTGAATCAGCAGCAGGGAAATAGCCGCCGGGGTAACCCCGGGGATCCGTGAAGCCTGGCCAAGCGTGGCCGGGCGGGTGCTGCCGAGCTTGAACTGGATCTCCTTGGACAGCCCGGAGATCGAGGCATAGTCCAGATCATCCGGCAGCTTGGTGTCCTCGCTGGCTCGCAGCTTGGCGATCTCGTCCTGCTGGCGGTCGATGTAGCCGGCGTACTTGGTCTTGATCTCGACTTGCTCGGCCACCTGGTTATCCACAACCGGCGCTTCGGTCAGTTCGACCAGGGTGGCGTAGTCGATCTCCGGGCGAGCCAGCAGGTTGAGCAGGTTGTATTCGTGGGCCAGCGGCGTACCGAAGCGCGCGGCGATGGCATCACCCTGCGGCGTGCCCGGGCGCACCCAGGTGCTCTTCAGGCGCTGCTCTTCCTGGACGATGCCTTCGCGCTTGGCCTCGAAAGCGGCCCAGCGCTCGTCGTCGATCAGGCCCAGCTCGCGGCCTTTCTCGGTCAGGCGCAGGTCGGCGTTGTCCTCACGCAGGATCAGCCGGTATTCGGCGCGCGAGGTGAACATGCGGTACGGCTCCTGGGTGCCCAGGGTGATCAGGTCGTCGACTAGCACGCCGATGTAGGCTTCGTCACGACGCGGGCACCATGCCTCCTTGCCCTGCGCGCGCAGGGCAGCGTTGCAGCCCGCCAGCAGGCCTTGAGCACCGGCTTCTTCGTAGCCGGTGGTGCCATTGATCTGGCCAGCGAAGAACAGGCCGGCGATGACCTTGGTTTCCAGGCTGTACTTGAGATCGCGCGGGTCGAAGTAGTCGTACTCGATGGCATAACCGGGACGCACGATATGCGCGTTCTCCATGCCGCGAATGCTACGCACGATCTCCAGCTGCACGTCGAACGGCAGCGAGGTAGAGATGCCATTGGGATACAGCTCATGGGTGGTCAGGCCTTCCGGCTCGATGAACACCTGGTGGCTGTCCTTGTCGGCGAAGCGGTGAATCTTGTCTTCGATCGACGGGCAATAACGCGGACCAACACCTTCGATCACACCGGAGTACATCGGCGAGCGGTCGAGGTTGGCGGCGATGATCTCGTGGGTACGCGCGTTGGTATGGGTGATCCAGCAACTGATCTGCTTGGGCTGATGTTCGCGCTTGCCGAGGAATGACATCAGCGGCGTGGGGGTATCGCCCGGTTGCTCGGTCATCACCGAGAAATCTACCGAACGGCCATCGATGCGTGGCGGCGTACCGGTCTTCAGACGGCCAACGCGCAGCGGTAGCTCGCGCAAACGGTGAGCCAGAGCGATGGAGGGCGGATCACCGGCACGGCCGCCGGAGTAGTTCTGCAGACCAATGTGGATAAGTCCGCCGAGGAAAGTGCCTGTGGTCAAAACCACAGAATCTGCATGGAACCTGAGGCCCATCTGGGTGACCACGCCTTTGACCTGAGCGTTTTCCACAATCAGGTCATCAGCTGCCTGTTGAAAAATCCACAGATTGGCCTGGTTTTCCAGGATCTCGCGTACCGCGGCTTTGTACAGCACGCGGTCGGCCTGTGCGCGGGTCGCACGTACGGCTGGGCCTTTGCGGCTGTTGAGAATACGGAATTGGATACCGCCCCTGTCGGTAGCGATGGCCATGGCGCCGCCCAGGGCATCGATTTCCTTGACCAGATGGCTCTTGCCGATCCCGCCGATAGCCGGGTTGCAGCTCATCTGGCCGAGGGTCTCGACATTGTGGGTGAGCAGCAGGGTCTTCACGCCCATGCGTGCTGCAGCCAGGGCTGCTTCGGTACCGGCATGACCGCCGCCGATCACGATCACGTCAAAACGGGAAGGGAAATCCACCACGCACCTCGTGCCTGTTGAGAAGGGGTCTGAAAGAAAGGCGGCAAGTATAGGGACTTAAGCCTGCTGAATGAAGCCTTCTGCACAAAAAATAGCCAGCTGCTTGGTTGTGTTCCTCTCTCCTCGAGCCTTTACCTGATGACCCCTTCCGGGTGAAAAGTACGCTCAGGCTTATAAAGAATAAAAAAGAGAGAATTTTTATAAAGCTTGTTCTTTATGTTTATGTATAGAGGGAGCCTTTTCTGTGGATAAAGCTTTACAAGCCTTGCTGCTACTGGTGTATAGCGAATGATAAGCCTGTGTCATTCCTGCTCGGTTCCGCTGGGCAAGCTGCTGAACCACTGTGGATGAAAGTGCTAGTTACCCACAGGGGCAGTTACGCCCAGCTTTGTCATAGGGTTATGGGCAGGGCTTAAGGGCGGTTTTCCACAGGGTTTATTTCACTATGAATAACTCTTCAGAACACCCGGATTTCGTCTGAAAATCGGGCATTGGCACGGTGCCATGTAAGCCCTTGATGGCTCGCAAGCTTATGGAAGGTGGGCTGGATGAGCCAACGATTGCCATTGGTGTCAGCCTGAGACGCAGCCTGTGTCTGGCCTGCAGTTCGTAGCCCGGATGAAATCCGGGGAGGCAGGAAGAGGCGGATTGACGGCGCGACCTATGCTCTTTTCGCGGATAAATCCGCTCCTACAGGCTAGCTGTGGATAAGAGGACGGTGAATGTAGAGCGCCTGAGTATTTGGTTTCACTTGCCAATACAGAAGCTGGAGAAGATGCGTCCCAGCAGATCGTCGCTGCTGAAGGCACCGGTGATCTCGCCCAGGGCTTGTTGCGCCATACGCAGATCCTCGGCCAGCAGTTCACCCGCGCCCATCAGGGTGAGCTGATTGCGGCCGTGCTCGAGGTGCTGCTGCGCCTGCAGCAACGCTTCGAGGTGGCGCCGCCGCGCGCTGAAGCCGCTCTCGGCGGTCTGCTGATAGCCCATGCAGGCTTTCAGGTGCTCGCGCAGCAGTTCCAGGCCATCGGCTGATTTGGCTGACAGGCTCAGCGTGACGTGGCCATCGGCGCTGGTTTCAAGTGTTACTGCCTCGCCGGAGAGATCGGCCTTGTTACGGATCAGGGTGACGTGTGCCGGGTCCGGGCGCTGCTCCAGAAACTCTGGCCACAGGGCGAAGGGATCAGCGGCTTCCGGCGCGGTGGAGTCCACTACCAGCAACACGCGATCCGCTTCGCTGATGGCCTTGAGTGCACGCTCCACGCCTATGCGTTCGACCTGATCGTCGGTATCACGCAGGCCGGCGGTGTCGACCACGTGCAGGGGCATGCCGTCGATGTGGATATGTTCGCGCAGCACATCGCGGGTGGTGCCGGCGATATCGGTGACGATGGCCGCTTCACGGCCGGCCAGGGCGTTGAGCAGGCTGGATTTGCCGGCATTGGGCCGGCCGGCGATGACCACGGTCATGCCGTCACGTAGCAGGGCGCCCTGGCCGGCTTCGCGCAGCACTGTGGATAAGTTTGCACGCACGCTGTCGAGCTGGCTTAGCACATGGCCGTCGGCGAGAAAGTCGATCTCCTCCTCGGGGAAGTCGATGGCGGCTTCGACATAGATGCGCAGCTGGATCAAGGATTCGGTCAGTGCATGCACGCGTTTGGAGAACTCGCCCTGCAGCGAACGCAGGGCATTGCGTGCGGCCTGTTCGGAGCTGGCTTCGATCAGATCGGCGATGGCCTCGGCTTGAGCCAGGTCGAGCTTGTCATTGAGGAAGGCACGTTCGCTGAACTCACCAGGACGCGCCAGGCGCGCCCCCAACGCCATGCAGCGGCGCAGCAGCAGATCGAGCACCACCGGGCCACCGTGGCCCTGAAGTTCCAGTACGTCTTCACCAGTGAAGGAGTTGGGGCCTGGAAAGTAGATGGCCAGACCTTCGTCCAGCGTCAGCTCGCTCTCGCCATAGAACGGCCCGTGATGAGCGAAGCGCGGCTTCAACTCGCGTCTGCAGATGGCCTGAGCCAATTGACCTGCAAGAGGACCGGATACCCGCACGATACCCACACCACCCCGACCTTGGGCGGTGGCGACGGCGGCGATGGTATCTCGGGCATGGTTCATGGCGGTTTACTCGATGCGTACGGCTGAATATGGGGGCGAGGGGGAAGCCTGATTCTCTGTTCGCGAAGCTTGTGGATACAGAGATTCGCGAGCAGAGCTCGCTCCTCCGACAAATGTTTGGATAGCAAAACGCCCCAATCATGGGGCGTTTGCTTGATGCTTGGAAGCCTTGGCGAATCAGGCGTTGGCCGGTTTCGCTGCCGCTTCGATCTTGCGCGTAATGTACCACTGCTGGGCGATGGACAGGCAGTTGTTGACCACCCAGTACAGCACCAGACCAGCCGGGAACCACAGGAAGAAGAAGGTGAAGATGATCGGCATCAGCTTCAGCACGCGGGCCTGCATGGGGTCCGGCGGCGTCGGGTTGAGCTGCTGCTGGATGAACATGGTCGCGCCCATGATGATCGGCAGGATGAAGAACGGATCCTTGATCGACAGGTCAGTGATCCACAGCAGCCAGGGCGCCTGACGCATCTCGACGGATTCCAGCAGCACCCAGTAGAGGGCGAGGAACACCGGCATTTGCACCAGGATCGGCAGGCAGCCGCCCAGCGGGTTGATCTTTTCTTTCTTGTACAGCTCCATCATCGCCTGGGACATCTTCTGGCGATCGTCACCGTGCTGCTCTTTCAGCGCCTGCAGTTTCGGCGATACGGCACGCATACGCGCCATGGAGCGGTAGCTGGCAGCCGACAGCGGGAAGAAGATCAGCTTGATGATGATGGTCAGGACAATGATCGACCAACCCCAGTTGCCGAGCACGCCATGGATCACTTCCAGCAGCCAGAAGATCGGCTGCGCGAGGAACCACAGGAAGCCGTAGTCGACGGTCAGCTCCAGCCCCGGGGACAGGGTGCCCAGGTGCTCCTGCAGCTTTGGACCGGCATAGAGGATCGCGCCAGTTTCGCCCTGCGTGCCGGCAGCGACCTGCACGGACGGGCCGGTGAAGCCGACGATGTAGTTACCCTGGCTGTCCTTGCGGGTCTGTACCAGGTTGGTGCTGTCCTTGCTCGGCACCCAGGCGGTGACGAAGTAGTGCTGCAGCCAGGCGACCCAGCCGCCCTGCACGGTTTCCTTGAAGGACTGCTTGTCGATGTCCTTCATCGACACCTTCTTGTACGGCTCGTCGGCGGTCCACAGTGCCGCGCCGAGGTAGGTAGCGGTGCCGGTAGCGGTGGTCGAGGACGGGTCGCCGCTGTTGTCGCGCTTGAGCTGGGCGAACAGGTTGCCGCTCCAGGCTTGCTCGCTCTGGTTATCGATCAAGTAACGTACGTCGACCTGATAGGCGGACGGATCGATGCAGCCAGGCTTCTTCAACTGTTGCTCACGCGCCGAGCACTGTGGGTTGAGGCCGCGTTTGAAGCTGTAGCGCTTGATGTAGTTGACGCCGTTCTCGCTGAATGTGAGATCGACCACCAGGCTGTCCTGGCCTTCGGCCAGTTCGTAGTTCTGCTTCTCGCTGCTCCACAGGGAACGACCGCTGGATTTATCCGGCGCGTTCTGACCGATCAGGCCGCTCTGTGCCAGGTAGGTACGCTCGTTGCCGTTATCGAACAGCTGGAACGGAACGTCCGGGCGGTCCTGACGACGCGGGTACTGCGGCAGACGCAGCTGCACGATATCGCCACCACGCGGGTCGATGGCCAGGTCCAGCACATCGGTCTTGACGCGAATCAGCTCGTCGCTGACAGCGGCGGTAGGCGCAACGGCAGCAGCAGTGGGCTCGGCCACGGCAGTGGGGATGTCGTCGCCGCCGGTGCTGGCGGTTGCAGCAGGTGTGTCGGGCAGGGCAGGCGTCGCAGCGGTCGAGGTACTAACCTCGGCTGGCAGGGCAGCCTGGCCATAGTCCTCGTTCCATTGCAGGACCATGAGGTAGGACACGACTGCCAGGGCGACGATCAGGATCGAACGTTGGATATCCATGATTATTCGGCCATCGAAGGGGAACGGGATTTTTTAACGGGTGGAACTGGATCGAAACCGCCGGGATTCCAGGGGTGACAGCGACCGAGACGGCGCGCTGTCAGCCAGCCACCACGCAGGAAGCCATGTTGCTCGATGGCTTCGTAGGCATAGCAGGAGCAGCTGGGATAGAAGCGACAATGACTGGCCATCAGCGGACTGATGGCGTAGCGATAAACCTGAATACAGGCTAGAGCCGCTTTACGCATGGGGATTGTCGCTTGTCCCGGGGGATAAGTCTGCGTCGCGACTGGGCCGGCTTCGGGCCAAGCGTTTCCAGAGTTTGCCGAACTGCTGAGCAAGTTCGCCATTCTCCAGATCACCTAGCCCTTTGCGGGCGACCACCACGATGTCCCAGCCTGTCAGGTTGTCCTGATTGAGGCGAAAGGACTCGCGGATTTGACGCTTGATGCGGTTGCGCTCGACGGCGAGCTTGACGCTCTTTTTGCCGATCACCAAACCTAGGCGGGGATGATCAAGCTGGTTATCGCGCGCTAGCAGCAGGACACTTTTGCCCGGAGCTTTACCGCTTGGGGAGTCGAAGACTGCCTTGAATTGCCGGGGAGTCAGCAGTCGCTTTTCCCGGCCGAAGCCTCGACTCACCACCTGTCTGGATGAATTAGACAGTCAGACGCTTGCGGCCCTTGGCGCGACGACGCGACAGGACGGCACGGCCGTTCTTGGTGGCCATGCGGGCACGGAAACCGTGGGTGCGAGCGCGCTTGATGGTGCTGGGTTGGAAAGTGCGTTTCATGGTGCGTTACCTGGGTGATCGACTAGGGTCGGAATGACCCTGGTTTAAAGAGACCGGCAATTCTAGAGAAAGCCGCGCGGTAGGTCAATTTCCAACCAACCTTATTCGCCAGATAGAAATAGAAAGAAGGAAAAGGGTTTAAAGCTCTTTTTCTATGTTTATGTTGAATGGTGCTGCCAGCGTCTGTGGACAACCCTTTGGCTGCAGCGCCCTGCTTGCTCATCCGGTGATGATAAGTCTGTCCAAAAGGCGTGGTTCGTCTGTGCGTGTCCTGCAGACAGCCTGAGGATAGAATGCCGTGTTACCCACAGCAGGGTTATCCGCCCGTTCATCCCCAGGCTTTTACAGAAGCTTACGGGGTTCTTATCCACAAGGCTTACGCAGCTACTGATAAGTCTGATGAATGGAACTAAGGCTTTGATTTTACTTGGCCATCTAGTCCCTGCTGTGTGGATAACTCGGTCGTTGGCCGTTACAATGGCGGCTGTTTTTGCATCGCCGCCTGGATAGGGGATAGTCAGTGTCAGTGGAACTATGGCAGCAATGCGTCGAGCTTTTGCGCGACGAGTTGCCAGCCCAGCAATTCAACACCTGGATCCGTCCTCTGCAGGTCGAAGCCGAAGGCGACGAGCTGCGCGTGTATGCGCCGAATCGTTTCGTACTCGATTGGGTCAACGAGAAGTACCTGAGCCGTTTGCTCGAGTTGCTCGGTGAGCGCGCTGGTGGTCTGGTTCCTGCGCTTTCCTTATTAATAGGCAGCAAGCGGGCAGCGACTGCCCGAGTCGCGCCAACGGCCCCTTTGCCTGCTGCTGCGCGTGCCGCTCAGGTTCAGGCCGCCGCATCCGTCAGCAAGCCGGTGCCGCCGCCTGCACAGCAGGAGCCGTCGCGTGCCAGCTTCGACTCCATGGGCGGCTCCGCGCCACAACCGCCGACCCCCGCGGTGGCGCCACGCACCGAACGTACCGTACAGGTCGAAGGTGGCCTCAAGCACACCAGCTACCTCAACCGCACCTTTACCTTCGATAACTTCGTCGAGGGTAAGTCGAACCAGTTGGCGCGCGCGGCCGCCTGGCAGGTGGCGGACAACCCCAAGCACGGTTACAACCCGTTGTTCCTGTATGGCGGCGTTGGTCTGGGCAAGACTCACCTGATGCATGCTGTGGGTAATCACCTGTTGGCGAAGAACCCTAACGCCAAGGTCGTGTACCTGCACTCCGAGCGTTTCGTCGCCGACATGGTAAAGGCCTTGCAGCTCAACGCCATCAACGAATTCAAACGCTTCTACCGTTCGGTCGATGCGCTGCTGATCGACGACATCCAGTTCTTCGCCAAGAAAGAGCGTTCCCAGGAGGAGTTCTTCCACACCTTCAACGCGCTGCTCGAAGGGGGTCAGCAGGTGATTCTCACCAGCGACCGCTACCCGAAAGAGATCGAAGGTCTGGAAGAGCGCTTGAAGTCGCGCTTCGGCTGGGGCCTGACCGTGGCGGTCGAGCCCCCTGAGCTGGAAACCCGCGTGGCGATCCTGATGAAGAAGGCTGACCAGGCCAAGGTAGATCTGCCGCACGATGCCGCGTTCTTCATCGCCCAGCGCATTCGCTCCAACGTGCGCGAACTGGAAGGCGCGCTGAAGCGTGTGATCGCCCACTCGCACTTCATGGGTCGCGACATCACCATCGAGCTGATCCGCGAGTCGCTCAAGGATCTGCTGGCCCTGCAGGACAAGCTGGTCAGCATCGATAATATTCAGCGCACCACCGCTGAGTACTACAAGATCAAGATCACCGATCTGCTTTCCAAGCGCCGTTCGCGCTCGATCGCCCGGCCGCGTCAGGTGGCCATGGCATTGTCGAAGGAACTGACCAATCACAGCCTGCCGGAAATCGGTGTGGCCTTCGGCGGTCGCGATCACACCACGGTGTTGCACGCATGCCGTAAGATTGCTGAACTTAGGGGATCCGACGCGGACATCCGCGAGGACTACAAGAACCTGCTGCGCACCCTGACTACCTGATCAAATCAATGCAGCTCCACGAGGCAAGGGACTAGACCATGCATTTCACTATTCAACGCGAAGCCCTGTTGAAACCCCTGCAACTGGTCGCCGGTGTCGTGGAACGACGCCAGACGCTGCCGGTTCTGTCCAACGTCCTGCTGGTGGTCGAAGGCCAGCAGCTGTCGCTTACCGGTACCGACCTCGAGGTCGAACTGGTTGGCCGCGTCACACTCGAAGATGCCGCCGAACCGGGTGAAATTACCGTGCCGGCGCGCAAGCTGATGGACATCTGCAAAAGCCTGCCGAGCGACGCGCTGATCGATATTCGTGTCGACGAGCAGAAGCTGCTGGTCAAAGCCGGGCGCAGCCGTTTCACCCTGTCGACTCTGCCGGCCAACGACTTCCCCACCGTCGAGGAAGGTCCGGGGTCGCTGACCTTCAACCTGCCGCAAGCCAAGCTGCGTCGTTTGATCGAACGCACCAGCTTCGCCATGGCCCAGCAGGATGTACGCTACTACCTCAACGGCATGCTCCTGGAAGTACAGAGCGGTTTGCTGCGAGCGGTCGCTACCGACGGTCACCGTCTGGCCATGTGCTCCATGGAGGCGATCATCCAGCAGGAAGGCAAGCATCAGGTCATCGTGCCGCGCAAAGGTATTCTCGAACTGGCTCGCCTACTCACCGAGCAGGACGCCGAAGTCGCCATCGTTCTCGGTCAGCATCACATCCGTGCCAACACCGGCGAGTTCACCTTCACCTCGAAACTGGTCGACGGCAAGTTCCCGGATTACGAGCGCGTGCTGCCGCGTGGTGGTGACAAACTGGTGCTGGCGGATCGTCAGGGCCTGCGCGAAGCCTTCAGCCGCACCGCGATTCTGTCCAACGAGAAGTACCGTGGCATTCGCCTGACCCTGGCGTCTGGTCTGCTGAAGATTCAAGCCAACAACCCTGAGCAGGAAGAGGCCGAGGAAGAGATCGTTGTCGACTATGCGGGCAGCGGCCTGGAGATCGGTTTCAACGTCAGCTATCTGCTGGATGTGCTGGGCGTGATGGGCACCGAGCAGGTGCGCCTGATCCTCTCCGACTCCAACAGCAGTGCCCTGCTGCAGGAAGCCGACAACGACGATTCGGCCTACGTTGTCATGCCGATGCGTCTTTAATGTCCCTAAGCCGTATCACGGTCACCGCGGTGCGCAATCTGCACCCGGTGACCCTCTCCCCCTCCTCCCGCATCAACATCCTCCACGGCGCCAACGGCAGCGGCAAGACCAGCGTGCTCGAGGCGATCCATCTGCTAGGCCTCGCCCGCTCCTTCCGCAGCACCCGCCTGCAGCCGGTCATCCATTACGAGCAAGCCGCCTGTACCATTTTCGGTCAGGTGCAGTTGGCCGAAGGCGGCTCCAGCAATCTGGGTATCTCTCGCGATCGTCAGGGTGAGCTGCAGATTCGTATCGATGGGCAGAACGCGCGTAGCGCTGCGCAGCTAGCCGATCTGTTGCCACTACAGCTGATAAACCCCGATAGTTTTCGACTGCTTGAAGGTGCACCGAAGATTCGCCGGCAGTTTCTCGATTGGGGTGTGTTCCACGTGGAACATCGCTTTCTCGGCGCCTGGCAACGCCTGCAGAAAGCCCTGCGGCAGCGGAACTCGTGGCTGCGCCATGGTACACTTGACGGTGCTTCGCAGGCCGCATGGGACCGCGAACTGTGCAGTGCCAGCGAGGAAATCGACACCTACCGACGTGCCTACATTCAGGCCCTGAAACCGGTGTTCGAACGGACCCTGGCCGAGCTGCTGGAGCTGGAAGGACTGACCCTGAGTTATTACCGCGGTTGGGACAAGGATCGGGAATTGAGCGAAGTGCTCGCCACATCCCTCCTCCGCGACCAGCAACTCGGGCATACCCAGGCCGGACCGCAGCGCGCTGATTTGCGTCTGCGACTGGCGGGGCACAACGCGGCAGAGATTCTGTCGCGAGGACAACAGAAACTGGTGGTGTGCGCTTTGCGCATCGCCCAGGGCCACTTGGTCAACGAAGCCAAGCGTGGCCAGTGTATCTATCTGGTGGACGACCTACCGTCGGAGCTGGATGAACAGCATCGTCAGGCATTGTGCCGGCTGCTGGAAGATTTGCGCTGCCAGGTGTTCATCACCTGTGTAGATCATGAATTGTTGAGGGAAGGCTGGCAGACGGATACGCCGGTTGCCATGTTCCACGTGGAACATGGCCGTATCACCCAGACCCAAGACCATCGGGAGTGAAGGCATGAGCGAGAACCAAACGTACGACTCCTCCAGCATCAAGGTGCTGAAAGGACTGGACGCCGTACGCAAACGTCCCGGGATGTACATCGGTGACACTGACGATGGTAGTGGTCTGCACCACATGGTGTTCGAGGTGGTCGACAACTCGATCGACGAAGCGCTGGCAGGCTACTGCAGTGAAATCACCATCACCATCCACCCGGATGAATCGATCAGTGTGCGCGATAACGGCCGTGGTATCCCGGTCGACATGCACAAGGAAGAAGGCGTCTCGGCGGCCGAGGTCATCATGACCGTGCTTCACGCCGGCGGTAAGTTCGATGACAACAGCTACAAGGTATCCGGCGGCCTGCATGGCGTGGGTGTCTCGGTGGTGAACGCCCTCTCCAAGGAGCTGGTGCTGACCATCCGCCGTAGCGGCAAGATCTGGGAACAGACCTACGTGCATGGCGTACCGCAAGCGCCTCTGGCCGCTGTCGGTGACACCGACGGCACCGGTACGCAGATCCACTTCAAACCGTCCGAAGAGACCTTCGCCAACATCCACTTCAGCTGGGACATCCTGGCCAAGCGTCTGCGCGAACTGTCCTTCCTCAACTCCGGCGTGGGCATCCTGCTGCGCGACGAGCGTACCGGCAAGGAAGAGCTGTTCAAGTACGAAGGTGGTCTGAAGGCTTTCGTTGAGTACCTGAACACCAACAAGACCGTGGTCAACCAGGTGTTCCACTTCAACGTTCAGCGCGAAGAAGACGGCGTTGGTGTCGAAGTTGCCCTGCAGTGGAACGACAGCTTCAACGAGAACCTGCTTTGCTTCACCAACAACATTCCGCAGCGTGACGGTGGCACGCACCTGGCCGGTTTCCGTTCCGCCCTCACCCGCCACCTGAACAACTACATCGAGGCCGAAGGCCTGGCCAAGAAGTTCAAGGTTTCCACCACCGGTGACGATGCCCGCGAAGGTCTGACTGCGATTATCTCGGTCAAGGTGCCGGACCCGAAATTCAGCTCGCAGACCAAGGACAAACTGGTATCGAGCGAGGTGAAAACTGCGGTCGAACAGGAGATGGGCAAGTACTTCTCCGACTTCCTGCTGGAGAACCCCAACGAAGCCAAGGCCGTGGTCGGCAAGATGATCGATGCCGCGCGTGCCCGCGAAGCGGCTCGTAAAGCGCGTGAAATGACTCGCCGTAAAGGTGCGCTGGACATTGCCGGCCTGCCCGGAAAACTGGCCGACTGCCAGGAAAAAGACCCGGCGCTATCCGAACTCTACATCGTGGAGGGTGACTCCGCGGGCGGTTCTGCCAAGCAGGGCCGTAACCGCAAGACCCAGGCAATCCTGCCGCTCAAGGGCAAGATCCTCAACGTCGAACGCGCGCGTTTCGATCGCATGATTTCCTCGCAGGAAGTCGGCACACTGATCACTGCGCTCGGCTGCGGTATCGGCCGTGATGAATACAACATCGACAAGCTGCGCTACCACAACATCATCATCATGACCGATGCTGACGTCGACGGTTCGCACATCCGTACCCTGCTGCTGACCTTCTTCTTCCGCCAACTGCCGGAGCTGGTCGAGCGTGGTTACATCTATATCGCTCAGCCGCCGCTGTACAAGGTGAAGAAAGGCAAGCAGGAGCAGTACATCAAGGATGACGAGGCCATGGATGAATACATGACCCAGTCGGCCCTGGAAGACGCCAGCCTACACGTCAACGAGAATGCCCCAGGCCTGTCCGGCGGCGCGCTGGAAAAGCTCGTGGGCGAATACCGTGGCGTGATGAAGACCCTGGATCGACTGTCGCGTGTCTATCCCAAGGACATCACCGAGCACTTCGTCTATCTGCCGCGCATTCCGGTGGAGCAGCTCGCTGATCAGGCCTTCATGCAGAACTGGCTGGAAGGCTTTGCGGCACGTCTGAAGACTACCGAGAAGTCTGGCCAGACCTACAGTGCCAGTCTGCGTGAAGACCGCGAGCGTCACCTGTGGCTGCCGGAGGTCGAGGTCAAATCTCACGGCCTTTCCAGCTACACCACCTTCAACCGCGACTTCTTCGCCAGCAATGACTACAAGACCGTCACTACCCTGGGCGAACAGCTGAACAACTTGCTGGAAGAAGGCGCCTACGTGCAGCGTGGCGAGCGCAAGAAACCGGTCAGCACCTTCAAGGAAGCGCTGGACTGGCTGATGACCGAAAGCACCAAGCGTCACAGCATCCAGCGATACAAAGGTCTCGGTGAGATGAACCCGGATCAGCTGTGGGAAACCACCATGGACCCGGAAGTGCGCCGCATGCTCAAGGTGACCATCGAAGACGCCATCGCCGCCGACCAGATCTTCAACACCCTGATGGGCGATGCCGTGGAGCCGCGCCGCGATTTCATCGAGTCCAACGCCCTGGCGGTGTCGAATCTGGACTTCTGATGTTGTGGCAAAAGGCTTACATGGAGAGGCGCAACTGACCTCTCCCGTTGCCTGCGCAGGCTAGCTAATCTACATACACCTACCGGGAACTGGATGTCCCGAGTCACGGAAGACAGACCGCGCCAGGATGGCAAACGACAGGATGTCGGAAGGTCATGAAAAACCCGCTTCGGCGGGTTTTTTGTTGCCTGCAGGAAAGTCAGGCGACGCTGAACGCTGGTAGCCAGGTATGACTCAGGTCTGCCAGAAGAAAGCTGTTGGCCTTCCGGGGATCTCCAGTAAATCCGAGCCCTTCCCTCAGTCCGCCGTAGCCAGGACCTGTGTGTTACGCCCGGCATGCTTGGCTCGATAGAGCGCGGCGTCGGCCTTCAGCAGCATGCCGGTGATGTCCTCGGCGACGGGGCTGGTGCTGCCGTAAACACCGGCGCTGAAGCTCAAGGCAATATTCTTGTCGTCAACCTGCGCCGGGTGCTGGGTGAGGGATTGGCGGATCTGATCGACCAGCTCCAGCGCGCCGCTGGCGTCGGTGCCGGGCAGAATCAGCAGAAACTCCTCACCACCATAACGACCGATGCTGTCGTTGCGCCGCAGCCGCTGCTGAAGATGGTCCGCGCAGTGCCTGAGCACGTCATCGCCGACCAGGTGGCCGTGGCTGTCGTTGATCTGCTTGAAGTGATCCAGATCGAGCATGGCGATGGACAGCGGCGTGTGTTGGCGGCGGGCACGCTCCAGCTCGTCGGTGAGTTGTTCAAGTATCGCCAGGCGATTGGGCAGCCTGGTGAGCGTGTCGCGCAGGGCGGTCTGGCGCAGCTCCGATTCGATGCGCTCGCGCGACAGCAGCACCAGGCCGAAGGAGAACATGATGATGGTGGCGGCGCCGAGGGCGACCGATACCGTCTGCTTCAGGTTGCTGACGTCGTAGTGCATCTCCGCCGGCGCACCGCTGAGGATGACCACCACGCGAATACCCAGGCCGAACAGGCTGATGCCTGCGCCGATCATCAGGATGCGATGGGCACGCCCACCGGGCACCGCATGGGTGCGGCTCAGGCGCAGGATGACCAGGCATTGCGTGAACAGCAGCAGGCAGGCCACCAGTTGGCGGGGTTCCTGGGTATCGATCAGCAGGCTGAGCAACGCGCCCAGCAGCAGCGGGAAGGCGAAGGCCAGTCGCCAGGGCGGGCGTCGGCCGTGGATCAGCGGCAGGCTGACCGTGTAGAACGCCAGCGCGGTGGACAGCAAGGTGTTGGCCAGCACGTAGCTGATCCACATCGATACCTGACCGAACAGGGTGAAGCCAATGTAGGCCAGCGCATGGGAGAGCATGCCCAGTCCAGTGGTGAGCATGCCGTCGCGATGACGCAACTGGCCGACCAGGATCAGGCAACTGCCCATGATCACGGCGACCAGCGCGACGGCTCCGAACAGTGTCTGGGTGTGGGCGATCATGTCGGCCTTCTTGTTCTCTGGAGTTGCTTAACTCTAGTGCAATCCTCTGCCCCAGTACTTGCGCCAGATCAGGCCCACCAGTAGCGCACCATATGGAAGAAAACCGGCGCGGCGAAGCACACCGAGTCCAGGCGATCCAGCATACCGCCGTGGCCTTCGATCATGTGGCCCCAGTCCTTCACCCCGCGGTCGCGTTTGATCGCCGACATCACCAGGCCGCCGGCGAAGCCGAGGATGCACACCAGCAGCGCGAACAGTGCGGCCTGCCAGAACGCGAACGGCGTGATCCAGCACAGCATGGCGCCAATCAGCGTGGCCAGCGCTACGCCGCCGACAAAGCCTTCCACGGTTTTCGAGGGTGACAGGTTGGGCGCGATCTTGTGTTTGCCTGCCAGCTTGCCGCAGACGTACTGCAGCACGTCGGAGAGCTGCACGACGATGATCAGCCAGGCGATCAGCAGCAGGTTGCGCCCCTCATAGCCGGGAATATCCAAAGTCAGCAGAGCAGGTACAGAGGAAATGCAGTAAACGGCGATCATCAAGCCCCACTGCACCTTGGCCGCACGCTCGAGGTAGCGGGTGGTGTCGCCGCCCAGCGAAGCCAGGATCGGCAACAGCAGGAACAGATAGACCGGGATGAAGATGGCGAACAGGCCGTACCAGCCGAAAGCGATCAGCAGGTACTGCATCGGCAGGGCGAAGTAGAAGGCCGCCACTAGCGCCGGGTAATCGCTGCGCCGGGTCGGCGTCAGCGTCATGAACTCGCGCAGGGCATAGAAGGAGACGAAGTAGAACAGCAGGATCACGCCATTGTTGCCGAACAGGAAGGCGATGCCGATCACCAGCACCATCACCCACCAGGCATTGATCCGCGCGTTGAGGTTGTCGATCACCGGGTTGGGCTGATCGCCACTGCGCCGCTTGAGGACGAAGCCGACCAGGCTGGCCAGCAACAACAGGGCACCGATACCGGCGAACAGCAGCAAAGTGTTGTTATCCATCTCAGGCCTCCTCGGGTGCCAGTGCCAGCAGGGCGTTACGCGCGCGTTCCAGGAAGGCGTCTTTGCCCTCCCCCTCGATGGGCTCCAGCGCCGCACCGAAGCTCAGGGTGCACAGCAGCGGCAGCGGCAGCGCCCTGCCCTTGGGCATCACCCGGTTGAGGTTGGCGATCCACACCGGCACCAGCTCCACGTCCGGGCGCGCCTGAGCCAGGTGATAAAGGCCGCTTTTGAAGGACAGCAAGGGCTCGTCGCCGAGATTGCGCGTGCCCTCGGGGAAGATGATCAGCGAGTCGCCGCCGTCCAGCGCGTCGAGCATCGCCTGCAGCGGGTTGGCGCCTTCCTTGCGCTCGCGGTCGACCAGCACGCCGTTGAATACCTTGTTGATCAGGAAGCTGCGCACGCCCGGTTTCTGCCAGTAGTCGGCGCCGGCCACCGGCCGGGTGCGCTTGCGCAGCTCCGGCGGCAGCGAGGCCCAGAGCAGGACGAAGTCGCCGTGGCTGCTGTGGTTGGCGTAGTACAGGCGCTGGGTCGCCTGCGCGGTACTGCCGAGCCAAAGGGCTCGTGCGCCGGTCAGCAGGCGAGCTGCCGAGGTGATGGCGAAAGCGGTCAATGCGGCGAGCATGGCGACTCCTTAAGCGAGAACGATGAAGAACCCGAGTACGACGATGACGATCTGTAGCAACAGGCATAGGGCCTGTTTGCGCAGCAGGCCGAGTGCGCCCTGAGATCGAAGGCTCCAGCTGCGGCCAGCCTGTTGCGCATTTTGCAGGCCAAGATTCTGTAGGGCCTGATCCAGCGCATGAGTCTGGCTGTCGAGCTGTTCGCCGGCTTCAGCCAGGCGTTGGAACAGCTTGGCGTCTAGCGCGACGCGCAACGCCCAGTACTTTTCGGCCAGGCCGGCGATCAGCAGCGCGGCGCAGAGCAGCGCCAGCATCAGGCTTGGCGGTGCTCCCAGCCAAGGCGCCAGGCCGAAGAGCACGGCGACCAGGCTTAGCGCGCTGGAGCAATGATCGAGGCTACGGCCACGTCGCAACAGTGCCGCGACCAGCAGCAGATCAGCCTGCATGAGCGACCTCCAACCCCGGTTGTGCATCGACCATGGATTGCAGCGCGGCCAGATGCTGCGGGCCGAGCATGACCTGTGGCCGCGCCTGGCGGATCAGTGTCACGGCCGCATCCACGCTCTGGCAGCGGCCGCTATGCAGCAGCCAGGCCGCCACGGCGGTGGCACTGCGCGAGTAGCCCAGTGCACAGCACACCAGCACTGGGCCCTTGTGGCGCAGGTTTTCTATGGCCTCGGCGGCGCGTTGGCAGGTCAGCGCATCCGGCGCCACCAGATCCAGTGACGGTAGGCTGCAGTAGTTCTGTAGCGTGTGCTGCAGCGGCAGCTCGGCGCAGAGGTCGACCAGGGCGGCATAACCACCGAGATCGCCCATGGCGGGCAGGCGGCCGAGGTCGATGCCCTCCACGACCTGGCTGGGCGCTGGCTTGCGAAACGTCCACAACCGCGAATTGATCCAGGCGCCGAGCAGATAGGGTGCGAGCAACACCGTCGCGGCCGGGCTGAGGCGCCCGTCGGCCTGCTTCTGGAAACCGCCAGCGCCGAACAGCAGGTAGTTGAGCGCGACCATGGCCAGGGCAACGGCCAGCCAGGACAGCCATAGCCAGGTACCGCCCAGCTTGACGGCCAGCACGGCGCACAGCGTTGCGCCAAGCCCATAGCGCAGCGCCAGGCGCCAACGCCGTGGATCGCTGGCCAGGCGAATCTGCGTAAGCGGCCTAGCGCCCTGCAGCGGCAGCAGCCACAGACAGAAGAAGCCGGCCAGCGCCCCGGTGGGCAGATCGATGAAGTGGTGCTGCCAGGTGGTCAGCACGGAGATGCCGATCAGCGCCATCCAGCCGTGCAGCAGGCCACGCCAGAGCAGGCCGCGGGTGTGATTGGCGAACATCGCCCAGATGATCACCAGCAGGGTGATATGCAGCGAAGGCGCCTGGTTGAAGGGTTTGTCGAAACCCATCAGCACGTCGAACATCAGGCCGAAGGTGCCGTCCAGCGGCGGCCGCTCGAAGGTGAAGCGCAGCGGCCAGAGCAGGAAGCAGACCACGCAGATCACCTGCGCGGCGAGCAGGCGCAAGGCATGGCGATCCATCTCGCGGCGGCAGGCCGGCAACAGGAAGGACAGGCCGTAGAGCAGGTCGATCGACCAGTACGGCACGATGGTCCAGGGCCAGAGCGGGATCTGCGGCTCCCAGGCGAAGACCAGGCTGCCGACATCATCGCGTTGCCCGGTGAACCAGTTGGCGAAGCCGTAGCTGGCGAAGAACAGCGGGCCGAGCAATAGCAGCCAGAGTACGCCGCGCTTCCACAATCCCTGTTCGCGCGTGTTGTCCATCACTTCACCCGCTGCGCCAGGGACACGCTGAAGATGCCCCACTGGTCGATGCGCTGTGCCACCTTGCGGAAACCGGCTGCTTCCACCAACTGGTCCATCTCCGCCTGGCTACGCCGGCGCATGACCCAGGCCTGGCCATCGCGGTGGCTGGTCAGGGCGCGGGCGATCAGTTCCAGCTGCGGGTGCCAGGGCTGGCCGGTGTAGACCAGGTAGCCGCCCTCCTCGACTGCGGCTGCCAATCCGGCCAGCGAGTCGCCGACCATCTGGTTGCTGCCGAACAGCTCGTACAGGCCGGAGACCACTGCCAGGGTCGGCTTCGGCTCTAGCGCGGCCAGGTCTTCACGGTCGAAGGCATCGCCTTTGACGAAGCGGGCGATGTCGCCCAGGCCCTTTTGTTGGATCAGCGCATTGCCGTCACGCACGTTGATGTCGCTGTAGTCGCGCAGCAGGATCGCGTCGGGGCGCTGCTGCTGGCCTTCCAGCGATTCAAGGATGTAGCGGCCATGGCCGGCGGCGATATCGACGATGCGCACTGCCCTGCCCGCTTCGCGCAGCCTGGCCATGGCCAGGCGCAGCAGCTCTTCGGCGTGCAGCTTGCGCTGGCGGATACCACGCCAGCCGATGGAGTCCAGGTAGTTCTGGTCGATCAACCGGCCCAGCGCGCCCTTGCCGGTCGGTTGGTTGCGGTAGACGTAATCGAGCGTGCTGCCGGAATCGAAGCCGGTGTCGAAGCCCAGCTTCACTCCTTCGGATAGCGTGCTACCCAGGCGCATGCCGGCACGGGTGGCGCGCCAGTAAAGGTCGCGTAGCGAATTTTTCGGCAGCGGTGCGGCCAGCTCTTCGGCCTCGGCGCAGGTGGCGCCCAGGCGGTCGGCATCGAGCAGCGAGGGACGCGCCACTGGCTCCTCGAAGTTGCGCAGTATAAAGCGCCGCGCGCGGCTCAGGGCATGGGCGCGGTCGCGCTCGCCGAGGGTGTCATGGAAGAAACCCGGTAGCAGGTGCTTTTCCTTGCGCAGGCTGCCGAGGCGCTCGAAGAAGTCCTCCTGCGGTTTGCGATGAACGACGAAGTCGGCGCCGGAGATCAGCAGTTGGGTCGGCACCTGGATCGCCTGGGCGTCGGCGACGATGCGATCGGCGGCCTCGTACAGGCCGAGCAGCATGGTCACCGAGATCGGTCGGGCGATCAGCGAGTCGTTTTCGAAGGAGGCGATACGCTCGGGATCATGGCTAAGGAACCTCGCCTTCACGTAACTGTTGACGAAGAAGTTGCCACGCCAGGCGTGCAGCAGCTTCAGCCCAGGGCGGGCGAAGGGCACGTAGAGTTTGACCTTGAAGGCCGGCGAGGCGAGCACCAGGCAGCGCACCTTGGGCGCGTAGTCGTGGGCCCAGGTGGAGATGATCACCGCGCCGACGCTTTGCGCCACCACCGCCAGGTCCTCTTCGGCGATGCCGTGTACGCTGCCGATATGCTCGACGAAGGTCTGCACGTCGCGCACGCTGGTGGCGAAGCTTGGGCTGTCGCCGCGTGCGCCGGGCGACAGGCCATGGCCACGGGCATCCCAGGCGAAGAAGTCGCAGTGCGGCAGCTCCAGTTCGTCCACCAGGTGGGCCATTCGGCCGCCATGTTCGTGGCCACGGTGAAACAGCACCACGGCCTGACGTGGGCCATCGGCAGGCGTCGTCGCCGGCCAGTGGCGATAGCTCAGCTCGACGCCGTCATGCGTGGTGAAGGTGTGAAGCTGTAAGGGGCGCATGGAATCTCCTTATTCCGTAGGACGGGTCAGACCGCTTCGGCCAAACCCCGGCGAACGCGGTTGTAGAGGGTATAGAGCAGCAGGGCGAGGATCAGACCCAGCAGCAGATTGATCCACAAGGCCGGCAGCAGGCCCGTGGCGACGCCAGCGCCGAGCACGCCAAAGCAGAAGGCTCGGTCGCTCTTGCCCATCGGCCCGTCGTAGCGCCGTGAGGCGCCGACCATGGGGCCGAGCACGCCGGCGTATTCGCTGATCACCGCCAGCAGCACCACGAGGATCACCAGTAGTGGCGAGACGCTAGGCAGCAGGGCGAAAGGCAAATACAGCACGCTATCGGCGATCACATCGCAGAGTTCATTGAGGTAGGCGCCGAGTTTCGATTGCTGGCTGAACTCGCGGGCGAGCATGCCGTCGACGGCGTTCAGCGCCATGCGCAGCAGCATCCACAGGGGAATCAGGGCGAATAGCCAGGTGATATGACTGCAGGCTGCGAGCAGGGCGCCCAGCAGCACGGAGACCAGGGCTGCAGACAGAGTGACCTGGTTGGCGGTGACGCCGCGTGCGTAAAGGCGTTCGACGCCGGGACGCAGCAGGTTCTGGAAGGCCGGTTTGAGCTGGTAGATCGACGGCATGGCAGCGAATTCCCTTTCGTGTCCCATCTTCGGCCATTGCCGCGGGCGAGACTGTGAACCCATCGAGGTAGAAGCGGCTTTATCGACGGTCATGCGTAGGGCGGGTGCAACCCGCCAGAGCGCTGATGGCGGGTTGCACCCGCCCTACTGAGGCGACAACTTATACCCTGTTAGGCGATTTTCCTAGCGCTGGTGATTCGCCAGGAAAATCAGTTCGATGCAGGCAATGATGGCGCTTTGCTTGCATTTGATGCACAGCTTATCCACAGATCAGGCGGTTTCGCCCAGACGGCTCAACTGCGGCTCTTCGCCACGCAGTTCGGTCTGTTGCTGGCGTACCCACTGAAAAGCACGTTCGTTGAGCTCGGCGATGGCACGCGGCCCTTCGCCTTCTGCGTACATCGGCTGGCCGATGATCACCTGGATAGTGCCCGGGCGCTTGCCCCAGCCAGCTTTGGGCCAGAACTCACCGGCGTTGTGGGTGATGGGCAGCACCGGCAGGCCGGCATTCACCGCCAGGGCGGTGCCGCCGCGGGAGAACTTGCCGATCTGGCCCGGCGGAATCCGCGTGCCTTCGGGGAACACCAGCACCCAGGCGCCCTGCTTGAGGCGTTCGTCGCCCTGCTTGGCCAGTTGCTTGAGCGCCGCCTTGGGGTTGCTGCGGTCGATGGCGATGGGCTTGAGCAGCGCCATGCCCCAGCCGAAGAACGGCACGCGCAGCAGTTCGCGCTTGACCACCTGCGACAGTGGCTCGAAGAAGCCGGAGAGGAAGAAGGTCTCCCAGGTACTCTGGTGGTTGGCGAGGATCACGCAGGGGCGCTCGGGGATGTTCTCCAGGCCGCGCACTTCATAGCGAATCCCGACGATCACCTTGGCCAGCCACACGGCGCAGTTGCACCAGGCCTGAACGACGAAGCGGTAGCGTTGGCGGAACGGCAGCAGCGGTGCGACCACCAGGCTGATCAGGCACCAGAAGAACGAGCTGGACGACAGCAGCAGGTAGAAAAGCGTGACTCTGAATGCCTGCACTAGCGCCATGAACCTTCACACCTTATGAGAGCAATTGATCGGCGACAGCCGCCAGATCATCGAATACCAGGGTTCCTGGCGGCAGTGGCTTGGCCAGGGTGCGTTCGCCCTTGCCGGTTTTCACCAGCACAGGCTGACAATCGACGGCCAGCGCGGCCTGCAGGTCACCGCTGGTATCGCCGACGAACCAGATTCCTGCCAGTTCCGTGGCGTAGTGCGCGGCGATCTGCCGGAGCATGCCAGGTTTCGGTTTGCGGCAGTCGCAGCCATCGTCCGGCCCGTGCGGGCAATGGACGATCAGGCCGACCTCACCGCCCTGCTCCGCCACCAGCTGGCGCAGATGCGCGTGCATCGACTCCAGGGTCGCCAGGTCGTAATAGCCACGGGCAATGCCGGACTGGTTGGTAGCCACGGCCACCGTCCAACCGGCTTGCGACAGGCGCGCGATGGCGGCGATCGACGAAGGGATCGGGATCCACTCGTCGAGCGTCTTGATATAGGCGTCGGAGTCTTGGTTGATGACACCGTCGCGGTCGAGGATCAGCAGTTTCATGCAGCCACGCCAGAAGCAGAGATGGAAACGACCGCTGGCCGCGAAAACTTTCGCGGCCAGCGCCTGGCGTCAGCCCAGTACCGAGATGTCCGCCACGCCGAGGAACAGCCCGCGCAGGCGGGCCAGCAGGGCGTAACGGTTGGCGCGCACGCGCGCGTCTTCGGCGTTGACCAGCACCGCCTCGAAGAAGGCGTCCACCGGCTCGCGCAGACCAGCCAGTTTGGCCAGGGCCTCGTTGTACTGGCGGGCGGCGGCCAGGGGCTGTACGGCCTGGTCGGCCTGCTGGATGGCGGCGTGCAGGGCGAACTCGCTGGGGTTGTCGAAGTAGTGCGCTTCGACCTGGGCGGCAACGCCACCTTCGGCCTTGCTCAGCAGGTTCGACACACGCTTGTTGGCAGCGGCCAGGGCAGCGGCCTGCGGCAGCTTGCGGAAGGCCTGCACGGCCTGCACGCGCTGGTCGAAGTCCAGCGGCGAGGTCGGGTTCACCGCACGCACGGCCTGATACACGGCCACTTCGATGCCTTCGTCTTCGTAGCGCGCACGCAGGCGGTCGAAGATGAACTCCAGCACCTGGGCGGCCAGGCCTTCGGTCTTGATCTTGCCGGCGTACTGGGCGACGGCGAAATCGACCGCAGCGGCCAGGTCCAGATCCAGGCCCTTCTCGATCAGGATGCGCAGCACGCCGAGGGCGGCGCGACGCAGGGCGTAGGGGTCTTTCGAGCCAGTCGGCAGCATGCCGATACCGAAGATGCCGACCAGGGTGTCGAGCTTGTCGGCCACCGCCACCGCCGCACCGGTCAGGGTGCTCGGCAGTTCGGCGCCGGCACCACGCGGCATGTACTGCTCGTTCAGGGCCAGGGCGACGTCCTGCGGCTCACCGTCGTTGAGCGCGTAGTAGTAGCCGGCGATGCCCTGCATCTCGGGGAATTCGCCAACCATCTCGGTGGCCAGGTCGCATTTGGACAGCAGGCCGGCACGGGCGGCGCGCTGGGCGTCGCCACCGACTTCACGGGCGATGAAACCGGCGAGCGCCGACACCCGCTGGGCCTTTTCAAATACCGAACCCAGTTGTGCCTGGAACACCACGTTGGCCAGGCGCTGGTTGAAGCCTTCGAGCTTCTGCTTCTTGTCCTGCTTGAAGAAGAACTCGGCGTCGGTCAGGCGCGGGCGCACCACCTTCTCGTTACCCGAGACGATCTGCGCCGGGTCCTTGGACTCGACGTTGGCCACGGTGATGAAGCGCGGCAGCAGCTTGCCGTTCGCATCGAGCAGGCAGAAGTACTTCTGGTTGTCCTGCATGGTGCTGATCAGCGCCTCCTGCGGCACCTCGAGGAAGCGTTCCTCGAACGAGCAGACCAGCGGCACCGGCCATTCCACCAGGGCGGTGACTTCGTCCAGCAGCGCCGGCGGCACGATGGCCGTGCCCTGCTCGGCCGCAGCCAGTTCGTCGACGCGGCGGCTGATGAGCTCGCGGCGTTCGGCGAAGTCGGCCAGCACGTAGGCGCTGCGCAGGTCTTCGGCGTAGTTGGCCGGACTACTGATGCGCACGTCACGGTTGGCGTGGAAGCGGTGGCCACGGGACACGCGACCAGCCTTCTGCGCGAGGATCTCGCAGTCGACCACGGCGTCGCCGAACAGCATCACCAGCCATTGGGTCGGGCGCACGAATTCGTCGCGGCGGGCGGCCCAGCGCATGCGTTTCGGGATCGGCAGGTCGTTCAGCGAGTCCTGCACGATGGTCGGCAGCAGGTTGACTGCTGGCTGACCAGGGATGTGCTGGGCGAAGCGCAGTTTCGCCCCGCTGCGGTCGATCTCGGCGATATCCACGCCGCACTTGCGGGCGAAGCCCAGGGCGGCCTGGGTCGGGTTGCCGTCGGCGTCGAAGGCGGCCTGGATGGGCGGACCGTCGAGGTTCATGCTGCGGTCGGCCTGCTGCTCTTCGAGCTGCTCGACCAGCACTGCCAGGCGACGGGGCGCGGCGTACACGCGGCTGGCGGCATAGCCCAGGCCGGCGGCCTTGAGGCCTTTCTCGATACCGGCGAGGAAGGCCTCACCGAGGCTTTTCAGGGCTTTCGGTGGCAGTTCTTCGGTGCCCAGTTCGACCAGGAAATCTTGTGCACTCATGCTTGCGCCTCCAGCTTGGCCAGTACTTCGTCACGCAGTTCGGGGGTGGCCATGGGGAAGCCGAGCTTGGCGCGCGCCTGCAGGTAGCTCTGCGCCACCGCACGGGCCAGGGTGCGCACGCGCAGGATGTACTGCTGGCGCGCGGTCACCGAGATGGCGCGGCGGGCGTCGAGCAGGTTGAAGGTGTGCGAAGCCTTGAGCACCATTTCGTAGGTGGGCAGCGGCAGCTCCAACTCGATCAGGCGGTTGGCTTCGCTCTCGTAGAAGTCGAACAGCTCGAACAGCTTCTCGACGTTGGCGTGCTCGAAGTTGTAGGTGGACTGCTCCACCTCGTTCTGGTGGAACACGTCGCCGTAGGTCACGGTGCCGAACGGGCCGTCGGTCCAGATCAGGTCGTAGACCGAGTCGACGCCCTGCAGGTACATGGCCAGGCGCTCCAGGCCGTAGGTGATCTCGCCGGTCACCGGGTAGCACTCGATGCCACCGACCTGCTGGAAGTAGGTGAACTGGGTAACTTCCATGCCGTTGAGCCAGATTTCCCAGCCCAGACCCCAGGCGCCGAGGGTCGGCGATTCCCAGTTGTCCTCGACGAAGCGGATGTCATGCACTTCCGGATCGAGGCCGATAGCCCTCAGCGAACCCAAATACAGCTCCTGGAAGTTCTCCGGGTTGGGCTTCAAGACCACCTGGAACTGGTAGTAGTGCTGCAGACGGTTGGGGTTTTCGCCGTAGCGGCCGTCGGTGGGGCGACGCGAAGGCTGCACGTAGGCGGCGTTCCAGGTCTCCGGGCCGACGGCGCGCAGGAAGGTAGCGGTGTGGAAGGTGCCGGCGCCCACTTCCATGTCGTAGGGTTGCAGCACCACGCAGCCCTGCTCGGCCCAGTAGTTCTGCAGGGCCAGGATCAGGTCCTGGAAGGTGCGCACGGCAGGCTTGGTCTGGCTCACGAAAAAATCACCTGTGGAGGCTTGCGAGGGAAAGCCGGGGAGTATATCGAAACTCGACGCAGGCCGCAGGGTACGGCACATCGGCATCATCCATGATGCATGAGGCTGTATTTATATCCAGTTATTTTGCCGCTATAGTCGTCGCTTCGACCCTGACCGAGGCCTACCGCCATGCCCCGCTGCTTCTGGTGTACCGACGATCCGCTGTACCAGGCCTATCACGACGAGGAATGGGGCGTGCCGCAGCGCGATGCCGGTCATCTGTTCGAGATGCTGCTGCTCGAGGGCGCGCAGGCCGGCCTGTCGTGGATCACCGTGCTGAAGAAGCGCGAGCGTTATCGCCAGGTGCTGCACGGCTTCGATCCCGAGCGTCTGGCCCGCCTCACTGACGAAGAGATCGAGGTGCTGATGCAGGACCCTGGGATCATCCGCAACCGCCTCAAGCTCAAGGCCGTGCGGCAGAACGCCCAGGCCTGGCTGAAGCTGGAGGATCCGGTGACCTGGCTCTGGTCGTTCGTCGGCGGCGCACCGAAGATCAACCACTTCAGCGACCGCAGCCAGATGCTGGCAGTGACGCCTGAAGCCGAGACGATGAGCAAGGCGTTGCGCAAGGCGGGCTTCAACTTCATCGGGCCGACCATCTGCTATGCCTTCATGCAGGCCACGGGTATGGTGATGGACCACACCACCGACTGCGACCGCTATGCGCAACTGAAGGGCTCATGACCACCATCACCACGCTGGATGAATTGCAGGCACTGTACGGCGAAAGCCATGAGCGCTCGCGGCGCAAGGAACTGCCGCGGCTGATCGAACCCTACCGCGCGCTGATCGAAGCCTCGCCCTTCGTGGTGCTGGCGAGCGTTGGCCCGGATGGCCTGGATTGCTCGCCGCGTGGTGATGCGCCGGGCTTCGTGCGGATTCTCGACGACCAGACCCTGCTGCTGCCGGATCGCCCCGGCAACAATCGCATCGACAGCCTGCGCAATATCGTGCTCAACCCGCAGGTGGCGCTGCTGTTCCTGATTCCGGGCGTGGGCGAGAGTCTGCGGGTCAACGGCCGTGCCGAAATCTCCCTCGACCCCGAGCTTCTGGAACTGGGCCGTGCCCAGGGCAAGCTGCCGCGCAGCGTGCTGCGCATCCATATCGACAGCTGCTACTTCCAGTGCTCCAAGGCGGCGGTGCGTTCCGGTCTGTGGGATGCATCGCGCCAGGTGGCGCGCGCCAGCCTGCCAAGTGCGGGCGACATCTTCCGCTGCATCTATGAGGAATTCGACGTCGAGGCCTACGAGCGCGATCTACAGCAGCGGCTGCGGACGAGCCTTTACTGACTGGGTCGACCCTGGTCGTTACGCCTTGTCTTGCCTGCCTCACCAACGTTTTTGAACGTCCTGTTAAACTGGGCGCTTTGCAGAAACGCTTGGAGTCTCTCGTGGAAAAACTCAAGGGCGCCCTGGTGGTCGGGTTCCTGCGTCTGTTCGCACTGCTGCCCTGGCGCGCCGTACAGGCCGTGGGCAATGCCATCGGCTGGCTGATGTGGAAGCTGCCGAACGGCTCGCGTGACGTGGTGCGCATCAACCTGAGCAAGTGCTTCCCGGAGCTGAATCAGGCCGAACTGGACAAACTGGTTGGGCAAAGCCTCAAGGACATCGGCAAGACCCTGACCGAAAGCGCCTGCGCCTGGATCTGGCCGGCGCAGAAATCGCTCAAGCTGGTGCGCGAAGTCGAAGGCCTGGACGTGCTGCAACAGGCGCTGGCCTCGGGCAAGGGCGTGGTCGGCATCACCAGCCACCTGGGCAACTGGGAAGTGCTCAACCACTTCTACTGCAACCAGTGCAAACCGATCATTTTCTACCGCCCGCCGAAGCTCAAGGCGGTCGACGAGCTGCTGCAGCAGCAGCGCGTGCAGATGGGCAACCGCGTGGCGCCGTCGACCAAGGAAGGCATCCTCAGTGTCATCAAGGAAGTACGCCGTGGCGGCGCCGTGGGCATTCCGGCCGACCCGGAGCCGAGCCGTTCGTCGGGTGTGTTCGTGCCCTTCCTCGGTACCACCGCTTTGACCAGCAAGTTCGTGCCGGGCATGCTCACCGGTGGCAAGGCGGTTGGTGTGTTCCTGCATGCGCTGCGTCTGCCGGATGGCAGCGGCTACAAGGTGATCCTCGAGGCGGCCCCCGAAGGCATGTACAGCGAGAACGTCGAAGAAGGCGTGGCGGCGATGAGCGAAGTGGTGTCGCGTTACGTGCGCAACTACCCGAGCCAGTACATGTGGAGCATGAAGCGCTTCAAGAAACGCCCGGATGGTGAGGCCAAGTGGTACTGACGTACTGCCACTGAGCACGATGATGAACGAAGGCGCCTCGATGGCGCCTTTTTTCTGTCGAGCGTTGGGAATTGCTTCGATTTTGCGTTATTAAAGGCTGCATCGTCCGCCTACCCCCGGAGCCGTCATGCCGAACCAGCGCCAGCAGGTGCGTACCCCGATGAAGTGCCGGATCAAGATCAGCCACCCCAGCTTCGGCGAGCTGTTGGCGCAGACTCGTGACCTGTCCGATAGCGGTGTCTACGTGAAGCATCCGGATATGGCCAGCTTGTCGGTCGGCACCGAAGTGATCGGCCAGGTGCAGGATTTGCCCTTCCCTGCGCCGGTATTGAAGATGGAAGTGATGCGCGTGGATGCTGAAGGGGCGGGCTTGCGTTTTCTCGGCGAGGCCTGAGCGGAGCCAGCCAGTTCGGACATTCGCAACGAGCGTTTCGGCTCAATGGAACATTTTGTTACATCTACACTCTGATCTAGGCCTCACTCCGAGGTGGCGTCCATCAGAGGCGTTTTCGACATGAGTCGAGCGGTACCCGAACTTCCCGCTGAAAGCGCAGGCGCGCCAGATCTTCCTCCCTCTCCCCAATCCGGCTGGCTGCAACGCAACCGACACCTGATCGGTCTCGGTCTCTCGCTGCTGTTGTTCGGCCTGGCGCTGCTCGCCTGCTGGCATCTGGTACGCGAAATCAACCCGGACCAGGTGCGCGAATCCCTGGCAGCCGTGCCGTCGCAGGCGCTGCTCGGTGCCCTGCTGGCGACCGCGCTGGGCTTTTTGGTGATGCTCGCCTACGAGTGGTCGGCCAGCCGCTACGCCAATGTACAACTGCCGGCGCCGACCCTGGCGCTGGGCGGCTTCTGCGCCTTCGCCATCGGCAATGCCGTGGGCCTGTCGGCGCTGTCCGGCGGCTCGGTGCGTTACCGTCTGTATGGGCGCAACGGCCTTGGCGCGGGCGATGTGGCGCGCATGAGCCTGTTCGCCAGCCTGTCGCTCGGCGTCAGCCTGCCGATCCTCGCAGCATTGGCGGCGCTGTTCGATCTCGAGGATGCCTCGGCCGCGCTGCACCTGTCCGAGCCGGTGCTGGTGGCGTTGGCCGTTGCCATACTGGTCGCCGCCACGGCCTTGGTGCTGCTGGTCAGCCGTAAACGCCTGGCCGAGCGCCCCGCGCCCGGCTGCTGGCAGGTGGATCTGGGACGTTTCAGTCTGCGTCTGCCAGGCCTACGCATAGGCCTGATGCAGCTGCTGATCAGCAGCCTCGACGTGCTGATCGCCGCCAGCGTGCTGTATCTGCTGCTGCCCGATGCACCGCCTTTTTCGTCCTTCGTGCTGGTCTACATGCTGGCGCTGGCGGCCGGGGTGCTGAGCCATGTGCCGGGTGGCGTCGGGGTGTTCGAGGCAGTGCTGCTGGCGGCCTTTTCCTCGCGTATCGACCCGGCCGGTCTGGTCGCGGCGATGCTGCTCTATCGCCTGCTCTATGTGGTGCTACCGCTGGTGGCGGCCGGGCTCCTGCTGCTGGCTGCCGAGGCGCGTCGCTTGTGGTTTCCACGACAGGTGGCGCGCGTGGCCAGCGGCATGGCGGTGCCACTGCTGGCGCTGCTGGTGTTCTGCGCCGGTATGGTGCTGCTGTTCTCCGGGGTGACCCCCACTGTGGATGAGCATCTCGAGGCCCTGGGCTTTCTCATGCCACCGCAGCTGATCGCTGCCTCGCACCTGGCGGCCAGCCTGGTGGGCACGCTTTGCCTGTTGCTGGCGCAAGGGCTGCGCCGGCGCCTGTCGGCGGCCTGGGCACTGACCCTGGTGCTGCTTTGCCTGGGTGTGGTGCTGTCATTGCTCAAGGGCTTCGACTGGCCGGAGGCCCTGGCCCTGGCGGCCATCGCCGGCTTGCTGGCGCTGTTTCGCCGCGAGTTCTACCGGCGCAGCCGGCTGATGGACGTGCCGGCATCCGGCCTGGCGCTGGCGGCCACGGCTGGAGTGATCGCCGCCTCGGTGTGGCTGCTGCTGTTCGTCTATCAGGATGTCGCCTACAGCCATCAGCTGTGGTGGCAGTTCGAGTTGGATGCCAACGCCCCACGTGGCCTGCGGGCCGCACTGGGCAGCGCCCTGGTGCTGCTGGCCGTGGGCCTGACCTGGCTGCTGCGCGCCACGCCGCCAAGTATCAGCCTGCCGGACGAAGCGGCGCTGCTGCGCGCTCGCGCCATCGTCCAGGCCTCGCGCCAGCCGGAGGGCAGCTTGGCCCTGAGTGGCGACAAGGCGTTGCTGTTCCACCCCGATGGCGAAGCGTTTCTGATGTATGCGCTGCGCGGCCGCAGCCTGGTGGCACTGTTCGATCCCATCGGCCCGGCGGCGGCGCGTGCCGAGCTGATCTGGCAGTTCCGTGACCTGTGTGACCGCCATCATGCGCGACCGGTGTTCTATCAGGTGCGTGCGGAGAACCTGCCCGGCTATATCGACATCGGCCTGACCGCGCTGAAACTCGGCGAGGAAGCGCTGGTGGATCTGAAGACCTTCGACCTGGCCAGCAATGGCAAGGAGATGAAGGCGCTGCGCTATACCTGGAATCGCGGTCAGCGAGACGGCCTGAGCCTGGAGTTCCACGCCCCCGGCCAGGTGCCGATGGCAGAGCTGCAGGCGATCTCCGATGCCTGGTTGCAGGGCAAGAACGTACGCGAGAAAGGCTTTTCCCTCGGCCGTTTCAGCCCTGAATACCTGGCACATTTTCGCGTCGTGGTGGTGCGTTTCGAAGGTCGTGCGGTGGCCTTCGCCAACCTGCTGGAATGCGAGACGCGCGCTGTGGCCAGCCTCGACCTGATGCGCGTGCTGCCGGATGCGCCGAAGTCGACCATGGAGTTCCTCATGCTCGGCCTGATCCAGCAGTTCCAGAGCGAGGGCTATGCGCGCTTCAGCCTCGGCATGGTGCCGCTGGCCGGTCTGCAGACGCGCAAGGGGGCGCCGCTGCCGCTGCGCCTGGGTGCGCTGGTGTTCGACCGTGGCGAGAATTTCTACAACTTCCAGGGCCTGCGTCGTTTCAAGGACAAGTTCCTGCCGCAGTGGGAGCCGCGTTACCTGGCCGTGCCGGCCGGGCTCGACCCCTGGGTGGCATTGGCCGACACCGCCACGTTGATCGCTGGCGGCCTGGGTGGACTGGTGAGGCGTTGAGATGAGCAGGACGACAAGGACGCTGGGTGGGTTGTTGCTGGTGGTTGCCCTGGCTGCAGGGGCGGCGGGTTGGTGGTGGTCGATGCGCGGCGCCACGCAGTTCGAGACGCTGCAGATACAGGGCACCTCGGCGCAACTGCTGAGCCAGGGCGAGGCGCGTCAGCGTGTGCTGCTGCTCACGCCGGCCGACCAGGCGCTGGACGAAACCACGCTACGCCGCTTTGCCGAAGTGGGCGATCTGCGCCTGCTGCAATTGCCCTTCTCTGCTGGCGACTGCAAGGCGCAACAGCAACTGATCAGCCTGGCCAGCGAGGAACTGAGCGGCGCCCCGACCCTGGTGGCCGGTATCGGCCCGGCAGCGGCCTCGGCCTGGCGCTGGCTGGCGGCGCAGCAGAGCGATGAGGCCCAGGCGCTGTCGGTCGGCTTCGACCTGGCCAAGCCCGATTGCGCCGCGCCGCTGCCACAAAGGGCGGAGCACGGTCACTGGATCGCCCTGTGGAACGACAACCCGGGCGATGACAACGCGCGGTTCCTGCGTGAGCAGGGCAATGGCGAGCCACGCATCGGCGCGCTGGGCACGCCGCTGCCGACGCTGCTGGCCGATCAGTTGCAGCACCTGCTCGCCGGTCAGGGCGCGGCTATGCCAGTGATCGAGCATCCTTCGGCGCAGCCGGCCGAAACTCTGACCCTGTTCTATTCCGGCGATGGCGGTTGGCGTGACCTCGACCGCGCGTCCGCCGAGCACATGGCCGCGGCCGGTTATCCGGTGGTGGGCATCGACACCCTGCGTTACTACTGGCAGCACAAGAGCCCGGAGCAGAGCGCCGCCGACCTGTCTCGGCTGATGCAGCAGTACCGCGACAAGTGGCATGTGCAGCGCTTCGTGCTGGCCGGCTACTCCTTTGGCGCCGACGTGCTGCCGGCGATCTACAACCGCCTTCCGGCCAGTGATCAGCAGCAGGTCGATACCATGCTGCTGCTGGCCTTCGCCCGCAGCGGCAGCTTCGAGATCGCCGTCAGCGGCTGGCTCGGCAAAGATGGTGCAGAAGCGGCCACCGGCCCCGAATTGCGCAAGGTGCCGGCAGCCAAGGTGTATTGCATCTACGGCAGCGAGGAGACGGCCGAGAGCGGCTGCACCGAAGCCGGCGCCCCGGGGGAGCACCTGATGATCAAGGGCGGACACCACTTCGATGGTGATTACGCCGCGCTGGCGGAGAAGATGCTGGCGGCGATCAAGGCGCGGCAGCCGCGTTAGTCTCGCTGACGCATACCAATGGATTGCCCTGATTCTGTAGGAGCGGATTCATCCGCGAAAAATCGCGGCTGAAGCCGCTCCTACAAGATTGCGCGCAGCAGGGCGTGAACCTGTCTCAATGGGCCTCGTTCACCGCGCTGAGAAACGCCTTCGTCCGTTCCTGTTGCGGGTTGCCGAACAGCTGATCCGGCGTGCCCTGCTCATGGATGCAGCCCTGATGGAAGAAGCAGACGCGGTCGGCGAACTCGCGGGCGAAGCCCATCTGGTGAGTGACCATCAGCATGGTCAGGTTGTGCTCGCTGCCGAGGCGGCGAATCACGTTGAGCACTTCGCCGCACAGTTCCGGGTCGAGTGCCGAGGTCACCTCGTCGAACAGCATCACCTTGGGCCGCATCGCCAACGCACGGGCGATGGCCACGCGTTGCTGCTGACCGCCGGAGAGCTGTGAGGGGAAATGGCGCAGCTTCTCGCCCAGACCGACCATCGCCAGCAGGTCTTCAGCGCGTTCTGTCGCTTCTTTCCTGCCCATGCCGAGCACCTGCATCGGCGCCTCGATCACGTTCTGCAGCGCGCACATGTGCGGGAACAGGTTGAAGCTCTGGAACACCATGCCGATCTTGCCGCGCACCTTGCGCTGGTGGCTGGCGCTGGCGGGCACCAGACGACCGTCGCGGCCGGGCATGTGGGTGAGAGGTTCGTCGTCGACCGAGATCACCCCTTCGTCGATGCTCTCCAGAGTCATCAACGCGCGCAGCAGGGTGGATTTGCCCGAACCGCTGGGGCCGATGATCGCCACCTTTTCGCCGGGGGCGACGTCCAGGTTGAGCTTGTTGAGCACGGTGAGATTGCCGTAACGCTTGGTCACGTCGGTGAAGCGAACGATGGGCTGGGGCATTGAGGAACTCCCGGCAGCGTCTGTGGAGTTGAGGAAAGCAGTCATCGGGCAGTGACCTCCAGCCGATCTTCCACGCGCCGCACGCACCAGGCCAGGGCCAGGCTCAGCAGCAGGAAGAAAAGACCGACCATGGTGATGGGCTCAAGGTAGCGGAAGCTCTCCGAGCCGATGTTCTTGGCTTGCTGCATGATCTCCACCACGGTGATGGCCGACAGCACCGGGGTGTCCTTGAGCATGGCCACCAGGTAGTTGCCCAGCGCCGGCAGGATCGGCCGCAGTGCCTGCGGCAGGATGATCTGCCGGTAGGCCGACAGCGGCGACATGTTCAATGCCGTCACCGCTTCCCACTGGCCACGCGGCACGGCATCCAGCCCGGCGCGATACACCTCGGCGGTGTAGCAGGCGTAGTGCAGGGCGATGCCGAGGATGCCCGCCTGCAGCGCGGTGAGATTCAGGCCGTAGTTGGGGAACACGTAGAACAGGAAGTACACCTGGATCAGCAGCGGCGTGCTGCGGATGAACTCGATCAGCCCGGCCACCGGCCAGGACAGCCACAGGTGCTTGCTGCGCCGGGCGATGGCCAGCAGCAGGCCGAGGACGATGGCGATGGCAAAACCGGCGAAGGTGATCAGCAGGGTATTGAGCGAGGCCTTGAGCAGATCCGGGAGGATGCTCAGGGCGAAATCCCAGTCGAAGAAATTCATTGCAGGCCTCCGCGCATCCGGCCACGGCTCAGGCGTTTTTCCAGCAGGCGCATGCCGAGGTTGATCACCTGGGCCATGACGAAATACAGCAGCAGGGTCAGGGCGAAGATCTCCAGCGTCATGAAGGTCGCCTGATCCAGCTGACGGGCGCGGAAGGCCAGGTCAGACAGGGTGATCAGCGATACCAGCGAGGTGTTCTTCAGTAGTTCGATCAGCAGGTTGGTACCTGGTGGAATCGCCGCCAGCAGCGCCTGCGGCAGGATGATGCGCAGGAAGCGTTTCGAGGGTCGCATGTTCAGTGCCGTACAGGCCTCGTACTGACCCTTGGCCACCGAGCGTATCGCGCCGCGCATCACTTCCGCGCCATAGGCACCGATATGCAGGCCGAGGCCGACGACGGCCACGGTGAAGGCGCTCATCTCGACGTTGAATGGCGGCATCGGCAGCACGAAATACAGCCAGAACAGCTGCACCAGCAGCGAGGTGCCGCGAAAGATTTCGATGTAGGTGATCGCCAGCCAGCGCAGCGGGCCAATTGGCGACAGCCTGCCCAGGGCAGCGATCACCGCGCTGACGATGGCCAGCAGCGAGCCCCAGAAGGTGACTTGCACGGTGACCCAGGCGCCTTGCAGCAGCAGGGGAAGAAGATCGGTCATGGATGTCTACCGCTCTATGCAGGGAAATACACCACGCACCTGGGTGCGCGGCGTTACCCGTGCATTACTGGCCGCAGAGTTCGGCGGCGGTCTTGTCGGTGATGTTGGACTGGTCGAAGCCGAAGGGCCCCACCGTGGCCAGGTGCTCTTCGCTGCCCAGCCACTGCTTCAGCTCGGCATTCACCGCATCGCGCAGCTCCCTGTCTTCCGGGCGGAAGGCCAGGGCGCCGTAACCGGTATGGGCCGGATCGTCCTTGAATTCGGCGATGGCTTCGACGCTGTCGCCGCCCTTGTCGGCCAGGCCCTTCATGGTCAGCTGGGTGCCGACGGCGGCATCGGCACGCCCGGCGCGCACGGCCTGCAACTGTGCGGTGGTGTCCGGCACCTGGAGGATCTGGTCGTCGGTGATGCCGGCGCTGCGGGCATAACCCAGGTTCACCGTGCCGGACATGATCGCCACCTTGGCCCCGCTCTTGGCGATGTCTTCGTAGCTGTGCAGGCCCTTCGGGTTACCGGTTTTCACCAGTAGGGTGTCGGGCAGTTGGTAGTGCGGGTCGGTGAACAGCACCTGCTTGCAGCGCTCGGGGGTGATGTACATGCCGGCGGCGATCAGGTCGAAGCGGCTGGCGCGAAGGCCGGGGATCAGCGAACCCCATTCGGTGAGCACCGGGTTGATCTTCTCGACGCCCATGCGCTCGAAGATCTTCTTGACGATCTCCGGTGACTCGCCGGTAACGCTGCCATCGAGAGCGGTGTAGGCGAAGGGGGTTTCGTTGGCGTAGCCGATGCGCACACTGCTGCTGTCCTTGACCTTGTCCAGGGTCGAGGCCTGGGCGCCGGCGGCGAGGCCGGTGAGCAGGGTGCAGGCCAGCGCGAGGCGGCCGAAGCGGGAGGGGATAACGCTACTCATCTTGGTGTTCTCCTGTTTCTTGTAGTCCGCCAACGGCGGCGTGCTGTGTTAGGAGGCAGGTAAATCAAGAGCGTTGGAGCGCTGTTCACGCCAGGTGGTAATTCTTCTTAGGTGCCAAGGCACTGTTTTCCACCCTTGGCCCGAGCATACAAAGGCTTTTTTGGCTACGGCATTGCACTAGGACAATTGAATCGTAACGCCTCACGCGGGATGCTTGAACGCAGTCGCCGGAGGAGCCATCGATGCACAACTGGAAGAAGGCCCTGGCTAACGCTCGCCCGGGCGAATCGAAGTACAAGCTGCTGGTCCAGGCAGTCGCCGCCGATATTGAACAGGGTACCCTGATCGACGGCCAGCGGCTGCCACCGCAACGTCAGGTCTCCGATGCGCTGGGCATCAGCGTGCAGACCGTGACCAACGCCTACAAGGAGCTGGAGCGCCAGGGCCGCGTGCGTTGCGAGGTGGGCCGTGGCAGTTTCGTTTCGCGGCGCACCAGCGAGCGTGTGGCCACCAGCATGCTCGATCAAACCGAGCAGGCGCTGATGGACTTTTCCAACGCGCGCATCCTGCATACGGCTGATCACGACCGCCTGTGGCGACAGACCTGCCTGGAGCTGGCGCAGGAGCCGGACCAACCGTGGATTCACGCCTTTCGCCCGATTGCCGGGATGCAGCACCAGCGCGAGGCCGCGGTGCGCTGGCTGGCGCGCCTGGGTATGGATGTCGGCATCGAGGATGTACTGCTGACCAGCGGCGCCGCCCACGGTATTTTCCTCGCCCTGGCTACCCTGGCCGGCCCGGATGACGTGGTGCTCTGCGAAGGGCTGACCGATCACGGTGCCATCGGCAGCTCGCAGGTGCTCGGCTTCACCCTCAAGGGCCTGGAGATGGATCGCTATGGGCTGAACCCCGAGCACTTCGAGGACATGTGCGGCAACGAGCGGATCACCGCGCTGGTCTGTACGCCCAACCTGAACAACCCGACCAGCGCACTGATGCCCGACGAGCGCCGCCGCGAGATCGCCGAGATCGCCCGCCGCTATGGCGTGTACATCATCGAAGATGACGTCTACGGCCCGCTGCTGGCCGGCCAGCAGGCCACGCGGCCGCTCAGCCATTACGCGCCGGAGCTATCGTTCTACTGCACCAGCATGACCAAATCGGTGCTCACCGGCCTGCGCATAGGTTATCTGGTGATGCCCAAACGCCTGGCCCTGCGCACCGAGAGCATCCTGCGGGTCAACAGCTGGATGGCGCCGTCGCTGCTCGGTGAAATCGCCACGCGCTGGATCGATTCAGGTGAGGCCGAGGATCTGGTGCAGCTGCAGCGGCAATTGTTGGCCAACCGGCAAGCCCTGGTGGAGCAGGAACTGGGCGAGCACCTGATCGGCAACCATCCCTATTCGCTCAACAGCTGGTTGCGCGTGCCCGAAGGCTGGGAAACCGATGGCCTGCTGCGCGAGCTGCGTCGGCGCAACGTTGCGCTGACCTTGCCCGATCCCTTCGTCCCGCCCGGCATGCCTCGGCCGCGGGCGGTGCGCCTGTGCGTCGGCGCCGAATGCAGCGAAGCGAAGATGCGCCAGGGCGTGCAGATCGTGCGTGACGTCTTCGAGCAGTACCCGAAGGTGCATGATTTTTAGCGCTGTTGAAGAGTTTCGCGGCTGAAGCCGCTCCTACAACACTTCCAACGGTACAAGGATTCAGCCCCCTCTCCCGCTTGCGGGAGAGGGTTGGGGAGAGGGGCTCTTGTAGCCCGGATGAAATCCGGGAGTGGTTTGTTCCAATGCTTCCCGGATTTCATCCAGGCTACAAGCGGATGCGCGCGGCGCACCCTACGGTCGACGTGTCTGTAGGGTGCGCCGTGCGCACCGATTTCCACATGGCACAAACGCCCAGATAAAAAATCGTCCTAGTACATTCAGCCACTCAATTTCCCGCTCATACACTCGGCCGCACACCTTCACGGAACGTGCGCCATGTCTTCCATCCCCTTCGATGACCTGCTTCAGGCCCGCCAGCGTATCGCCGGCCTGGTGCGTCAGACGCCGCTGGAACATTCGCCCAGCCTGAGTCGCCTGGCCGGTGTGCCGGTGTGGCTGAAGCTGGAATCGCAGCAGGCCACCGGCAGCTTCAAGCTGCGCGGCGCGAGCAATGCGGTGGCGCAGTTGGGTGCCGAGCAGAAGCGCCTCGGCGTGGTCACTGCCTCCACCGGCAACCATGGCCGTGCCCTTGCCTTCGCCGCCTCGCAGCAGGGCGTGAAGGCCATCGTCTGTCTCTCCGAGCTGGTGCCGCAGAACAAGGTGCGCGCCATTCGCGAGCTGGGCGCCGAGGTGGTGATCAGCGGCCGCAGCCAGGACGACGCCCAGCTCGAAGCCCTGCGCATCGCCCGTGAACAGGGCGCCGCCTTCATCCCGCCCTTCGACCACCCGCATGTGATCGCCGGCCAGGGCAGCCTGGGCCTGGAGATTCTTGAGCAGTGCCCGGATGTCTGCGAGGTGCTGGTGCCGCTGTCAGGCGGCGGTCTGTTCGCCGGCGTGGCGCTGGCGATCAAGGCGGCCAGCCCGGCCATTCGCACCCACGGCATCAGCATGCAGCTGGGCGCGGCGATGCACGCCAGCCTGCAGGCCGGCGAGCCGGTCGAGGTGGAGGAGCTGCCGACCCTGGCCGATTCCCTCGGCGGCGGCATCGGCCTGGACAACCGCTACACCTACGCCCTCACCCGCGAGCTGTGCGACCAGCTGCACCTGCTCGACGAAGCGTCCATCGCCCGCGGCATTCGCCATGCCTACCGCGAGGAGCGACTGGTAATCGAAGGCGCCGCAGCGGTGGGCATCGCCGCCCTGCTCGACGGCCTGATCGAGCCGCGTGGCCCGGTGGTGGTGGTGATCAGCGGTCGCAACATCGATATCGACCAGCACCTGCGCGTGATCAACGGCGCCGACGCCTGAGGAGCCTCCATGGCCAAGACCCTGATTCTCAACCAGGCCGACCTGCGCGACTGCGTCGGCCTCGACACCGACAGCCTCGCGGTGGTGGAAAACGCCTTTCGCCTGCTCGCCACGGCCGCGGTGGCGATGCCGCCGATCCTGCGTCTGGACGTGCCTGAGCATAACGGCGAGGTGGACGTGAAGACTGCCTACCTGCCCGGCGTCGCCCATTTCGCGATCAAGGTCAGTCCCGGTTTCTTCGACAACCCCAAGCTTGGTTTACCCAGCCTCAATGGATTGATGATGCTGTTCTCGGCACAGACCGGTCTGGCCGATGCGCTGCTGCTGGATAACGGCTACCTCACCGCCGTGCGCACCGCGGCCGCTGGCGCCATCGCCGCCAAATGGCTGGCCCGCGAGGACGCCAAGGTGGTCGCCATCCTCGGTGCCGGCGAGCAGGCGCGCTTACAGTTGCAGGCTCTGCGCCTGGTGCGCGATGTAAGCGAGGTGCGTATCTGGGCGCGTGATCCCGCCAAGGCCCAGGCCATGGCCGCCGAGCTGGACGATGCGCGCGCGGTGGACAGCGTCGACGCGGCGCTGGATGGCGCCGATATCGCCATCACCACCACGCCGAGTCGCGAGCCACTGATCGAGCCGCAGCATCTGCGTCCGGGCCTGCATATCACCGCCATGGGCTCGGATGCCGAGCACAAGAACGAGATCGCCCCGGCCGTGCTGGCGCGGGTCGATGCCTACGTCGCCGACCGCCTGAGCCAGACCCGTGTGCTGGGCGAGCTGCACCACGCCATCGCCGCCGGCCTGGTGCATGCCGAGGATGACTTCGCCGAGCTCGGCCAGGTCATCGCCGGGCAGCGTCCCGGTCGCATCGCGCCCGACCAGATCACCCTGTGCGACCTGACCGGCACCGGCGCTCAGGACACCGCCATCGCCAGCCTTGCCTACCAGCGCGCTGTCGCGGCCGGCAAAGGCCTCAGTTTCGATTCATGAAACCTGCGGGCGCGGCACGCCGCGCCTGAATAACCGTTCCATCACGAGGGCAACGCAATGTCCGAAATCGTCGTCAACCTCCCCTTCAGCCGGGAGGAATATGCCCAGCGCCTGGCCAAGACGCGCAGCGCCATGCAGGCCAGAGGCATCGAGCTGCTGATCGTCACCGATCCGTCCAACATGGCCTGGCTCACCGGTTATGACGGCTGGTCGTTCTACGTGCACCAGTGCGTGCTGCTGGCGCTCGATGGCGAGCCGGTCTGGTACGGTCGCGGCCAGGACGCCAACGGCGCCAAGCGCACGGTGTTCATGCAGCAGAGCAATATCGTCGGCTACCCCGACCACTACGTGCAGTCCACCGAGCGCCACCCGATGGACTACCTGTCCAAGGAGGTCATCGCCGCGCGTGGCTGGGACAAGCTCGCCATCGGCGTCGAGCTGGATAACTACTACTTCAGCGCCGCCGCCTATGGTTCGCTGCAGCGCAATCTGCCCAACGCGCGCTTCGTCGATTCGACTGCATTGGTCAATTGGCAGCGGGCGATCAAGTCGCCCACCGAAATCGGCTACATGCGCATCGCGGCGAAGATCGTCGAGCAGATGCACGCGGCGATCTTCGACAAGATCGAACCGGGCCTGCGCAAGAACGAGCTGGTCGCCGAGATCTACCGAACCGGTATCCTCGGTGCAGACGGCCATGGCGGCGACTATCCGGCCATCGTCCCGTTGCTGCCCACCGGCGCCGATGCCAGCGCGCCGCACCTGACCTGGGACGACTCGCCTATGATCAGCGGCGCCGGCACCTTCTTCGAGATCGCCGGCTGCTACAAGCGCTATCACTGCCCGCTGTCGCGCACCATCTACCTGGGCAAGCCGCCGCAGCATTTCCTCGACGGCGAGAAGGCCGTGGTCGAAGGCATCGCCGCCGGCCTGGAGGCCGCCAAACCGGGCAATACCACCGGCGATATCGCCCGCGCCTTCTTCAAGGTGCTGGAGAAGTTCGGCATCCACAAGGACAGCCGCTGCGGCTACCCCATCGGTATCAGTTATCCGCCGGACTGGGGCGAGCGCACCATGAGCCTGCGCCCGAGCGACGAGAGCGTGCTGCAACCGGGGATGACCTTCCACTTCATGCCCGGCCTGTGGCTGGACGACTGGGGCCTGGAAATCACTGAATCGATCCTGATCACCGACAGCGGCGTGGAAACCTTCTGCGACGTGCCGCGCAAGCTGTTCGTGAAGGATTGATGCCGCTTGATTGTAGGAGCCGGCTTGCCGGCGATCCGCATCAACAAGGCATCGCTGGCAAGCCAGCTCCTACGAAAAGCGGCGCTATCGAGACATCCACTTATGCCGGGCTTTGCACCATGACCCAACTGCGCGATAACCCCATCAGCCCCACGGTCGATTTCGACCGTGACGGCGTGCAACACGGCTTTCTCAAGCTGCCCTATTCCCGTGACGATTCGGCCTGGGGGGCGGTGATGATCCCGGTGACCGTGGTGAAGAACGGCAGCGGCCCCACCGCGCTGCTTACCGGCGGCAACCATGGCGACGAATACGAAGGCCCGTTGGCGCTGAGCAAACTGGCCCAGCGCCTGCGCGCCGAGGACGTCACTGGTCGGGTGATCATCGTGCCGTTCATGAACACCCCCGCCGTGCAGGCCGGCACCCGCACCTCGCCAATCGACAAGGGCAATCTCAACCGCAGCTTTCCCGGCAAGCCGGACGGCACGGTGACGCAGAAGATCGCCGACTACTTCCAGCGCACGCTGCTGCCGCTGGCCGACGTGGTGCTCGACATCCACTCCGGCGGCAAGACCCTGGACTTCCTGCCGTTCGCCGCCTGCCACATGTTGCCGGATGCGGCCCAGGACGCTGCCTGCGCCGCCGGCATGCGTGCCTTCGCCGCGCCCTACTGCATGCGCATGCTGGAACTGGACGCAGTGGGCATGTACGACACCGCCGCCGAGGAGCTGGGCAAGGTGTTCGTCACCACCGAACTGGGTGGCGGCGGTAGCAGCACGGCGAAAAGCCTGGCCATCGCCGAGCGCGGGGTGCGCAACCTGCTGATCCACTTCGGCTTGCTGCAGGGTGAAATCGAAGCCGGTGAATCGGTGATGCTGGATATGCCCGACGGCGACTGCTTCGTCGCCAGTGAAGACGATGGCCTGCTGGAGATGTGCCGCGACCTCGGCGATACCGTGGAAAAGGGCGAGGTGATCGCCCGCGTACACAGCGCCCGTCGTACCGGCGAGCCGGCCCGTGAATACCGCGCCAAACGCAGCGGCCTGCTCGCTGCCCGGCATTTTCCGGGGCTGGTGAAAGGTGGTGATACCCTCGCGGTCATCGCCGAGGTGGTGAGTTGAGAAACCCAACCTGCAGCCGCTGTGAGAGCGCCTGGCCATGCTCATGAACGCCGGTAAGGCAAAAACTTCGCGAGCAAGCTCGCTCCTACAGGCCTCGCATCGTTCCCAAGATAGGCGTACTGCCGATGCACAAGCTCGACCGCTATGACCTGAAGATCCTGCGCATCCTCGAAGGCGACGGGCGGATCACCAAGTCGGCCCTGGCCGAGGCGATCAACCTGTCGGTGACGCCTGCCTGGGAGCGGGTGCGCAAGCTGGAAAGCGCCGGGCTGATCAAGGGCTACCGCGCGCAGATCGATTGGGCAGCGCTGTTTCGCAGCCAACAGGTGCTGGTGGAAATCACCCTGGCCCGCCACACCGCGCAGGACATGCGCCGCTTCGAGCAGCGCCTGAGCGAGGCGCCGGAGGTGGGCTTCTGCTACGCCACCGGTGGCGGCGTCGATTACATCGCGATGATCCGCGCCCGCGACATCGACCACTACCAGCGCTTCATCGACCAACTGCTGCTGGAAGACCTCGGCATCGAGCGCTACTTCACTTACATCGTCACCAAGACCATCAAGGCGGACACGGCAGGTGCGCCCGCCGAGCTGGACGACTGACGTACGCCGCCATGAGATGTCGGGCATCTGGTGGGTTAGCCGCCTGCCGAGGTGACCGAGCGTTTCACCCCATTGGCTGCGGCGTAACCCACCATCGGAGCGCTACGTTTCATCGCCTGTGGTTACGCGCCGCGATAGTGGGCATCTTCGATTCACGTTCAGCGTCGCTAACCCACTCTACAGTCAGTGGCTCGACCGAGGGCAGCAGCTCTTCGTCTTCACCGCCGTCAGGCCATCGCCGTGGCTACTCACGCCGTCGGTATGGGTCGCTCCGTGGCCTTAACGGCCTGTAGGGGCGGCTCAGACGGAGGGGTGCAATTGGACGCGATTGGTCGGGAATACGAAGGCTTCAGCGGTAACCCGTTCGTCGACTCGTCTCGCTTGAAAATGAACCAAAGACTTTTCCAGGCAGTCCGTCTCCGGGACGGGCAGGAGGTCCGTTTCCGATGCAATGCCTTGATTCGGAAGGGCTTCCGCGCAAAGGCCAATCACCAGGGTCACTGGGTTTGAATAAATTCTTCATGTCACTTTGCCTGGGAGGCGCTCTTTTACTGGGAATTTGTACCCAAGCTTCCGCCACCTTTCGCATTCACACCATTCCAGCCACTGCGCCAGCGGCCGCGCCCAAACCGGCCAGCGAAGTGATCGACCGCGCCCTCGGTGCACTGGGCACGCCTTACCGCTGGGGTGGTACCAGCCTGCGCCACGGCTTCGATTGCAGCGGCCTGGTGCAATATGCCTTCAAGACTCAGGACGACCTCGACCTGCCGCGCACCTCGCGCGCACTGTCACGCGTGGATGCACCGTCGGTGAAGCGCAGCGACCTGCAGCCGGGTGATCTGCTGTTCTTCCGCATTCGCAGCCGCTCGGTGGATCACGTGGCCATCTACATCGGTGAGGGCCGCTTCATCCACGCGCCGCGGCGCGGCACCAAGGTGCGTATCGACCGCCTCAACAATTCGTACTGGCAGCGTCATTTCCAACTGGCCAAGCGGGTGGTGCCGGAGGCCTGATCAGGCAACCGTCACCACCCGCTTGGTACGACCTTTTATCCGAGCGGGCTGGCCGTCTACGGCAAAACCTATCCCGTGGGTCAACAACGCGCTAGAATGCGCGCCGCTCGTGGCCATGTCGGCTGCGGCAGTGGGTTCCCTCACCCCACTTCATGAAAAAGGACATCGATATGACCCTGATTCCTGCGTCGGTCAGTCGGCCCGTGCTGGCCGGCCTGATCGCCTTCCATATCCTCATCATCATCGCCAGCAACTACCTGGTGCAGCTGCCGATCACCCTGTTCGGCTGGCATACCACCTGGGGTGCGTTCAGCTTCCCGTTCATCTTCCTGGCCACCGACCTGACCGTGCGTCTGATCGGCAAGCATGCCGCACGGGTGGTGATCGCCAGGGTGATGCTACCTGCGCTGGTCGCCTCCTACGTGGTGTCGGTGCTGTTCCACGAAGGTGCATTTGGCGGCCTGTTGGCGCTGGGCGAATTCAACCTGTTCGTCTTCCGTATCGCCGTGGCCAGTTTCCTGGCCTACGCCTTCGGCCAGTTGCTCGATATCCAGGTGTTCGACCGTTTGCGCCAGATGCGCCAGTGGTGGGTCGCGCCGACGGCCTCGACCATCCTCGGCAACCTGCTCGATACCTTCCTGTTCTTCTCGGTGGCCTTCTGGCGCAGCGACGATCCGTTCATGGCGGCCAACTGGGTGGAGATCGCCACGGTGGACTACGTGATCAAGCTGGCCATCAGCCTGATCCTCTTCGTGCCGCTGTACGGCATGCTGCTCAGTGCCATCGTGCGGGCGTTGCCGCAGCGTACCGCCACAGCCTGAGCTGAATCCGTAGCCCGGATGCAATCCGGGAATGTTCTGTGCCCTGCCCCGGATTTCATCCGGGCTACGCCACACGAGAATTCTCCTATTGCCCCGCCACCTTCAGAAAAAACTGAGGTGACGCCGGGGGCGCTTGGAAAAAACGCCAAGCCACCCTTCCCTAGCATGTCTCCCATGCCCATCGGCCCGGAGACATCGCCATGCCCCTCGACCATCCCCTGCTGTTCAAATCGCTGTGCTACGTCGACGGTCACTGGCTGCACAGTGACGACGGCGCCAGCATTGCCGTGCACAACCCCGCCGACCAGAGCGTGATCGGCCATGTGCCGATGCTCGGTGAGCAGCAGATCATCGCCGCGGTGGACGCCGCCCAGCGTGCCTTCGCCGACTGGCGCGAGCAGAGCCTGGACGCTCGCGCCACGTTGCTGCGGCGTTGGGCCGAACTGATCCTGCAGCATCAGGAAGACCTGGCGCGCATCCTCAGCCAGGAACAGGGCAAGCCGTTGGCCGAAGCCCGTGGCGAGATCCGCTACGCCGCCAGCTTCATTCCCTGGTTCGCCGAAGAGGCGCGCCGGCTCTACGGCCAGACCATTCCCAGTCATATCCCCGGGGCTCAGCTAGGTACGCTGAAGGAGCCGGTCGGCGTCTGCGCCCTGCTCACGCCGTGGAATTTCCCCAGCGCGATGATCACTCGCAAGGCCGCTGCCGCCCTGGCCGCCGGTTGCACCGTGGTGGTCAAACCGGCGCACGAGACGCCCTATTCAGCCTTTGCTCTGGCGCAACTGGCTGAGGAAGCCGGCTTGCCAGCCGGTGTGTTCAACGTGGTGCTGGGTGAACCGCAGATGGCCATGGAAACCCTGGTCAAGGACACGCGGGTACGTTCTGTGAGCTTCACCGGCTCGACCCGCGTCGGCAAGCTGGTGCTGCAGGCGGCCGCTGAGGATGTGAAGAAGGTGGCGCTGGAACTGGGCGGTAATGCGCCGCTGATCATTTGCGCTGACGCCGACCTGGATCACGCCGTGCAGGTGGCGCTGGACGCCAAGTTCCAGACCTCCGGCCAGGACTGCTGCGCCGCCAACCGCATTCTGGTCGAGCGACCGGTGTACGAAGAATTTCTACAGCGCTTCGCCAAGGCCGTGCGCGACCTGCGCGTCGGCCCTGGCCATGACGCTCGCAATCAGATCGGCCCGTTGATGCACCAGGCCGCATTGGATGGAACGGCCGCCCGGGTCGCCGATGCCATCGAACAGGGCGCGCGCCTGCTGGCCGGTGGCGAGCACCATGCGCTGGGGGGCTGGTTCTGGCAGCCGACGCTGTTGGCCGACGTTACCGACAGCATGCGCATCTACCGCGAGGAGAACTTCGCCCCCATCGCTGGCGTGCGCGCTTTCGACACCCTGGACGCAGCCGTGGCCATGGCCAACGACACCGAATACGGTCTGGCCGCCTACATTTGTTCCAACCGAGTGGACGTCGTCCACCCGCTGATCCGCCGCCTCGACCACGCCATGGTGGCGGTCAACGGCACCAAGTTCACTGGCCACCCGATCCCATTCGGTGGCATGAAAGCCTCAGGCCTCGGCCGTGAGGGCGGCACGGAAGGCTTCGAGCCCTTCGTCGAAACCAAGTACTTCTGCATTCATCACCAGGGCCAGCGCTACTCCTGATGATCCAGAGTGCGGGTGGGAGGGGCTTTAGCCGCGACTGACCTTACAGGCGCATCGCGGCTACGACTGCATGGATGCAGGAGGTAGAGCGAAGCAGGATGCCCGAGCCGAAAGCCCCTCCCACGAGCGTGTGAATTACCTTTAACGCTACCTCAGCGAATTAGATGGAGATCGCCATGACCGACTACCAGAACCTGTTCGAGCAGGACCGTGCCCACTTCATGCACCCGTCCACCCACGCCCACGATCACGCCAGCGGCGCGCTCAAGGGGCGCATCATCACCGGCGCTTCCGGCATCCGTATTCGCGACCACGAAGGCCGCGAGCTGCTCGATGCATTCGCCGGCCTGTACTGCGTGAATATTGGCTACGGGCGTACCGAAGTGGCCGAGGCCATCTACAAGCAGGCCAAGGAGCTGGCTTACTACCACACCTACGTCGGCCACTCGACCGAGGCCATCATCGAGCTGTCGGCGCGCATCATCGACTGGGCGCCGAAGGGCATGAAGAAGGTCTATTACGGCCTGTCCGGCTCGGACGCCAACGAGACCCAGATCAAGCTGGTGCGTTACTACAACAACGTGCTCGGCCGCCCGGCGAAGAAGAAGATCATCTCCCGCCAGCGCGGCTACCACGGCTCGGGCATCATGACTGGCAGCCTCACCGGCCTGGCCAGCTTCCACCAGCATTTCGACCTGCCTCACGCGGATATCAAACACGCCGCCTGCCCGCACTTTTACAAGGCGCCGGCCGGCATGGACGAAGCAGCTTTCGTGCGCCACTGCGCCGAGGATCTGGAGCGTCTGATCCTGTCTGAAGGCCCGGACACTGTTGCCGCTTTCATCGGCGAGCCAGTGATGGGCACCGGCGGCATCATCGTGCCGCCCAAGGGCTACTGGCAGGCGATCCAGGCGGTACTGGCCAAGTACGACATCCTGCTGATCGCCGACGAAGTGGTCTGTGCCTTCGGCCGTCTGGGCACGCCGATGGGCAGCCAGATGTTCGGCATGCAGCCGGATCTGATCACTACGGCCAAGGGCCTGACCAGCGCCTACGCGCCGCTGTCGGCGGTGATCGTCGGTGAAAAGGTGTGGAACGTGATCGACGAGGCCTCCAGCCGCGACGGCGCCATGGGCCATGGCTGGACCTACTCTGGCCACCCGATCTGCGCCGCGGCTGCGCTGGCCAATCTGGATATTCTCGAAAAGGAAAATATCTCCGCCAACGCTGCCGATGTCGGCGCCTACCTCAACCAGCAACTGCGCCAGACCTTCGAAGGCCACCCGCTGGTGGGCGAGGTACGCGGCGTCGGCATGCTCGCCGCGTTGGAGTTCATGGCCGACAAGGAGGCGCGTACGTCTTTCGATGCTGCGCTCAAGGTTGGCCCGCGTGTCTCCGCCGCCTGCCTGGAACGTGGCATGATCGCCCGCGCCATGCCGCACGGCGACATCCTCGGTTTCGCCCCGCCGCTGGTGCTGACCAAGGTCGAGGCGGATGAGGTGGTGGGGATCGCCAAGGCGGCGGTGGATGCGGTGGCCAGCGAGGTGCTTTGAGCTCGCTAGAGCAGTAGGTTGCCGTCCTGTGGGAGGGGCTTCAGCCGCGACGGCTCGAGCCCTGATCCCGGATCGGCGACCTCCAGGAATGCCCAGAAGCTCGCCGCTGAAGCGCCTCCCACAGTCCGCGGCGGGCTTTTCGATCAGCGGGGTAGTACTGAGCTTGTGGGAGGGGCTTTAGCCGCGATTGCTCTCTGGCTTGTCCAGCTTGCGCAGAAACACGCTCATTTCCTTCTCGGCCTGCTTGTCACCCTTGGCCTGGGCGGCTTTGAGGCCCTGCTGCCAGGCCTGGCGTGCTGCCTCGGTGTTGCCTTCGGCTTGCAGTGCCTTGCCCAGCAGTTTCCAGGCAGCGGAATAGCCGGGGTCGAATTCGACGCAACGTTGCAGGTGCTCGGCAGCCTGGGCGGCGTTACCACCATCCAGGTGGGCCTTGCCCAGGCCGAAGCGCAGCAGGGCGTTGTCCATGCCCTTGGCCAGCATCTTTTCCAGTGCCTCAGTGCTCACAGGGAGTCTCCTTCGCCGGCCTCGCTGGTGTCGATTGTAGGAGCGAGCTCTGCTCGCGAATCTCAGGCGCTCGAAAAGCTTCGCGAGCAGAGCTCGCTCCTACGAGATTTGTCTTCTCTAGCTTCAGAAGAACGTCAGACCCGCTTGGAACAGACGCTCGACGTCGCGGATGTACTTCTTGTCGACCAGGAACAGGATCACGTGGTCACCGGACTCGATCACCGTGTCGTCATGGGCGATCAGCACCTGTTCGTCGCGGATGATGGCGCCGATGGTGGTGCTCGGTGGCAGGGCGATGTCTTCGATGGCACGGCCGATCACCTTGCTCGATTTGGCATCGCCATGGGCGATCACCTCCAGCGCCTCGGCTGCGCCGCGGCGCAGGCTATGCACGCTTTCGATATCGCCGCGGCGCACGTGGGTCAGCAGGGTGCCGATGGTGGCCAGCTGCGGGCTGATGGCGATGTCGATCTCGCCGCCCTGCACCAGGTCGACATAGGCCGGGTTGTTGATGATGGTCATCACCTTGCGCGCACCCAGGCGCTTGGCCAGCAGCGAGGACATGATGTTGGCCTCGTCGTCGTTGGTCAGGGCGAGGAAGATGTCGGCATCGTTGATGTTCTCTTCTACCAGCAGGTCGCGATCCGAGGCACTGCCCTGCAGCACGATGGTGCTGTCGAGGTTCTCCGACAGGTAGCGGCAGCGCGCCGGGTTCATCTCGATGATCTTCACCTGGTAGCGACTTTCGATGGCCTCGGCCAGACGCTCGCCGATATTGCCGCCACCGGCGATCACCACGCGCTTGTAGCTGTCCTCGAGACGGCGCATCTCGCTCATCACCGCACGAATGTGCGCCTTGGCGGCGATGAAGAACACTTCGTCATCGGCCTCGATCACGGTGTCGCCCTTGGGCATGATCGGCCGGTTGCGGCGGAAGATCGCGGCGACGCGGGTGTCGACGTTGGGCATGTGCTGGCGCAACTGGCGCAGTTGCTGGCCCACCAGCGGGCCGCCGTAGTAGGCCTTGACCGCCACCAGCTGCGCCTTGCCTTCGGCGAAGTCGATCACCTGCAGGGCGCCGGGGTATTCGATCAGGCGCTTGATGTAGTTGGTCACCACCTGCTCGGGGCTGATCAGCACATCGACCGGAATCGCTTCGTTGTCGAACAGCGCCTCGCGGGTCAGGTAGGCCGCCTCGCGCACCCGGGCGATCTTGGTCGGCGTGTGGAACAGGGTGTAGGCCACCTGACAGGCCATCATGTTGACTTCGTCGCTGTTGGTCACCGCCACCAGCATGTCGGCATCATCAGCGCCGGCCTGGCGCAGCACGGTGGGGAAGGAGCCCTTGCCCTGCACGGTGCGGATGTCGAGGCGGTCGCCGAGGTCGCGCAGGCGGTCGCCGTCGGTATCGACCACGGTGATGTCGTTGGCCTCGCTGGCGAGGTGTTCCGCCAGGGTGCCGCCCACCTGGCCGGCGCCGAGAATGATGATTTTCACTGATCGCTCCGTTAGCTGTGGCTGGTCACAGCGGTCTTTATCAGCTTGGCATAGTAGAAGCCGTCGTGGCCGTCCAGCTGTGGCAGCAACTGGCGACCGTGGGCTGGCTGCAGGCCGAACTCGCCAGCGATGGCGACTTCCTGCGCGTCGGGGGTGCGGGCGAGGAAGGCGGCGATGGTTTCGCTGTTTTCCGTCGGCAGCACCGAACAGGTGACGTAGAGCAGGATGCCGCCAGGCGCGAGAGTCGGCCACAGCGCATCGAGCAGTTCGCCCTGCAACTGCGCCAGGGCGGGAATGTCCTCGGGCTTGCGGGTCAGTTTGATATCCGGGTGGCGGCGGATCACGCCGGTGGCTGAACAGGGCGCATCGAGCAGGATGCGCTGGAACGGCTGGCCGTCCCACCAGGCGCCGGTATCGCGGCCGTCGGCGGCGATCAACGTGGCTTCCAGATGCAGACGCTCGAGGTTTTCGCGCACGCGCGCCAGGCGCTTGGCTTCCAGGTCCACGGCGACCACTTCGCCCAGGCCCGGCTCGACTTCCAGCAGGTGACAGGTCTTGCCGCCCGGCGCGGCGCAGGCGTCCAGCACACGTTGGCCAGGCGCCAGCTCGAGCAGGTCGGCGGCCAGTTGCGCGGCTTCGTCCTGGACGCTGACGCGGCCTTCCTTGAAGCCGGGCAAGGTGGTCACGTCGCAGGGCTGCAACAGACGCACGCCGTCGCGGCTATAGGTGCAGGGTTCGGCTTCGATGCCAGCCTCGCGCAGCTCGTTGAGGTAGGCGTCGCGGCTGCCGTGGCGGCGATTGACTCGCAGGATCAGCGGCGGATGCGCGTTGTTGGCGGCGCAGATGGCTTGCCAGTGCTGCGGCCAATGCGCCTTGAGTGCCTTCTGCAGCCAACGTGGGTGCGCGCTGTGCAGCACCGGGTCGCGATCCAGTTCGGCGTACAGCGCCTCGTGCTCGCGCTGAGCGCGGCGCAGCACGGCGTTGAGCAGGCCCTTGGCCCAGGGCTTTTTCAGCGCGCCGGCGCAACCGACCGTTTCGCCGATGGCGGCGTGCTCGGGGATGCGGCTGTGCAGCAACTGATAGAGGCCGATCAGCAGCAACGCTTCCACGTCCTTGTCGGCAGCCTTGAAGGGCTTTTCCAGCAGCTTCTCGGCCAGCAGTTGCAGACGTGGTTGCCAGCGTGCGGCGCCGAAGGCCAGATCCTGCGCCAGGGCGCGGTCGTGGTGTTCGACCTTGTCCAACTGCGGCGGCAGGCTGCTGCCCAGCGAAGCCTTGCCGGACAGCACGGCGGTCAGGGCGCGGGCGGCGGCCAGGCGTGGGTTCATTGACCGAGTACCAGGCCGGGCGCGAACTGCTCGCGGCGGCTGTTATACAGATCGCTGAAGGCCAGAGGCTTGCCGCCGGGCAACTGCAGACGTGTCAGGCGCAGCGCGCCTTCGCCGCAGGCCACGGTCAGGCCGCTCTTGTCAGCGGCGAGAATGCTGCCCGGCTCGCCCTTGCCTTGTCCAATCTCAGCGGCATGCACTTTCAGCGCATCGTCGTTCAGCGTGGTATGGCAGATCGGCCAGGGATGGAAAGCGCGCACCAGGCGCTCCAACTCCACGGCCGGGCGGCTGAAGTCCAGAAGCGCTTCTTCTTTATTCAGCTTGTGCGCGTAGTTGGCCAGGGCATCGTCCTGCACTTCACCCTTCAGCGTGCCGGCAGCCAGGCCGTCGATGGCCTGCAGCACCGCCTGCGGACCAAGCTGGGCGAGGCGGTCATGCAGCGAGCCACCCGTGTCGCTGGTGCTGATCGGCGTGCTCACCTTGAGCAGCATCGGTCCGGTGTCCAGGCCCGCTTCCATCTGCATCACGGTGACGCCGGACTCAAGGTCACCGGCCTGCACGGCGCGCTGGATCGGCGCCGCGCCGCGCCAGCGTGGCAGCAAGGAGGCGTGGCTGTTGATGCAGCCCAGGCGCGGTGTGTCGAGCACCACCTGCGGCAGGATCAGGCCGTAGGCGACCACCACCATCAGGTCCGGCTTGAGCGCCGCCAGTTCGGCCTGGGCCTCTTCATTGCGCAGGCTGGCCGGTTGGTAGACCGGGATGCCATGTTCGACGGCGAGCTGCTTGACCGGGCTCGGCATCAGCTTCTGGCCACGGCCGGCCGGGCGATCCGGCTGGGTGTAGACGGCGATGATCTGGTGCGGGCTGGCCAGCAGGGCCTTGAGGTGCTCGGCAGCGAATTCAGGGGTGCCGGCAAAGACGATACGCATGGGGTCACCAAAGAAAAAGGCTTGCCTGGCAGGTCACATGGAAACTACTGCGCTCGGTTATGCCGCGTTGAAAACAGGCTCGGACTGCTCATTTACAGCTCGTAAACTCCGCGTCCTCGTCTGTTTTCGCCTTGCCTAACCTTCGCTCGTGACGTTTCCATGCGACCTGCTACGCAAGCCTTGGGAATAAATGAATCAGGCGCGTTGGCGATGCTGTTTTTCCAGCTTCTTCTTGATGCGGTCGCGCTTGAGGTTGGACAGGTAATCGACGAACAGCTTGCCGTTGAGGTGATCGCACTCGTGCTGAATGCACACGGCCAGCAGGCCTTCGGCGATCAGCTCATAGGGCTGGCCATCGCGGTCCAGTGCCTTGATCTTGACCTTCTGCGGGCGATCGACGTTTTCGTAGAAGCCGGGCACCGACAGACAGCCTTCCTGGTACTGGTCCATCTCATCGGTCAACGATTCGAACTCGGGGTTGATGAATACCCGCGGCTCGGACTTGTCCTCGGACAGGTCCATGACCACCACGCGCTTGTGCACGTTGACCTGCGTCGCCGCCAGGCCGATGCCAGGAGCGTCATACATGGTCTCGAACATGTCGTCGACCAGCTGACGGATGGAGTCATCCACAACGTCCACCGGTTTGGCGATGGTACGCAGGCGTGGATCAGGAAATTCAAGGATATTCAGGATCGCCATATGCGTTTGTGATGCACTTGTGGAATAAAGTCAAAATCCGCTGCTAAGATGATGAACAGCATTGAAAAACGGCTTCACGCCGCGTATTCAGCGGGTTTGGCACGCGGCGCTAGGGCGCTTCACGTGAAGGCACATAATAAAGGGATTCACCGTATGAGGAAATCACTACTCGCCCTGCTCTTTGCAGCTGGCGGACTGGCCCTGACCAGCTTGGCTCAGGCCGAAGTGCAACTCAAGGACGGTCACCCGGACCGCTACACAGTGGTCAAGGGCGATACCCTCTGGGACATTTCCGGCAAGTTCCTGCGCCAGCCGTGGAAATGGCCGGAGATCTGGCACGCCAACCCACAGGTCGCCAACCCGCACCTGATCTATCCCGGCGATACCCTCAATCTGGTCTACGTTGACGGTCAGCCGCGCCTGATGCTCAACCGCGGTGAGTCGCGCGGTACCATCAAGCTGTCGCCGCAGGTGCGCAGCACGCCAATGGCCGAAGCGATCCCGACTATCCCGCTGGAGGCGATCAACAGCTTCCTGCTGAGCAACCGTATCGTCGACACGCCGGAAGAATTCAACGGCAAGCCTTACGTCGTCGCCGGCAACGCCGAGCGCGTGGTCAGCGGCGCTGGCGATCGTGTCTACGCCCGTGGCGAGTTCGACGAACAGAACCCGATCTACGGCATCTTCCGTCAGGGCAAGACCTACGTGGACCCTGAGACTCAGGAATTCCTCGGTATCAACGCCGATGATGTCGGTTCTGGCGAGATCGTGGCCGAAGAAGGTGATGTCGGTACCCTGCTGCTGAAGCGCTCGACTCAGGAAGTACGCCTGGGAGATCGCCTGTTCCCCACCGAGGAGCGTGCGATCAACTCCACCTTCATGCCCAGCGAACCGATAACCGACATCGACGGCTTGATCCTCGATGTGCCGCGCGGCGTCAGCCAGATCGGCCAGTTCGACGTTGTCACCCTGAACAAGGGGCTGCGCGATGGCCTGGAAATCGGCAACGTGCTGGCGGTGTTCAAGACCGGTGAGACCGTACGTGACCGCGTTACCGGCGAAAACGTGAAAATTCCGGACGAGCGCTCCGGCTTGCTGATGGTGTTCCGCACCTATGACAAGCTCAGCTACGGTCTGGTACTGCAGGCCAGCCGTCAACTGGCGGTGATGGACAAGGTCCGCAACCCGTAATGCCCGACGAGCCCCGCGAATGCGGGGCTCGTGCTTTCTGGCCGCCAGGATGGCGGTGCAACTGCTCAGGGAAGAACCGCCATGCCTGCATCCTCCTCGCTTTCCCTCGCCGTTTCTCCTGCCGAGCTCGAAGCCCGCTTGCGTCTGCATCTATTGCCAGAGCTGGGGCCACGGCGCTTTCGCAAACTCCTGAGCGCTTTCGATAGCGCCTCGGCTGCGCTCAGTGCGCCGGCCAGCGCCTGGCGTGCGCTGGGGTTGCCGGCTGCCTGCGCCGAGCCCCGGCGCAGTGCGCAGATCCGCGAGCGAGCGGCGGCTGCCCTGCACTGGCTGGGCGAGCCTGATCAGCATGTGATGATGTGGGATGATCCAGCCTATCCGGCTCTGCTCGGCGAGCTGGTGGATGCGCCGCCGCTGTTGTTCGTGGCGGGCGATCCGGGTGTGCTGGAGGCGCCGCAACTGGCCATGGTCGGCAGTCGACGCGCCTCGCAGCCCGGCCTGGATAACGCGCAGGCCTTTGCCCGTAGCCTGGCGGGCGGTGGTTTCGTCATCACCAGCGGTCTGGCGTTGGGGATCGATGGTGCTGCGCATCAGGGGGCGCTGGACGGCGGCGGCAAAACGGTGGCCGTGCTGGGCACTGGCTTGCAGTGCCTGTACCCGCGGCGGCATGTGGGGCTGGCGGCGCAGATCATCGAGCAAGGTGGCGCGCTGGTGTCAGAGTTGCCGCTGGACTGTCCGCCGCAGGCGAGTAATTTCCCGCGGCGCAACAGGATCATCAGCGGGTTGTCGCTGGGTGTACTGGTGGTCGAGGCCAGCCCTTCCAGTGGCTCGCTGATCACTGCGCGCCTGGCCGCTGAGCAGGGGCGCGAGGTCTACGCCATTCCTGGCTCCATCCACCATCCCGGAGCGCGAGGCTGCCATCAACTGATTCGGGATGGCGCCACCCTGGTGGAAAGCATCGAGCATATCCTCGAAGCCCTGCGTGGCTGGCAGACTCCAACCGCCGAACCTGTATCGGTGCCGCTTGCTAGCGTCGAGCATCCATTGCTGGTTTTGCTGCATGCCGCGCCGCACAGCACCGAGGCGCTGGTGCAGGCCAGCGGTTGGCCGCTGTCACAGGTGCTGGGAGCTTTGACCGAGTTGGAGCTCGATGGTCTGGTGTGTAACGAGGCCGGGCGTTGGCTGGCGCGCAATCGTTAACAGGCTGTTAAGGCCCGTGGCAGGCAACCATTGGCTTGGATAGACTGCCGCCCATTGATTCCGCGGGAGACAGTCGATGGCCAGCAACTGGCAGATACAGCAAACGGCGCGAGTGGTGCGTGAAGGGGGCGTGATTGCCTATCCGACCGAGGCGGTCTGGGGCCTGGGCTGCGATCCCTGGAATGAAGAGGCGGTGTATCGCCTGCTGGCGCTCAAGGAGCGGCCGATGCACAAGGGGCTGATCGTGGTGGCCGACGACATCGAACAGTTCGACTTCCTGCTCGATGATCTGCCTGAGGTCTGGCAGGAGCGCCTGGCCGGCAGCTGGCCAGGTCCGAACACCTGGCTGGTGCCGCATCAGAATCGTCTGCCCGAGTGGGTCACAGGTCAGCACGATACCGTTGCCCTGCGCGTCAGTGACCATCCGCTGGTGCGTGCGCTGTGCCGCTACACCGGGCCGCTGATCTCCACCTCGGCCAACCCGGCGGGGCGCCCTTCAGCGCGTTCGCGTCTGCGCGTCGAGCAGTACTTCCCGGATGAACTGGACAAGGTGCTCGGCGGCGCCTTGGGTGGACGCAAGAATCCCAGTCTGATTCGTGACCTGCGTACGGGCGATGTAATTCGCCCGTCCTGACTGGCCAATGCTCGCGGCTAAAGCCCCTCCCACGATCGTGGGAGGGGCTTTAGCCGCGACTGTTTTACGGCATCAAAATGGTCGAGCCGGTGGTCTGCCTTGAGCTCAGCGCATCCTGTGCGGCGGCGGCGTCCTTCAGCGCGTAGCGGTTGCTGATTTCCACCTGCAGCTTGCCGCTGGCGATCATGCCGAACAGGTCGTCGGCCATGGCCTGCAGGCGTTGCGCGCTGGTGGCGTAGCCGGCCAGGGTCGGGCGGGTGACGTACAGCGAGCCCTTCTGCGCGAGGATGCCCAGGTTGACCCCGGTCACCGCGCCGGAGGCGTTGCCAAAGCTGACCAGCAGGCCGCGCGGTGCCACGCAGTCCAGCGAGGTTTCCCAGGTGTCCTTGCCGACGCCGTCATAGACCACCGGGCACTTGGCGCCGTCGGTCAGTTCCAGTACGCGCTGCACGACGTTTTCATGGCTGTAGTCGATGGTCGCCCAGGCACCCTGTTCCTTGGCCCGCGCCGCTTTCTCGGCCGAGCTGACGGTGCCGATCAGCTTCACACCCAGCGCTCTGGCCCATTGGCAGGCAAAGGAGCCGACACCGCCGGCCGCAGCGTGGAACAGGATGGTCTCGCCACCCTTGAGCTCATAGGTCTGGCGCAACAGGTACTGCACGGTCAGACCCTTGAGCATCACCGCAGCGGCCTGCTCGAAGCTGATGTTGTCCGGCAGTTTCACCAACTTGTCGGCGGGCAGCACGTGCAGTTCGCTGTAGGCGCCGAGCGGGCCGGTGGCGTAGGCGACGCGGTCACCGACTTTGAGGCCTTCGACCTCGCTGCCAATCGCCTCGACCACGCCGGCACCTTCGGTGCCCAGGCTCGACGGCAGCGCGGGCGGCTGATAGAGGCCGCTGCGGAAGTAGGTGTCGATGAAGTTCAGGCCGATGGCCCGGTTGGCCACGCGCACCTCGCGCGGGCCAGGTGCTGCCGGCTGGTAGTCACGGTACTGCAGCACGTCGCTGCCGCCGTGCTGGCTGAACTCGATACGCTTGGCCATCTCGGATTCCTTGTCTGATCGGCGCCGCTGCAAGCGGCGAAAGAGCCTATCCAATCGTCCCGATTGACCGACGTCAACTGCGGATGTGCCTGGGTGAATGCTATGCTGCCCGCCGATTTCGACCTGCTCTCTGTTCAAGGTGCCGCCGTGACTGACCGTACCGAGGCCGTGAAGGCCTACCTGCTCGACCTGCAAGATCGCATCTGCTCTGCCCTGCAAGCCGAAGACGGCCAGGCCGTGTTCGCCGAGGACGCCTGGCAGCGTCCGGCCGGTGGTGGTGGGCGCACGCGGGTGATCGAGAACGGCGCGCTGATCGAAAAAGGCGGGGTGAATTTCTCCCACGTGTTCGGCGACAGCCTGCCGCCGTCGGCCAGCGCCCATCGCCCCGAGCTGGCCGGCCGTGGCTTCCAGGCCCTCGGCGTGTCGCTGGTGATCCATCCGGAGAACCCTTACGTGCCGACCTCGCACGCCAACGTGCGCTTCTTCAGCGCCGAGAAGGCAGGCGAGGAGCCGGTGTGGTGGTTCGGTGGTGGTTTTGACCTCACGCCCTACTACGCCAATGAAGAGGACTGCATACACTGGCACCAGGTCGCGCATGACGCCTGTGCGCCATTCGGTGCCGAGGTCTATCCCAAGTTCAAGGCCTGGTGCGATCGCTACTTCCACCTCAAGCATCGCGGCGAGCCGCGCGGCATCGGCGGGCTGTTCTTCGACGACCTCAACGAGTGGGACTTCGACACCAGCTTCGCCTTCATGCGCGCCATCGGTGACGCCTACATCCAGGCCTACCTGCCCATCGTCCAGCGCCGCAAGCTGATGCCGTTCGGCGAGCGCGAGCGTGAGTTCCAGGCTTTCCGCCGTGGCCGCTACGTCGAGTTCAACCTGGTGTTCGACCGTGGCACGCTGTTCGGCCTGCAGTCCGGCGGGCGTACCGAGTCGATCCTCATGTCGCTGCCACCGCATGTGCGCTGGGGCTATGACTGGAAGCCGGAGCCGGGCAGCATCGAGGCGCGCCTGACCGAGTACTTCCTGACCGATCGTGATTGGCTGTCGGCCACGTCATGATCCTGTAGCCCGGATGCAATCCGGGACAGTTCATAGGCCGCCCCGGATTTCATCCGGGCTACGAACTGGCGCCATTTTCCCGTAGGAGACCGCTTGCGGGTGATCTGGCCCAGAGCGAATCGCCAGCAAGCTGGCTCCTACACAAACAGGACTTTCCATGGACCGCTACTGCGTCTTCGGCAACCCCATCGGCCACAGCAAATCGCCGCTGATCCACCGTCTGTTCGCCGAGCAAACCGGCCAGGCGCTGACCTACGATGCACGCCTGGCGCCGCTGGATGACTTCGTTGGCGATGCCCGCGCCTTCTTCGCCGAAGGCCAAGGTGGCAACGTCACCGTACCGTTCAAGGAAGAGGCCTTTCGCCTGGCCGACGAGCTGACCGAGCGTGCGCGTCGCGCCGGCGCGGTGAATACCCTGAAGAAACTGGCCGACGGCCGCCTGCTGGGCGACAACACCGACGGTGCCGGCCTGACTCGTGATCTGCAGGACAACGCTGGCTTCAGCCTGGCCGGCAAGCGCATCCTCGTGCTGGGTGCCGGCGGTGCCGTGCGCGGTGTGCTCGAACCCTTCCTGGCGCAGAAGCCGGCCGTGCTGGTGATCGCCAACCGTACCGTGGCCAAGGCCGAACAACTGGTGCGTGAATTCGCCGATCTCGGTCCGCTGGTCGCCGCTGGCTTCGACTGGATCGATGCGCCGGTGGACCTGATCGTCAACGGTACTTCCGCCAGCCTCGGTGGTGAGCTGCCGCCGATCGCGCCGAGCCTGATCCAGCCTGGTCATACCGTCTGCTACGACATGATGTACGGCCGTGAGGCGACCGCCTTCAACCGCTGGGCAGCCGAGCAGGGCGCGGCGCGCTGCCTGGACGGGCTGGGCATGCTGGTCGAGCAGGCGGCCGAGGCGTTCGAGCTGTGGCGTGGCGTGCGTCCGGACACCGCGCCGGTGCTGGCTGAGCTGCGCCGTCAACTGGCGGGCTGAACCTCAGCGTTCCCTGCGCCGCCAGGTGGGGTGCGCCGCGCGCACCAGCAATCGACTCATACGCGGTGCGCACGGCGCACCCTACGGACCGATGGGGCCGCGCCACCGGGCTTGGGCTAACGTAGGGTGCGCCGTGCGCACCGCCCGTATCTCACTCAATCCTCGAACAACACCGGGCAGCGCTCGGCGCCTTCCAGCTTGAGGATTTCCTCCACCACTGGCGGCCGTGCCTGACGCAGCACCAGGCTGCGCTTTAGCGCCTGCAGGCGGCGCGCCTCCTGGTGCAGCATCTCCACCCCGGCGTAGTCGATGAAGTTGATATGCCGCGCGTCGATCACCAGGCGCTGGCCGCGGCTGCGCTGCAGCAACTGCTGGATGTACTGGCAGGCGCCGAAGAAGATCGAGCCCTCGATGCGCAGCACCTCGTCTTCGCCGTCCTGCCACAGGCGCACGCGCGGCTGCGAGGTGCGCTTGAGGTAGAAGAACAGCGAGGCCAGCACGCCGGCGTAGATCGCCGTCTGCAGCTCCAGCACCAGGGTGGCGGCGAAGGTCAGCAGCATCACCATGAACTCGGAGCGACTGACCCGACGTAGTGCACGGATCGCCGACAGGTCCACCAGGCCCCAGCAGATCAGCAGGATACCGGCCGCCATAACCGGCAGCGGGATATGCGTCAGTAGCGCTGCGCCGAACACCGCGAACAACGCCACCAGCAGCGCCGAGAACACCCCGGCCAACGGCGTACGCGCGCCAGCCTGCAGGTTCAGCGCCGAGCGGGTGAAGGAGCCGGCCGACAGCGAGGCGGAGAACCACGGCCCGAGCATGTTCGACAGGCCCTGGGCGCGTACCTCCTGATTGGCGTCGAGGAACTGGTGCGATTTCACCGCCAGCGCACGAGCGATGGACAGGCTGGTGACCAGCCCGAGCATGCCGCAGGCCACCGCTGCCGGTAGCAGGCGCAGCACGTCGTCGAGGTCGAAACTCAGCGCAGTCAGCGGTGGCAGGCCGCCGGCGAATGGTGCGACCAGGGCAATGTCAGCGGTGAAGCGCGCAGGCAGCAACCAGGCCAGCAGGCTGCCGCAGACCAGGCCGATCAGCAGTGCAGGCGCCTTTGGCCAGAGCTTGCGCACGGCCACGCTGAGCAGCAGGGTGAAGGCCGCCAGGGCCAGACTCGGCCCGTGCGCCTCGGGCAGGTGCTGGCCGATCTGCAGCAGGCTGGTCAGGGCCGTGGGTTGGTTGGCGACCTCGACGCCGAGCAGATTGGGCATCTGCCCGATGGCGATCACCAGCGCCGCGCCAAGAGTGAAGCCGAGCACCACCGACTGCGAGACGAAGTTCACCAGGGCGCCGAAGCGCAGCATACCTAGCAGCCACTGGAACAGCCCGGCGAGAAAGGTCAGCAGCAGGATCAGGGCGATGAATTCGTCGCTGCCGATGCGCGCCATGGGGCTGACGCTGGTGAACAGGACGATGGAGATCGCGGCGGTCGGCCCGCAGATCAGGTGCCAGGACGAGCCCCACAGACAGGCGATGATCACCGGTACGATGGCGGCGTACAGGCCGTATTCGGCGGGCAGGCCGGCAATCAGCGCGTAGGCCAGCGATTGCGGCAGGGCCAGGATGGCACCGGTCAGGCCCACCAGCAGGTCGTTGCCGAGGGTCTTGCGGCTGATGCCAGGCAACCAGCGGAGAAACGGCAGCAGGGTCTGTCGGTCAGGTAGGCGCATGATTTGGGTCGAGGGTGGGTCGCAGGCGACTCCACCCTACTCACTTGCCGCGGTTAATTCAAAGCCGCGCCTTCACGGCGGCCAGGCCGTCGCCACCGTCGCGGGTGGTCACGCCGTCCAGCCAGCCCTCGAGCACCTGCGGGTTGGCCTGCAGCCAGGCTTTGATCGCGGCGTCGTTGCTGGCCTGCTTGCTCAGCATCTGATCCATGATGCTGTTCTCCATCTCCTGGGTGAAAGTCAGGTTGCTCAGCAGCTTGCCGACGTTGGGGCACTGCGCGGCGTAGCCCTTGCGCGCCAGGGTGTTGACCTCGCCGCTATCGCCGAAATATTTCTCGCCGCCTTTCAAGTACTTCATGTCGTACTGCACGTTCATCGGGTGCGGGGTCCAGCCGAGGAAGACCACGAACTGATCGCGTTTCACCGCGCGGCCGACCTGCACCAGCATCGCCTGTTCGCTGGACTCCACCAGCGTCCAGTCGCCCAGGCCGAATTCGTCGGCGGCGATCATCTGCCTGATCGACTCGTTAGCGGGTGAGCCGGACGCGATGCCGTAGAGCTTCTTGCCGAACTTGTCGGCGTGCTTGTCCAGATCGGCGAAGGTCTTCACCCCGGCCTCATAGGCATAGGTTGGTACGGCCAGGGTGTACTCGGTGCCTTCGAGGTTCTGCGCCAGCTTGTCCACTTCGCCGCTGGCGACGAACTTGTCGTAATTGCTCTGCTGCGCCGGCATCCAGTTGCCGAGGAAGACGTCGACCTGGCCCTTCTGCAGGCCGGCGAAGATGATCGGCACGGCCAGGGTCTGGGTTTGCGCCTTGTAGCCCAGGCCGTCGAGCAGGAAACTGGCGATGCCGTTGGTCACGGCGATGTCGCTCCAGCCCGGGTCACCCAGCTTGACCGTGGCACAGGCGGCGTCCTCGGCCCATACGTCGCTGGCGCTGCTGAGCGCTGCCGCGAGTAACAGCACACTGAATCGGTTCATGGCGTCTCTCCTTTTTTCTTTTGGTTTGGGGGCGGCAGTCGGTAAAGGTTCATACCTGGGGAAAACGGGCGCGGCGTTCCAGGTCGTCGAGATCGATATGGTTGCGCATGTACTGTTGGCTGGCGTCGACCCAGGGCTGGTGATCCCAACTGGTCAGCTTGCCCTGGCTCAGTGCTTCGGCCACCAGGCGGCGACGGCGCTGGCTGGCCAAGGTGGCGGCGTGGATGGCCGGAATATCCCAGCGCTCGCGGGCCTCGGCCAGGAAGCCGGCGAGGATGCCCTTGTGCTCGTCGCACTCGGCCAGGTTCTGACGCTCGAGCGGGTCATTGTCCAGGTTCAATAGCAGCAGCGGGTCCTGTTCGGAATAGACGAACTTCCATGGCCCGCGGCGAATCATCATCAGCGGGCTGACCGTGCCTTCGGCCATGTATTCGCCGAGTACTTCGTCGTGGCCACCCTTGCCTTGCAGGTGCGGCAGCAGCGAGTGACCCTCCAGCTCCAGGCTCTGCTCGACCTGGCCGCCGGCCAGTTCCACCAGCGTTGGCAGCAGATCGAGAGTGGAGACGGACTGACTGACCCGATGCGCGGTGAAGCGCTGCGGTGCATGCACCAGCAACGGCACGCGGGCGGACATTTCGAACCAGTGCATCTTGTACCAGAGGCCGCGCTCGCCAAGCATGTCGCCGTGGTCGCCGGAGAAAACGATCAGGGTGTCCTCGGCCAGGCCGCATTCTTCAAGTGTCTTCAGCAGCTTGCCGATGTTGTCGTCGATATAGCTGCAGGCGCCGAAGTAGGCGCGGCGGGCGTCGCGGATCTTGTCCTCGGGCAGCGGTTTGTCCCACAGGTCGATGACCTTGAGCAGACGCTGCGAGTGCGGGTCCTGTTCGGTCTGCTCGATGTGCTGGCGCGGCAGAGGAATGTCCACGCCCTCGTAGCGATCCCAGTATTCGCGCGGGATGGTGTAGGGGTCATGCGGGTGGGTCATCGACACGGTCAGGCAGAACGGCTGATCCGGGGTCATGCGCACGTGGTCGTAGAGGTACTGGCGGGCCTTGAACACCACCTCCTCGTCGAAATCCAGCTGGTTGCTGCGCACGCAGGGGCCGGCCTGCAGCACCGAGGACATGTTGTGGTACCAACTGGCGCGCACGTCCGGCTCGTCCCAGTTGACCGCCCAGCCGTAGTCGGCGGGATAGATGTCGCTGGTCAGGCGCTCCTCGTAACCGTGCAACTGGTCCGGGCCGCAGAAGTGCATCTTGCCCGATAGCGCGGTGCGGTAGCCGAGGCGGCGCAGGTAATGGGCATAGGTCGGCACATCGGCGGGGAAATCGGCGGCATTGTCATAGGCGCCGATCTTCGATGGCAGCCGCCCGCTGACCAGGGTGAAGCGCGACGGCGCGCAGAGCGGGCTGTTGCAGTAGGCCGAGTCGAACACCACGGCCCGCTCGGCCAGCTTCATCAGGTTGGGCATCTGCACCGGCGAGGCGGCGTCGTGCAGCGGCAGGATCGGCGCGGCCATCTGGTCGGCCATGATGAAGAGGATGTTCGGGCGCTTCATGGTGGCGGCTATTCCATACTATTGGTTTATGCGACAGTGCTGGCTCCATGATTCCGGTAGAACGGCAGCAGGGTAAACCCGGCTGTGAAACATGCCTCGGATAAGCAGAGCTTATGTTTAAAGCCATCGATGGGCTGTCGCTCGACGCGCTGCGGGTGTTCGAGTCGGCCGCGCGCCAGCTCAGTTTCACCGCCGCCGCCAGTGAATTGGGCAGCAGCCAGCCGGCGATTAGCCAGCAGATCAAGCGTCTGGAGCAGCAACTGGCCACGCGGCTGTTCGATCGCGTCTATCGCGGCATCGTGCTGACCGAGGCCGGCGATTTGTTGCTGGCGCATGTGCAGGAAGGGCTGGCCAGCCTCGATGCCGGGCTCGTCGCCGTCACCGCGCGCCAGCAGCACGAAGTGCTGCAGGTGGCCACTGACTTCGCCTTCGCCGCCTACTGGTTGATGCCGCGCCTGCAGCGCTTCAACCGCCTGTACCCGGAGGTGGACGTCAGCCTGATCACCAGCGAGCGCGACCCGGCCACGGTACCCAGCGATATCGACGTGGCGATCCGTTTTGGCGACGGTCGTTTCAAGCATGGCGAAGCGCACCTGCTGTTCCGCGAAGAGGTGTTTCCGGTGTGCAGCCCGCGTCTGCTCGGCGAGCGTCAGCTACCGCTGCCGACGGAGGTTCTGACCGAGCTGCCGCTGCTGCACCTGCGCCCCGAGCACCGCTCGCGCTGGTTCGACTGGGAGGGATTGTTCCGCGCCCTCGGCATCGCCAGCCTGCCGACACCCGGCGCGTTGCGTTTCGACAACTACACCCTGCTGATCCAGGCGGCGATTGCCGGGCAGGGCGTGGCCATCGGCTGGCGCCATCTGGTGGATGAACTGCTGGCTCAGGGATTGCTCTGTCGTCTGGGTGAGGCCGAGGCGCATTCGGCGCGTGGCTATTACCTGGTACTACCCGAGCGCAAGCGTCGCCAGCGCCTGACCGCGCGTTTCGTCGACTGGTTGCAGGCCGAGCTGGATTCGCCAGCAGCAACCGTTTGATCGGGCCATACTGCAATAGCCAGGCGTGATCCTTATACTGATCGCCGCCGCTCTAGCCGGTCGTTTTCCACGTCTGCCAGCGGCCCCCACACTCCAACCGGTGAAGTGAACCGTGAAACTCCGTCATTCGATTTTGGGCCTGCTGCTGTGCGGCAGCCTTGTTGTTTCGAACCTCCAGGCCGCGCCTGCCCAGCCGAAGCAGGAGCTGGCCGCCGGTAGTGCCTTGCTGATCGATCTGAAGACCGGCCAGGAGCTCTATTCCAGCAACCCAGACCTGCGCCTGCCGGTCGCCTCGGTCACCAAGCTGATGACCGCCATGGTGGTGCTCGACGCCAAGCTGCCGCTGGACGAGATGCTGCCCATCACCATCCGCGACACCCAGGAAATGCAGGGTGTGTTCTCCCGCGTGCGCATCGGCAGTGAAATCACGCGCCGCGAAATGCTGCACCTGGCGCTGATGTCCTCGGAGAATCGCGCTGCCGCCAGTCTTGCGCACCATTACCCAGGTGGTCACGCCGCCTTCGTCGCAGCCATGAACGCCAAGGCCAAGGCGCTGGGCATGCACAGCAGCCACTTCGTCGAACCCACCGGCCTGTCCGAGCTGAACGTCGCCACGGCCCGTGACTTGGCGCTGATGGTCAAGGCGGCCAACCAGTATCCGCTGATCCACGAGTTCAGCACCGACTCCGAAGCCACCGTGGCTTTCCGCAAGCCCAACTACACCCTGGGTTTTCGCAACACCAACGCCCTGGTGCGCAAGCCCGACTGGAACATCAACCTGAGCAAGACCGGCTTCACCAATGCCGCCGGTCGCTGCCTGGTGATGGCCACCACCATCGCCAACCGCCCGGTGGCCTTCGTGGTACTCGGCGCGTTCGGCAAGTACACCCACATGGCCGACGCCAACCGCCTCAAGCGCTGGATGGAGACTGGCAAGGTCACCCCGGTGCCGGCTGCGGCGCTCAGCTACAAGCAGCAGAAGCTGGCCGAATGGAGCCTGCAGGCCGCGCAGTAAGACGCTGTGCACGCCCTGCAGGGCCAGCACGAGACTCAAAAGTGTAGGAGCCCCGCCTCGGGGGCGAAGCCTCGTACTTCTGCGTCGCCAGCCCCGTAGCATTCGCCGCGGGCGCGGCTCCTACGCCGGCCATCGGAAAAAGGGCGACTCGATGAGTCGCCCTTTTCGTTATGCCTGCCGTAGCCCGGATGCAATCCGGGGAACCCGCAGCTCAGGCCCCGGATTGCATCCGGGCTACGTTCGATTTTCCTCCGTCGTGGTGCTTCAGCTCGGACAGCCCAGCCGCTCGCTGAGAAAATCGAGAAAGCAGGTGATGCGCGACGCCAGCGCGGTGTTGCGGTAGTACACCGCGTTGATCGGCTGGCGCACCTCCACGCGTTGCTCGGCCAGCACCTCCACCAGCGCGCCGCTGGTGCGGGTGGCATCGGTCATGAAGTCCGACAGGCACACCAGGCCTTCGCCGGCCAGGGCCAGTTCGAGAATGGTGTCGCCGCTGGAGGCGCGCAGGCTCGGGGTGATGCGCCAGCGCTCGCCGAGGGCGTGACGTAGCGGCCATTCGTTGAGGCTGTCCGGCTCGGTAAAGCCGATCAGGCTGTGCCCGCTCAGATCCTCGGTACGCGCCGGCGTGCCATGGCGGTGCAGGTAATCGGGACTGGCCAGCACGCGGCGGCGGCTGTGACACAGCGGTCGGGCGTGCAGGCTGGAGTCCGGCAGGTTGCCGATGCGGATGGCCAGGTCGGTGCGGCGTTCCAGCAGATCGATGATGCGGTCGTCGCTGTTCAGTTCCAGCTCGATCTGCGGATAAAGCGCGCGAAATTCGCCGATCAGCGGCACGATCACGTGCAGCATGAAAGGCGAGGCGGTGTTGATCCGCAAACGCCCTGCCGGTGCCTGGCGGCGCAGGGTCATCTGCTCCTCGGCGTCCTCGACACTGGCGAGGATGCGCCGCGCCTGAGCCAGGAACACCTCGCCCTCCTCGGTCAATTCCAGACGCCGCGTGGTGCGCCGTAGCAAGGTAACGGCGAGTTTTTCCTCCAGCCGGCTGAGGGCACGGCTGACGCCGGACGCGGTTTGCTCGAGCTGCTCGGCGGCGGCGCTGATCGAGCCGCAGTCGACCACGCTGACGAAGGCGAGCATTTCTTCCAGGCTGGTCTTCATTATTGATCTTCAGTCAAAGGTGTTTAATGGCTTGTTGGGTTTTTTCGCATGAGTCTGGCGCGGATACTGCTCCCCAGCAAGCCTGCCTGCGGCCCGCCCTTTGCCTTCGGCCTGCAACTTTTATCCGCTGAGTCAGGCCGAACCATTCAGTTCCAGCGTCGGTCTGCTGATCGGCCATCCAATCACGATCTGATGAGGACATTCGTCATGAAATTCATTCCCCCCTTCGGTCTCGGCACCTTCCGCCTCAAGGACCAGGTGGCCATCGACTCGGTGCATACCGGCCTGGAGCTGGGTTACCGGCATATCGACACGGCGCAGATCTACGGTAACGAGGCGGCGGTCGGCCAGGCCATCGCCGCCAGCAACGTGGCGCGTGACGAGCTGTTCGTCACCACCAAGATCTGGACCGAGAACCTCGGCAGCGGCCGGGTGATCGCCAGTTTGCAGGAAAGCCTGCAGCGCCTGGGCCTGGAGCGGGTCGATCTGACGCTGATCCACTGGCCGTCGCCGAACGATGAGATTCCCGTGGCGCAGTATCTGGGCGAGCTGCTGGAAGCCAAGCGCCAGGGGCTGACCGCAGCGATTGGCGTGTCCAACTTCACCATCGCTCATTTGCGTCAGGCCATCGAGGCCGTGGGGGTGGACGAAATCGCCACCAATCAGGTGGAAATCCATCCGCTGTTGCAGAATCGCAAATTGGTGGAATTCGCCCGTCAGCAGGGCATCCATCTGACTGCTTACATGCCGCTGGCCTACGGCAAGGTGCTGGCCGAGCCGGTGATCCAGCGCATCGCCGCTAGCCATGGCGTCAGCCCGGCGCAGGTGGCCCTGGCCTGGTCGCTACAGCAGGGTTACGCGGTGATTCCATCCTCGACCAAACGCGACAATCTGGCCGCCAACCTGGTCGCCGCCGAGCTGCGCTTGAGCACCGAAGACATGGCTGCAATCGAGGCGCTGGAGCGTGGCGAGCGCGTCGCCAACCCGGGCTTCGCGCCGCGCTGGGATTGAGTACTGCGAGTGGCAGGGGCTTTATCCGCGACCCTGGGCTCTATCGGCCGCCGGCAATATCGATCAGCGCGCCAGTGGTGTAGCTGGCCTTGTCATCGAGCAGCCAGACGATGGCTTCGGCGACTTCCTCGGCACGCCCGGCGCGGCCCAACGGTGTCCCCTTGCCCAGGCGCTCGGCACGGTCCGGCTGGCCACCACTGGCGTGAATCTCGGTATCGATCAGGCCCGGGCGCACGGCGTTGACCCTTACCCCCTCGCCGCCCAGCTCCTTGGCCAGGCCGCGAGTCAGCACGTCCATCGCGCCTTTGGCGCCGGCGTAGTCGACGTACTCGAAGGGCGCGCCAAGGCTGGCGGCCACCGACGACACCAGCACCATCGAACCACCCTCGCCGCCGCGGCTACGGGCCATGCGCCGGGCGCCCTCGCGAGCAGTCAGGTAGCTGCCCAGCACATTGACGTCGAACATCCGTTGCAAGCGCTCGCCGCTCATCTCCAGCAGCGGCATGGGTGGGGCGACGATCCCGGCATTGACCACTAGACCGTGCAGCGAGCCGAGCTTGTCCATGGCCTCGAACAGGCGCTGTACATCCTCCTCATTGGCCACATCGCCAGGCAGGGTGACAGCTTTGCCGCCCATGGCCTCGATCTGCTCCACCACCTCATCGGCGGCGGCGCGGTCACTGCGGTAGTTGACCCCGACCGTCCAGCCGCCCGCAGCGGCCAGCAGGGCAGTAGCGCGACCGATGCCGCGGCTGGCACCGGTGATCAGTAGATTCTTGCTCATGGCTGGGCTCCTCGTCTTGCTTGCATTCAGGTTGCCGAATTTGCGGCGGGCTCGCTAGCGCGGGGTTCTTCCGATGAATGGTACATGCCGGTCATTCGCGTCTATTCCGGGCTTTGTAGGTATCCAACGGGTACGTTGCACAACGCTTGCTGAACCAGTAGCTGACTGGAAAAGTAGGAAAAATGAAAGCGTGATATAAGATTTGTTTCTTATTCTATTGGGGTATATCTGGTCGCGGCACAGATGTTGCGATAGGAAAACTCACGCAAACAGGAGGTGCGATGGAGCACAACATATCTCTCATCACCATGTTGGCCGGTGGCTTCGGTCTGGCTCTGATCTTCGGTTTTATCGCGGAGAAGCTGAAGCTGCCGGCGTTGGTGGGTTATCTCTTGGCGGGCATCGCGCTAGGCCCGGCGACCCCCGGCATGGTTGCGGACATGGAACTGGCGCCGCAGTTGCTGGAGATCGGCGTGATGTTGCTGATGTTCGGCGTCGGCCTGCACTTCTCCCTGAAAGACCTGTTGGCCGTGAAGAAAATCGCCCTACCGGGCGCGGTGGTGCAGATGAGCATGGCCACCGTGCTCGGGCTTGGTGTGGCCAGCTGGTGGGGCTGGACCTTCGGTGAAAGTCTTCTGCTGGGGTTGTCGCTGTCCTGCGCCAGCACCGTGGTGCTGCTCAAGGCGCTGGATACGCGCGGCATCACCGACTCGATGAATGGCCGTATCGCCGTAGGCTGGCTGGTGGTGGAAGACCTGGCCACCGTACTGGTGCTGGTGCTGTTGCCGCCCCTGGCCGGCATGCTCGGCGGCAAGGTGATCGGTGCCGATGCCGGTACGCCGCTGTGGCAGGTGCTGGGTATGACCCTGCTGCAGGTAGCCGGCTTTATTGCGCTGATGCTGGTGGTCGGGCGCCGCGTGCTGCCCTGGCTGCTGCTGCAGATCGCCAAGACCGGTTCTCGCGAGCTGTTCACGCTCTCCGTCGTCGCCGCTGCTATCGGCATCGCCTATGGTGCAGCGGTGCTGTTCCATGTGTCTTTCGCGCTTGGCGCGTTCTTCGCCGGTACGGTGATGCGCGAGTCAGACCTATCGCACCGTGCGGCCGAGGAGTCGTTGCCGCTGCGCGATGCCTTCTCGGTACTGTTCTTCGTCTCGGTGGGCATGTTGTTCGAGCCGGCCGTGCTGGTCGAAGAGCCGCTGCGCGTTCTAGCCGTGGTGGCCATCATCATCGTCGGCAAGGGCCTGGCGGCGGCGCTACTGGTTCTGGCTTTCCGCTACCCGCTGAGCACGGCGCTGACCGTGGCGGCGAGCCTGGCGCAGATCGGCGAGTTCTCCTTCATCCTCGCGGGACTGGGCAAGGACCTCGGTCTGCTCTCGGCCGAGGGCATGAGCCTGGTGCTGGCTGGCGCGCTGATTTCCATCGCCCTCAATCCACTGGTGTTCGCCTGCATCAAACCGATCAAAGAGCTGGCGCTGCGGCGTTCTGCCCTGGCGCGACGCCTCGAGTTTCGTGAAGACCCGCTGGCAGTGTTGCCGGCCAGTACCGAGCGCAAGTACCTCGAGGGGCAAGTGGTGGTGGTTGGCTACGGCCGGGTAGGTCGACGCATCGCCAAGGCTCTGCTGGAGCGCTGCATTCCCTTCGTCGTGGTCGAGCAGAATCGCGAGCGCGTCGAGCAGATCCGCGGCCAGGGCATCGCGGCGGTCAGCGGTGATTCTGCCGAGCCGGGCACGCTGATCCAGGCGCATATCGCCAAGGCGTCGATGCTGGTGATCGCCACGCCCGATCCGTTGAACGTGCAGCGCATGGTCGAAACGGCGCGGGCGCTGAATCCGCAGGTGGAAGTCGTGATCCGTACCCACAGCGCCGATGCGGTGGAAATCTTCCGCCGCGAAGGTTTTGGCGAGGTGTTCTTCGACGAGGAAGAATTGGCGCGCGGGATGAAGGACCACGTCCTTTCCAAGTTCGCCCCGGCTCAGGCAAATGCGGGGCAGAGTCCGACACACGGCCATTGAGACCGCGATGAACGAGCTGCTGCTGGAGCGATCCAGCAGCGGCTTCTTCATAGCCGTAGGTGTGGCAACTATCGTCTGAACAGTCGGCATCGGGCATGACGGACGAGCGCTCGGGCGCTACCATGCGCGCCCCTTTTCGTTCCGCTGCCATCGCCCGGCCCCCGCCGGCTTGCCGAGACTCCATGAAACCCGCACGCCTACGCGCTGACCTGCTGGCCGGCCTGACCTCGTCCTTCGCCCTGGTGCCCGAGTGCATCGCCTTCGCCCTGGTGGCTCAGGTCAATCCGTTGATGGGCCTGTACGGTGCTTTCATCATCTGCACCCTCACCGCGCTGTTCGGCGGTCGGCCGGGAATGATCTCCGGCGCTGCCGGTTCGATGGCGGTGGTGATCGTCGCGCTGGTGGTGCAGCACGGCGTGCAGTACCTGCTGGCCACGGTGCTGCTCGGCGGCCTGATCATGCTGACGTTCGGCCTGCTGCGCCTGGGCAAGCTGATCCGCATGGTGCCGCATCCGGTGATGCTGGGCTTCGTCAACGGCCTGGCCATCATCATCGCCCTGGCTCAGCTCGAGCACTTTCAGCACGACGGCCACTGGCTGCAAGGCAAGGAGCTGTACCTGATGCTCGGCCTGGTGGCGCTTACCATGGTCATCGTCTACCTGCTGCCGCGGCTGACCCGCGCCGTGCCGCCGGCGCTGGTGGCGATTCTCGGCATCGGTGCGCTGGTCTATCTGCTGGATCTACCCACTCACACCCTCGGCGACATGGCGCAGATTGCCGGCGGCCTGCCGAGCCTGGTGCTGCCGGACATTCCCTGGACGCTGGACACTCTGATCATCATCGCCCCCTACGCCGTGCTGATGGCCCTGGTCGGTCTGCTGGAAACCCTGCTGACGCTGAACCTGACCGACGAGATCACCGCCACCCGCGGCCACCCGGATCGTGAGTGTGTAGCCCTTGGCGTGGCCAACATGACTTCCGGCCTGTTCGGCGGCATGGGCGGCTGCGCGATGATCGGCCAGACCGTGATCAACCTCAGTTCGGGCGGGCGCGGGCGCCTGTCCGGGGTGGTCGCCGGGACGATGATCCTGCTCTTCGTGCTGTTCCTCTCGCCACTGATCGAGCGCATCCCGCTGGCGGCACTAGTGGGTGTGATGTTTGTGGTGGCGCAGCAGACCTTCGCCTGGGGTTCGCTGCGCGTGGCCGGCAAGGTGCCGGCCAACGATGTGCTGGTGATCGTCGCGGTGACCGCCATCACCGTCGCCACCGACCTGGCCACCGCCGTGCTCTGCGGCATCGTCATCGCCGCGCTCAATTTCGCCTGGCAGCACGCCCGCGAGCTGTATGCCGACAGCGATATGCAGACCGATGGCAGCAAGCTCTACCGTGCCCACGGCACGCTGTTCTTCGCCTCCTGCACCACCTTCCTGGCGCAGTTCGAGCCGGCCGACGACCCGCAGCAGGTGACGCTGGACTGCCGCCATCTGAGCTTCGTCGACTACTCGGCCATCGCCGCGCTGAAGACCCTGCGCGAGCGCTACGAACGCGCCGGCAAGCACTTGCGTGTGGTGCACCTGTCCGAGCGTTGTAAGCAGTTGCTCAAGCGGGCGAGCGAATAAGGTTGCAACTGTGGCTGAGGGCCTTGCCTGCTGCTAAGGCAGGCCGTGTTCTCGCTATTTAGTGAAGAAACCATTGAAGAGTCCCTAAAAGGGAACTATCGTTCCTTTTTTGGGACTCATTGGGCCGCCCATGCAAACTCTTTCATTAGGCGAGGCGCTGTTCAGCGGCACCCAGCGCAAGGTATTGGGGTTGCTTTACGGCAAGCCGCAACAGAGCTTCTATGCCAATGAAATCGCCCGCCATGCTCAGGTTGGCAAAGGCAGCCTGATGCGTGAGCTGGAGCGTCTGCAGCAGGTGGGTATCCTGAGCATGACCCGTCAGGGCAACCAGACCCATTACCAGGCTAACCCGCACTGCCCTATCTATACCGAGCTGCAAGGCATCGTGCGCAAGACCTTCGGAATCGATGCCCCGCTGCGTGAAGCACTCGCGCCGTTGGCTGGACAACTGACGTGGGCGTTCGTCTATGGTTCGCTGGCTAAGGGCAGTGAACATGCTGATAGCGATATCGACCTGATGCTGATCGGCAACGGACTCAGCTATTCCGACGTGATGGAGCGCTTGTTGCCGGTGGAGGCCCAACTAGGACGCACCATCAACCCGACGCTCTATACTCCGCACGAGTGGCAAGCCAGGAAAGTCGCTGGCAACAGTTTCGTGCTGCGGGTGGCGCAGCAAGACAAGATCGAGCTGATCGGCCACGATCCGGAGGGAACCGAACATGGGCAATAACGACAATCTGGACAACCTGCTGCGCACGGGCGGCCTTAAGGCCGAACCGCCAGACCGCAAGGAATGCGAAGGACTGCTGCGTTCGGCCGTTGACCGCCTGCAGGACGCCCACAACCCTGCGCTGTCATTCGCCAGCCGCTTCGACCTCGCCTACAACGCTGCTCACGCACTGGCTCTGACTGCATTGCGCCTACAGGGCTATCGTTCCGACCGCCGCTATCTGGTGTTCCAGTGCCTGGCGCACACGCTTGCCGTCAGCAAGGCGCAAGTGCGCCTGTTTGCGCTATGCCATGACCGACGCAACCTGGCCGAGTACGAAGGTTATATGGATGTGGATGAGCCACTGCTGGCCGAGTTGATTGCGGCGACCGATGCACTTCTGCCTGAAGTACAGAAAGCCATGGCGGTAGCGTGATCTACATGAGCACCTAGGATGGGTTGAACTTCGCGAAACCCATCAACCAATTCCCCGGGTATCGCTACGCTCGACTCAGGCTACAAAGCCATGAAAAAGCCGCTGACAGATCGCTCCGTCAGCGGCTTTCTCGTATGCCAGAGAGCGGATCAGCGGCGCGCGCCGCGTACCCCTTCGGCCAGTTCGCGACACAGGCCGAGCACGCCGTCGATGGCCTGCTGCGGGCTCTTCGCCTCGGCGATCTTGTCGATCAGCGCCGAGCCGACCACCGCGCCCTCGGCGCGCTTGGCCACTTCGGCGGCGTGCTCCGGGGTGCGGATGCCGAAGCCAATGCACAGCGGCAGGTCGGTGTGGCGACGCAGGCGCGCCACTGCCTCTTCGACATGATCCATGGTCGCCGCACCGGCGCCAGTGACACCCGCCACCGACACGTAATAGACGAAGCCGGAGCTGCCGGCCAGTACGGTCGGCAGGCGGTCGTCGTCGGTGGTCGGGGTGGTCAGGCGGATGAAATCCAGACCTGCGCTCTGCGCCGGTTCGCACAGCTCGTCGTTGTGCTCCGGCGGCAGGTCGACCACGATCAGGCCGTCGACGCCGGCCTCTTTGGCATCAGCGATGAAGCGTTCGACGCCGTAGACGAAGATCGGGTTGTAGTAGCCCATCAGCACCAGCGGCGTGCTCTGGTTGCCTTCGCGAAATTCACGAACCATCTGCAGCGTCTGCTGCATGCCCTGCTTGCCGGCCAGTGCGCGGATGTTGGCGAGCTGAATGGCCGGGCCATCAGCCATCGGGTCGGTGAAGGGCATGCCCAGCTCGATCACGTCGGCGCCAGCGTCCGGCAGGCCCTTGAGGATACTCAGCGAGGTGGCGTAGTCGGGGTCACCGGCGGTGATGAAGGTCACCAGCGCGGCGCGGTTTTCCGCTTTCAGTTCGGCGAAACGGTTCTGCAGGCGGCTCATGCGTGCTTCTCCTGGTTGTCCTGCATGTGGTGCATCACGGTCTGCATGTCCTTGTCGCCACGACCGGACAGGTTGATCACCATCAGGTGATCCTTGGGCAGCTTGGGTGCGCGCTTGAAGGCTTCGGCCAGCGCGTGGGCGCTTTCCAGGGCCGGGATGATGCCTTCCAGGCGGCAGCAGTGGTGGAAGGCTTCGAGGGCTTCGTCATCGCTGATCGGTACGTATTCGACGCGCTTGATTTCGTGCAACCAGGCGTGTTCCGGGCCGACACCGGGGTAGTCGAGGCCGGCGGAAATCGAGTGGGCATCGGTGATCTGGCCGTCCTCGTCCTGCAGCAGAAAGGTGCGGTTGCCGTGCAGCACGCCCGGTGCGCCACCGGCCATGCTCGCCGCATGCTTGCCGGTATCGATGCCATGGCCAGCTGCCTCGACGCCGACGATCTGCACGCCTTCGTCATCGAGGAAGGGGTGGAACAGGCCGATGGCGTTGGAGCCACCGCCGATGCAGGCGACCAGCGAGTCGGGCAGGCGCCCTTCCTTCCCCAGGATCTGCTCGCGCACTTCGTTGCCGATCACCGACTGGAAGTCGCGCACCATGGCTGGGTACGGATGCGGACCGGCGGCGGTACCGATCAGGTAGAAGGTGTTGTGGACGTTGGTCACCCAGTCGCGCAGGGCTTCGTTCATGGCGTCCTTGAGGGTGCCGGTGCCGGCAGTGACCGGGATCACCTCGGCGCCGAGCAGCTTCATGCGGAAGACGTTGGCCTGCTGGCGGTCGATGTCGGTGGTGCCCATGTACACCACGCACTGCATGCCGAAACGTGCAGCCACGGTGGCGGTGGCCACGCCATGCATGCCAGCGCCGGTCTCGGCGATGATGCGCTGTTTGCCCATGCGCTTGGCCAGCAGGATCTGGCCGATGCAGTTGTTGATCTTGTGCGCGCCGGTGTGGTTCAGGTCTTCACGCTTGAGGTAGATCTTCGCTCCGCCGAAGTGCTCGGAGAGGCGCTCGGCGTAGTACAGCGGGCTGGCACGGCCGATGTAGTCGCGCTGGAAGTAGGCGAGTTCTTCGAGGAAGACTGGATCGTTCTTGGCCTTCTCATACTCGGCCGCCAGCGAGTTGATCAGCGGCATCAGGGTTTCGGCGACGAACTGACCGCCGAAGCGGCCGAAAAGGCCGCGAGCGTCGGGGCCGGTGCGAAATGAGGTCATGATCGAGCTCCTGTCTGGGTCCTCTGCCCACAAGCGGACAGGAGGATTGGCAATGGCGCCATTCTACCCCTGGCGGGCAGGCTGAAAAGCGATTAGATTGCCTTGACATGTCAGGAAAAGTCACAAGTCAATGAGCCGAGAGCTGCCCCCGCTGAATGCCCTGCGCGCCTTTGAGGCCGCCGCTCGTCTGCAGAGTGTCAGCCGTGCGGGCGAGGAGCTGCATGTTACCCATGGTGCGATCAGCCGGCAGATTCGTGTATTGGAAGAACAGCTTGGGGTCAGCCTGTTCGACAAGGATGGTCGCGGCGTGAAACTCACCGATGCCGGCATGCGCCTGCGTGATGCGGCAAGCGATGCCTTCGAGCGCCTGCGTGGCGTCTGTGCCGAGCTGCGCCAGCGCCAGGACGATGCACCCTTCGTCCTCGGTTGCCCCGGCAGCCTGCTGGCACGCTGGTTTATCCCGCGTCTGGATCGCCTCAATCGCGAGTTACCGGAACTGCGCCTGCAGTTATCCGCCAGTGAGGGCGAACTGGACCCGCGTCGCCCTGGAGTGGATGCCACCCTGTGCTTCGCCAGCCCGCCCTGGCCGGTGGACATGCAGGTGTACGAGCTGGGCGTAGAGCGCATCGGCCCGGTGCTGAGCCCACGCTACGCCAGTTATGAGCAGCTCGGTTCGGCGCCCGCGGCCGCCTTGCTGGATGAGCCACTGCTACATACCGCGTCGCGCCCCCAGGCCTGGCCGCAATGGGCCCTTGCGCAAGGGCTCGACTCGCACAAGCTGCAGCATGGGCAGGGCTTCGAACATCTCTACTATCTGCTGGAGGCCGCCGCGGCGGGCCTCGGTGTGGCTATCGCTCCGCAGATGCTGGTAGCCGACGACCTGGCCGCTGGTCGCCTGGTCGCGCCTTGGGGCTTCGTCGAAACGTCGGCGCGCCTGGCGTTGTGGGTGCCTGGTCGCGCGCGGGACGGCCGCGCTCAGCAACTGGCGCGCTGGCTGGAGCGCGAGCTACGGGTTTAGGTCATTTCGGGGGCGCGCTCTGGCTGCTGGTCTAGGCTGGTAGTAAAGCCACCGTGGAGCAATGACATGTCCAACCACCACACCTACAAGAAGATCGAGATCGTCGGCTCGTCCCGCACCAGCATCGAGGAGGCCATCGAGAACGCCTTGGCCGAATGCGCCAAGAGCGTGCGCAACATGGACTGGTTCGAGGTCGTCGATACCCGTGGCCATATCGAGAATGGCAAGCTGGGTCACTACCAGGTCACGCTCAAGATTGGCTTTCGCTTGAGTGGTAGCTGATGCCCTGGGCGGCGAGGAAGGCGTAGAAGGCTTCGCGGCTTGAATAGCGCGGTTGGTAGCCGAATTCCTCCTTCAGGCGCTGGTTGGCCAGCACCGGTCGGTAGCGCAGAAAATCCAGCTGCTCCGGGCCGTACTGGCTCAGCCCCAGTGGTTTGAGCAGGCGCAGCGCGCCGCTGAGCAGCGGCGCCGGTAGTGGCCGGTAGGGTTTGCCGAGGATCTCGGCGATTTCCTTGAGGCTCAACGCGCCATCGCCGGCCAGGTTGTAGATACCTTCGCGGTTCTTTTCCAGGCCCTGGCGGATGATGCCGACCACGTCCTGCTCCCAGATGAACACGAAACGGCTGCTGTGGCCGAGCACGCCCAGCACCGTGCGCTTCTTGAACAGGTCGCTGATCGGGTTGTTCAGGCGCTTGCCAAGGATGGTGCCGGGGCGCAGCACCAGTTGACGCAACTGCGGATGTTCCTCGCGGTAGCGCGCCAACAGTTGTTCGATTTCCAGTTTGTGCTTGGCGTAGGCGAAATGCGGGTGGCCACGTAGCGGCTGGTTTTCGTCGATCCATTCGGCATTGTCCGCGGCGTAGCCGTAAGCTGCGCCGGAGCTGGTGAGCACCAGTTGGCGCACACCGTTGGCGAGTGCGCTATCGACCAGGCATTGGGTACCACCGACTTCGATGGCGTGCAGGTGGGCTTCGGTCATATCGCGTGGTGGGCGGATCACCGTGGCCAGATGGACGATGGCATCCGGTTTCCAGCCGCTGATGCAGGCACGCACCTGCGCCGGGCGGCCCATGTCCAGTAGCACTGGCTCGACGTTGGCTTTCAGCCCTTGGCTGGCGAGGGGGCGGATGTCTGCGGCGATCAGTGTCCATTCAGGGTGCTGGATGGCCAGTTCGTCGAGCAGCTGATGGCCGATGAAGCCGGCAGCACCGGTGATCAGAACGCGCATGATTGCCTCCCGGCGGATACTGATGTCCGCCCTGGTCCGTTCAAATACCGGAAGAGCGCCGGTGCGACGGACGTGGCCCGTTGAGACGCAGGCCTTGTGATGATGGTTTTTACCGACGCCAGGCTAGGCAGACGACCGCCAGCTGACAATGGCAGAAGCCGCCAGCGGCCGTGGCGATTTACGCCAGGCGCACGGAGGCTGTGGTGCCGCGCACAGCCACGAGGGTTGCGGCTGGCCACAGAGGCGTGGATCAGGCAAGCTGGCCGCGCTTATTCAGGGAGGATAGTCATGTTCAGGATGATGCTGGTGTTGTTCGTCGCGCTGTCGCTCGGCGGCTGCATCGACAACGAACCGCCACTCGCCGAGGAGCGCCGCCTGCTGCTCAGCGGTGAGGATTTCGCCGCTTACGATGCGCCGGACGAAGGGCGCTACGAGAAGCTGGTGACCTACGCTGCGCGCAGCATCGACCTCAGTTTCGAGAGCGAGGGCAGCGACTGGTTCTATCTCTACAGCGGTGTCTCTCTCTATCCGCGCGCCGCTGATGCGCTGATGACCAGTTATGCCGAGACGTTCGGCGCCTCGTTCGGCCTGCGTGACAGCGGGCTGGTGCAGCAGGATCTGCCGCTGGAAACCAAGTTGGCCAGTCGCGCCAGCCTCAAGCTGCTGACCCAGGACGGTGAGCCGGTGGGCAACCTGTTCTATGCCACGGTCGGCAACAAGTCGATGTTCACCATCTTCACCGGGGTGTATTTCGAGCAGCCCGAGGACTTCGAGGCGTTCATCGCGCCCAAGCTACTGGCGTTGCGTGAATACCAGCACACCGATCCGTTGCTGAGCTGGGCGGGCGACAAGCTGGGGTTGGGCGCCGATTGAGCCGCCCCAGCGCGAAGACGATCAGCCGAAGAACCAGTAGGTGACGGTGATCGCTGCGATCACTCCCGCCAGCTCCGCCAGCAGAGCACAGCCGACGGCGTGGCGAGCACGCTGGATACCCACTGCGCCGAAGTAAACCGCCAGCACGTAGAAGGTGGTTTCGGTGCTGCCCTGGATAGTCGCCGCGGCCAGCGCCGCGAAGCTATCCACGCCATGGGTCTGCATGGTCTCGATCAGCATGGCGCGCGCTGCACTGCCGGAGAACGGCTTGACCAGGGCGGTTGGCAGCGCATCGACGAAACGGGTGTCCCAGCCGAAGGTTTCCACCATCCAGCGGATGCCGTCGAGGCCGAACTCCAGGGCGCCGGAAGCCCGCAACACGCCGATTGCACAGAGCATCGCCACCAGATACGGCAGCAGGCTCTTGGCGATATCGAAGCCTTCGCGCGCGCCTTCGATGAACTGCTCGTAGACCTGGACCTTGCGCAGTGCGCCGACCACCAGGAAGGCCAGAATCACGCCGAACAGGGTCAGGTTGCCGAGCAACGATGACAGCGCCGCCAGAGCGGTGGCGCTGAGGCCGGCGAGCAGGGCCATGAAGCCACCGAGCAGCAGCGCCCCTGGGATCAGGTAGGCCAGTACCACCGGATCCCACAGGCGCAGGCGCTGCATCAGCGCTACCGAGAGCAGGCCGACAAGGGTCGAGGCACTGGTTGCCAGCAGGATGGGCAGGAACACCAGAGTCGGGTCGGCTGCACCCTGCTGGACGCGATACATGAAGATAGAGACCGGCAGTAGCGTCAGCGACGAGGCATTGAGCACCAGAAAGAGAATCTGCGCGTTGCTTGCGGTGAGCTTGTCCGGGTTCAGCTCCTGCAGACTGCGCATGGCCTTGAGGCCAATGGGCGTGGCGGCATTGTCCAGGCCCAGGCCGTTGGCGGCGAAGTTCATGGTGATCAGCCCGAGCGCCGGATGGCCGCGCGGCACTTCCGGCATCAGGCGCGCGAACAGTGGGCCCAGCACGCGCGCCAGGGCATCCACCAGGCCGGCTTGCTCGGCGATGCGCAGCAGGCCGAGCCACAGGGTCATGGTGCCGAACAGCAGCACCATCACTTCCACCGACAGCTTGGCCATGGCGAACAGGCTCTCGACCATGGCGCCGAACACCGCCGGGTCATCGCCGATCAGCCAGCGGGAGAAGCCCGCGACCGCTGCCACTAGAAAAAAACTCAGCCACAGGCCATTGAGCATGCCGTACCCCCTCGTCGTTCTGGCGGGGGATGATAACGCGTCGCCCCATTCCATGGGACGTCCGGCAAACTGCCGTTACGTGGTCCTTCGGCGGTCAGGTCGCTCCCAGCCTCGATAAGCGGGCACCATGCCTAGTACCAGTTGGGATCACTGCGCAGCTGTTCCATCAGCATCTGCTGGACCTCCTCGTCCGGGTCGCCCAACCAGCGCAGGCTGGCGTGTTCACTGGGCGCGCGATCCTCGGGCAGGCCATCGGGTACCTGCACGTACAGCGCATAGGCTTCGTCGTCTTCCCATTCGAAGGCGACATAGGCGCGCTGGCCGAAACATCTGTGCGCTTCGCAAACCTGGCCAACGAGGTAGCGATCACTATCGGCTTCCACTGCCTGCATGGGGGTAGAAAGGCCGCTGAGATTGATCAGCCAGTCCGGCAGGCGCTCTTCATCCTTTACCAGGTCCTGCCAGGCTTGGCGGTACTCGGCGTTGCTGGTGAGCAACTCGCCTGGATGGAAACTGGTGTCGCGGTCGGCGGCCTGAGCCGCCAGGGCGCCGCCCATCAGCAGGGCGGCGGCAATGGCGTGAATCGACTGCATCTATCTCTCCCTAAAGACGCGGGCGGCGGCCCATAATGAACGAGACGATGAACAGCACCAGGAACACCACGAATAGGATCTTGGCGATACCAGCAGCGGTGCCGGCGATACCACCGAAGCCCAGTACTGCGGCGATGATGGCGATGATCAGGAAAGTGACTGCCCAACTAAGCATGATGTTTCTCCTCGATGGATCAGTGGGTAATGGCCCAGGCAGGCCAGGGGTCTTGCGCGTTGCTCGGGTCCAGAGGCTGGGGCGCAGCGCCCGTGGGCAGCTCCAGCTCGGCGGTATTGCGGCTCGCGCACAGGGTCTGGCCAATCAGTACAACGCTGGCGAGCGTCAGGCTGAGCAGAAGCAGCAAGGTGGCGAGCACCAGAGCAACTATCCACATGGCGATTCTCCTGTTGCGTTGGAGGCGGATGGCGCACTATCCGTCTCTTCCTTGTTCTGTATTGCAACCGGTGCATGACCGGTCACTCACTGGGAACGGTGCATCACCCGTGCCAGACTTTTTATTTTTATAAAAACCTTGTAAATCATTGGTTTGCGTTTTTATAAAGTCTTAGGAGGCAGGCATACTGCCCGAACGAGGTTTGCCCGGTCGTGCGTTTTGCCCGACCCCGCATGGGCTGTGACGTTTTACGCCCCGCCAGAGTGGTCGCTCGTCGACTGCACAGTCGGTATACTCGCTGCGCCCGTGTGCCATGCGGGTTCCGCGCCCAGAACAACAACCGCGCCGCGAGTCTCGAACCGATGAACGACTACGAACAGGAAGACCCGATTCCCCAGGGTGACCTCGCCCTGCAGATCACTGCGTTGCCGCGCGAGACCAATGGTTTCGGTGATATCTACGGTGGCTGGCTGGTATCGCAGATGGATCTCGCCGGCACCGCGATGGCGAGCAAGGTCGCAGGTGGCCGCGTGGCGACCGTTGCCATCGATCGCATGGCCTTTCTGGTACCGGTATCGGTGGGCGCCCAGCTCTCGTTCTACACCCAGGCACTGGAGATCGGCCGCAGTTCGATTCAGATGATGGTCGAGGTGTGGAGCGACGATCCGCTGTCCAACGAGTGGCGCAAGGTCACCGAAGCGGTATTCGTGTTCGTCGCCATCGACGGCAGTGGTCGCACTCGTCCGGTCCCGCCGCGACGCGGTTGACGTTCACCCAGCGCAAACGCGAACTGCAGTAACGAAAACGCCGGCTAGAAGCCGGCGTTTTGTTTTGCTGAGCGATCAGCCGCGGATGTTGTAGATATCCTTCTCGTTGCTTTCCGCGTATTCGTACAGGCGCTTGAGGTAGGCCTTCTGGTGTTCCCACACCTTGGTTGCTGCCGGGTCGGCCGCTGCGCTGGCATCGACCACCTCGGCCGCCACTTCCTTCAGGCGGGCCAGGACTTCGTCCGGCAGGCGGCGAACTTCCACGCCGTCTGCCTTGAGTTGCTCCATGGCCTCCATGTTCTTGGCGTTGTAATCGTCGAGCATGTCGCCGTTGACGTCACGAGCAGCAGCGCGAACGATGGCTTGCAGGTCCGGCGGCAGGGTTTCCCAGGCCTTGATGTTGACGTCCAGCTCGAACAGAACGCTCGGTTCCTGCCAGCCCGGGGTGTAGTAGTACTTGGCTGCTTTGTGCAGGCCGAGAGCCAGATCGTTGTATGGGCCGATCCACTCGGTGGCGTCGATGGCGCCAGTCTGCATGGCAGTGAAGATTTCACCGGCCGGCATGTTGACCACGGTGCCGCCCATCTTGGTCAGCACTTCGCCGCCCAGGCCCGGGGTACGCATCTTCAGGCCTTTGAAGTCGTCGACCGAGTTCATTTCCTTGTTGAACCAGCCAGCGGTCTGCACGCCGGTGTTGCCGCAGGCCATCGGCAGCACGCCGAAGGGTTTGTAGACCTCTTCCCACAGCTGCTGACCACCACCGCGGTGCAGCCAGGCGTTCATTTCCTGGGCGTTGGGGCCGAATGGCGAGGCGCAGAAGAACTGCGCAGCCGGGACCTTGCCTTTCCAGTAATACGGTGCGCCGTGACCCATCTCGGCGGTACCACGGGAGACTGCATCGAACACTTCCAGTGCCGGTACCAGTTCACCTGCTGCGTACACCTTGACCTTCAGGCGGCCGTTACTCATTTCCTCGACCAGCTTGGCGAAGCGCTCGGCCCCCACGCCGACGCCCGGAAAGTTCTTCGGCCAGGAGGTGACCATCTTCCAGTTGAAGGTTTGGGAACTCGAACCCTCTTGGGGTGCTGCGGCGCTCTTGGCATCTTCTTTACAGCCAGCCAGTGCGGTTGCTGCAAGGCCTACGCCCGCTGCGGCGAGTATGTCGCGACGTTTCATGCAATGCTCCTTCTTGTTGTATTGGTCTTACCACGGGATCGCCGAAGGTAGACCGGGCGTGAATAACATAGGGGGTCGTGACCTACAAGCCTAGCTAATACGACTAAAGTTGTACGGGCATTGCTGCATTACCAGTAGCCTGCCTAGAATCGCCGGCCTGCGGCTCACAAGGACGCGGGCGGCGTGACGTGCAGCCAACCGGCTTGCTGTCCTGTCTCCTACTCATAACGATAAAGGACTCACTATGTCCGACAAGCCTTCATTTCCCCTAGCTCTTGCATATCTGATCGATGCGCTCAACAGCTGGTTCGGCAAGGCCTGCGCCTGGCTGACGGTATTCTTGGTGATCGGTACCACCATCGTCGTGGTACTGCGTTACGGTTTCGGTATCGGCGCGACAGCCCTGCAGGAGGCGGTGCTTTACGCTCACGCACTGGTGTTCATGGGCGCAGCGTCCTGGGTGCTGCAGCGCAACGGTCACGTGCGCGTGGATATCTTCTACCAGAAGTTCAGCGGCCGCCGTCAGGCGCTGGTGGAGATTTTCGGTAACCTGCTGTTCCTGCTGCCGGTCGCGCTGTTTCTCGGTTGGGCCAGCTGGGACTACGTCAGCAATGCCTGGTCGACCTTCGAAGCCTCCAGCGAGTCTGGCGGGCTGAAATTCGTCTACCTGCAGAAAAGCATCATCCTGGTACTGGTCATCAGCCTGGTACTGCAAGGTATTTCCAATCTGATCAAGGCGCTCTACGTCTTCAGCGGTCGCCTGCCGGCTCCGGAGGTGAAACATGGCTGAGTTGATGGCGATTCTGCTGTTCGTCAGTATTTGCGTGGCCTTGATGGCCGGCTTCCCGGTGGCGTTCACCCTGGCCGGCGTTTCCCTGCTGTTCGCCGCTATCGGCGTCGTCACGGGCACCTTCGACCCCGGTTACCTCAGCGCCCTGCCGAACCGTCTGTTCGGCATTATGAACAACCAGACCATGCTCGCCGTGCCGCTGTTCGTGTTCATGGGGGTGATGCTGGAACGTTCACGGGTGGCCGAGGACTTGCTCGAGTCCATGTCGCGCCTGTTCGGCACCCTGCGTGGCGGCCTGGCGATTTCCGTGTGCGTGGTCGGCGCTTTGCTGGCTGCTTCTACCGGTATCGTCGGTGCCACCGTGGTGACCATGGGCCTGCTGGCACTGCCGACCATGCTGCGACGCGGTTACGACCCGGCCATTTCCACCGGGACACTGGCTGCTACCGGCACCTTGGGGCAGATCATTCCACCTTCGATCGTGCTGGTGCTGCTGGGTGACGTGATGTCCAGCGCCTATCAGCAGGCACAGTTGAAGATGGGCATCTTCTCGCCGAAGACCGTATCGGTCGGCGACCTGTTCGTCGGCGCGCTGATTCCCGGGCTGCTGCTGGTTGGCCTGTACATCGTCTACATCATCGCAGTCGCCATCCTCCAGCCGAAGAAACTGCCGGCGCTGCCGCAGGAGGAACTAGGTCCGATCGAGTGGGGCAAGCTGGGCAAGGCGCTGATTCCGCCGCTGATCCTGATTGGCGCGGTGCTGGGTTCGATCCTCGCCGGTTATGCCACGCCGACCGAGGCTGCTGCATTGGGTGCCGTGGGCGCCATGTTGCTGGCTTTCAGCAAGGGCAAGCTGAACTTTGGCCAGCTCAAGGAAGTGGCCTACGGCACCACCGAAATCAGTGCCATGGTCTTCATGATCCTGATCGGTGCTTCGCTGTTCTCGCTGGTGTTCCGTGGCTTCGGCGGTGAGGCATTGATCGAGGACGTGTTCGCCCAGTTGCCAGGCGGCGTGCTGGGTGCGTTCTTCCTGGTGATGCTGGTGATCTTCCTGCTCGGCTTCATTCTCGACTTCATCGAGATCACCTTCGTGGTGGTACCGATCGTCGGACCGGTGCTGCTTGCCATGGGCCTCGATCCGATCTGGCTCGGCGTGATGATCGCACTGAACCTGCAGACGTCCTTCCTCACTCCGCCATTCGGCTTCGCGCTGTTCTATCTGCGTGGCGTGACGCCGGCGAGCATTCCCACCAGCACCATCTACAAGGGTGTCGTGCCGTTCATCCTGATCCAGATTCTGCTGCTGGTAATCGCCTACATCTTCCCCGGGCTGATCACCTGGCTGCCGGAGCAGGTCTACGGCAAATAAGTATCGCTGGCTGGTTTGGCAAAACGCCCGTCCTTGTGATGGGCGTTTTGCTTTTTGCGTTGTCACACTATCTGTCATCTATCTCAGCGAGAGGTCGTCATGAGCACCGCCCAAGTCGAACGCGTGGAACTGGATCAACTGGTCTGCTGGCGCATTCGTGCCGCCGACAGCGAATTGCTGGTGGCCCAGCAGGGTGCGCAGATTCTCAGTTACCAGCAGGGCGAGCAGCCGCCGCTGATCTGGCTAAGCCCGGATGCGGCCTACCAACGTGGCCAAAGCGTGCGTGGTGGTGTGCCGGTGTGCTGGCCCTGGTTCGGTGACCTGCGGCGCAATCCGCAGGCCGTGCAGGCGCACTACCATCAGGAGCAGGCGCCGGCCCACGGCCTGGTGCGAGCGCTGGACTGGGAGCTGCTGGGCATCGACGAGGAGGACGACACTGTCACTCTGCGCTTTGCCTATGACACGCGTAATCAGCCGCTGGACGGCTGGCCCAGGGACGTCGGCCTGACCTTCGTCGTGCGTCTGGCGCAGGATCTCAGCATGAGCCTGGAAACCCACAATCGCGGTGACACGCCCCTGACCCTGAGCCAGGCGCTGCACAGCTACTTCGCCGTCAGCGACGTGCGCCAGGTCAGCGTCGAGGGGCTGCAGGCCTGTCGTTACCTCGACACCCTGTTGGACTGGCAGGAGCTGCGTCAGCAGGACGAACTGGGATTCAGCGCCGAGACGGATCGCATCTACCTCGATACCCCCGCGCGGCTGAGTATCGTCGACCCCGGCTGGGGGCGGCGCATCCATCTGGATGCCCGTGGTTCACGTTCGGCCGTGCTGTGGAATCCCTGGGTCGACAAGGCCAAGCGCCTCTCGCAATTTCCCGACGACGCCTGGCAGAACATGCTCTGCATCGAGACGGCCAATGTGCTTGAGGATGTCCTGCAGCTGAAAGCCGACGAGCGGCATCGTCTGGAGCTGCGCCTGTCCAGCGAGCCTCTGCTGAACTGACAGGCGCTGAGCTGGCTGGCTGTCCTGGCATAAAGCCAGCTCTCTGGACAGTGGCTGGCATCACAAAAAATAATATCAATGCGCCAGTAAGTGTGATGCGCCACTAATTTGCTAGTAAGTAATTTCTTACAACTATCCAAGGGCTTATCTGAAACGCAAAACATCGATAACAACTTGTCCTAAGTGCGAGACAAATAGTCGGCACTAGCGTTCCGGTAATAATTTGAAAGATGTCGACGAATGTTAGGTGTTTCACACTTTGGGCGGTTGCTCACCTCCGGTCATGGGGCTAGGATGCCCGACCTATAAGGATCTTGCGCAATTTGTTGCACAAACAACTGCGCAAAAAGTTGCGCACTGCGATGTTTTCTCTAAGCCATAGCGGCGATATGAGATTTCGCGGAAGTTGCCCACTTTAATAGTCGAGTCATGGAATGACGTACTCTAGCAAGCTCACCGCTCATTATCTCAATCTGGCCAAATCCCCTATTAATGAAGGGAACTTCGCCGGTGAAGACGTGCGTTATTCCAGCGAATACGAAATGCTGGAAACTGAGCTGGGCAAGGCCTCGTCGCTGCATGAAACCGGCGCTATCGACTGGCAGAAGGTACGCGAGGGCAGCGAGAACCTGCTGACCACCCAGTCCAAGGATTTGCGGGCCGCCACCTGGCTGACCTGGGGCCTTTTCCAGCGCGAATCCTTCGCCGGCCTGCAGGCCGGTCTGAACCTGCTGCACTACCTTTGCGAGCACCATTGGCACGAGTTGCACCCGCGCAAGGCGCGTACCCGCACTGCCGCCATCAACTGGCTGTTGCCGCGCCTGGAGCAGGCGCTGGCCGAACACGTGCCGATCAGCGAACAGCTGCCGCTGTTTCGCCGCCTGGCCGAACACCTGCACGGTCTGGAAGCCGCCCTGTCGAGCCACCTCGGCGAGGACTCGCCGCTGCTGCTGCCGCTGTGCCGCCGCCTCGACGAGCAGATCAAGCGCGCCAGCCAGGGCCAGGCCGAGCCGGGCACAGTCGGCGCTGCCATCGCCCAGGTCAAGCAAGTCGCTACCCAGATCATCACCGGCAGCGGCCCCATCGAAAGCGAGAAGGATGCGCACAAGGCTCTGCGTACCCAGCAGGATGCGGCTCGTCCTTTGTGCGCCTGGTGGCTGAAGAACAAGGCCACCGACCTCAAGCCGCTGCGCCTGGCGCGCACCCTGCTGTGGCTGCCCATCGAGTCGCTGCCCGAGCGTAACGCCGAACACATCACCACCCTGCGCGGCCTGCCAGCCGACAAGTTGGCGTCCTACAAGGAGCGCTTTGCCCAGGGCGCCTATGCCGATTTGCTCGCCGACCTCGAAGCCAGCATCGCCCGTGCGCCATTCTGGCTCGACGGCCAGCGCTTGGTCTGGGAATGCCTGCAGGAGCTCAAGGCCGAACAGGCCATGCGCGAGGTGGAAATCCAGTTCGCCCTGTTCCTGCAACGCGTACCCGGTCTGGACGAGCTGCGTTTTCACGACGGCGTGCCCTTCGCCGATGCCGAAACCCGTGCCTGGATCGGCGCCCACGTGCTGCCGCACCTGCAGGCTCCGGAAGTGGAGAAGAAGCCAGTTGCCAGCGAGCAGGGTGCCACACCGCCCTGGGAGGAAGCCCTGCAGCAGGTGCTACCCGGTCTGCGCAAGGACGGCCTGAAGGCCGCCGTGCAACAGCTCAAGCAAGGCATGTCGCGCGCCCGTGGCGGCCGCGAACGTTTCTTCTGGCAACTGACCCTGGCCCGCCTGTGCTTCGCCGCGAAGAAGTACGACCTGGCCAAGACCCAACTCGAATCGCTCGACCAGACGCTGCAAGCCTCCGGTCTCGGCGAGTGGGAACCCGATCTCGCTCTGGATGTGCTGCGTTTGCTGCACAACTGCTGCGAGCTCCTGCCGCAGAACCATGCGGTGCGCGACAGCAAGGACGAGATCTATCGCAGGTTGTGCCACCTCGACCTCGAGGTGGTGCTGGAGTAAGGCGCCAACACGCCCAATCAAGGCCTCCGGGCCATCAACGCAAAGGAGAACACCCATGGCCAAAGAAGGCTCGGTAGCCCCCAAGGAACGCATCAACGTCACTTTCAAACCCGCCACCGGCGGTGCCCAGGAAGAAATCGAACTGCCCCTGAAACTCATGGTGCTCGGCGATTTCACCCAGCGTGCCGACGATCGCAAGATCGAAGACCGCAAGCCCATCAGCATCGACAAGAACAGCTTCGACGAAGTGCTGGCCAAGCAGGAACTGAACCTGACCTTCGCCGTACCGAATCGTCTGCAGGACGAGCAGGAAGGCGACGAGCTGGCCGTACAGCTGAAGATCAACTCCATGAAGGACTTCAACCCGGCCAACCTGGTCGACCAGGTGCCGGAACTGAAGAAACTGATGGAACTGCGCGACGCTCTGGTCGCCCTGAAGGGACCGCTGGGCAACGCCCCGGCCTTCCGCAAAGCCATCGAGAGCGTGCTCTCTGACGACGACTCGCGCGACCGCGTGCTCGGCGAACTGGGCCTGGCCGCCCAAGGCAAGCTCGATTCCTGATTCTCACTGACAAGGACGCATATTCATGAGCACGACTAGCGCAGCAGTAGAAGGTGGCCGTAGCGCCGCCGACCTCGGCATCCTCGACCGCATCATCGCGGAAACCAAGCTGACTCCGGACGACGAAGCCTACGACATCGCCAAGCGTGGCGTGTCGGCCTTCATCGAAGAGCTGCTCAAGCCGCAGAACGAAAATGAGCCGGTGAAGAAGGCCATGGTCGACCGCATGATCGCGGAGATCGACGCCAAGCTCAGCCGGCAGATGGACGAAATCCTCCACCACGAGCAGTTCCAGGCCCTGGAATCCTCCTGGCGCGGCCTCAAGCTGCTGGTGGATCGCACCAACTTCCGCGAGAACATCAAGCTGGAGATCCTCAACGCCTCCAAGCAGGATCTGCTCGATGACTTCGAAGACAGCCCGGAAATCGTTCAGTCCGGCCTGTACAAGCACATCTACACCGCCGAGTACGGCCAGTTCGGTGGCCAGCCGGTCGGCGCCCTGATCGCCAACTACTTCTTCGATCCGAGCGCTCCAGACGTCAAGACCCTGCAGTACGTCGCCTCGGTGGCCTGCATGTCCCACGCCCCGTTCATCGCCGCCGCCGGCCCGAAATTCTTCGGCCTGGAGACCTTCACCGGCCTGCCGGATCTGAAGGATCTGAAAGACCACTTCGAAGGCCCGCAATTCACCAAGTGGCAGAGCTTCCGCGAGCAGGAAGATGCCCGTTACGTCGGCCTGACCGTACCGCGCTTCCTGCTGCGCAACCCGTACGACCCGGAAGACAACCCGGTCAAGACCTTCGTCTACAAGGAAAACGTGGCCAACAGCCACGAGCACTACCTGTGGGGCAACACCGCCTACGCCTTCGCCAGCCGTCTGACCGACAGCTTCGCCAAGTTCCGCTGGTGCCCGAACATCATCGGCCCGCAGAGCGGTGGCGCGGTGGAAGACCTGCCGCTGCACCACTTCGAGAGCATGGGCGAGATCGAGACCAAGATCCCGACCGAAGTGCTGGTATCCGACCGCCGCGAGTACGAGCTGGCCGAGGAAGGCTTCATCGCCCTGACCATGCGCAAGGGCAGCGACAATGCCGCGTTCTTCTCCGCCAACTCGGCGCAGAAGCCGAAGTTCTTCGGCATCAGCGAAGAAGGCAAGAATGCTGAGCTGAACTACAAGCTGGGCACCCAGCTGCCGTACATGTTCATCGTCAACCGCCTGGCTCACTACCTGAAAGTGCTGCAGCGCGAGCAGATCGGTGCCTGGAAAGAGCGTACCGACCTTGAGCTGGAACTGAACAAGTGGATTCGCCAGTACGTTGCCGACCAGGAGAACCCGAGCTCCGAAGTGCGTAGCCGTCGTCCGCTGCGTGCCGCCCAGGTCATCGTCAGCGATGTCGAAGGCGAGCCGGGCTGGTACCGCGTCAGCCTGAACGTGCGCCCGCACTTCAAGTACATGGGTGCCGACTTCACCTTGTCGCTGGTCGGCAAGCTGGACAAGGAGTAAGCACGCATGGCCTACGGCAGCCTGTTCGAGCGCCTCGGTGGCGAGGTCGGCCAACGTGCCGGCTGGAGCCGCGAGGTCGCCGCCATGGCCTCGGTGGCTGCCCATCTGGCCAAGATGCTCAGCACCCGTGCGGGCAGCGTGCAAACGCTGCCCGACTACGGGTTGCCCGATTTGAACGATATGCGCCTGTCGCTGCACGACTCGTTGCAGCAGGCGCGTATCGCCATCGAACGCTTTATCGAAGCGTACGAACCACGACTGACCCAGGTGCGGGTGATTTCCCTGCCGCGTACCCATGACCCTTTGCGTCAGGCCTTCGCCATCGACGCCATGTTGGAAATGGACGGCATCAGGCGTCAGGTCAGTTTCTCCGCGAGCCTGGATGGCAGCGGTCAGGTCAACGTCAACCCAGGAGCGTCACATGTCCGGTAAACCCGCCGCCCGCCTGAGCGATCCCACTGCCTGCCCGATTCCCGGCCACGGCACCAACCCGATCGCCGCCGGCTCACCCGACGTGCTGTTCGACAGCCTGCCCGCTGCGCGCATGGGCGATGCCTCCGCCTGCGGCGGCACTATGTCCGGCGCGGTGATTCCTACCGTGCTGATCAACGGCAAGCCGGCGGCGGTGGTGGGTAGCGTGGGCAGTCATGGCAATACTGTGGTGGCTGGCTCCGGCACCGTGTTGATTGGCGGTTGAGTCGCTCGTGATGAATCGTCATCTGCGTTCTCGGGTTCGATGGAGCTATCTGCTGGCAGTGCTTGCGCTGCAGGGGTGCGTGTTGGCCCCGCATGCGGCGCCGATCAACCCGGCTATCGATGGGCGTCTAGTTTCCGCAGAGAACGGTCAGCCGGTGCGTGGTGCGGCGCTCATTCTTGAGGTCGCCAGCGACACCTCGCACAGCTATCAGGTGCGCAGCGACAGTCAGGGTCGATTCGCCTTTGGCGCCCACGAGGATTGGCGGCTCTTCGCTGTGCTGGCAGATGCGCCGCTGTGCATCGTTGTCATGACGGTCGAAGCGCAAGGGTTCCAGCCACGGCATTGCGTCTGGACGTCCCGTAATGGTTGCCCGACCCAGAGCCCGCCGATAGGCGACCTGGAATTGATCCCCGCGCAGTGGAACGACCACCGCGCCGACGCTTTGCTGGCCAACGCCGGCGATTGTGTCGACCCAGCCACATGGACGAGCCGCTGAGATGTCTTTCAACCACTACTACCAAAGCGAACTGACCGCCCTGCGCCAACTGGGCAAGCGCTTTGCCGAGCGCAGCCCGGCGTTGGCGCCGTTCCTCGGCCAGGCCGGGCGTGATCCGGATGTCGAGCGCCTGCTCGAAGGTTTCGCCTTCCTCACCGGGCGCCTGCGGCAGAAGCTCGACGACGAGCTGCCGGAGCTGACTCACTCGCTGATGCATCTGCTGTGGCCGAACTACATGCGCCCGCTGCCGGCTTTCAGCATGCTGCAGTTCGACCCGTTAACCCGCCCCGGTCCGGCGCTGCCGGTTGGTCGTGGCACGCCGGTGGAAGCCAAGGCCATCGAGGGCGTCACCTGCCGCTTCCGCACCTGCTTCCCCACCGAAGTGTTGCCGCTGGCGTTGAACGGCCTGGATTACTCGGTCAAGGGCGACGGTGCACTGCTCAGCCTGCGCCTGGGCATGAGCGCCGACGGTCATATCGGCGAGATCGGCCTGAACAAGCTGCGTCTGCACTTGGCGGGGGAGCGTTATATCGGCCAGATGCTCTACCTGGCGCTGCTGCGCAACCTCGGAGGCATCCAGCTGGTGCTGCTCGATGCGGCTGGAAAACCGATGCAGGATGCCTTTGGCCAGACCCTCGGCACGCTGCAGCTCAAGCCCGAGCAGGTGCAGCCGGTAGGCTTCGCCGAAGACGAGGCGTTGATCCCCTACCCGCTGAATACCTTCCGCGGCTACCGCTATCTGCAGGAATACTTCGCCTTCCAGGAGAAGTTCCTCTTCGTCGACCTGCTCGGCCTGGATGCCATTCACAGCTTGCCCGAGGATCTGCTTAAGCAGGCGCGCGGCCTGGAGCTACGTTTCGATATCCACAAGGCCGGCGTGCAGCGTATCCGCCCGACCCTGGAGAACGTGCGCCTGTATTGCACGCCGGTGGTCAACCTGTTCCAGCATGACGCCATCCCGATCCGCCTCGATGGCAAGCAGGATCAGTACCTGCTGCTGCCTGCCGAGTTCGATTCGCAGCATTGCGGTGTGTTTTCGGTGGACCGCGTCACCGGCTGGAAGCCGGGCGGCATGGGCTACGAAGAGTACGTGCCGTTCGAGTCGTTCGAGCATGACCCCAGCTTCGACGTGCCGGTGGCGCGCCCGCACTACAGCGTGCGCCAGCAACCCTCGATGCTCGGCGACGGCCTGGAAACCTGGCTCAGCTTCGGCCTGCGCAACCTCGACCAGCACGAAACACTGTCCATCGAGCTGACCTGCACCAACCAGAACCTGCCGCGTCAGCTGCGCCTGGGCGATATCTGCCTGCCCAGCGAGGACACCCCGGACTTCCTCAGCTTCCGCAATATCAGCGCCGTTACACCCAGTTATGCGCCGCCGCTGCATCGCGACTTCCTGTGGAAGCTGATTTCCAACATGTCGCTGAACTACCTGTCGCTGGCCAACGTCGAGGCGCTCAAGGTGATCCTCGAAACCTACGACCTGCCGCGTTACTACGACCAGCACGCCGAGCGCGTCAGCAAGCGTCTGCTCGGGGGCCTCAAGAACATCGGCCATCGCCACGTCGACCGCCTGCACCGCGGCCTGCCGGTACGCGGCGTACGCACCGAACTGACCATGAACCCGGAAGGGTATCTGGGTGAGGGCGACCTGTTCCTCTTCGCCTCGGTACTCAATGAATTTTTCGCCCTCTACGCCAGCCTCAACAGCTACCACGAGCTGCACGTACAGAGCACACAGGGAGAGTTGTACAAATGGACGCCACGTATGGGGCAGCAGCCCCTGCTCTAAGTCGATTGAGCAAAGGCATCCGCGAGTACAGCCTGTTCCAGGCCGTACAGCTGGTGCTGGAGCGCTTGGGTGCTGCTCATCCGCATCTGGATGAGGAGCGCCTTTACGAATACCTGGAGTTCCAGGCCAATCCGAGCCTGGGTTTCCCTGGCAGCGATATCGATCGCGTGCAGTTCTTCGAGGAGCACGGCGAGCTGCGCGCGCGCATGCGCGTCAACCTGGTCGGCCTGTTCGGCGGCGGTTCACCATTACCTGCCTTCTACAGCGAGCAGGCTCTGGGCGACAGCGAGGACGGCAACCCGACCCGCGACTTCCTCGACCTGTTCAACAATCGCCTGCAGCGCCTGTTGCTGCCGATCTGGCAGAAGTACCGCTACCGCGCCAGCTTCCAGAGCGGGGCGATGGACGCCTTCTCTGCGCACCTGTTCGCCCTGATCGGCCTGGGCAGCGAGCAGATCCGTCAGGCCCAGGAGCTGAACTGGAAGCGCCTGCTGCCCTACCTCGGCCTGCTCAGCCTGCGCGCCCATTCGGCGGCGCTGATCGAGTCGGTGCTGCGTTACTACTTCAAGCACGCCGAGCTGTTCATCGAGCAGTGCCTGGAGCGCCAGGTGGTGGTGCTGGAAGAACAGCGCAACCGCCTCGGCCTTGCCAACAGCCTGCTCGGCGAAGACACCGTGCTCGGCGAGCGCGTACGCGACCGCGGTGGCAAGTTCCGCATCCACGTGCGCCAGCTGGGCTGGACGCGCTTTCACGAGTTCCTGCCGATCGGCACGGGTTACCAACCGCTCTGTGCGCTGGTGCGCTTCACCCTGCGCGATCCGCTGGACTACGACATCCGCCTGGAGCTGCGTCAGGACGAAATCCGCGACCTGCGCATTGGCGAAGGCAACCCCTGCCTGCTGGGCTGGACCACCTGGCTCGGCCGTGAGAACGCCGACGGTCTGGTCACCCTCGGTAGCAAGATTCATTAAGGACAGATGAAATGATCAACGTCGACCTGCAACAACTGGTTCAAGCCCTGGACGCCGCGAGCAAGCGCGACCTGGAGATGGCCGCCGAACGCTGCGTGGTACGCGGCGGCAACAAGATCCTCGTCGAGGATCTGCTGCTGGGCCTGATTGAGCGCCCGGAAAGCCTGCTGGCGCGCGCCCTGCAGGATGCCGAGATCGATGCCGGCGAGCTGGCCCAGGCGCTGCAGCCGCGCGGCGAGCACAGCGAGTCGCGCAACCCGGTGTTTTCTGCCGAGCTGGTGCAGTGGCTGCAGGACGCCCTGCTGGTGGCCAACCTGGAGCTGGGCGCCAGCCAGATCGACCAGGCCGCGCTGATCCTCGCCCTGCTGCGCAACCCTATGCGCTATGCCGGCAGCCGTTATCAGACGCTGCTGAGCAAGCTCAATGCCGAGCGTCTGCGCGACTTCGCCCTCAGCCAGCAGCCGCAGGCCGCAGGTGGCAAGCCGGCAGCCGGTGGTGAATCCAATCTGGCGCGCTTTACCCACAACTTCACCCAGCAGGCCCGCGACGGCAAGCTCGACCCGGTGCTGTGCCGCGACGGCGCGATCCGCCAGATGGTCGATATCCTCGCCCGCCGACGCAAGAACAACCCCATCGTGGTCGGCGAGGCTGGCGTGGGCAAGACCGCCATCGTCGAGGGCCTGGCCCTGCGCATCGCCACTGGCGAGGTGCCGCAGGTGCTCAAGGGCGTCGAGCTGCTGTGCCTGGACCTCGGTCTGCTGCAGGCTGGCGCCAGCGTCAAGGGCGAGTTCGAACGCCGCCTGCAGGGCGTGATTGACGAAGTGAAGGCCTCGCCCAAGCCGATCATCCTGTTCATCGACGAAGCCCACACCCTGATCGGCGCCGGTGGCCAGGCCGGCAGTGGCGACGCCGCCAACCTGCTCAAGCCGGCCCTGGCCCGCGGCGAGCTGCGCACCATCGCCGCCACCACCTGGAGCGAGTACAAGAAGTACTTCGAGAAGGACCCGGCCCTGGCCCGCCGCTTCCAGCCGGTGCAGCTGCACGAGCCCACCGTCGACGAAGCCGTGACCATCCTGCGCGGCCTGGCGCCGGTGTACGAGAAGAGCCACGGCATCTACTTGCGCGACGACGCCGTGGTTGCCGCTGCCGAGCTGTCGGCGCGCTACCTCGCTGGTCGCCAGCTACCGGACAAGGCCGTGGATGTGCTCGACACCGCCTGCGCCCGTGTGCGCATCAGCCTGGCTGCTGCGCCCGAGGCGCTGGAGCGTCTGCGCGGCGAGATTGCCGAGGGCGAGCGCCAGGGTGAGGCCATGCGCCGTGACCTGGACGCCGGCCTGGCTATCGACGGCGAAGCGCTAGATACCCTGGAAAACCGTCTGGTCGCCGCCCGCGCCGAGCTGGAGCAGGTGGAAACCCGCTGGGCCGTGCAGCGCGAGCTGGCCGAACGGCTGCTGGAACAGCGCAAGCAATGCGCCGCCGCGCGTCTGGGTAACGATGAAGAGGCCAGCGACGAACCACGCCCGAGCCTGGAAGAACTGGAAGCCGAACTGCGCGCCATCCAGGCCGAGCTGGCTGCCGCCCAGGCCAGCGAGCGTCTGGTCAGCTTCGAGGTCTGCCCGCGCCTGGTGGCCGAAGTGATCAGCCACTGGACCGGCGTGCCGCTGAGCCAACTGGCGCGTGAGCACAACACCAAGGTCATCACCTTCGCCGACGACCTGCGCCAGCGCGTGCGTGGTCAGGAGCAGGCGATCCAGGCGCTGGACAAGGCCATGCGCGCCACCGCCGCCGGCCTCAACAAGCCCGATGCACCAGTGGGCGTGTTCCTCCTGGTCGGCCCCAGCGGCGTCGGCAAGACCGAGACAGCCCTGGCCCTGGCCGACCTGCTGTACGGCGGTGAGCGCTTCCTCACCGTGATCAACATGTCCGAGTTCCAGGAAAAACACACCGTCTCGCGTTTGATCGGCGCGCCGCCCGGCTACGTCGGTTACGGCGAAGGCGGCATGCTTACCGAGGCGGTAAGGCAGAAACCCTACTCGGTGATCCTGCTCGACGAAGTCGAAAAAGCCGACCCGGACGTGATGAACGTTTTCTACCAGATCTTCGACAAGGGCGTGGCCAACGACGGTGAAGGGCGCGAGATCAACTTCCGCAACACCCTGATCCTGATGACCAGCAACCTGGCCAGTGAACGCATCGCCAGCCTCTGCGCCGGCGGCGAGCGCCCGGCCGCCGAGGACCTGGAACTGGCCATCCGCCCGCAGCTGAGCCAGCACTTCAAGCCGGCCCTGCTCGGCCGTATGCGCGTGGTGCCCTACTACCCGATGGACAGCGACCTGCTGCGCCAGCTGGTCGGCCTCAAGCTGGCCCGTTTCGGCGAGCGCCTGGCCCGTCGTCAGCTCGCCTTCAGTCACTGCGACGGCCTGGTCGAGCACCTGGCCGAGCGCTGCACCCATGGCGACAGCGGCGCTCGCCTGATCGATCACCTGATCGACCAGCACCTGCAGCCGCTGGTGGTCGACCGCCTGCTCGATGCCATGGCCGCTGGCGAAAGCCTGCAACGTGTGCACGCCACGCTGGATGGCGATGCGGCCGTGACCTGCGAGTTCGCCTGAGGTGCCGCCGATGTTCGCCGAAGTTCCGCAACCGCTTCGCTACGCCGAAGCCCTGCTTGGCCGCTATGCCGAACTGGCCGGCGCTGCCAGCAGTGAGCGCCTGCTCGCCAACCTGGTGCGTGCCACGGCCGAACTTGCCGACTGTGCGCTGGGCCAGCTGTATCTGCTGGACCATACCAACACCCGCCTGACCCTCTCGGCCGAGTGGCTCGACGGCCTGCTGCAACCGCGCGAGGCAGCCAGCCTGCCGAGTGACTATGACGGCGAACAGCTGCTGCAGTACTGCCTGTGCCAGAACCAGGTGCTGTGTATCGACGAACTCGACAGCGGCCTGCACAACATCGCCTGTCTGCCGGAAGGCAGCCGTGCCTGGCGCAGCTTGCTGTGCCTGCCGCTGCATGACGGCGTTGGTCGTACTCGTGGTCTGCTGCTGGTGGCCAGCCATGAGCGGCGAATTCTGCAGGGCTTTGCCGCCTCTTTCGCCCAGCTTGGCAGTTTCGCCTTGGCTCAGCTGCAGCTGTTGCAGCGTCTACGTGCACCGGCTGTCGACGGTGCCTCCAGTGCTGCAAGCGTCTCGTCTGCTTCAGGCACGCCCTGTGCCAGCGGCTACGGTTTGCTCGGTCAGAGCCAGGCCATGCGCCGTGTCTACCAGTTGATCGGCAAGGTGCTGCACAGCCCGGTCAGCGTGCTGCTCACCGGCGAGACCGGCACCGGCAAGGAACTGGTTGCCCGCGCCATCCACGATTGCGGCGCGCGGCGCAGCAAGGCGTTCATCGTGCAGAACTGTGCGGCGCTGCCGGAGAACCTGCTGGAAAGCGAACTGTTCGGCTATCGCAAGGGCGCCTTTACCGGCGCCGACCGTGACAAGCCCGGCCTGTTCGACGCCGCTGACGGCGGCACGCTGTTCCTCGACGAGATCGGCGATATGCCGCTGACCCTGCAAGCCAAGCTATTGCGCGTGCTGCAGGAAGGCGAAGTGCGACCGCTGGGCTGCAGCGAGACGCACAAGGTCGACGTGCGCATCGTCGCCGCCACCCACCAGGAACTGCGCAAGCGTGTCGAGGAAGGACGGTTCCGCGAAGACCTGTTCTACCGCCTGTCGCATTTCCCCATCGAGTTGCCGGCGCTGCGCGAGCGTGACGAAGACATCCTGTTGCTCGCGCGTCACTTCGCCAGCACCGCCAGCGGCCTGCTGCAGCGCGACGCCTGCCGCTGGAGCGATGCCGCTCTGGAGCATCTGGCCGGCTACGCCTTCCCCGGCAACGTGCGTGAGCTCAAGGGTGTGGTCGAGCGAGCCGTACTGCTCTGCGAAGGCGGCGAGTTGCTGCCTGAGCACTTCAATCTGGAACAGACCCAGAGCGAAGGCAGCGAACCGCTGAGCCTGCGCGAGCGCATGGATCGGCTCGAGCGCAACCTGTTGCTCGACTGCCTGCGCAAGAACCGCGGCAACCAGACCAACGCCGCCAACGAGCTGGGTCTGCCCCGGCGCACCCTGCTGTACCGCATGCAACGGCTGAAGATCAGCCCGAGCGAGGTCTGAGCATGCCTGCCCATCTTTCATTCACTTCCACCCAAGGAGCGCATTCCATGCTGCATCGCTATCGGACCGCCGCCCTGCTCGCCCTGGCCATTGCCCTGGCCGGCTGCACAGGCAACTACAAGTTCAGCGACGACCAATACCGCCCGCTGGGCGATCCGCAAGCCGAGAAACGCGGCCACTGACCGCAAGGAGTAGGTTCACCATGGAACTGGTATTCGATGTGGTCAGCGCGCAGCAATTCGTGCCAGGTCTGTTGACCACCAAGACGTTCAAGCAGGCCGGCGGCGTGATCGGTCGAGCCGACGAGTGCGACTGGGTGATCCCGGATCGCAAGCGCATCCTGTCCAGTCGGCATGCAGAAGTGAGCTATCGCGATGGCGCCTTCTACCTGACCGACACCAGCAGCAACGGTATCCAGCTCAAGGACAGTGGCGCCACTCTGGCCAAGGGCAGTCCGCAGCGCATCGAGCATGGCAGCGTGTACTGCCTGGGCGACTTCGAGATCCGTGCGCGCCTGGTGCGTGACCCGGCCATGTTCGAGGGTGATATCGGTCTGCCGCAGGCCGCTGGGAGCATCATCCCCGATGACGCCTTCCTCGACCTCGACCCGCTCACCGCCCTGGAACAGCAGGAGCGCGTCTACGCCGAAGTGGACGATCTGACTGCCGTACTGCGCCCGAGCATGGCCCAGGCGCAGCAGCGCGATTACGCGCAGATCGACGAGGAAAACCTGCTGGTGCCCGAGTTGGTGATGCCGACGCCCGCGCCGCAGCCGAAAGTCGCCCCGGAGCCCGAGCGCCTGCCGCCGACTTTCTGGGAGAAGTTCGCCGATGCCCTCGGCGTGCGCCTCGACGACCTCGACGACGATGCCCGCGAAGCGCTGGCGCTGAATGCCGCCAAGCTGCTCAAGCAGAGCGTCGGCAGCCTGCAGCAGGCCCTGCGTACCCGCAGCGAGCTGAAGAACGAACTGCGCCTGGCCCTGACCACGGTGCAGAGCGCTGGCAACAACCCGCTCAAGCATGGCCTGGATACCAGCGAGACGCTGACCGCGTTGCTGCGTGGCGGCAAGCCTGGCCAACTGCCGGCCGAGCAGGCCATCAACCGCAGCTTCCGCGACTTGCAGGCGCACCAGGTGGCGCTGCTCGCCGCCAGCCGCGCGGCCGTTCAGGGCATGTTCGAACAGTTTGCCCCGGAGCAACTGACCCTGCGTTTCGAGCGTAACGGTCGCAAGCCTTTGCTGCCGACCGATGGCGGCCGCTGGCGTGCCTATCGTCGCCTGCATGCGGCGCTGGCGCAGAACGATGACTGGAGCGATCGCCTGTTCGCCCGTGATTTTGCCAGTGCCTACGAAGAGCAGGTTCGCCTGATCGCCACCCTCAATACCGACCTTCAAGGATGAACACCATGCCTCGCTTGCTTTCCCTGGCCCTATGCGCCGCACTCCTGACTCTCGCTGGCTGCGCCGCGATGTCGCCTTACTCGACCATGACCAAGCTGGACCTGAGCCTGGCCGGCAGCGACCAGCTCAACCCGGACCTCAACGGTCGTCCTTCGCCTATCGTCATCCGCCTGATGGAGCTCAAGCACCCGGTGGCTTTCGAGAATGCCGATTTCTTCTCCCTCTACCAGCGTCCGAAAGAAGCGCTGGCGCCGGACCTGGTGACCCAGGAGGAACTGGAGCTGCGCCCGGGCGAAACCCGCGAACTGAAAGTATCGGTGCAGGAGGGCAGCCGCTATGTCGGCGTGCTCGCCGCCTATCGCGACCTGCCGGAAGCCAGCTGGCGCTACGTCATTGCCATTGACGAGCAGCAACGCAACGCGGCCAACCTGCGGCTCGACGAGCGCGGCATTCGCAACCTGGATGACGAGCAGGAGCGCAACCGATGAGCCAGCATAAAGTCGTCTGGCAGGAAGGCATGCTGCTGCGACCACAGCATTTCCAGCAGAACGATCGCTACTTCGATCACCAGCTCAAGGTGCGTACGCAGAAACTGGACAGCTACGCCTGGGGCTTCTTCGAACTGGAGATCGACCGCCAGTTTCTCAACATGGGCAAGCTGGTGGTGAGCAAGGCCAGTGGGGTACTGCCTGACGGCAGTCTGTTCGACCTCGGTGCCGAGCGCGAGCCGCTGGGCCTGGACGTACCGCCGAACACCGGCAACACCCCCGTCTACCTGGCGCTGCCGCTGGTCACCGGTAATCACATCGAGAGCCGTCGCCCGGACCAGCGCGACGTGCTGGCGCGCTACGTCGCCTTCGACGAGGAAGTGGCCGACTGCAACGCCGGTGACAGCAGCGTCAGCCAGGTCAGCACTGGCCGCCCGGATTTCCGCCTGCTGCTCGGCGAGCAGCAGAGCGACCAGGGCTACGTGAAGATGAAGCTGTGCGAAGTGCTCGACACCACGCCGGACGGGGTGATCAGCCTCGACCCGGAATTCAGCCCGACCTACGTCAACTTCCAGGCCTCCGGCTACCTGCTGAGCTGCCTCAAGGAAGTGATCAGCATGCTCGCCCACCGTGGCGACATCCTCGCCGAGCGTATCCGCGCCACCGGCAAGGTGGGTGGCGCCGAGGTTGGCGACTTCATGATGCTGCAGCTGATCAACCGCTACGAACCGATCCTGCGCCACCACCTGGGCGTCGAACAGGTGCACCCGGAGCAGATCTACCGCGAACTGGTCGGCCTGCTCGGCGAGCTGGCGACCTTCTCCAGCGAGACCAAGCGTCCGCGTCTGGAAGGCCGCTACCTGCACAGCGACCAGGGCATGAGCTTCCGCAAGCTGATGGATGCGATTCGCCAGGTGTTGTCGATGGTGCTCGAGCAGCATGCCATTGAGATGCTCCTGCAGCAGCGCCAGTACGGCATTCAGGTGTCGCCGCTGCACGACCACAAGCTGCTCGGCACCTCCAGCTTCGTACTCGCCGCCAGCGCCCAGTGCGATTCCGAAGAGTTGCGCCAGCGCCTGCCCGCGCACCTCAAGGTTGGCCCGGTGGAGCGCATCCGCCAACTGGTCAACCTGCACCTGCCGGGGATCAAGGTCAAACCGCTGCCAGTGGCACCGCGGCAGATCCCCTTCCATTCGGGCAAGACCTACTTCGCCTTGGAGCTCAGCTCCGAGGAACTGGCGCAGCTGGAACGCTCCGGCGGCTTCGCCTTCCACGTGTCCGGCGAGTTCACCGGGCTTGAGCTGAAATTCTGGGCGATCAGGAACTGACCATGACAACCAAGGAAATGGAATACGGCCAGGATGACAAGACGGTCATCCTCAACCGCAAGGGCGAAGCCCGCGCCGAAAGCCCGCTGACCGATTTCAGCGCGCCACCGAAGTTCGAGCAGCTTGAGGAACGCATGATCTTCGCCGCGCGTCTGCGCCCGGCGGAGAGCTTCAACATCAGCCTCAACCCGCTGGTGGCGGCAGCCTCCACGCTGCTCTCGGAAGTGGTGCGGCTCAAACACAGCTTCGAAAGCGAGGACATGGATGCGCTCAACCAGCGCCTGACCCGCGAGATCAAGCTGTTCGAGCACCGTGCTCTGCACGATGGCGCCGAGAGCAGCCAGGTAATGGCCGCACGCTACGTGCTGTGCACCGTGGTCGACGAAGCGGTGGTGACCACACCCTGGGGCAACGAGAGCCAGTGGTCGCAGATGAGCCTGCTGTCCTCGTTCCACAACGAGACATTCGGTGGCGAGAAGTTCTTCCAGCTGCTCGAGCGCCTGTCGCGCAACCCGGTCAAGCACCTGCCGATGCTGGAACTGATGTACCTGTGCCTGTCGCTCGGTTTCGAGGGCAAGTACCGCGTGCTGCAGCGCGGCATGCTCGAACTGGAAGCGGTGCGCGACAGCCTCTACCGACAGATCCGCCAGTTGCGCGGCGATGTGCCGCGTGAAGTCTCGCCGCACTGGCAGGGCCTCAAGGACACCCGCCGACGCCTGGTGCGCATCGTGCCGTGGTGGCTGGTGGCGCTGTTCACCCTGATGTGCCTGGTGATGATGTATGGCGGCTTCGCCTGGGTATTGGGCGAGCAGCGCGACACCGTGCTCAAGCCGTATCAGCAACTCGACCCGGCCTCGGGTGTCAGCATGGATGACGTGAAATGAAGAGCTTCTTCGCCAAACTTGGCGCCTTTTTCCGCAAGACCTGGGTCTGGAGCCTGCTGCTGGTTCTGATTCTCGCCCTGCTGGTGTGGTTCGTCGGCCCGCTGCTGGCCGTCAGTGACTACAAGTTCTGGGAGTCGGCCACCAGCCGTCTGTTGACCATCAGTCTGATCTTCCTGCTCTGGGGCCTGGCCATGGTCTTCGCCAGCTGGCGCGCCACCGCGCGCAAGAAGGCCGAGGAAAGTGACGCCGACGCCCAGGAGCGCCTGCGTCGCGAGGAGCAGATCAGCGAAGAGCAGAACGAGCTGCGCCACCGCTTCAGGGACGCCCTGCGCACCCTCAAGCGCTCCAGCCTGTACCGCGGGCGCAGCGAGAAGTGGCGCAACGACCTGCCCTGGTACCTGCTGCTCGGCCCGCAGGGCAGTGGCAAGACCAGCCTGCTGGATTTCTCCGGCCTGGACTTCCCGCTCAACCGTGGCGAAAGCCAGCGCCTGACCAAGGACGTGTCCGGCACCCGCTACGCGGACTGGTACTTCGCCGACCATGCGGTGCTGATCGATACCGCCGGGCGCTACCTGACCCAGCCTGACGCGCAGGTCGACGGCCGCGCCTGGGGCACCTTGTTGGGTCTGCTACGCCAGCGCCGTGCGCGCCCGCTCAATGGTGTGCTGGTGAGCATTCCGGTCGAGCAGCTGCAGGGCGGTAGCGAAGTGGAGCTGGAAACCCTGGCCCGTCAGACCCGCCAGCGCCTGCATGAGATCCACCAGCGCCTGGGCGCCGATGTGCCGGTCTATCTGGTGCTGAGCAAGGCCGACAAGGTACTGGGCTTCGACGAGTTCTTCGACCAGCTGTCACGCGAAGAAAGCGAGCAGGTGCTCGGCGCCAGCTTCCGCAAGGAGCAGAACGCCAGCGATGTGGGCGTCGTACGCCAGGAGTTCGAAGAACTGCTGCGCCGCCTCAACAGCCAGGTGATCCTGCGTATGCACCAGGAGCGCGACACCCAGCGCCGTGGCCGCATCCTCGACTTCCCGCACCAGCTCGGCCAGATCGGCGAGCGCCTGTGCCTGTTCATCGAACTGGCCTTCGCCGGCAACCGCTACCAGCGGGCCAGCAAGTTGCGCGGCTTTTACCTGACCAGTGCACCGCAGTTGAACGAACAACTCGACCCGCTGACGGCTGGTATCGGTCGCAACCTCGGCCTGGCCGACAGCGCCCTGCCGACCTTCCGCAGCGGTCGCGCGCGGTTCATCAATCATCTGCTCAGCCGGGTGATCTTCCCCGAGGCCGAATTGGCCGGTCTGGATCAGAAGGAGGTGCGTCGCATCGACTGGGGCCAGCGTGCCATGTACGCCACCGCCTTCGCCGTGCTGGCGCTGTTCGGTGTGCTCTGGGCCAGCGGCTTCTCGGCCAACCACGGCCGTTTGGAAGAGCTACGCGAGATCGCCCAGAAGCTTACCCGCGAGCATGGTTCGATCAATGCGCAGGACGATGCCCTGCAAACCCTCAAGGCGCTGGACAGCAGCTACGCCGCGACCCTGGTGTTCCCGCCCAAGGGCGAGGTGTCCTACCTGGAGCGTACCGGCCTGTTCCAGGGCGAGGCGGTCAATCCTCCGGTGTATTCGACCTATCGCGCCGAGTTGGAAAACCTGCTGCTGCCGCGCGTGGCCCGTCAGCTGGAAGCACAGATCCGCGCCAACCTCAGCGACCGCGAGCGTCTGCTCGGTAGCCTGCGTGCCTACCTGATGCTCAACCTGGAAGAACGTCGCGATGCCGACTTCCTCAAGGAATGGGTCGCCGCCGACTGGTCGCTGCGCTACGCCGGCAACAGCCCGGCGCAGCATGGTCTCAATACCCATTTCGCGCGTCTGCTCGACGAGCCGTTCGCGCCCTATGCCCTCAACGCCCAGCTGGTCGCCCAGGCGCGCCAGGTGCTGCGCAGCGAGTCGCTGGCCAACGTGGTCTACCGCATGCTGCGGGAACAGGCGCGCAATCTGCCGGAATACCGTCTGAGCCAGAAACTCGGCCCGCAGGGTGGGCTGATCAGTGGCAGCGACTACGCCATTCCCGGCTTCTACACCCAGAACGGCTACAGCAAGACCTTCACCGCTCAGGGCGGCAATCTGGTGCGCGAGATCCTGCGTGACAACTGGGTGCTGGGCGAAGGCGAAACCCTCAGCGCAGGGGACCTGGGTCGCCTGATGGTGGAGCTGGAGCAACTGTACTTCCGCGATTACGGCAACTATTGGGGCGAGGCCATCGCTCAGCTTGGCCTGGAACCGATCGGCAGTGCCGGTCGCGGTGCTGCCCTGCTCAACGGCCTGACCGCCGCTAACTCGCCGCTGCTGCAGTTGCTGGTGGAAGTGCGTGACAACACCCGCTTCAAGGGGCTGGCTGAGGCCGCCGACGATGCCGGTGCCGCCGCCGAAGCGCTGGAAGGCGCCAAGGGCAAGCTGGGCAAAGCCGCCAAGCTGGCCAGTGCCGCCGCTGAACAGGCGCAGCAGGCGCTGGCCAAGAACACCCCGGATACGGCGCGCAAGACGCTGGAACGCCGCTTCGAGAGCTTGCACAAGCTACTCGACGATAACGGCGGTGCCGGCGTCGACCTGGCGGCCAGCCTGCAGGCACTGGACGAGCTGCAACGCCAGCTGGCCAGCCTGGCCAACGCCGGCGCCAGCGACCAGGCTGCATTCGAGATGGCCAAGGCACGCATGGGCGGCAAGCGTGATGCGATCAATCAGGTACGCACTGCCGCCGCGCGCCTGCCACAGCCCATTGGCAACTGGCTGGCGCTGTTGGCCGAGGACAGCTGGACGCTGGTACTCAATGACGCCTACCACTTCCTCAACCAGCGCTATCAGAGCGAGCTATACGCCGCCTACGACAACTCGCTGAAGCAGCGTTACCCGTTCAGCGCGCACAGCGAAAGCGACGTGGCGGTGGCTGACTTCCGCGAGTTCTTCAAGGCGCAGGGCATCGCCGAGCGCTTCTTCGACCAGTACCTGCGCCCCTTCGTCAGTGGCAGCGCCGACGAATACCGCCTGCGCCGCGTCGATGGCCGCGGCCTGCCGCTGTCGCGCGAGTTCCTCCTGCAGATGAGTCGCGCCCAGGTGATCCGCCGCAGCTTCTTCGCCGAGAACCCGGCTGAGCCGCAGGTGCTGTTCAAGCTCGAGCCCTACTCGCTGGACTCCAGCCTGAGCCGCGCCGACTTCCGCTTCGGCAAGCAGCAGCTGGAATACCGCCACGGCCCGATCGTTGCCACGTCTTTCCGCTGGCCAGCGGCGAGCGAGGAAGATCGCACCAGCCTGGTGGTCGAAGAGCTTGGTGGTCGTCGCGTCGGCATCGAGAAGAACACTGGCCCCTGGTCGCTGTTCCGTCTGCTCGACCTGATGGACGTGGACTACCACAGCGGTCGTGACGTGCTGATCCTCAAGGCCAACCTCGGTGGTCTGCACGCCAACTACCTGCTGCACAGTCAGCGCTCGCCGAACCCGTTCGACATCGGCCTGCTGCGCAGCTTCAAGCTGCCGGCGACGCTCTGATGACTGCAGTCGCCAGCGCCTGGCGCAGCGCCGCACGCACCGACACCGGCAAGGTGCGCGCACGCAACGAGGACGCCTTCCTTGCCCTGCCCGAGCAGGGCCTGTGGGTGGTGGCCGACGGTATGGGCGGGCATCAGAACGGTGCCCTGGCCAGCCGTCTGATCGTTGAGCATCTGGCCGAGCTGCCGGAAGGTAGCCTCGCCCAGCGGCTGGTGGAGTTGCGCCAGGCGCTGCACCGGCTCAACCATCGGCTCGGCCAGGAGCTGACCGTTACCGCCGACCGCCCGGACACGGTGATCGGCAGCACCGTAGTCGCCCTGTTGCTCGAGGAGGACCGCGCCGCCTGCGTCTGGGCCGGTGACAGCCGCTGTTACCTATGGCGCGGCGCGCGGCTGTATCAGCTCAGTCGCGACCATTCACTGGTGCAGCAACTGATCGACGAGCAGGGCCTGACACCGCAGGAGGCCGCGCGCCATCCGGCGGCGCATGCCCTGACCCGTGCCATCGGCGCCAGCGAAACCCTGCAACTGGACATCCTCGAACTCGACGTGCTGCCTGGCGATGTCTTCCTGCTGTGCAGCGACGGCCTCTATCAGGGCGTTTCCGCCGACGAGCTGGGCGCCTGCCTCAACCTGCCCTCGCCGCACCTGGCCGTGGAGCGCCTGTTCCAGCGCGTGCTCGACGGCCCGGCCCGTGACAACCTCAGTGCCGTGGTGATCCGCCAATGATCGAAGCCGCCGAAGCCAGCGACCTCACCTACTTCGCCCTGGCCGCCACCGCGGCCAAGGAACCTGTGCGCGAAACGCCGCGCCAGGCGCCGGGCGAGCTGCCCGATGTGCTTGGCGGTCGCTACAAGATCGAGCGCCTGCTCGGCGTTGGGGGCATGGGGGCGGTGTACCGCGCGCGCGATCTGCTGCGCGAACAGTTCGGCGACCCCGAGCCCTATGTCGCGCTGAAGACCCTGAGCGACGACTTCGCCGAGTACCCGGACGCCAACGCCCTGCTCTACAGCGAGTTCGCCCTCACCTCGCGGCTCAACCACCGGCATGTGGTGCGCCTGTTCGGCTTCGAAGTGGACACTGCCTGCGAGCGCGCCTTCATCACCCTGGAGCTGATGCGCGGCCTGACCCTCGATCAGCTGCTGTGCGAACGCCCGGAGGGGCTGCCCTGGGAGGAACTTCGCGATATCGCCATCCCCCTGCTCGACGCCCTCGCCTATTCCCACGAACTGGGTGTGCTGCACGGTGACCTGAAGCCCAGCAATGTGATGTTGGCCGACGACGGCCTGCGCCTGTTCGATTATGGTCTGGGCCAGCCTGTGGAGGGCTTGCTGCCTGGTCTGCCACGCCTGTGTCGCAACCGTATTGCCGCCTGGACACCGCGCTACGCCGCGCTGGAGCTGCTCGAAGGCGCCGCGCTGTCGGCTGCTGCCGACGTTTATGCGGTGGCTTGTGTGCTGGTGGAACTGGCCAGTGGGCAACACCCGTTCCGTCGCCTCAGTGCCAAGCAGGCCAGGAGCATGGAGCTGGACAGGCAACTGCAACGCCCGGCGCAGGTGCCGCTGCACTGCTGGCAGGCCCTGCGTACCGCGCTGGCCTTTGAGGAAAGCCAGCGGCAGATCGGCTGCAGCGAGCTGCTCGACGCGTTTCGCCGGCCACCGGCTTCGCGTCTGCAACGCTGGCTGGGCAAGAAGGCATAACAGGCTGTTGAAAAGGACTCAATCGAAAGGATACGCATATGTTCAACCCGGCCAACGAAACCCATTTCAGCCTGAGCATCGAGGGCGTCGAGCACGACCTGCAGGTGCTCGAATTCAGCGGCCGCGAGGCCATCAGCCAGCCCTATCGCTTCGACGTCGAGCTGATCAGTGAACGGCCGGACCTTGACTTGGCCAGCCTGCTGCACCAGCGCGCCTTCCTCGCCTTCAGCCCCAATGGCGACGGCATCCACGGCCTGATCCACCGGGTCGAGCAGGGCGAGTCCGGCAAGCGCCTGACCCGCTACCGCCTGGCCATCGTGCCGCAGCTTGCGTACCTGGCGCACCGCACCAACCAGCGCATCTTCCAGCACCTGACCGTGCCGCAGATCGTCGCCCAAGTGCTGGAAGAGCACGGCATCGTTGAAGGCGGCTACCAGTTCCAGCTCGGCCCCACCCTCTACCCCGAGCGCGACTACTGCGTGCAGTACGACGAGAGCGACCTGCACTTCGTCCAGCGCCTGTGCGAGGAGGAAGGCATCCACTACCACTTCCAGCACAGCGCAAGCGGCCACGTGCTGACCTTCGGCGACGACCAGACCGCCTTCGCCAAGCTTGGCCAGCCCACACCCTATATCCAGGACAGCGGCATGACCGCCGACGACCCGGTGATCAAGCGCCTGGCCCTGCGCCTGGAAACCCGCACCCGCCGCACCACCCGCCGTGACTACGATTTCGAGCAGCCACGGCTGCTCCTGGAGGCGGCCTACCAGGGCGAGCAAGCCGGCGAGAACGACGGCCTGCCCGATCTGGAAGACTACGACTACCCTGGCCGCTACACCGACCGCCCGCGCGGCAAGCACCTGGCCAAGCGCGCCCTGGAACGCCACCGCGCCGACTACCAGCAACTGGAAGGACAGAGCGACCAGCCGCGGCTGGTTACGGGGCACCTGCTGGAGATTTCCGAGCATCCACGCAGCGACTGGAACGACCTCTGGCTGCTCACCGAAGTGCTGCACGAAGGCAAGCAACCGCAGGTGCTGGAGGAGTCGGTCACCAGTGATTCGGTGCTGGGCAAGGGGCTCTCGGCCCTGCTACGTGGGGTCACCGGCAAGGCGGACGCCAACGCAGACGATGACTTCCACCAGGGCTACCGCAACCGCTTCCTCGCGACTCCCTGGGACGTGCCGTATAGGCCTTCCCTGGCCCACCCGAAACCTCGTGTTCTGGGTAGTCAGCGCGCCGTGGTCACTGGTCCCGCCGGCGAGGAAATCCACTGCGACCAGTACGGCCGGGTGAAGGTGCAATTCTTCTGGGATCGCGAAGGCCAGGCCGACGAGAAAACCAGCTGCTGGCTGCGCGTCAGCTCCAGCTGGGCCGGCGATCGTTACGGCGCCATCACCATCCCGCGTATCGGCATGGAAGTGCTGGTCACCTTCCTCGAAGGCGACCCCGACCAGCCGCTGGTCACCGGTTGCCTTTACCACGCCGAACACGTGGTGCCCTATGACCTGCCGGCGAACAAGACGCGCAGCGTGTTCAAGACTCTGAGCAGCCCCGGCGGTGGTGGCTACAACGAACTGCGCATCGAGGATCGCAAGGGCGCCGAGCAGATCTACATTCATGCCCAGCGCGACTGGGACGAGAACATCGAACACGACCAGAAGATCCGCGTCGGCAACGAACGCCACGACACCGTGGAGAAGAACAGCTACACCGAACTGCTGGCCGAGGAACACCTCACCGTCACCGCCGACCGCAAGGTCGAGGTCAAACCGCAGGATCACCTGACGGTGGGCACCGACCAGCACATCAAACTGGGTACCGCACAACTGACCAAGGCGGGCCGCGAGATCCACCTCAAGGCGGGGCAGAAAATGGTCATCGAAGCCGGCATCGAACTGACCATCAAGGCCGGCGGAAGCTTTATCAAACTCGACCCCGGCGGCATCACCATCAGCGGCCCGCTGGCCAGGCTCAACGCCGGCGGCTCACCGGGCAAGGGCTTGGGCATCAAGATCAAACCGCCAGTGCTGCCGGGCGCGGCGGATAGTGACAAGGCGGGGAGTTTGTTGGAGCAGGCGCAGCCGGGCGAGTTGGCCAGTACGCCGCTGAAGCGTAAACGGACGCTCAACTTCTCCGGTTAAGACAGGGATAAACGCCGGCCGCCCAGACAGCCGGCAGTCAAGGTAAAGGACGGATTTAAGATGGCCGAGAACAAACCGATCAATTGGGCTTATCCTTTTCCCAGCAAGGAAACGAGCAGCAATCCGCTGCAGCTTCTTACCCATATGGCCAAGGCCAAGGGCGGTTACTACCCGACTGGCGAAAATGGCCTGTGGCATGGCGGGGTACATTTCGATGAAGGCACTGCAGCCGTATTCGATCAGTCGAGTGTGCGTTGCATCGCCGATGGTGAAGTGATTGCTTACCGTATCGACCAGCGCTATCCGATCAGCGAGTTCACCGATGAAATTCCAAGAGTCAAGCGGGCGCTATTTTCCACAGGATTCGTTCTGGTCAAACACATTCTTCAGCCGCCACAACCCAAGAAAGCCGAGGGCGACGCAACTGATGAGCAAATACCTCCGAGTCTGACTCTCTACAGCTTGTACATGCATTTACAGGATTGGGAGAGCTATCAGGCTAAACTCGATCTGCCACGACCAGCCTTTTGGGAGGCCAAGAGCTATATCGTCAATACCCAAAGTGGAGGCTTGGGCGTCCGTGCTAACCCTGACGCCAACTCCACTAGATTGTCCGAACTCTCCAAGGGTGCAGAAATCACGGTGAGCGTCGCAGAGGGTGGTTTTGTCAAACTTGTCAGCATCATCAGCGGTGCAGCAAGCTCAGCCCTTACGGCCGATGGTGAAGGCAATCTACCTGGCTATGTTTCCTCCAAATTTCTGACCCCTCGGAGTGAGCCCAAAGATCCAGGCACGCTCGTCATCCTAGGCGAAGGCATCTCGATCAAGGCGGGCGAACTGATTGGCCACCCTGGGATTTATCAGAATCACAATGGATCAGCTCATCCTCTCGTCCATCTCGAAGTCTTCAGTTGCGACGATGTGCCTGGTTTTATCGCGCAGAGCCGCGCCTGGGCCAATCGGTTGCCCGCAGATCAGAAAACCCTGCTCAAGGTCTATAAGGGCGCGAGTAAATTGATTGCCCATCGTGATGACATCAATGCGGGCAACCCACCCAAGCTAAGCGACAACGGCAGCCAGATCGGCGTCGACCTGATCATTCCCCAGGCACTGCTGGATGGCCTACCAGCGGCGAACAAAATTCAAGTCAAAGCTTCTGTTGAGGGCGGCATCACGCCTAGCACAACTTCCTGGTGGCGGCTGGATGGATTGTTCGCTGACGAGAATGGCAATTCCATCGACGGCTGGTTAGCCGAACAAGACATGATCACCACTCGTCATAGCCCTTGGGAATGGCTGGATTTCCAATGGGTTGAGGACACCGGAACACCCTTGGAGAAACTGGCCTATGCCTTCAACGCCAGGGGCATGCTGAGTACGGACGAACAGCACAACTATCGCGCCCAGATCAGCAAGGCTGATGGCGGCCCAATCGTGGCGCTTGCCCGTCTATACGACATCGTCGATAGCGACAAGGATGGCGTACTGACCAGCAAGGAAATTCAGACTGCTCTAGAAAAACCTTGGCATGCTCAAGTATTTGGACAGTTAATTGTCAAATATGAAAGCGAGTGGTTTTGGAGCAAGGCCAAGTGGGATGAGCTTGATCCACTGCTGGCCGATGAGAGCGGCCAAAAGAGCCCAGTCTGGGAAGTGGAAAAACAGCGGATTAAAGATCTAAGTTTCTTGGAGACTATAGCTAAAAAACATGGAATCGCCGACTGTGGAAAACAGTGGAATTTTCATCCTCTAGGGCTACTTGGGGTAAATTTACCCAGCAGCGACGAGGATGATATTAAGTGGCTAAGAGTGCCAAGAGGGCAGTTAACCTTTGACGTAGAAGGGAATGATATTGACGACTCCATACACTTTAGTCGGGTCGCACACTGGCCGCCAGTAGGAAACTCCGGAGTAACACTGGGTAGAGGTTACGACATTGGACAGCAGCCCAATGTTAGAAGTGATTTGGAAAGCGCTGGAATTAATGGAAATTTCTTGTCATGGATTGTAGGTGGGCAAGGAAAGAGAAAGTCAGCAGCTCGCGACTACTTGAACTCCGCAAGCATTGAAAACCGCAAGCATAGGATCACAAGGAAGCAACAATATATACTGTTTGTATACACATACAAACTCATGGAGGATGACGTTATAAAGATTAGTACTCGAGATTCCACCCTTGAGAGGTATCTACCCAGCATGGTTGGTCGTGGAGTTGAAGCATGGGAGAATATAGACGATCGTATAAAAGACCTTATGGTAGACCTTCGTTATCGAGGCGATTACAAGCCAGAAACAAGGGAGAAGATACAAGAACACTGCTACAAAAATGACCTTGCTGCGTTGAAACTTGCAATGAGAGATGAAGCTTTTTGGGTTTCGACACACGGCGTTCCGCCTGAGAGATTCAAAGAAAGGAGGCAATACACCGATGGATTATAAAATATTTTTTTACTTCACCTTGCTTTTCTCAAACTTGGCACAGGCTGACCTGTACACAGAACTTGAGCAGCAGAAAGAAATTGAAAAAAAGTTAGAGATTGAATTAAAAAAACAAGAGGATTCTTCATTAAAAGCATACAAAGAAATTCTAGAATTTGTAAGCTCATCAAATCTTAATCGCAACGAACAACTCAAGAGGCTAGAGTCAGCTAATAAGGCATGGGATAATTTTATTAAATTCACTTGCAATGCGAAGCCCCTTGAATCCATCGGAACTAGAGCTGAGTATACAAACATTCTTCAATGCAAAATAAAAGGGCACAAAGAGAAGAGGCTTTACTTTAATTCATTGATATGATCATAAATTATCTACTAACACTGAGCAGGCTGCGCTCGCACTTTATGCGATGAAGAGCATGCCATCTGCCATATTGTTGGCGGTGGCGAAGCTGAGTGCAACACGGTTATTGAATTGCCGTTGGAGTAACGTGCTGCATCGCTATGGCCTTCTGCATCGAAAAGGGGACACCCATTTGCCGGTCTCCTCACTCCCAAGTAGGCGCAAAGCCAAATTCTCAACATTTTCCGAATCCGGTTCTTTAAAAACAGATCGAACTCACGTGGCGTCATCTGACGCCACGTGCGGCCATCAGCCAGCCCTATCGCTTCGACGTCGAGCTGATCAGTGAACGGCCGGCCCCGACTCTGCCAAGCGTATCAAGGCGCTGATGGCACGCTTTCAGCCGCGTGAGCTGTACGAGGTTCCCAAAGGCCCCGGCTTCTGCTTCCCCTACGGCTTTATCGCCGATGATGGCAAGACCGCTTACAGCATCAAGAACAGCCTGCGCTTTACCAAAACGCCCAATGTGATCTTCACCCTGCTCACGGCCTCGTCCAACGACCCTTGGCAGACCCTGCCCACGCAAGGTACCTATGACAGCGACCACCGCCCCGGCTATGACGCCGAGAAATGGCGGAAAACCTCGCTCATCGAGCGCATTCAACTCGGCAAACGCCTGGCTGGCCTGGAGGGCTGGCGCCTGGATCCCAAGCCGGGCTCCGGTGAACAGGAGCGAGCCTGGTTCGCCCTGGCGCATCGAGGAGGCACGACTTCGCCCTTGATGGCGGTACAGATATTCACCTTTCAGAAAGGCACGGACAACTTGCCCGAACTGACGCCGCCACCAGAAGAGGTCATCCCTCGTTTCAAGAAGCTCAGTGAAAGTATTCGGGAAGACTTGGTGCAGTGAGCAAGCACATGCCGATGTATGCTGTCTCCTGAAGGCCCTCTGTTTACGAAGCAGCGCGCGAGAAGGGGAACAGATCTACTAATCGGACGATAATCGTTCGGCCCAAAAATAAACCTGTTCCCTGGTAATCCTTTTGAAATCAGCGTCGAGCTGCCGCCAAGGCCCGCTTCAAAGCCTTCGCCTCCCTGAACACCCTCTGCTCCACCAACTTCCCATCCTCCAACTGCAACCACAGCACCTCACCCTCGCCAGCCAGGTAACGCGGGGCGATGCGGGCGTCGCGGTCGAGGAGGATGCGGTAGCTGTAGTCGCGCATCTTCGGCAGGGCGAAGAGGCTGGCGATGACCCTGGGCATGCGGCTGATATCGGCGAGGAAGATCGCCTGGCGCTCGTTCAGATAACCTTTTGGCTTGCCTTCGAGCGCGGCGTTGACCAGCTTGGCGCCGTCCATGTCGCGTGCCACCAGTAGCACGCGGGTCTGCTCGTTGAGCGTATAGGGTGCGTCATGCTGATCCAGCAGCGTCCAGGGCGCCAGGCGCTCGCCGGGCTCCAGGGCCAGTGCAGCGGTGGACAGCAGGCACAGCAATAGCAGGGCGGCAGCTTTCATGCGCGGGCTCCAGAGCGATCAGTAGAGGTCTTCGTCAGTTACCAGGCGGACTTCGCCCGCTTCCATGGCATAGGCAGCGTCGGCCAGGTCGTTGCTGACCTGCTCCACCTTGAGCTCGCCACTGACCCATAGTGGGGCGTAGATATCGTCGAGTGCGATGCCCTTGGGATAGCGCACCAGCACCAGCTGATTGGGCGGCGGTGGCGGTACGTGGATGCAGGCGCCCGGGTAGGGCACCAGAAAGAACAGGGTGCTGTTGCCTTTCTCGTCGTTCTCCAGCGGCACCGGGTAACCACCCAGGCGGATGGCCTTGCCGTCGAGTGCGGCGACGGTCTTGGCGGAGTACATGACCGCAGGCAGATTCTTGTCCTGCTGACGCAGGCCGCCTTCGCCGTAGAAGGTGCTGTCGCCTTCGGGGCTGTCGTGACTGATGTCGGGCATTTCCTCGAGAGCCTTGCGGTCTTCGGGGGGCATCAGGTCGAGCCAGTCGGTTTCCGGCAGTTCGGCGTGGGCCAGACCGGTACAGAGCAGCAGGGTGAGCAACAGGTGGCGCATGGGGTATGGCATCTCGTGGCAGCGTGAACGAGGAGCCGACAAATCGGCTCCTGAGCAGGGCCTGTCAGCCCTTCCTGATCGCGCCGTAGATTACCAGCAGAACGATGGCGCCGATCACTGCGCCGATAAAACCGGCAGCCTGTCCGGCTTGGTAGATGCCCAGCGCCTGGCCGCCATAGGTGGCGGCAATGGAGCCGCCGATGCCGAGCAGGATGGTCATGATCCAGCCCATGCTGTCATTGCCGGGTTTGAGAAAACGTGCGATCAACCCGACGATCAGGCCGATGAAAATGGTACCGATAATGCCCATTGGCGTATCTCCTTGGTGAGTACCGCTTGTGCGGCAGACCAGCTTGGGACAGGTCAATGGGCCATCAGTTCGCCTCGTCTGGCGGCAGAACGCCATAACGACGGTAGATCAGGGCCACTTCGCCCTCCTCACGCATGCGCTCGAGCTCAGCGCCCAGGCGGTCGTAGAGTTCGCGCCGGTCGCTCTGGTAGCGTTTCAGCGATGCGCCGAAGTGGTTGCCCAGTATCTGCTGGTGGGCGTAGTGCGCGTAGCTGTAGGCGCGAAAGTTCATGGCCTGGAATTGCGCCTCCATCGGTACGGCGTCGAGCACTGCGATGGTGTCCAGGCGCCCAGCCCGGAACATCGCGGCCAGCTGCGCGTCGTCGCTGGCATAGGCACGATCGAGCAGGTCATCGCTGTCGAAGGGCTCGAAATAGGCTGTACCGCGTTTGACGCCCACGGACAGATTGTACAGATCCTCGTAGCGGCTCGGTCTGGCTTCTTCTCCCGGGCGCACGACGAAGCGAACGTTCAGTTGCTGATTGCCGATGCTGGGCAGGAAATGGATGTACTCGAGCCGCTGTTGAGTGAGCAATACGCGCGGCACCAGGTCGACTCGCCCGGAGCGAAGGTCGTCGAGGCTGCGCAGAAAGGGTGCTTCACGCCACTGCAGGTCTACCCCGACGCGGTGTGCGGCAGTTTCCAGCACGCTGATCAGCGGGCCGCTGGGCAGCCCGTCGACCGCTCGCATTTCCGGCGGCCGTTCGCGAAAGTCGACGCGCAGCACCTCTGGCGCGCCAACGCAGGTCAGCGTGAACAGTAGAGGCAGCGAGGAAAGAAGACGCTTCATGGGGGGCTCTTGAACGACCACCGTCGTTCAAGAGTCTAGCTGCGAATCGACCGGTCAGTCTTCGGCGATCAGCGCCTGAACGTCGGCGATACGCGCGTCGAGACTGGCGTGATCGGCGCACCGCAGGGTGGCATGACCGACCTTGCGCCCGGCCTTGAAGGCCTTGCCATAGTGGTGCAGGTGGCAGTCGGCAATGCTGATCACCTTGTCCACCGGGGGCACTGAACCGATGAAGTTGAGCATGGCGCTTTCGCCCAGCTTGGCGGTGGAGCCCAGCGGCAGGCCGGCGACGGCGCGCAGGTGGTTCTCGAACTGGCTGCACTCGGCGCCTTCGATGGTCCAGTGCCCGGAGTTGTGCACGCGCGGAGCGATCTCGTTGGCCTTGAGGCCGCCGTCCACCTCGAAGAACTCGAAGGCCAGCACGCCGACGTAATCGAGCTTGTCCAGCACGCGGCCAACATAGTCCTCGGCCATTGCCTGCAGCGGGTGATCGCTGCTGGCGACGGACAGGGCGAGGATGCCGCTGTCGTGGGTGTTGTGCACCAGCGGGTAGAAGCGCGTTTCGCCGTCGCGGGCACGAACGGCGATCAGCGACACTTCGCCGGTGAAGGGTACGAAGCCTTCGAGGATGCACGGCACGCTGCCCAGCTCGGCGAAGGCGCCGCTGACGTCTTCTGGCTTGCGCAGCACCTTCTGGCCCTTGCCGTCGTAGCCGAGGGTGCGGGTCTTCATCACCGCCGGCAGGCCGATGCTGGTCACGGCGGTGTCGAGGTCAGCCTGCGACTGGATATCGGCGAACTCCGGGGTGGGAATGCCCAGCTCACGGAACATGGACTTCTCGAACCAGCGGTCGCGGGCGATGCGCAGGGCTTGCGCGCTCGGGTAAACCGGCACGAACTGCGAGAGGAAGGCCACGGTCTCGGCTGGCACGCTCTCGAACTCGAAGGTGACCAGGTCGACCTCGTCGGCCAGCTGACGCAGGTGGTCCTGATCGCCGTAGTCGGCACGGATATGCTCACCGAGCGCCTGGGCGCAGGCGTCCGGCGCGGGGTCGAGGAAAGCGAAGTTCATGCCCAGCGGGGTGCCCGCCAGGGCCATCATGCGGCCCAGCTGGCCGCCACCGATCACACCTATTTTCATAATAAAGCCCCTTTATCAGCAGGTGGCGAGACCAAGCAGTTGAACGCTGCCCGCAGCGCAGGAAGCGGAGTTTACGCCGGTAAATGAGCATTCCGAGCAGCGGGCAGCGTTCAAATGCGCCATGTCGCAGCCCCTGATGGAATAGGCTTCAGGCCTCGCGCGGGTCCGGGTTGCTCAGCACGGTATCGGTCTGTTCCTGGCGGAACTGCTTCAGCGCCGCATGGAACTGCGGGTGCTGGTGACCGAGGATACTGGCGGCGAGCAGGGCTGCGTTGACTGCGCCGGCCTTGCCGATGGCCAGGGTGGCGACTGGAATACCGGCCGGCATCTGCACGATCGACAGCAGCGAGTCGACGCCCGAGAGCATGGACGACTGCACCGGCACGCCGAGTACCGGCAGGTGGGTCTTGGCGGCGCACATGCCCGGCAGGTGAGCGGCGCCACCGGCACCGGCGATGATCACCTGAATGCCACGTGCTTCTGCCTCTTCGGCGTACTGGAACAGCAGATCCGGGGTGCGGTGGGCAGAGACCACCTTGACCTCGTGGGGAATGCCCAGCTTGTCCAGCATCTCGGCGGTGTGGCTAAGGGTGGACCAATCGGACTTGGAGCCCATGATCACGCCAACCAGTGCGCTCATCAAAGTGCCTCTTCTCTCGGGCGCCTCGCGGCGCGTCAAAAACCAACAAGCCACGCGGGCGGGCCAGCGTGGCTTGTCATGATTCGTTGGCCGGGTGCTGCCGGCCGAAGGCCGCGCAGTATAACGCAAAGCCACTGCTGTCGGGCAGTGGCGATGACCGTTTGTCATGCAAGGCGTGGCAGAGGGGGAAAACCGCCTAAACCTTGCTCTGGGGCAATGCCGGGGTGGGCTGTGCGCGCACACTGGTCAGACACTCGCATGCAAGAGGAACCGCGCATGAACCAGACCATGAAAGCCGCCGTCGTCCACGCTTTCGGTGAGCCGCTGCGTATCGAGGAGGTGAAAACCCCGCTGCCCGGCCCCGGGCAGATTCTGGTGAAGATCGAGGCCTCCGGCGTCTGTCACACCGACCTGCACGCGGCCGAGGGCGACTGGCCGGTGAAACCGAGCCTGCCGTTCATTCCCGGCCACGAGGGGGTTGGTTATGTGGCGGCGGTCGGCAGCGGCGTGACCCGGGTGAAGGAGGGTGACCGCGTCGGCGTGCCCTGGCTATACACCGCCTGCGGCTGCTGCGAGCACTGCCTGACCGGCTGGGAAACCCTGTGCGAGAGCCAGCAGAACACCGGTTATTCGATCAACGGTGGTTATGCCGAGTACGTGCTCGCCGACCCCAACTACGTCGGCATCCTGCCGAAAAATGTCGACTTCCTCGAAATCGCCCCGATCCTCTGCGCCGGCGTGACGGTGTACAAGGGCCTCAAGGAAACCAAGGCACGTCCCGGCCAGTGGGTGGCGATTTCCGGCATCGGCGGCCTCGGCCACGTTGCGGTGCAATACGCCCGCGCCATGGGCCTGCACGTCATCGCGGTGGACGTCGATGACGCCAAGCTGGAGCTGGCGCGCAAGCTCGGCGCCAGCCTGACCATCAACGCGCGCAAGGAGAATCCTGCCGAGGTGGTGCAGCGCGATATCGGCGGCGCTCATGGCGTGCTGGTCACGGCGGTGTCCAACGCTGCTTTCGGCCAGGCCATCGGCATGGCACGCCGACATGGCACTGTGGCGCTGGTCGGCTTGCCGCCAGGCGACTTCCCCACGCCGATCTTCGATGTGGTGCTCAAGGCCATCACGATCACCGGCTCCATCGTCGGTACTCGCGCGGATCTGCAGGAAGCGCTGGATTTCGCCGGCGAGGGTTTGGTCAAGGCCACGGTGCACAGCGACAAGCTCGACAACATCAATGGCATCTTCGATCAGATGCGCGGTGGGCAGATCGAGGGGCGGGTCGTGCTGCAGTTCTGATTCGGGAAAGGTCACGGATTGGCAACTTTCCTACAGAGCGGACGCGGACGGGCGCACAGATCACCGCCAGGCGGCGGGCTATACTGTGTGTCCTTCATCCGAACAAGGACGTGTCGTCATGAAACAGTACGTTTCGCTGGTAGCCCTCTCCCTGCTTTCCCTTCAAGCTGCTGCGCTGGATCTGGCCAAGCACCCGCAGGTGTTCGACGCCGGTCAGGGCGTCAGTCTGGCGTTGGCCCCTTCCGCCGACGGCAAGCAGGCGCTGGTGCATGTTAGCGGCATCAATCACCCGCTCGACGAGGTGGTGTTTCTCACCGACGTCCGTGAGCTGGGCAACGAGCAGCGTGACTATGGCATCCGTCTCGATGGTCGCGACTACAACCTGCTGAACAAACGCCGCGCCTGGAGCGGCGAGAGCTACCAGCTCAACCTGCCGAACACCTCGGGGTTCGAACTCAGCTACAACGAGGACAAGACCAAGGCGCTGAAGCCGAAGGATCTCCTGGCGATGTACCAGAAGCAGGAGAAGGATGGGCTGCAGGCGCGCCTCGCCGCCTTCGACCGCGAGCAACGTGTTACCGATTACAGCGCTCGCCTGCAGGAGATCGACGGTGAGGCCTCCGAGGCCTGCGCCACCCCACTGAGCACCCAGGTGGACTGGAGCGCGATGTCCGATGAGCAACTGATGAGTCTCAGCGTGCCGAGCTTCTGCGGCGAAGTGGTCAACCAGATGGCCTACCTGTGTGGCAAGGATGAGCGCTACAAGGCTGAGGCCAAGACGCTCAAGGGTATCGACTGCCGCTTCGGCGAGAGCATGAAGTTGCGCGAGCAGGACGGCCAACTGCAGTTCACCACCCTCAAGGACGAACCGAATCAGGGCGACTTCATCAACGCGATTCTGCGTAATCGCTGATCCTTCCCGGCGGGCTGCGGCCCGCCGTCTCGCGGCATATTTCTTGCGTTCCTTTGTGTAATCACGCATACGGAACGCATCATGCTGCACGCTCCACTGACCACCCTGCATGTGGTTTCCCTGATCCTGCAACGCTTCGCCGAGCAGCCCGAGTTACGCCCGCACTTGCTGGCCGGGAGCGGCATTGGTGCGGCTGATCTGGACAATGCCGATGCCCGCATCACCCGTGTGCAGGAGCTGCAGGTCTGCGCCAATGCCCTGGCCCTGCGTGCTGATCTGGGGCTCGACCTGGGGCGCAGCCTGCATGTTTCCTCCTATGGGCTGCTTGGTTACGCTGCGCTGTCGGCTGCCACCTTTGGTGACGCCTGGCGTCTGTTGCTGCAGTACCCGGCGCTGCTCGGCACCTATTTTCGCCTCGACCTGCAGGTGGAAGGCGAGCTGGCCTGGATCTGCGCCAGCGGTTACCGCGATGCCGAGGCGCTGGAGGTGTTCAACGTGGAGATGTGCCTGGCCTCGCTGAAACTGATCGGTGATGAACTGCTGCGCCAGCCCTTGCCATTGGAGGGCGCCGAGTTCACCTATGCTCGGCCAGACTACGTCTCGCGCTATGCGCAGAGCTTTCCCTGCCCGCTGCGTTTCTCGGCACAGCGCAATGCCTTCGCCTTTCCCGCCGCGTTGCTGGAGCGCCGGCTGCCGCTGGCCGACAGCGTGACCCACGGCGACATGGTGGAACGCTGCCGCCGTCTGAACGCCGAGTTCAGCAGCCGCCAGGCCTGGCTGGAGCGGGTGCGCCAGTTGCTCGCCGCGCAGTTGGCCGAGCCGCCGGGGCTGGAGAACCTGGCGCAGCAGATGCATTGCTCGCCGCGTACCCTGCGCCGTCACCTGCAGGAGCTGGGCACCAGCTACCAGGGCCTGCTCGACGAGCTGCGCTTCGAGCGCGCCAAGGCGCTGCTCAGCGAGGAGCAATGGCCGGTGTATCGCATCGCCGAGGTGCTCGGCTTCAGCGAGACGGCCAGTTTTCGCCATGCTTTCCAACGCTGGAGCGGCGTGCCGCCGAGTCGCTTTCGTGCCTGAGGCGAGCTATGGCATTCGCGGCTGAAGCCGCTCCTACAAGAGCGGTAACTCACCCCCCGGTGGGAGCGACTTCAGCCGCGATAAAGCTCGCCGCTAAAGCGCCTCCCACGGGGCTCATCCCTCTCCTGTACGTTGCGATAAATCTGCAGCGCGTCGCTCGGATGTATCCGGGCTATCGGTGATCACCGTGGGAACGGCTTCAGCCGCGATAAAGGCTCGCCGCTGAAGCGCCTCCCACAGGTATCGCTCATTCCTCCGCCTGCACGTTGCGGTACATCTGCAGCCGCGCTGCTTCATGCAAGCCACGGCTCAGCGCCAGCAGGCGCTGGAACTCTTGCGGGTGGCGCTCGGCGACGTTATCGCGCGGGGTCGGCGAGCGCAGGTCGTGCAGGGTCGGCGAGCTGCCGTCGTGTTGCATCTGCACGAGGAAGTCACGGGTCACCGCGCCGATCACCGGGAAGGTGCCTTCCTGCAGCACCAGCGGCACCACGCGTTCGCCTTCCGGCGCAGGTAATTGCAGATCGCGACCGAGGCCACCGTTGTCGAAAGGCACGCCGACCAGCCCGGCAACGGTCGGTAGCAGGTCGGCCAGGCCCACGGCTTCGTCGAACTCGCGCGGCGCCAACCATTTCGGTGCATGAATCAGCAGCGGCACGTTGTTGCTCTCCAGCCCCAGTTGCTCGAAGGCTGGCGCCATGTGCGGGATCTGGCTGATGCGGGTGTTGTGGTCGCCGAAGAAGACGAAAATGGTGTCGTCGTAAAAACCCTGCTCCTTGGCCAGCTCCATCAGGCGGCCGATATTGAAATCCAGCAGACGCACCGCGTTGTACTGCTCGACGCTGCGCGAGCCGGCCTGCTGCACCTGCTCCAGCGGCAGGTCGAGCGCCTCGAAGCCGTCGTTGTCCTTGGGGATGGTGAAGGGCCGGTGGTTGCCAGAGGTTTGCAGGTAGGCGAAGAACGGCTTGTCCTTTGGCAGTGCGCCGAGAATCTGCGAACTCTCCTTGAAGAAATCCAGGTCGGAGATACCCCACACGTCCACCTGCGGCGACTGCCAGTGGCGTTCCTCATAGAGTTGCACGCCGTCGATACTCTGGCGGATCAGCGCATTGATGTTGGCCCAGCCGGCGTTGCCGCCGATCATGTAAAACTTTTCGTAGCCTGGTAGCGCGTTGATCAGCGTGCGTTGACGGGCGATCAGCGGGTTGCGCGTCGCTGTCTCCTGGCGCGATACATCGGGGATGCCGGTGATACTCGCCCACACGGTCTTGGCAGTGCCGGTGACTGGCACGTAGAAGTGACGGAAGAACCAGCTTTCCCTGGCCAGACGATCGAGGTTCGGCGTCGGATTCAGCGGGTTGCCGTAGGCGCCCACGGCGCTGGTGCCGAGGGATTCGAGCATGACGAAAACCACGTTGGGCTGGCGTTCGGTCTGGATGCGATGCGCCTGCACTGGCTGGTGGCGAAAGAAGTTCAGCGCGTTCGGATCGCGCTCGCTGACGCCCAGATAATCGGCCACCACGTCGTAATGCGCACGCGTGGCCGTCTCATCGAAAGCGCTGGGTTCGAGCTTGAGGGTGTCGAAGAGAAACAGCGCCGGGTTGATCCCGAGCGCACCCACCTGACTGTTGCCACTGTAGAACGCATCGCTCCAGCGCAGCGGCACCGGGTTCTCCAGGTTCAGCGCGCTGGCACGGCCGAGCAGGCCGAAGAACACCAGCACGCTGACCACTGCCGCGCCGCCGATTGCCGGCAACATGCCGACTCGTTGTGCGTGCGGCCGATCCAGGGTGGCGCGTTCCAGTCGCAGCAGCGCCCATGACCACAGTGCCACGCCTACCAGCCAGGTCAGGGTTATCCACAGCACCGGGTAGGTCTGCCAGAGCATGCCGGCGGAGATCTGCGCATCACCGGCAAAGCGCAGCACCGTGGCGTTGAGGCGCACGCCCAGGTAGGCGTAATGGCCGAAGTCGATAATGTAGAGCAGGCCCAGCGCGGCCACGGCCAGCAGCAGATAGCCGCGCAGCAGCCAGCGCACCGCGCGAAAACGCGCCAGGCGCAGCCTGGGTAGCGCCAGCAGGATACCCACCGGCAGCATCAGCAGCAGGGCCAGGCGCAGGTCGAAGCGCAGGCCGATACCGAGGGTACGCAGCACCTCCGGTTCGCTGATGCTTTCGACAGCCGAAAAGCCCAGCAGAAACAGCCCGCGCAAGGCGGCGAAGAGCACGAACAGCAGCGCCGTGAGGCCTGCCAGGTAATGCAGGCGGCGGGATTTCAGCCAGCTCATGCGAGGTTCCTTGTACGAGTCGAAAGCCGGATCAGCATCCAGCGTCCGCCTGCCATAAGCAGCGCACCGAAGCTGTACAGAGCCAGGTAGGGGTCGATCAGGTAGTCCCAGTAGTTTTCCGAAGCGCCCAGGCGCAGGGCGAAGGCAAGGGTCGCCAGCACCAGCGTCAGGGCGCCGAGCCAGCTGCGCTGGAGGATCAGCACCGCGCACAACAGGCCGAGCACCAACATCATGGGGCGGGGCTCGAAGCCGAGCTGGTACGGGTCGGCATAACTCAGGCCCAGCGCCGCCGGGTAGAGCAGCACGGCCAGGCCGGCGAACAGCGCCAGGCTGGCCAGGCGATCACGGGCGCCGGCGTGCGACAGGCCAAAACGGCATAGCGTCGCCCAGCCAAGCAGCACCAGGCTGGCCACCGACAGGTCGCCGATATAGGTGCGCAACTGCAGCGCCAGGCTGATGCCCTGCACCGGCACCAGGCTGAGCAGCAGGCAGCCCGCCAGCAGACTGCGGCGCTGCCGGGCAGTTCGCGCCAGGCGCGCGAAGATCAGGAATGCGAGCAGGGTGAAGGCCAGATGCGGCAGCCAGAAATCAGTCATGTGGGCGGCGCTCCGACAACCAGGCCTCGTTGAAACTCAGGTGCTTGATGAACATGTCGTTCCACGAATAGACCAGGTGGTAAGTGCCTTCGCGGTCACGGGTGAAATAGGGGTATTCGTAGTCGAAGGTGCAGCCCTCTGCACTGCACATGCGCGCGCTCACCTGCTCGAGGAACTGCGCCTGCTGCTCCGGCTTGCCGCCGCTGGCGCGGAATTTTTCACTGACCACGGCCGGGAATTCGTCTTGCGCAATCGGTTCACCCCAGGGGTTGGGGCTTTCGTCGAGCTCGCCGAGAGTGCGCCAGTTGGCCAGGTTGGCGTCGGTGGCATAAAGGGTCAGGCGAAAGCGCCCATCTTCGAGGTCGTTCATCGCCACCAGCAAGCTGCCGTCCGGGCGGCCGACCGCCGCCAGCGACGAGTTGGGGTTGCTCGGCTCGACCGGCTGCGGATGGCTCCAGCTGCGCCCGGCGTCCTCGCTGTAGCTGGCCAGCACGCGGTGATGTTCCTCGCCGGCATAGCGCAAAAGGGCCACGGCGCGACGTTCGTCCAGCGCCACCACGGCCGGTTGCAGGGAATCTCGCCCCTTGCCGATGCGGTACTTGCCGAGCACTTCGCCCTTCGCGCTCAGGTGCAGGTACTCGGGAAACTTGCCGAGGAACTCGTGATACACCGGCAGGCCGATGCTGCCGTCGGCGTGGAACACCGGCGCGGCGCGCACCAGCGTGCTGATATTGAGAAAGGGGCTGGTGATCAGTTGCCGGGGCGCCGACCAGGTTTCGCCAAGGTCGTCGGAAACCATGGCGTTGATCGCGCTGCCAGCCCAACCGCCGAGCGACACCGAGACGTAGAACAGCCACAGGCGGTTGTCCGGGGCCAGGCTGATCACCGGATTGCCCAGCTTGCGGATGTGCTTGCCGACCGCGCGCTGGGTCGACTCGCGGCTGGCCAGCACACGCTCGGTGCTCCACTGGCCGCTGGCGGCATCGAAGCGCGCGGCGCGAATCTGTACGTCGGCGGCGCCTTCGCGAGTACCGGCGAACCAGGCTGCCATCAGATCGCCGCCAGGCAGGCCGGTGATCGAGGCTGAATGGACGAAATCCTCCAGATCGGAGGAGGCGAAATGCGCGGCTCTGGCCGGTGGCGCATCGGCCGACGTCGGTGGCTGGCTGGCGAAGGGCGCCAGTGCGTGCGGGGCAGCGCCGAACCAGGCGCAGGCGAACACCGTGGCAGCGCCCAGCAGCAGGTTGCAGGTCTTGAGGGTCGAGGTCATGTTCGGTGGTTCAGGGGTGTCTGGGTGAAGTCGGGTGCGAGCTGGCGACTTCTTCTACCGGGCGGGCATCGACCGGGTCGTAGTAGATCTCCAGCTTGCGGCCGTCACGGTCGAAGCCATAGATCTCGTAGCAATCGCCGGGGGTGATGCGGAACTTGGTGATCTGCACGCCCTGGCGCTTCATCTGCTCGCGGAACTGCGACTCGGGCATCCAGGCGCTGCGGTCTTGCCGAGCACAGTCGGTATCAGCGAGTGCGGCGCTGGATAGTGCAAGCAGTGCGAGCATCGTCAGGGCGCGAACGGGGCGGCGGGCCGGTGTCGACATGCTCGGCATCCTTTGGCGTGGCTGATGGTTCGGGGCTTGGCCCCAGGCAGGTTGCCACCATCGGCCGCCAGGCTTAAGGAAAGCTTAAGCATCACGGGTTGTTACATTTATCCGCCGTGGGTGGTGGGGAGATTCATGGCCAGCCCTCCCTGGCGGCGACCCGGCGGGCAGCGTCGCTGTGCGCTGTTAAAAAATCGCTCTCGTCCATTTTTTGGCCATTTCGATCCCCTTTTGGCCGTTGCCAGCGTTCTCGATTCGCTGCCAGCGGGCGAACAATGCAGGCATAACAACGAGCCTGGAGCGCTTTGCATGCTCACCTACTACAGCGACGACCATCACCTGCACCACGGCAAATGCGAGCTGATCGACGGGCAATTGATGCCCTGCTTCGAGAAGCCGCAGCGCGCCGATCACATCCTTGCGCGCGTCAAGGCTCGCCAGCTCGGCGAAGTCCGCGCGCCCAAGGATTTCGGCCTGGCGCCCATCGAGCGCATCCACAGCAAGGCCTACCTGGAATTCTTCAAGGGCGCCTGGGCGCGTTGGCAGGAGCAGGGCGGCAAGGGCGACCTGCTGCCGTTCACCTGGCCGGCACGCACCTTGCGCCGGATGATCCCCAACGACCTGCACGGCCAGCTCGGTTACTACAGTTTCGATGGCGGCGCGCCGATCACCGCCGGCACCTGGCAGGCCGCCTACAGCGCTGCGCAGGTTGCGCTGAGCGGGCAGGCCGAGATCGCCAGCGGCGCCCACAGTGCCTTCGCCCTGTGCCGTCCGCCAGGCCACCACGCCGCTGGTGACGTGATGGGCGGCTACTGCTACCTGAACAATGCCGCCATCGCCGCCCAGGCTTTCCTCGACCAGGGTCGCAAGAAAGTCGCCATCCTCGATGTCGACTACCACCACGGCAACGGTACCCAGGACATCTTCTACCAGCGCAGCGACGTGCTGTTCGCCTCCATCCACGGCGACCCGGCCGAGGAATTCCCGTTCTTCCTCGGTTATGCCGACGAGCTGGGCGAGGGTGCCGGCGAGGGCTGCAACTTCAATTACCCGTTGCCGATGGGTAGCTCCTGGGACACTTGGAATGCGGCGCTGGAGCAGGCCTGTCAGCGCATCGCCGACTACGGCGCCGACGTGCTGGTGGTGTCGCTGGGCGTGGACACCTACATGGAAGATCCGATTTCGCAGTTCAAGCTCGACAGCCCGGATTACCTGGCGATGGGCCGGCGCATCGCCGCGCTGGGGCTGCCGACGCTGTTCATCATGGAAGGCGGCTACGCCGTGGAGGCCATTGGCGTCAACGCAGTCAACGTGCTGGAAGGCTTCGAGGGCGCCTGATCGGCGATCAATCTGCCAAACAAGAGCAACATTTCAGGGGTGAGAAACGATGAAAGCCATCAAACAGATGCTCGGCGCCGCTCTGTGCGGCGCCACCCTGCTCAGCGGCGCATTGCAGGCCAAGGAACTGCGCGTGTACAACTGGGCCGACTACATCCTCCCGGAGGTGCCCAAGGACTTCCAGAAGGAGTCCGGCATCCAGATCACCTGGGACACCTTCGAGACCAACGAGGCGCTGGAGGCCAAGCTGCTCACTGGCAACTCCGGCTATGACCTGGTGATCCCCTCCAACCAGTTCCTCGAAACCCAGATCAAGGCCGGCGTATTCGCCCCGCTGGACAAGTCCAAGCTGCCCAACTGGAAGAACCTCGACCCGGTGCTGCTCGGCCTGCTGGAGAAGAACGACCCCGGCAACCAATACGGCGTGCCCTACATGTACGGCACCGTGCTGATCGGCTACAACCCGGACAAGGTCAAGGCTGCGCTCGGTGACGATGCGCCGGTGAACAGCTGGGATCTGGTGTTCAAACCCGAGTACATGGAGAAGCTGAAATCCTGCGGTGTGGCCATGCTCGACTCGCCCACCGAAATCATCCCCATCGCCCTGCACTACCTGGGCCTGGACCCCAACAGCGCCAACCCGGCCGACTACGACAAGGTCACTGAACTGCTGCTCAAAGTGCGACCGTACGTGGCCTATTTCCATTCGGCCAAGTACATGACCGACATCGCCAACGGCGACATCTGCGTGGCCATCGGTTATTCGGGCAGCTTCTACCAGTTCGCCAACCGCGCCAAGGAAGCCGGCAATGGCGTGGTGATCAACTGGCGCCTGCCGAAAGAGGGCGCGCCGATCTGGTTCGACACCTGGGCCATCCCCAAGAGCGCGAATAATTCGGACGAAGCCCACGCCTTCATCAACCACCTGCTCGAACCCAAGGTGATCGCGCCGATCAGCGATTTCCTCGGCTACCCCAACCCCAACGTGCCGGGCATGGAGTTGGTGGGTGCGGATATCGCCGACGACCATGACCTGACCCCGACACCGGAGCTGCAGAAGTCGCTGTACGTGGTGCAGCCGCTGCCGCAGAAGATCGAGCGGGTGCGTACGCGCGCCTGGACGTCGATCAAGTCGGGTAAGTGAGCGGCCCTGAAAGCTCGCGGCTGAAGCCGCTCCTACGGAACACCGCACAAGCTGTAGGAGCGGCTTCAGCCGCGAATGCCTTACCCGCAGGGCGCTCAGCCACCCACCTCTCCCGTCTCCAACTTGCGCCAGAGCAAACGCACCGCGGCCTTGCGTACCAGGGCGCAGCGGTACAGGCGGATTTCCAGGGGGATCTGCCAGTGCTCGCCACCGCAGATCGCCAGCTCGCCACGGCCCAGTTCCGCCGTCACCGACAGCCGTGGCACCCAGGCCACGCCCATGCCCTGCAGGGCCATGCTCTTGAGGCTGTCGGCCATGGCGGTTTCGTACACCGTGGTCGAGCGTAGGGCGCGTTGGCGCAGCAGCAGGTTGACCGAACGGCCGAGGAAGGCGCCGGCGCTGTAGGCCAGCAGCGGCACACTCTGCCCGCTGTCGAGGTCGAACAGCGGCGTGCCGGCTTCGCCGACCGCGCACACCGGCAACATCGAGGTCGCGCCCAGGTGCAGCGAGGGGAATATTGCCGGGTCCATCTGCAGCGCCGCGTCGGGGTCGTAGTAGGCAAGGATCAGGTCGCAGGCGCCTTCACGCAGTGAATGCACCGCTTCGCCGACGTTGGTCGCCACCAGGCGGGTGGTCAGGGGCAGGCCTTCGCGGCGCAGGCGGGCGATCCATTCCGGGAAGAAGCCCAGGGTCAGCGAGTGGGCGGCAGCAATCGACAGCATTTCGCCCTGCTGACCTTCCAGGTTGTGCAGGTGGCGCACCACTTCGCCGAGCTGCTCGACCAGGCTGCGCGCGGTGACCAGAAACAGCCGGCCGGCCTCGGTGAGTTCGACGGGCGTGCAGGAGCGGTCGACCAGGGTCAGGCCGAGCATGCCTTCCAGGCTGCGGATGCGTCGGCTGAACGCCGGCTGGGTGACGAAGCGCTTTTCCGCGGCCTGGGAGAAGCTGCGGGTGGCGGCCAGGACGATAAAGTCCTCCAGCCATTTGGTTTCCAGGTTCATCGCAGGCTCCCGAGGCTTGCACGAGGCGTAGGGTGGGTTAGCGACGCTGAACGCGGTCCGGCAGACGCAACTGCCGTGGTGCGTCGCGTAACCCACCAGACGATGGTGGGTTACACCGCGTCTCGAACGACGTGATGTTCGGCAATGGCAGCATGCGGCTAACCCACCCTACGTTTGCCGCTATCCCGCAGTCACATCGACATTATGCCGATTGTGCATAGGGCAGCAAGTAACGGCATTGGTAGCGAGACGGTCGGGGCCCCTATTCTATGGGCATCGCGGCACTCGCCGCATTTCCCAAGAGCCATCGCTATCATGTCCTCTGCTGCATCTGTTCGCGTCGAAAAAGACCTGCTCGGCACCCTCGAAGTCCCTGCCGATGCCTATTACGGCATCCAGACCCTGCGTGCCGTGCAGAACTTCCGCCTGTCCGGCGTGCCGCTGTCGCATTACCCGAAGCTGGTGATCGGCCTGGCCATGGTCAAGCAGGCTTCGGCTGACGCCAACCGCGAACTGGGTCATCTGTCCGCCGCCAAGCACACGGCGATCAGCACCGCCTGCGCACGCATCATCCAGGGCGAGTTCCACGAGCAGTTCGTGGTCGACATGATTCAGGGCGGCGCCGGCACCTCGACCAACATGAACGCCAACGAGGTCATCGCCAACATCGCTTTGGAGGCCATGGGCTTTGAGAAGGGCCAGTACCAGCACCTGCACCCGAACAACGACGTGAACATGGCGCAGTCGACCAACGACGCCTACCCGACCGCCATCCGCCTCGGCCTGCTGCTCGGCCACGACAGCCTGCTCGGTGCGCTGGACAAGCTGATCCAGTCGTTCGCCGCCAAGGGTCTGGAGTTCGGCCACGTGCTGAAGATGGGTCGCACCCAGCTGCAGGACGCCGTGCCGATGACCCTCGGCCAGGAATTCCGCGCCTTCGCCACCACCCTCGGTGAAGACCTGCAGCACTTGAAACTGCTGGCGCCGACCCTGCTCACCGAAGTCAACCTGGGCGGTACCGCGATCGGCACCGGCATCAACGCCGACCCGAAATACCAGGCCCTAGCGGTCAAGCGCCTGGCGATCATCAGCGGTCACCCGCTGACTCCGGCTGTCGACCTGATCGAAGCCACCAGCGACATGGGCGCCTTCGTGCTGTTCTCCGGCATGCTCAAGCGCACCGCGGTCAAACTGTCGAAGATCTGCAACGACCTGCGTCTGCTCTCCAGTGGCCCGCGTACCGGCATCAACGAGATCAACCTGCCGGCGCGTCAGCCGGGCAGCTCGATCATGCCGGGCAAGGTCAACCCGGTGATCCCCGAGGCGGTCAACCAGGTGGCCTTCGAGGTTATCGGTAACGACCTGGCCCTGACCATGGCGGCCGAAGGTGGCCAGCTGCAGCTGAACGTGATGGAGCCGCTGATCGCCTACAAGATCTTCGACTCGATCCGCCTGCTCACCCGCGCCATGGATATGCTGCGCGAGCTGTGCATCGACGGCATCACCGCCAACGAGGCGCGCTGCCGTGAACTGATGGAAAACTCCATTGGTCTGATCACCGCGCTGAACCCCTACATCGGCTACGAGAACGCCACCCGCATCGCCAAGGTCGCTCTGGACAGCGGGCGCGGTGTGCTGGAGCTGGTGCGCGAAGAGCAGCTGCTGGACGAGGCCACCCTGGCCGACATCCTGCGCCCCGAGAACATGATTGCCCCGCGCCTGGTTCCGCTGCAGGGCTGATTAATCGAATGACACGCGCCGCCCCTTTGGGCGGCGTGTTCATTTCCGCCCTCGAGCCTGTTCATGGGGCGGCACCGCTGAAGGCCGCGCAGACGGCCCCACAACAACGACAATCCGGGTGTACAACCACATGAGTCAGAGCAACACCGCTTCCTCTTCCTTCCTTGCGCGCGTGCCGTTGTGGCAGCAGATCCTCGTCGGCCTGGTGCTCGGCGTGGTCGTCGGCATGCTGTTCAAGAGTCTCGCCCTGGGGCTGGCGCCGGTCGGCGCGCTGTTCCTCAACGCGATCAAGATGCTCATCGTGCCGCTGGTGTTCGTCTCCCTGGTGGCGGGCATCACCGCCATGAGCGACAGCGCCAAGCTTGGCCGCATCAGCGTCAAGACCATCGCCATCTACCTGATCACCACTGCCTTCGCGGTGAGCATCGGCCTGGCATTCGGCACCCTGTTCAGCCCCGGTGAAGGCATGAACATGGTTGCCAGCGGCAGTGAAGAGGCCAAGCAGGCGCCCTCGCTGGTGCAGATCATGGTGGGCCTGGTGCCGACCAACCCGGTGACCGCTTTCGCCGAAGGCAACATCCTGCAGATCATCGTCTTCGCCATCGCCCTGGGCGTGAGCATGAATCTGGTTGGCGAAAAGGCTGCGCCGGTGGTCCGTCTCTTCGACAGCCTGGCCGAGGTGTTCTACAAGCTCACCGATCTGGTGATGCGCTTCGCCCCCATCGGCGTATTCGCGCTGATCGCCGGCGTGGTCGCCTCCCACGGTATCGAGGTGCTGCTGCCGCTGGCCGGCGTGATCGGGGTGATCTACCTGGCCAGCATCGCCCATATGCTGCTGATCTACGGTGGCCTGATCGGCGGCCTGGCGCGTCTCAGCCCGCTGCGCTTCTTCCGCGGCATCGCCCCGGCGCTGGCAGTGGCCTTCAGTACCTCGAGCAGCTCCGGCACCCTGCCGGTGTCCATCGAGTGCGCGCGCAAGAACCTCGGTGTGTCGCAGGGCGTAGCCGGCTTCGTGTTGCCGGTGGGCGCCACCATCAACATGGACGGCACCGCGATCTACCAGGGCGTGCTGGCGCTGTTCATCGCCCAGGCCTTCGGCATTGACCTGAATGCCGGCCAGTACCTGATGATCATCCTCACCGCCACCCTGGCCTCGATCGGCACCGCCGGCGTACCGGGTGCCGGCCTGATCATGCTCGGCCTGGTGCTGACCTCGGTCGGCCTGCCGCTGGAAGGCGTGGCGCTGATCGCCGGTATCGACCGCATCCTCGATATGGCGCGCACCACGGTGAACGTCGCCGGCGATCTGATGACCACCACCCTGGTGGGCAGCAGCGAGAAGGAGCTGGATCGCGAGATCTACAACAGCGACAACCCTGCTTGAGCAACCGCTTTCATAGGAGGCCTTCACCAGCCTCAACCTTCAGGGATGGCCTCGGCCATCCCTTTTTTTGTGGCCTGCCATCCCTGGCGGCCACCCTTCGGGCCGTCGCAAGCGACGTCAAAAACTGCTCCCGGCAGTTTTTTCCTGTCATTCAAGGATGGCTGCCGTAGGGTGCGCCGCGCGCACCGCCGGTTGGCCTGCATTACAGCCTCCAGGCCCGACGTAGCGTCTGCACCGCCTCGATGATCTGCGCCTCGGGCACCGCCGCAAAACCCAACACCAGCCCGGCGCGGGCGTCATCAGCCGTCTCGCTGCCGGGCAGCCAGTAATCGCTCAAGGGGTTCATCTCGATGCCGGCTGCGCGGGCGGCGCCGATCAGCTCACGCTCACGGGCCATGCTCTCGACCCTGATGCTCAGGTGCAGACCGGCTTCCACGGCCGGTAACGGCGAGCATCCGGGAATCGCCTGCGGCCACGCCGTGAGCAAGGCGTCACGGCGGCTGCGCGCCGCCTGACGCATGCGCCGCACATGGCGCTGGAAGTGCCCGGCAGCGATAAATTCGGCCATCACTGCCTGGGTGCCGACCTCCGAGTGGCGTATCTCCAGCGCCTGGCGCCTCGCGAAGCTTTCGGCCAGCGCGGGCGGCAGCACCATATAGCCCAGGCGCAGTGCGGGAAAGGCGAGCTTGCCGAAGGTGCCGATGTAGATCACCCGCTGCTGCTCGTCCAGCGCTGCCAAGGGCGCGAGCGGCGTGCCGCTGTAGCGGTACTCGCCGTCGTAGTCGTCCTCGATGATCCAGCCATTCACGCGCTTGGCCCATTCCAGCAAGGCCAGGCGCCTGGGCAGCGACAGGGTGATGCCGGTGGGGTATTGATGCGCGGGCGTGACATAGGCCAGCCGGCAATCGTTCAGACGCTGCAGGGCGTCAACGTCCAGGCCTTCGCCATCCACCGGCACGCCGCACAGCTGCGCGCCGGCCACGGCGAAGGCATGGCCCGCCGCGCGGTAGCCGGGGTTTTCAATGGCCACACGGTCGCCCGGTTGAATCAGCAATTGCGCGCAGAGGCTGATGGCCTGCTGCGAGCCGCAGGTGATCAATATCTGCTGCGCCTCGCAGGTCAGGCCGCGGCTGTTGCGCAGGTAGGCGGCGATGAGTTCGCGCAGCTGCAGGTCGCCAGCGGGGTCGCCATAGCCGAGTCGTGCCAGCGAGGGTTTGCGCCAGAAGCGCGCCTGCAGACGTGCCCAGGTCTCGAAGGGGAACAGGTCGAAAGCCGGCACGCCGATACGAAAGGCGCGCGGTGCGCCCGCGGCGGGCATCGCCAGGTGATGGCTCTGCAACAACTGCAGTGCCGGGCTGGCCGCTGCCGGGGCGACGGCTGCTATGGCGGCAGGCCGACGGCGCGTCAGCTCGGCGACGTAGGTGCCATCGCCGACCCGCCCGTTCACGTAGCCCTCGGCATACAGCTGGTCCAGCGCGCGGGTCACGGTGTTGCGCGAGATGCCGAGCAGGGTGGCCAGCTCACGGCTTGCCGGCAGGCGCGTGCCACTGGCCAGGCGGCCATCGAGGATGCGCTCGCGCAAGGCCTGGTAGAGCTGGCGCGCCAGGCCCTGACCGGGCTGCAGATGAATGCCGGAAAGGTCGAATGGCAAGGCGGGCGAGCGTTTCATGATGGGTAGATTGGCTCTATCAAAGTCGTCGGTAATGGACCTTACGTCAGGCCAATATCCTGCCTAGCATGGCCCCATCACGCCAGGAGAAAACGTCATGTACTGCCCCGCCGCCTTTCGCCAGGACGATCTGCCCAGCCTGCACGTGCAGATACAGGCCAGTGGACTGGCCATCGTGACCAGCGCTGGCGCACAGGGCCTTCAAGCCAGCCATCTGCCGCTGTTGCTTGAACCTGGCGAAGGCGAGCTCGGCACCCTGTACGGCCACTTCGCCCGCGCCAATCCGCACTGGCGTGACCTGGCCAGCGGCGCCGAGGCGCTGGTTGTGTTCAGTGGGCCGGACGCCTACGTGCACCCTGGCTGGTACCCGGCCAAGGCCGAGCACGGCAAGGTGGTGCCGACCTGGAATTACATCGCCGTGCATGCCTGGGGCCGGGCCGAGGTGTTCGACGAGCCGGAGCGCCTGCTGCAACTGGTAAGCCGCCTCAGCGACCGTCACGAACAAGGGCGCCCGCAGCCCTGGGCTGTCAGCGATGCGCCGCGCGCTTACATCGACGCCAAGCTGCGCGCCATCGTCGGCTTCGCCCTGCCGATTCGCCGACTCGAAGGTAAATGGAAGCTCAGCCAGAACCGCTCAGCCAGCGATCAGGCCGGCGTGCGCACCGGCCTGGCAACGTCCAACAACCCGCGCGACCACGAACTGGCGGCGCAGATGAATCCCACCGACTGATCACCGAAGGAAGGCCATCATGCTCGACATCCGCCCCATCACCGCTGCCGATCACGCCGCCTGGTTGCCGCTCTGGCAGGCTTACCAGCGTTTCTACCAGGCCGAGATCCCAACCGAGACCAGCGCCCTCACCTGGCAGCGCTTTCTCGACCCGGCCGAGCCGATGCACGCCGCCCTGGCCTGGCAGGACGGCGAGGCGGTCGGTCTGGTGCACTTCATCTATCACCGCAGTTGCTGGACGAGTGGTGACTACTGCTACCTGCAGGATCTGTTCGTCGCCGAGCACATTCGCGGCGGCGGCGTAGGCCGCGCACTGATCGAGCACGTTTACGCCGAGGCGCGCGCTGCTGGTGCCAGCCGCGTGCATTGGCTGACCCAGGAAAGCAACTACCAGGGTCGTATGCTCTACGACCGCATCGGTGACCGCTCCGGTTTCATCCAGTACAGGAAGCTCTTCTGATGACGCGTGATCTCGCTCACTGGCAACCCCGTCCAACACCGGACCAGCGCACCTTGCAAGGCCGTTTCGTGCGTCTCGAAGCACTCGATGTCGTGCGGCATGGCGATGATCTGTGGCGCGCGCTACAGGGACCGGACCCGGCGCTCTGGGATTATTTGCCCTACGGCCCGTTCATCGAGCGAGGCGTCTTCGATACCTGGCTGGCCGGCAATGCGCAGAGCCGCGATCCGCTGTTCTACGCGGTGGTCGACCTGGCCAGCGGTCGCGCCCTGGGGCTGTTCAGCTACCTGCGTATCACCGCGCAGGACGGCAGCATCGAAATCGGCCACGTCGCCTTCGGCGCGCCGATGCAGCGCACGCCAGGGGCGACCGAGGCGGTCTATCTGCTGGCGCGCCACGCCTTCGACGATCTCGGTTATCGCCGCCTGGAATGGAAGTGCGACGCGGCCAATGCCCGCTCGCTGCGCGCCGCCGAGCGCTTCGGTTTCACCCAGGAAGGGCTGTTCCGTCAGCACATGGTGCGCAAGGGCCGCAACCGTGACACCGCCTGGTTCTCCATCATCGACGGGGAATGGCCGGCATGCCGCGAGGCCTTCGAGCGCTGGCTGGCTGTGGATAACTTCGACGAGGCGGGGCGGCAGAAGCAGCGCCTGGAGGCGCTGCGGGGGTAACGCCCTACTCCATCTCGAACAACCCATCACGCAGCTGCGCGCCGCCCAGGCGCTGGCGGATGTCGTCGTCGATGCGCGGGTCGTCGGGGGCGTAGAGCATCAACTGGCGATAGGCGTTGACCCGGTTGATCTCGTTGCCCAGGTACTGCCAGACCACGCGGGTGCAGGCTGGTGTGCGGCGGTCGCCGCTGGAGACGCCGGTCTTGATGCCATTGAGGCGGATGATGCGGCTCTTGAAGCTGGGAATGAGGATGGTCTGGCTCATTTCGTTGCCGGTGAGCGACTCGTAGTCCACCAGAAACAGGCGGTCCTGCAGGAAGAACGCCGTGCCCAGGTAGCGACAGCGCACCCAGTCCTCACTGCCGCCGCGTGTGGGTTCCTGGCGCTCCTGGCGTTCTTGGCGCTCGAACAGGTAGTTGCCGCGCTCCTCGCGCAGGTGCACCAGTGACAGCAGTACGTGCCCCGGTACCGACATGCAGTTGGAGTATTCGAAGTAGTAGCCGCAGTAGCGCTCCATCGGGCTGGCCTGACGGCGCAGTGGGGCGAACAGGTCCAGCAGTGGGTCGTTGCCGCTGTGCTGCTGCGCATCGCCGCTGCGTGCGCCGATCAGGCGGGTGAACTGCTCGGCCGGCATGGCCAGCTCGAAGGGTTCGACGCCAAAGAAATCGCAGATGCGCTTGAGGTTGTGCGTGGTCGGTCGGCTCTGCCCGGCCAGGTAGCGGTTGAACTGCGCGCGGTTGATCGCCAGCTTGCGGCACACCTCGGCAATCGAGCGGTAATGGCTGCAAAGCAATTTCAGATTGCTGCCAAGGGAATCGGACATATGGCCGCTCCAGCTGATGCGAATGACGCGATTCTAGCATCAACTCGCATCAGGTCGCCGCGACCTGCGAAATTGTCCCGCGCGGCGCCTTCACCAAAGATTGCGCCACCCGCCCGGCGCGGCGCATTCCCATTCAGAACAACAAGAGAGAAAGCCTCCATGCTCGATCTTCTCAATGACCTCATCTGGAGCAAGCTGCTGATCGTGATGCTGATCGGCCTTGGCCTGTTCTTCACCATCGCCTCACGCTTCGTCCAGTTCCGCTACTTCGGTAGCATGTTCCGTATCTTCAGCGAGGCATTCCAGCGTCAGCCGGGCCAGCTCAGCTCCTTCCAGGCGCTGATGCTGTCGGTGGCCGGCCGCGTGGGCGCCGGCAATATCGCCGGTGTATCGGTGGCGATCATGCTCGGTGGTCCGGGCGCCATCTTCTGGATGTGGGTCGTGGCCCTGGTTGGCATGGCCACCAGCTACTTCGAGTGCTCGCTGGCGCAGCTGTACAAGCGTCGCGAGGCTGATGGCGGCTACCGCGGCGGCCCGGCTTTCTACATTCAGCATGGTCTCGGTCAGCGCTGGCTGGGTATCGTCGTATCGATCCTGCTGCTGGTGACCTTCGGCTTCGGCTTCAACGCCGTGCAGTCCTTCACCGTCGCCAGCTCGCTGCACGACACCTTCGGTATCCCGACCCTGGCCAGTGGCATTGCCCTGACCGTGGTGATCGGTCTGATCATCTTCGGTGGCATCAAGCGCATCGCCAAGTTCGCCGACGTGCTGGTGCCGGTGATGGCGTTCTCCTACCTGGGCATGGCGCTGCTGGTGATCGGTCTGAACATCGCCGAAGTTCCGGCCACCTTCGCCCTGATCTTCAAGAGCGCCTTCGGCCTCGAGCCGGCCTTCGCTGGTGGCATCGGTGCGGCCATCATCATGGGCGTCAAGCGCGGCCTGTTCTCCAACGAAGCCGGCCTGGGCAGTGCGCCGAACGTGGCCGCGGTCGCCGAGGTCAAGCACCCGGCTGCGCAGGGCATCGTGCAGTCGCTCAGCGTGTTCATCGACACCCTGATCCTGTGCAGCTGCACCGCGCTGATCATCCTGCTGTCCGGCGTGTATCAGCCGGGCATGGAACAGGCCGGTGTGGTGCTGACCCAGAGCGCCGTTGCCGCCGTGGTCGGCGAGTGGGGCCGGGTGTTCGTCAGCCTGGCGCTGCTGCTGTTCGTCTTCACCACCCTGATCTACAACTACTACCTGGGTGAGAACGCCCTGGGCTTCTTCAGCCAGAAGCGTGGCCCGGTGATGATCTACCGTGTGCTGGTGGTCGGCCTGGTGCTGTGGGGTTCGGTGCAGGATCTGGGCACCGTGTTCGCCTTCGCTGACGTGACCATGGGTCTGCTGGCCATCGCCAACCTGATTGCCCTGGCGCTGCTGTTCAAGGTGGGCCTGCGCCTGATGCGCGACTACGATAGCCAGATCAAGGCGGGTGTTGAGTCGCCGGTGCTGGACGCCAAGCAGTTCGCTGATCTGGACCTCGACCCTGCCGTCTGGGGTGGTCAGCCGGGTAAAACCGCCGACCAGGCGGAAATCGGTGATCGCGTCTACCAGCGTTGATCTGACTCAGATGGAAGAAGGGGGCAAGGCCCCCTTTTTCTTGCCTGCCAGCTTTGGCAGCCATTGTTCGGGCAGTCGTAAGCGACGTTGCGAATGTCGCGCAGACCCGTGATTTGTGAGGAGAGCCCATGGCGACCCCAGAAAAACTCCTGGTGCTGTACACAGGCGGCACCATCGGCATGCAGATGAGCGCGGACGGCCTGGCGCCGGCCTCGGGTTTCGAGGCGCGCATGCGCACCCAACAAGCCAGCGAGAACGTCAGCGAGCTGCCGCAATGGACCTTCCGCGAGCTGCTGCCGCTGATCGACAGCGCCAACATGAACACCGGCCACTGGCTGGCGCTGCGTGACGAGATCGTCACCGCCGTGCAGACCCATGGCCACGACGCCGTGCTGGTACTGCATGGTACCGATACCCTGGCCTACAGCGCCGCCGCGCTGAGCTTCCTGCTGCTCGGCCTCGACGTGCCGGTGGTGCTGACCGGCGCCATGCAGCCGGCCGGTGTCGATGGCGGCGATGCCTGGCCCAATCTGTTCGGCGCCATGCGCGCGCTGTATCGCGGCGTCGCGCCTGGCGTGCACCTGTACTTCAACGGCCAGCTGCTGCATGGCGCACGTTGCTCGAAGTTGCGCAGCGATGCCTTCGACGCCTTCCAGGTGCTGCCGCGTCAGCGTCAGGCCGAACGGGCCACGGTCGATGCGCGGATCGACTTCCGCCAGCCGCGCCAGCCGGTCAATCTTGCCGTGCTGCCGCTGCATCCGGCGGTGCAGGCCGGGCAGCTGCAAGCTCTGCTGACCAGCGGCGTGCAGGGGCTGCTGCTGGAGTGCTACGGCAGTGGCACCGGCCCGGCCGGCGACGCGCAATTGATGAGCGTGCTGCGTGAAGCGCATCAGCGCGGCGTGGTGCTGGCGGCAATCAGTCAGTGCCCGCAAGGCCATGTGCAGTTCGGCGTGTACGCGGCCGGCAGCCGTCTGGCCGAGGTCGGCCTGGTGTCCTGTGGCGGCATGACCCGCGAGGCGGCACTGGGCAAGCTGTTCGCCCTGCTCGGCGCCGGTTTGCCACAAGCCGAGGTTGAACACTGGCTGGCGCGCGATCTCTGTGGTGAGATGAGCGACTGATCCACCTGCCCGAACAGAGGAAGGACGATGAGTATCGAAATTCGCCCTGTAGTCGCTGCCGATCACCAAGCCTGGTTGCCCTTGTGGCAGGGCTACCAGCGCTTCTATATGACTGAGATTTCAGCCGAGACCAGCGCCGTTACCTGGCAGCGCTTTCTCGACCCCGCCGAGCCCATGGGCGCCGCCCTGGCCTGGCAGGGTGACCAGGCCATTGGCCTGGTGCACTGGGTCATCCACCGCTCGACCTGGACCACCGGTGACTATTGCTACCTGCAGGACCTGTTCGTCGCCAAGGGCCAGCGCAGTGGCGGCGTTGGTCGTCAGCTGATCCAGCATGTCTACGAGCAGGCGCGTGCTGCCGGCTGTTCACGGGTGCATTGGCTGACGCACGAGAGCAACAGCCAGGCCAAGCTGCTGTACGAGCGCATCGGTGAGCGCTCGGGATTCGTGCAGTACCGCAAGCTCTTGTAGGTGGGGGCGAGAGAGGGAGGTTGGCATGCATTGCGCATCGCCAGTGCTCCCTCGTCTTCAAGCTGACAGCCATGAACAAGCTCGACAACGCTCTGCTGAATATCCTGATCAAGGACTCGCGCACGTCTTTTGCCGATATTGCTCGCCAGCTCAATATATCCAGAGCCCACGCACGCACTCGGGTACAGGCCCTGGTCGATACCGGCGTCATCGAGAAATTCACCGCTGTGGTGAATCCGGAAAAGCTCGGCAAGGGTATTTCCACCTTCGTCGATCTTACTGTCGCGCCGCATGCTATCGAAGCCGTCGCCGAGCGACTCTCGGCTACCGTGGAGGTGGTCAGCCTGTACATCATGAGTGATCTGAAAAGCCTGCACATTCACACGTTGACCGACAGCTACGAGACCTTCGATGCCTTCGTGCGCGAGCATATCTTCAACCACCCGGAGATTCTCACGGTTGACTGCAAGGCACTGATGACGCGGGTGAAGCACCGACGCGGCGGTGCTCGTCTGTAACATCCTGATACATCGAGCTATTTCTCACTGTTCCGGAGGCGTCGGCGCCTTAAAAAAGCGCTCAGTGCGCTCATCTAGTGCATAACTGACATTCGTCAGTTGAAGGCAAGGTCAGCGGACCGATCGTATGCAAATGGTTTGGCACTGCTGACAAATGTATTCATTACCCGAGGCGTATTGACGATTCGTCGCGAGCGACAGCCCAGAGGTGCTTATTTTTTGTGCAGTCTGGCTAACGGCCATATTCTTCAAAAAATAGATAAGTCATTATAAAACAATAAGTTATATATATTTTTCTACTGGCACGCGTGTTGCTCTAGGGCTTCCAGACCACTTTACATCCGATAGGCCATCCCGCTGATCGGAGCCACTGTGTAACTGGAGACCGCCCCATGAGCCTTAACCGTCGTAAATTCCTCGGTGCTGGAGCCGTTGCCGCAGGCGCAAGCCTGACCCTGGGTGCCTCGGGCATCGCCGCTGCCAGCGAGAAAACCTTCAACTGGAAGATGACCAACGCCTACGCGCCCGGCTCACCGTTCTATGTGCAGGGGCCGGGCAGCCCGACCGATTTCTGCAAGCGCGTCGAGGCCATGTCCAATGGCCGCCTGAAGATCCAGCATTTCGCTGCTGGCGAGCTGATCCCGGCGCTCGAAGGCTTCGATGCGGTGTCCAGTGGCATGGTGGAAATGAACGCCGCCAATGCCTTCTTCTGGGCCGGCAAGATCCCCGCCGCGCAGTTCTTCACCGCCGTGCCCTTCGGCATGAATACCCAGGGCATGAACGCCTGGCTGTACAACGGTGGCGCGCTGCAACTCTGGGAAGAGCTCTACGCGCCCCATGGTCTGGTGCCGATGCCCATGGGCAACACCGGCACCCAGATGACCGGCTGGTTCCGTCAGCCACTGGAAAACGTCGATAGCCTCAAGGGCCTGAAAATGCGTGTGCCGGGCCTGGCCGGCAAGGTCTACAGCGAACTGGGCGTGGCGGTAAGGCTGCTGCCTGGCGGCGAGATTTTCCCGGCGCTGGAGCGCGGAGTGATCGACGCTGCCGAATTCGTCGGGCCCTACCAGGACCGCCGCATGGGCCTGCATAAAGCCGCGAAGAACTACTACACCACCGGCTGGCACGAGCCGACCAACGTCACCGAGCTGATCATCAACAAGAAGGCCTGGGACAGCCTGCCAGCCGACCTGCAAGCCATCGTGCGCATCTGCGCCCAGGCCTGCAATGCCGAGAGCCTGGCATGGTCCGATGCGGTCAACGCCGATGCACTCGAAGATCTGGTGACCAATGAAGGTGTGATCGCCAAACCGCTGCCCACCGACATCATCACCCGCCTGCGCGAGGTCACCAACGACACCCTCGCCAGCATGGCTGCCGCCGATCCGAGCACGCGCAAAGTGCACGATCACTTCATGGCGTTTCGCAAGAAGTACAGCAGCTGGTCGGCCACCGGCGAAAAAGGCTTCATGGACCTGGGGGTGTGAGGCGATGCATGCTGTGATCAACCGCATCGAGCAGTTGGTCGAGACCCTGGGCAGTCTGGCACGCGGCTGCGTGCTGGTGCTGGTCCTGCTGGTGTCGGCCAACGTGCTGATCCGCTATGGCTTTTCCGTGAGCCCGGTGGCGTTGCAGGAGCTTGAATGGTTTCTGATTTCGCCCATCGCGCTGCTCGGCATCTCCTACGTGTTGAAACACCGCGCCGATGTGCGGGTGGACTTCATCTACGAGAAGTTCCAGCCACGCACCCAGGCTGCAGTGGATCTGTTCAGTGCCCTGGCGACCTGCCTGATCGGCGCGTTCCTGGCCTGGGTCTGCTGGCATTACATGATGCAGTCCTACGCCATTGGCGAAGGCTCGCCGGACCCCGGCGGCCTGCCCCATCGCTTTCTGGTCAAGGCCTTCCTGCCGCTGGGTTTTGCCCTGTTTGCCCTGCAAGGCATTGCTGACACCCTGCGTGCCCTCAAGGGCCTGCTCGCATCCAACCCGACACCTGAGGAGGCCTTGCCATGAGCCCCAATGAATGGCTGGCAATCCTGATGGTGCTCGCCTTTTTCTCGATGATGATGGTCGGCGTACCGGTGGCCATCTCCCTGGCTGTGTCCGGTTTCGCCGCCGGCCTGATCGGTTTCGGCCCGATGCTGTTCAGCCTGCTACCGGCGCGCATGTTTGGCGTGGTCAGCAACTACACGCTGCTGGCGATTCCGCTGTTTACCTTCATGGGGGTGATGCTGGAGAAATCCAGGGTCGCCGAGGACATGCTGGAGACGGTTGGCCAGGCCATGGGTGGCCTCAACGGCGGCATGGGCCTGGCCATCGTGCTGGTCGGCGTGCTGCTCGGTGCCTCGACCGGTATCGTTGGCGCCACCGTGGTGACCATCGGCCTGCTGACCCTGCCGGTGCTGCTGCGCCGTGGCTACAAACCCAGCGTGGCCTGCGGCACCATCTGCGCCTCCGGCACCCTGGGGCAGATCATTCCGCCGAGCCTGGTGCTGATTCTGCTGGCCGATATTCTCGGCGAGTCGGTGGGTTCGATCTTCGCCGCGGCCTTTATTCCCAGCCTGATGCTGGCCGGCGTCTACATCGTCTACATGCTGCTGCTCGGCTGGCTGCGCCCGCAGTGGGTGCCGGCGATTCCTGCCGAGGAGCGCGCGCTGATCAGCCGCAAACAGCTGTGGCAGAACATCGCCAAATCGGTATTGCCGCCGCTGCTGCTGGTGGTCTGTGTGCTTGGCTCGATCATCGGCGGCCTGGCCGCGCCGACCGAAGCGGCCTCCATCGGTGCACTTGGCGCGCTGGTCATCGCCGGCTGCGCCAGACGTCTGAACCGAGATACCCTCAAGCAGACCCTGCACGGCACCCTGAGCATCAGCGCGATGATCTTCCTCATCCTGCTCTGCTCGCAGCCGTTCTCCCTGGCCTTCCGCGGCCTGGGCGGCGAAGCCCTGGTGCATGATCTGTTCAGCCTGCTGCCGGGCGGCGAACTGGGCGCGATCCTGTTCCTTATGGTGCTGCTGTTCGTGCTCGGTTTCTTTCTGGAATGGATCGAGATCTCCTACATCGCCCTGCCGATGTTCCTGCCAGTGTTCATGGGCTATGGCACCGACATGGTCTGGCTGGCGATTCTGGTGGCGTTGAACCTGCAGATGTCATTCCTCACGCCACCGTTCGGTTGGGCGCTGTTCTTCCTCAAGGGCGTGGCGCCACCAGGCATCAGCACCAAGGACATTTACATCGGCGCACTGCCCTTCGTGGCTCTGCAGATGCTCGCGGTGGCCCTGGTGTTCGCCTTCCCGACCCTGGCGACCTGGCTGCCTAAGGCAATCGGCTGGTAACACTCACATAAGAGAACGCCTATGGAATTTTTCTCTGCCTACAGCCCGCTGTGGCTGGCCGGGCTGGTCAGCGCTCTGCTGCTGACCGGCGCGGTGGCCGGCATTCTCGCCGGCTTGCTCGGCGTCGGTGGCGGTATCGTCATCGTGCCGGTGCTGTATCACCTGTTCACCCTGCTCGGCATTGATCCTGAAGTACGTATGCACGTGGCGGTCGGCACCTCGCTGGCGGCCATCGTGCCGACCTCGATCATCTCCGCCAGGGCGCACTACAAGCGCGGCGGGCTCAAGCCGGAACTGCTCAAGCCGCTGATCCCCGGCACCTTGGTCGGCGTGCTGATCGGTGCGTTGCTAAGCGGCTATCTCAGCGGCCAGGTGCTGGCGGCGATCTTCGCTGTGATCGCCCTGCTGGTGGCGCTGAACATGGCGGTCGAGCGCAACCTGAGCCTGCGCGACGGGCTGCCCGGCACAGCCGGTACCGGTGTGCTCGGGGTGTTCATCGGCAGCCTGTCGACCCTGATGGGCATTGGCGGCGGCACCCTCAGCGTGCCGATCCTCAATGCCTGCCGCACGCCCATGCACATCGCCGTCGGTACCGGCGCCGCTTTGGGTGTGGTGATCAGCCTGCCCGGCGCCCTGGCCTACCTGATCAACGGCCTGGGTGCGGACAACCTGCCACCGGCCACCCTGGGCTACGTCAACCTGCTCGGCCTGGCGATGATCGTGCCGGTGACCATGCTCACCGCGCCCTGGGGCGCACGCATCGCCCATGCCATCAACGCGCGCCTGCTGCGCCGTCTGTTTGCCCTGTTTTTGGCCCTTACAGCAGTACGCATGCTGTTTGGCGCCTTTGCCCTCTGAGGAACGATCATGCTGAAAAGTACCCACGCCACCCGCGGCATTTTCGTCGCCCCCCATCACCTGGCCGCCCAGGCCGGCCGTGACGTGCTCAAGGCCGGCGGCAACGCTGTCGAAGCCATGGTCGCCGCGGCTGCCAGCATCGCGGTGGTCTATCCGCACATGAACGCCATTGGCGGTGACGGCTTCTGGCTGATCCACGAGCCGGGCAAGGCCCCGGTGGCCATCGACGCCTGCGGTAGCAGCGCGGCCCTGGCTGATCGCGCGTTCTACGCTGGCCTGGAGGCGATCCCCAGCCGTGGTCCGACGGCCGCGCTTACCGTCGCCGGGACCATCGGCGGCTGGGCCAAGGCTCTGGAAGTGGCATCCGCATGGGGGACGCCGCTGCCGCTGCGCGACTTGCTCGCCGAGGCTATTGGCCAGGCGCGCAACGGTATCGTTGTCAGCCGCAGCCAGGCGCATCTGACGCGGGTCAAGTTCGATGAACTCAAGGACGTGCCGGGTTTCGCCGATGTCTATCTGAACAATGGTCAGGTGCCCGCCGAAGGCAGCCTGATGAAGCAGACGGCTTTGGGCGACACACTGGCGCACCTGGCAGAAAAAGGCCTGGATGACTTCTACCGAGGTGAGCTGGCCACGCGCATGGCTGCCGAGCTGGAACAACTGGGCAGCCCGCTGCGCCTGGCCGATCTGCAGGCCTACCAGGCCCAGGTGGTTACCCCGCTGCAGGTGCGTCTGGGCGACGCCACCCTGTACAACATGCCACCGCCAACCCAGGGACTGGCCTCGCTACTGATCCTCGGCGTGTTCGAGCGCCTCAAGGTCGCCGAGGCCGAAGGCTTCGCCCATGTGCATGGCCTGGTCGAATCGACCAAGCAGGCATTCATGATTCGTGATCGTGTGGTCACCGACCCGCGCCGCGTGCCGGCCGACCCGCAAGGCTTTCTCGCCCCGGAAAACCTCGACGCCCTGGCGGCGGCGGTCGACCCTGACCGCGCCCTGGAATGGCCGCGCCCGACCTCGCCCGGCGACACCATCTGGATGGGCTGCATCGACAGCGAAGGCCGCGCGGTGAGCTTTATCCAGAGTGTGTACTGGGAGTTCGGCTCTGGCATGGTGCTGCCGTCCAGCGGCGTGGCCTGGCAGAACCGTGGCATCAGCTTCTCCCTCGACCCGGCCGCGCTGCAGGCCTTGGAGCCGGGGCGCAAGCCGTTCCACACTCTCAACCCGGCGCTGGCGTTGTTCGACGACGGCCGCGTGCTGAGCTACGGCACCATGGGCGGCGAAGGCCAACCGCAAACCCAGGCCGCGCTGTTCAGCCGTTATCGTCTGGGCAGCGACCTGCAGGCCGCCATCACCGCGCCGCGCTGGCTGCTGGGGCGCACCTGGGGCGACGTCAGCACCAGTCTCAAGCTGGAGAATCGCTTCTCCGCCGAGCTGATCGAGCAATTGCGCGCCGCCGGCCATGTGATCGAGGTGCTGGACGAAGCCTTCAGCGACACCATGGGCCACGCTGGCGCGCTGCTACGCCACCCCAGCGGCGTTCTCGAAGGCGCTGCGGACCCGCGTAGCGACGGCAGCGTCTGTGGTTTGTAAAAGGGGCGTTGCAACCCTGTGCAGGCCATAACACACACCTGTAGGAGCCCCGCCTCGGGGCGAAGCGGTTGCTGCCACTCAGTGAAATCGAGGGTGTACACCGCATTCGTCGCGAGGCGCGACTCCTACAACAGGTCAACAGGCCCTATGGCCGGCGCGCGATGAAATCGATTTCCACCAGCGCGTGCCGCGCCAGCCCGGTGGTGCCGATGCAGGTGCGTGCCGGGCGTTTGCCTTCGGGGAAGTAGCTGGCGTAAACCGCGTTGAAGCGCTCGTAATCGCCATAGAAGTCAGTGAGGAACGCGCGCGCCGAGACCACGTTTTCCAACCCCAGCCCCAGACCTTTCAAGACCACCAGCAGGTTGTCGAAGGTCTTGTGGGTTTGCGCCTCGATGCCTTCGGGCAGCGGCGCCGCTTCGTTGCCTGGATCGATGGGCAACTGGCCGGTGATGAACACCCAGCCATCGGCTTCGCAGGCGTGGGAGAACGGTGCGACCGGCGCGGGCGCAGCGGCGAACATGTGGTATTCGGGCATCGACATGGGCACTCCTGGTCTTTTCGTCAGTGGCCGCACGACGGCGCGGCCTGCTGCGACCATACCCTATCGAATCAGAACACCGACCAGCCGATGCGCTCGCTGAGCAGCTCCAGCGCCTTGATCCCGGCCAGGGAGTTACCTGCAGCGTTCAACTCCGGTGACCACACACAGACACTGAACTGCCCTGGTACCACCGCGACGATGCCGCCGCCGACGCCGCTCTTGCCCGGCAGGCCGACGCGATAAGCGAAGTTGCCGGCTTCGTCGTACAGGCCGCTGGTAGCCATGATGGCGTTGATCTGCTTGGTCTGGCGGGGCGACAGCACCTGTTCGCCGCTGTGCTGGCAGAAGCCTTCATTGGCCAGGAAGCCGAAAGCGCGCGCCAGGTCGACGCAGCTCATGCGCAGCGCGCAGCAGCTGAAGTAGCTGCGCAGTACGGCCTCGACTTCGTTGTGAAAATTGCCGAACGACTGCATCAGGTAGGCTGCTGCGGCGTTGCGCGCGCGGTGCTGGTACTCCGACTCGGCGACGTGGTTGTCCACCGTCACTTCGGGGTTGCCCGATAGGCGCCGGACGAAGTCGCGCATCGACAGCGCCGGTGCAGCGTAGCGCGACTGATTGATGTCGCAGATCACCAGGGCGCCGGCATTGATGAACGGGTTGCGCGGCTTGCCACGCTCGAACTCCAGCTGCACCAGCGAGTTGAACGGCTGCCCGGACGGCTCGTGGCCGAGGCGCTGCCAGATGCTTTCGCCGCGGTGGCCGATGGCCTGGACCAGGCTGAACACCTTGGAAATGCTCTGGATCGAGAAGGGCGTGCGGGCATCGCCGGCGACATGCACCTGGCCGTCGTTGCCATACACGGCGATGCCCAGTTGATCGGGCACCACGCTGGCCAGTGCGGGAATGTAGTCGGCCACCTTGCCCTGGCCGATCAGTGGGCGGACTTCATCGAGAATTTCGTTCAACAACGCTTGCATGCTCAGGCTCGCGAGGGCGTCGGGCATTGCCCGGCAGGTCTGAGCTAGACGCCCATTGACGGACACGAATCACAGCGCGCGGCTTGCTCTGCACGGTTCTGCGCCCTAGTCTCGGCCTCTTCCTGTCGACGGCGTAGCCTGATGTCCACCGTTCTCAACGTCCTGTTGCCGATCTTCGGTCTGATCCTGGTCGGCTACATCTGCCGGCGAACTAATCGCCTGGGGCCGACTGCGGCATCGGAGATGAATCGCTTCGTGGTCTGGCTCGGCCTGCCGGCCCTGCTCTTCAGCCTCACGGCCAAGGCCGACTGGGCGCAGATCTGGCAGCCGGGGTTCCTGCTCGCCTTCACCGGCGGCATGCTCGCGGTGTTTCTGGTCACGCTGGCATACCGCTGGAAAACCACCGGCAGCCTGGTCGACGCCAGCATCGATGGGCTCAGTGCCGGTTATGCCAACACCGGCTACATCGGCATTCCGCTGTGCGTGCTGGTACTGGGTGAGGACGGCATGGCGCCCGCGCTGATCGCCTCGCTGCTGGTGGTCTGCGTGCTGTTCGGCCTGGCGGTGGTGTGCATCGAAGTAGGTCTGCAGAGCAAGAAGGGGCTGGGTGGCGCCATCGTTCAGGTGGTCACCGCCCTGTTGAAGAACCCGCTGGTGGTCGCGCCACTGCTCGGTGCTGCCTGGGCCTTTGGTGGCGTGCAGATGCCCGCGGCACTGGACGAGTTTCTCCGCTTGCTCGGCGCGGCCACCGTACCCTGTGCACTGGTGTCGCTGGGATTGTTCCTGGCGCAGCGCCAGAGCGGGCCGAGCGAAGGCGCCTGGCCGCTGGTGGCGCTGAAGCTGGTACTGCAACCGCTGGTGACCTGGTTCATCGCTTTCGTGCTGCTCGACCTGCCAGCCTTCTGGGCGCATGCCGCGTTGCTGCTCAGCGCCCTGCCGACCGGCACCGGGCCGTTCATGCTGGCCGAGTACTACCAGCGCCAGGCGGCGCTGGTGTCGCGGGCGATCCTGTTTTCCACCCTCGGTTCGCTGCTGACCCTGTCGCTGATCCTGCTGGCGATCAGCCCTTGAGCTGCAGCTCCACGCCCAGTTGCTGTGACAGGCAGGGCCAGCGCTGCCAGGCCGATGCGGTATCCGGCGCCGCCAGGCGCTCGCGGTAGGCCTGCACCGAGGGTTGGTCGAAGCTGGCGTCATCAAGCATGCCGGTCAAGGCATGATGCACGGCTTCGTCGAGCTGATTGGCGAAGGGTTCGCCGATCAGCTGGTGGGCGATCAGATTGGCGCGCGTGGTGTCCAGCGGGATCAGCGGCTGGCCGAGGTGGGCGATATAGCGGTCATTGACCTCCTCCACCAGGCGATGGGCCAGATAGGCCTCGTCGAGCAGGCCTTCGAGTCCTTCGTGGCCTTCCATCAGCGCCGGTGGCTGCAGGAAGAAATGCTCGGCGATCTTCAGCACCGGTTTCACAGCGGCCTCGATTCCCGCTTCGCGCGCGACCTCGGCAGCGGCATCGAGCACATCCGGCACCTCCTCGATATAAGCGATGACGAATGCGCTCAGAGCCCCTGGCGCATCCTCCTTCGGCAGGCGGATGGACGGGTGCAGGCGCTCCAGCTGAGTCTGCAGGAAGCGCGAGAGAGCCTGGCTGCCGCTTTCCTGCTGGCGAGCCTGAGCGATCAATTGACGAAGGGCAGCGGTGTTCATGACGGCTCCTACATTTCAGGACATGGGCGTGAACATTAGCCGGCCGTTTGGTCGGGCTAAGACGCGATTGTCATAATTTTTTCATACTTATGCGAGTTAGCTATAACTGCCTGTATCAGAACGGCTACACCCCGCGTCATTCGGGGCGTTTAGGACAAGGCTTGCGCGCCCTCGGCCATTTTTGCACGCACGTTGCGAGGTGAAACTCGCCGTCTATACTCGAGTTCGAAAGGCAGTACCTGATGGAACCGGACGAGCTCAGGCACGGAGAGGTTTCGGCAGTAGTCGCCAGCAGTTGAGCGCGGTGCGCGGACAGTGAGTCCGCCATGTCGCTCTATGGCAGTCGATCCCTTAGCCGCAGGCTCAGCCGGCGGGATAAAAAGAACAATCAAGGGGAACCCGCAATGATGCGACATCCACGAGTCTGGATGGGCCTCCTGCTGTGGCTGGCATTAGGCTCGGCGCACGCGCAGTGGACGGTCAATATGGCGCCCGGCGTAACCGACGTCAGCCGCTCCGTCTTCGATCTGCACATGACCATTTTCTGGATCTGCGTTGTGATCGGTGTGATCGTGTTCGGTGCCATGTTCTGGTCGATGATCATGCACCGCCGCTCCACCGGCCAGAAACCCGCGCATTTTCACGAAAGCACCACCGTCGAGATTCTCTGGACCGTGGTGCCGCTGGCCATTCTGGTGGTGATGGCGATCCCGGCGACCAAGACGCTGATCGAGATCTACGACACTTCCGAGTCCGAGCTGGATATTCAGGTCACTGGCTACCAATGGAAGTGGCACTACAAATACCTGGGTCAGGACGTCGAGTTCTTCAGCAACCTGACCACGCCGCGTTCGCAGATCAACAACCGCGAAGCCAAGGGCGAACACTACCTGCTGGAAGTCGATGAGCCGCTGGTGGTGCCGGTGGGCACCAAGGTGCGCTTCCTGATTACCGCCGCTGACGTCATCCACTCCTGGTGGGTGCCTGCACTGGCAGTGAAGAAGGACGCCATCCCCGGATTCATCAACGAATCCTGGACGCGCATCGAGGAACCCGGCATCTACCGTGGCCAGTGCACCGAGCTGTGCGGCAAGGACCACGGCTTCATGCCGGTGGTGGTCGAGGCCAAGTCCAAGGAAGACTTCGATGCCTGGCTGGCCGAGCGCAAGGAGGCAGCCGCCGCCGAGCGTGAGCTGACCAGCAAGGAATGGACCATGGAAGAGCTGATGGCGCGTGGCGAGAAAGCCTACGTTACTGCCTGCGCAGCCTGCCACCAGCCTAATGGTGAAGGTTTGCCACCGATGTTCCCAGCGCTCAAGGGCTCGGCCATCGCCAAGGGGCCAGCCGAGGGGCATATCGACATCGTCTACAACGGCAAGCCGGGCACCTCCATGGCCGCCTTCGGCAAGCAGCTGTCGCCGGTCGATCTGGCCGCCATCATCACCTACGAGCGCAACGCCTGGGGCAACAATGTCGGTGACATGGTCACGCCCAAGGACATTCTCGATTTCTCCAAGGCGCAGGAGTAAGGACATGAGTGCAGTGATCGACCACGGTCATACTGACCACCACCATGGCCCGGCCAAGGGCCTGATGCGCTGGGTGCTGACCACCAACCACAAGGACATCGGCACGATGTACCTGTGGTTCAGCTTCTGCATGTTCCTGCTCGGCGGCTCGATGGCGATGGTGATTCGCGCCGAGTTGTTCCAGCCGGGCCTGCAGATCGTGCAGCCGGAATTCTTCAACCAGATGACCACCATGCACGGCCTGATCATGGTCTTCGGCGCGGTGATGCCGGCCTTCGTCGGCCTGGCCAACTGGATGATCCCGCTGATGATCGGCGCGCCGGACATGGCCCTGCCACGGATGAACAACTTCAGCTTCTGGCTGCTGCCAGCGGCCTTTGGCCTGTTGATCAGCACGCTGTTCATGGAGGGCGGAGGGCCGAACTTCGGCTGGACGTTCTATGCGCCGCTGTCGACGACCTACGGGCCGGAGAGCACGACCTTCTTCATCTTCGCCATCCACCTGATGGGCATCAGTTCGATCATGGGGGCGATCAACGTGGTCGCCACCATCCTCAACCTGCGCGCCCCCGGCATGACGCTGATGAAGATGCCGCTGTTCGTCTGGACCTGGCTGATCACCGCCTTCCTGTTGATCGCGGTGATGCCGGTACTGGCTGGCTGCGTGACCATGATGCTGATGGACATCCACTTCGGCACCAGCTTCTTCAATGCTGCCGGTGGTGGTGATCCGGTCTTGTTCCAGCACGTGTTCTGGTTCTTCGGCCACCCCGAGGTGTACATCATGATCCTGCCCGCCTTCGGCGCGGTCAGCTCGATCATCCCGGCCTTCGCGCGCAAGCCGCTGTTCGGCTACACCTCGATGGTCTACGCCACCGCCTCGATCGCCTTCCTGTCGTTCATCGTCTGGGCGCACCACATGTTCACCGTGGGCATCCCGCTGACCGGCGAGCTGTTCTTCATGTACGCCACCATGCTGATTGCCGTGCCCACCGGGGTGAAGGTGTTCAACTGGGCCAGCACCATGTGGCAGGGCTCGATGACCTTCGAGGCGCCGATGCTGTTCTCGGTGGCCTTCGTCATCCTGTTTACCATCGGCGGCTTCTCCGGGCTGATGCTGGCCATCGCCCCGGCGGACTTCCAGTACCACGACACCTACTTTGTGGTGGCGCACTTCCACTACGTGCTGGTACCCGGTGCGATCTTCGGCATCTTCGCCTCGGCCTACTACTGGCTGCCGAAATGGACCGGCCACATGTATGACGAAACCCTGGCCAAGCTGCATTTCTGGATGAGCTTCGTCGGCATGAACCTGGCGTTCTTCCCGATGCACTTCGTTGGCCTGGCCGGCATGCCGCGGCGTATCCCCGACTACAACATGATGTTCGCCAACTTCAACATGGTCTCCAGCATCGGTGCCTTCATGTTCGGGGCCACCCAGCTGCTGTTCCTGTTCATCGTCATCAAGTGCATTCGCGGCGGCAAGCCGGCCCCGGCCAAACCCTGGGACGGTGCCGAAGGCCTGGAGTGGACGGTGCCGTCACCGGCGCCCTATCACACCTTCAGCACGCCACCGGAAGTGAAATAGGAGGTCTGCCGTGAGCGAGGTCATCGCGACTCGTCGCCTGGTTACCCGTCTGCTGCTCGTGGTGGTGGTGATGTTCTGCTTCGGCATCTTCATCCTGCCGCCGTTCTACGACGCCATGTGCCGGGTGTTCGGTATCAACGGCAAGACGGCCGGGGCCTACCAGGGCGAGCAAATGGTGGATGAGCAGCGTCAGGTGCGCGTGCAGTTTCTCGCCACCAACGCCGCCGGCATGGTCTGGGAGTTCGGCCCGCAGGCTGACGAGATCCTGGTCCATCCGGGGGAAGCGCGCGACATGCTGTTCGTGGCCTACAACCCCAGCGACCAGCCGATGAGCGCGCAGGCGATTCCCAGCGTATCGCCCTCGAAGGCGGCGGCCTTCTTTCACAAGACCGAGTGTTTCTGCTTCACCCAGCAGGTGTTGCAACCGGGCGAGCGCATCGAGATGCCGGTGCGTTTCATCGTCGACAGGGATCTACCCAAGGACGTGAAGCACCTGACCCTGGGCTACACCCTGTTCGATATCACCGCGCGCAAACCGCCAGTGGCACAGGCTCCATAAGGAGAACAACAATGTCGAGTCACGAAAGTCACGAGAACTATTACGTACCGGCGCAGAGCAAGTGGCCCATCGTCGCCACTATCGGCCTGCTGGTCAGCTTCTACGGTGTCGGTACCTGGTTCAACGATCTGTCGGCAGGCCGCGAAGGTTCCAACGGACCGCTGATCTTCTTCGTCGGCGGGCTGATTCTGGCCTGGATGCTGTTCGGCTGGTTCGGTAACGTCATCAAGGAAAGTCGTAGCGGTTTGTACAGCGCGCAGATGGACCGCTCCTTCCGCTGGGGCATGAGCTGGTTCATCTTCTCCGAGGTGATGTTCTTCGCCGCCTTCTTCGGCGCCCTGTTCTATATCCGTACCTGGGCCGGCCCCTGGCTTGGCGGCGAGGGTGACAAGGGCGTGGCCAACATGCTCTGGGAAGGTTTCGAATACAGCTGGCCGCTGTTGCAGAACCCCGACTCCAAGCTGTTCCCGCCGCCAACCGGGGTGATCGACCCCTGGCACCTGCCGCTGGTCAACACCATCTTGCTGGTGTCATCCAGCTTCACCATTACCCTGGCTCACCACGCGCTGAAGAAGAACCACCGTGGCCCGCTCAAGGCCTGGCTGGCGGCGACCATCGTCCTCGCCCTGGCGTTCCTGTTCTTTCAGGTCGAGGAATACATCGAGGCCTATACCGAGCTGGGGCTGACCCTGGGTTCGGGCATCTATGGCGCCACCTTCTTCATGCTCACCGGCTTCCACGGCGCGCATGTGACCTTGGGCACCATCATCCTGATCGTGATGCTGGTGCGCATCACGCGCGGGCATTTCGACGCCGATCAGCACTTCGGCTTCGAGGCGGCCGCCTGGTATTGGCACTTCGTCGATGTGGTCTGGCTGGGATTGTTCGTCTTCGTCTACGTACTGTAGCGGGGGCTACCACGTAACGTGGGACACCAGTTGCCCTGAGTAGAAGCCCCAGGCGACCAAGGCAACGGTAATGGCGGTAAGGCCGACACGGACAGTCAGCGCGCCAACCACGCGGGAACCATGGCCCTCATCCTTGACCAGGAAGAACAGGCCGCTGAACAGGCTGGCGATGGTTGCCAGCAGCATGAGGACGATCGCGGCCTTGAGCATGTGAGACTCCGGGGGATTGACGTGATGCATTGCAGTATAGCCAGCAACCCCGATCGTAACGGCAGGGCGCAATGAGCGCCTTCCGTCCTGGTTGGTTGCCCAGCGTGCTGGTTGCCCTGCTGCTGCCGGGGTTGCTCTGGCTGGGCTTCTGGCAGCTGCAGCGTGGCGATGAGAAGCGTCAGCTATTGTCCAGCTTCGAGGCGCGGCGCCAGGCCGAGCCGATCAGTCTCGAGCAACTCGAGCCCATGCCGGACCCCGCCTACCGCCGCGTTCACCTGCGTGGGCACTTCGATACCGAGCACAGCCTGCTGCTGGACAGCCGCATTCGTGATGGTCATGCCGGTGTCGAGTTGCTGCAGCCTTTTTACGATCAGTCCAGCGGCCTCTGGGTGTTGCTCAACCGTGGCTGGCTACCCTGGCCGGACCGGCGCACGCCGCCGCACTTCGATACGCCCGACGGCATGCTGCAGCTCACGGCCTGGGTCTACGTGGCGCCTTCTGGCGGTTTGAATTTGCGATCCGGCGCGGCATCCGAAGGCTGGCCGCGCCTGATCACGCAGGTCGAGGCCGACAGCCTCTGGCGCCAACTGGGCCGTGGTGGCCTGCCTTTCGAGGTGCGCCTGGAGTCCGGGCCGGCCAGTTATCGCGTCGACTGGCCAATCGTGGCCATGAGTCCCAGCAAGCATCTGGGCTATGCGGTGCAGTGGTTCTCCTTGGCTGCCGCTCTGCTTGGTCTGTTCATCTATCTCGGAATTCACAATGCACGGGAGCGTCGTCATGAACCCAGCCATCGCCATGCCTGAGGCACCGCGCAAGGGGCGTGGTCGCCTGCAGTTGTTGTTGATCCTGGCCATTGCCATCGGCCCGATGTTCCTGGCCAGCGCCATGTACCAGTGGCGCTTCTGGGTACCGGAAACGCGCAGCTACCACGGCGTGCTGATCGGCGATGGGCGCACCCTGGCCGATCTCGGCGTGCAGGGTGAGGTGGAGCCGCTGTGGCAGATTCTGGTGACAGCACCGGGCGCATGTGAGGCCGACTGTCAGCAGCTGGTTTACCTGGCGCGGCAGATCCAGATCGGTCTCAACCGCGAGACTGCCCGCGCCAGTCACGGCCTGGCGCTGGCCGAACCATTGCCGGCCGAGTACGACGCCACGCTCAAGCGCGAGTACCCGCAGCTTGGACGCTATCAGCTGGATCTGCAGGCCTACGACAAGGCCGCCGAGGCGTTACCGGGTGCACAGCTGTGGCTGGTCGATCCACACGGCAACCTGGTGCTGCGCTATCCGGCCGGCAGCAAGGGCAAGGCCATTCTCGATGATCTGCGCTACCTGCTGAAAATTTCCCTGATCGGTTGACGCCACGCTCTGTCCATATCGACAGAGCGTAAGGCCCAGTGCCCAAGGAGTAGACATGCACAAGCCCGGTTACCGTCTAGCGTTGTTCGCGACCCTCCTGACCGTGGTGGTGGTGCTGCTAGGTGCCTACACCCGACTGACCCATGCCGGTCTGGGTTGTCCGGATTGGCCGGGTTGCTACGGCTTTCTCGGCGTGCCGATGAGCGAGCACAAGCAGGCCATCGCCGAAGCACGTTTTCCCGCGGCCCCGGTAGAGGTCGCCAAGGGCTGGTACGAGATGATCCATCGCTACTTCGCCGGCGTCTTGGGGCTGGTGATCCTCGTCATTGCTGCCCAGGCCGTGCGCCGTCGCGCGGAGCCAACCCAGCCGCTCAAGTTGCCGTTGGCGATTCTGGCGCTGGTGATCCTGCAGGGCGCGTTCGGCATGTGGACGGTCACCCTGCAGCTGTGGCCGCAGGTGGTCACAGCTCATCTGCTCGGCGGTTTCGCCACGCTCAGTCTGTTGACCTTGCTGACTTTGCGTCTGTCTGGGCGCTTCGCCCCGCTGCAACTGCCGGGACGCCTGCGGACATTGGCGGCGGCGTGCCTGCTGTTGGTGATCGGGCAGATCACCCTCGGCGGCTGGGTCAGCTCCAATTACGCTGCCGTCGCCTGCGTCGACCTGCCCACCTGTCACGGCGAGTGGTGGCCGGCGATGGATTTCGGCAAGGGCTTTCACCTGACCCAGCACATCGGCCCCAACTACCTGGGCGGACAACTCGACAGCGACGCGCGCACCGCCATTCACATGAGCCATCGCATCGGGGCGCTGCTGGTAACGCTGGCGCTATTGGCACTGGCCTGGCAACTGCGCATTGCCAAGCTACCGCGCCTGGCCGGTCTGCTACTGCTGGCGCTGGCCCTGCAGGTTGGCTTGGGCATCAGCAACGTGATCTTCCATCTGCCGCTGCTGGTGGCGGTGGCGCACAACGCAGGTGGCGCTGCTCTGCTGCTGGTTATGGTGCTGATCAACTATCGCCTGAGGACTGTTTCTGCGACGACTCGCGAAGCATCCGGTCTGGCAGGCAGGCGCACGACTCTGGTTTCCAACGGTCTGGTTCAAGGCCGGTAAATAACGAATCAAGGAGCAATGCCATGGCGACAATGCTGCGAGCTCACTCCGAACACGCCACCTGGCGTGATTATCTGGAGCTGACCAAACCGCGGGTGGTGATGCTGATGCTGATCACCTCGCTGGTCGGCATGTTCCTCGCCACCCGTGCCGGTGTGCCCTGGACCGTGCTGCTGTTCGGCAACCTCGGCATCGGCCTTTGCGCTGGCGCGGCGGCGGCGGTCAACCACGTGGTGGATCGGCGTATCGACTCGATCATGGCGCGCACGCACAAGCGTCCGGTCACAGCCGGGCGGGTCTCGCCGGTGGCGGCGCTGGCCTTCGCCCTGCTGTTGGCCATCGCCGGCATGAGCCTGCTGATGGTGTTCACCAATGAGTTGGCCGCCTGGCTGACATTGGCCTCATTGCTTGGGTATGCGGTGATCTACACCGGCTTTCTCAAGCGTGCCACGCCGCAGAACATCGTTATCGGTGGCCTGGCTGGCGCCGCGCCGCCGCTGCTGGGCTGGGTCGCCGTCACCGGTCACCTGAGTGCCGAGCCGCTGCTGCTGGTGTTGATCATCTTCGCCTGGACGCCGCCGCACTTCTGGGCCCTGGCCATCCACCGCAAGGCCGAATACGCCAAGGCCGACATCCCCATGCTGCCGGTGACCCATGGCGAGCACTACACCAAGGTGCATATCCTGCTCTACACCCTGGTGATGTTCGCGGTGACCCTGCTGCCCTACGCCATTCACATGAGCGGGCCGCTGTACCTGGTCTGCGCCCTGCTGTTGGGCGGCCGCTTCCTGCACTGGGCCTGGGTGCTGTACCGTGACAGCAAACCGCACGCGGCGATCAACACCTTCAAGTACAGTATCTGGTATCTGTTCCTGCTGTTTATCGCGCTGCTGGCGGATCACTATCTGCTGCTGAATATCTAAGGTTTTTCATGACGCGTACCCACACAACGGTTTTCGTTCTTGTCGCCATCGTGGCCCTGGTGCTGGGGCTGACCGTCAACAAGGTGCTCAACAGCAAAAGCCAGGGTGACCCGGCGGCACTGCTCGATGCCGGTATCGTCCTGCTGCCGCAGAACCGCAGCCTGCCAGCGCTGAGCCTGATCGATCAGGACGGCAAGGAGGTCGCGGTGGATCAGCTCAAGGGCGACTGGACGCTGCTGTTCTTCGGCTACACCTTCTGCCCGGACATTTGCCCGGCGACCCTCGCCCAGCTGCGCCAACTGCAGACTCAGCTGCCTGAAGAAACTCGCGCACGGCTGAACGTGGTGATGGTCAGCGTCGACCCGCATCGCGATACACCGGAGCAACTGAGCAAGTACCTGGGCTTCTTCAATGCCGGCTTCAAAGGCCTGACCGGCGAAGAGGAAACCCTGCAGAAATTTGCCAACTCGGTGAGCATTCCCTATATCCCGGCTGACACCAGCAAGGAAAACTACACCGTCGACCACAGCGGCAATCTGGTGATCATCGGCCCGGATGGCACCCAGCGCGGCTTCATCCGTGCGCCGATCAACAACGCCAAACTGGCCGAGCAATTGCCGGGACTGGTTTCGGGTAGCTGATCGGCTTGGGTGTGCCTACGAACCACCACCATCAAGGCTGTATGGCACAGAGTTTCCCGGATTTCATCCGGGCTACGGCCCTGAGTTTGGGATTGTAGGGTGCGCCGCGCGCACCGGCGTGCGCTCAAAGGCATAGGTGCGCACGGCGCACCCTACGGGGCGTGCCCTAAAGTGCGAACGGCAGGGGCAGGTTGACCTGCTGACGTTGTGCCAAGCGCCGTTGGAATTCGGCAGGATCATGAATCAGCACTTCCTGCCCGGCGAACGACTCGGCGGCGATCAGACGTGACAGCCAGAAACGCACGCAGGCCACGCGCAGCATGGCTGGCCACAGCTCTGCTTCAGCAGCGCTGAACGGGCGTAGAGCCGCATAGGCGCCGAGTAGCGCACGGGCGCGAGCGCCATCTAGGCTGCCGTCTTCGTTCGAGCACCAGTCGTTGAGAGTGATGGCCAGGTCGTAGAGCATCGGCCCCGAGCAGGCGTTGTAGAAGTCGATCACCCCTGCCAGGTGGTTGCCGTCGAACAGCACGTTGTCGCGGAACAGGTCGGCATGCAGGTTGGCACGCGGCAGGGCGAGGATGCGTGGCTTCAGCTCGGCGATCTCGGCCAGCGCATCACGCAGTAGCGGTAACGCCTGTTCATCAAGCTTCAGCGCCTGGCTCGGACCTTCGGCGAGCATCCAGTCCAGGCCGCGGTCGCTGCGACGTTCCACCGGCTGTTCGCGAGTCGCCAGGTGGATGCGGGCCAGCAGGCTACCCACTTCCTGACAGTGATGCGCGTTGGCCTCGCGCACATGCTTGCCGGAAAGCCGGGGCTGCAGCAGCGCCGGTTTCTCCGCCAGGCGGCGCAGCGCCTCGCCATCCTGCGTGCGCAGGGCGTAGGGCACCGGCAGGCCGGCATCGTGCAGCACATCGAGTAATTCGATGAAGAACGGCAGGTCGGCCACCGGCCCGCGTTCGACCAGGGTCAGAACGTACTCACCCTGCTCCAGGCTGACGAAGAAATTACTGTTTTCGCTGCCCGCAGCAATGCCCTGGAAATCACGCAACCGACCAAGCCCGTAGGGCGCCAGGAAGACTTCGAGCTCATGACGCTCCAGGGGGGTGAATACCGACATATCAGACCTTAATGACTTACCAGCTAAAGATTTCCCACGATGGGATCAGCATGTCCGGATCGTCCGAACGTACGAAGTTGCCGTCGCTGCCATCGGCACGAACGAGAAAATAGGGTTTACCGTTCTTCGGAATCACCTTGATGGCGTAGAGGAAGCCATTGACCCGGTATTCCTGAATGGTGCGGTCGCCGTCCTGGCGGATGGTCACGTCGGGATCGGCGGAAACCGGATCCTCGGCTTGAGCGGCAAGCGGAAGACAGGCCATAAGGCCGACCAGCAACAGGCGATTCAGCGTACCCATGATAATCTTGCTCCTTTGTTTTTCACCGATGCAGCCATTCTACCGCTGCACCCGCCGAAAAGGTTGATCCCGCGCATGAGCCAAGCCCCCCTCGTTCTGGTCGACGGTTCCTCGTACCTGTACCGCGCCTTCCACGCCCTGCCGCCGCTGACCACTTCCAAGGGCATGCCCACCGGAGCGGTGAAGGGCGTGTTGAACATGCTCAAGAGCCTGCGCAAGCAGTACCCGAACAGCCCCTTCGCCGTGGTCTTCGACGCCAAGGGCGGCACCTTTCGCGACGAGCTGTTCGCCGAGTACAAGGCCAATCGGCCCTCCATGCCGGACGAGCTGCGCGTCCAGGTCGAGCCACTGCACGCCAGCGTGCGCGCCCTGGGGCTGCCGCTGCTGTGCGTCGAAGGGGTTGAAGCCGATGACGTGATCGGCACCCTGGCGCGCCAGGCGGCCGGGGAAAAGCGCGACGTGGTCATCTCCACTGGTGACAAGGACATGGCGCAGCTGGTCTGCCCGCACGTTACGCTGGTCAACACCATGACGGGAAGCGTCTACGATGCTGATGGCGTAAAGGAGAAATTTGGTGTCGGCCCTGAGCTGATCATCGACTACCTGGCGCTGATGGGCGACAAGGTCGACAACATTCCGGGTGTGCCTGGTGTCGGTGAGAAAACCGCTTTGGGCTTGCTGGTTGGTATCGGCGGCGGCCTCGACGTGCTCTACGCCAACCTCGACAAGGTGCCCGAGTTGCCGATCCGTGGCGCCAAGGGCCTGCCAGCCAAGCTCGAAGAGCACCGCGAGATGGCTTACCTGTCCTATCAGCTGGCGACCATCAAGACCGACGTGCCGCTGAATATCGAGATCGAATCGCTGCATCCCGGCGAGCCGGATCAGGCTGCATTGGTCGAGCTGTACGGCCAGCTGGAGTTCAAGAACTGGCTGGACGACCTGCTGCGGCAGAACAAGTCGCTGGCGGCCAAGGCTGCTGCGCCGGCTGGCGATCTGTTCGCCGAACCTGCTGGTGAAGCCGCCGAAGAGGCCGCTGAACCCGCACCGGCAAGCATCGGTGATTATCAGCTTGTGCTGGAACAGGCGCAGTTCGATGCCTGGCTGCAGAAGCTGGAGCAGGCCGAGCTGATCGCCTTCGACAGCGAGACCACCAGCATCGACGCTCAGCAGGCGCAACTGGTCGGCCTGTCCTTCGCGGTCAAGGCTGGCGAGGCTGCCTACGTGCCGCTGGCCCACAGCTACATGGGCGTACCGCAGCAGCTCGATCGCGATGCGGTACTCAAGGCGCTCAAGCCGATCCTCGAGGACCCGGCCAAGGCCAAGGTTGGCCAGCACGCCAAGTACGACATCAACGTCCTGGCCAATGCCAGCACACCGATTACCGTACAGGGCGTGGCCTTTGACACCATGCTCGAATCCTATGTGCTGGACTCCACCGCCACCCGCCACGACATGGACAGCCTGGCGCTGAAGTACCTGAACCACAGCACCATTCGCTTCGAGGACATCGCCGGCAAGGGCGCCAAGCAACTGACCTTCGACCAGATCGCTCTGGAGCAGGCCGGCCCCTACGCCGCCGAAGATGCCGACGTGACCTTGCGTCTGCACCAGGAACTGTGGGGCCGACTCGAAGCCGTGCCCTCCTTGGCCAAGGTGCTGCGCGAAATCGAGATCCCGCTGGTGCCGGTGCTGGCGCGCATCGAGCGCAACGGCGCGCTGGTCGACGCCAAGCTGCTTGGCGAGCAAAGTGTCGAGTTGGGCGAAAAACTGGTGGAGCTGGAGCGCAAGGCCTTCGAAATCGCTGGCGAGGAATTCAACCTCGCCTCGCCCAAACAGCTGGGCGTGATCCTCTACGAAAAACTCGGCTACCCGGTGATCAGCAAGACCGCCAAGGGCCAGCCCTCCACCGCCGAGGCGGTGCTCGCCGAGCTGGCCGAGCAGGACTACGAGCTGCCCAAGGTGCTGATGCAGTACCGCTCCTTGAGCAAGCTCAAGAGCACCTACACCGACAAGCTGCCGGAGCAGATCAACCCACGTACCGGGCGTATCCACACCAGTTATCACCAGGCAGTGGCCGCTACTGGCCGCCTGTCGTCGAGCGACCCGAACCTGCAGAACATCCCGATCCGCACCGCCGAAGGAAGGCGCATCCGCCAGGCGTTTGTCGCGCCCAAGGGCTACAAGCTGATGGCCGCGGACTACTCGCAGATCGAGCTGCGCATCATGGCCCACCTGGCCAAGGACAAAGGCCTGCTCGATGCCTTCCACCATGACCTGGACGTGCACAGGGCCACTGCTGCCGAGGTGTTTGGTGTGGCGCTGGAAGAGGTGACCAGCGACCAGCGGCGCAAGGCCAAGGCCATCAACTTCGGCCTGATCTACGGCATGAGCGCCTTCGGCCTGGCCAAGCAGATCGATGTCGAACGCAAGGAGGCGCAGGCCTACATCGACCGCTACTTCGCCCGTTACCCGGGGGTGCTGACCTACATGGAAAGCACCCGCGCGCAGGCTGCCGAGCAGGGCTATGTCGAGACGGTATACGGCCGTCGCCTGTACCTGCCGGAAATCCACGCGCAGAACCAGGCCATGCGCAAGGGCGCCGAGCGCGCGGCGATCAACGCACCGATGCAGGGCACGGCGGCGGACATCATCAAGCGCGCGATGATCGCCGTGGACGGCTGGCTGCAGGACAGCGGCATCGACGCTCGCATCATCCTGCAGGTGCACGACGAACTGGTGCTGGAGGTACGCGAGGAACTGATCGACGAGGTCAGCGCCAAACTCAAGAGCCTGATGAGTGGTGCCGCCGACTTGGACGTACCGCTGTTGGTGGAAGTGGGTGTCGGCGCTAATTGGGACGAAGCGCATTAAGCCCCGTCGCCGCGGCGTAAAGCCGCGGCCGCTCTAGCTTTGGGGTTTCAGGGAATCAAAAGGTGCTTTCTTATTGCAAATGGTTTTTAAGAAGGCGATGAACTTTCCGCAAACCCACCCGGTCAGAGTTCATGAATGGCCGCAAAGCCCTTCAATGCTCCTTTGTTGTGTTAAGTGTTGGCAGACATCTGAACCCCGCCCTAGCGGTTCAGACCTTGAACCCCGAACTTCTCCCTCCCCATACGAAGCTCGGGGTTTTTTTTGCCTGTAGAAAACTGCCGCTAGCGGCATTCTGATGACCCTCTCCCTCCGGGAGAGGGTGCCCGAAGGGCGGGAGAGGGAGCTTACTCGCCCATTACGAGTCGTCCCCGGTGCGCACAGCGCACCCTACGCTTGTGCCGCTAGCGACATTCTGATGGCACCCGAAGGGCGGGAGAGGGTGGGGCTTGTTCCTGCTGTTCCGTAGTGGGCACCGAATACTCCCTACGATCTCGGTGCGCACAGCGCACCCTACTTCAGGCCTCTTCAGCGTTTTCTTCACCCTCTTCCGGCAACAGATCCAAC